>JADMIO010306756.1_pt1 | contig 13854 bp, 12 predicted proteins | sample 8958161 | NCBI WGS metagenome assembly JADMIO01 (sample SAMN16585339, study PRJNA669376) | soil metagenome | isolation source: Crop rotation soil | place: USA: Cullars Rotation, Alabama | collected 2011 | reverse complement strand
CGCGACAACTTGTCCACGTGGAATTCTAAGCTTAGGATCCCAATGTGCTGGAAAGACGTCGGCGATCCACATCGAAGACGGCTTGCTGCGCGAGCACATTCCCCATCCGCTCGATCTCGTGGGCCGGGCGCTCGAGCTGCCTCCCGCGCTCAACGACGTTTTGGGGCGGACCATCGATGCGTCCATTCTGGAAGCGCGCAACGGGCGATTTCGTGCGGCCGCGCGCAACTTGGGGTGCTCGTTCGTTCACATGCTCGCGCTGACGCCGCGGGTACAGGCGCCGAGGGACCGGGCAGCGCGTTTCGCAGCCGAATTTCGGCGCGAGCAGATCAAGCTGTTCATCCAGGAGAACTACGCGAAAGCCGGTCTGTCGACCAAGGACATCGCCGATCACCTCGAGATCACGCCGCGCTACGTGCAGATGGCGCTGGCAACGAACGGCACGACGCCTTCGGCGTATTTGCGGGTATGTCGGCTCGAAGCCGCGCGGCGCCTGCTCTCGTCGCCCGAGTTCGCGAGCCACAGCATCACCGAGATCGCGTTCGAATGCGGCTTTGCGAACTCGGCGCACTTCTCGACGGAGTACAGGAAGCGCTTCGGCAGAAGCCCGCGCAACTACCGTCAGTCGCTGCCCGAGCAGTCGCGGGTTTGGCTGAAGCAGTCTAGCCCGGAGCCTTCGACAATCTGACCTGCGTCACGCCGACGTTCCGGCCGGCGAATAGTTCGCGTCCAGCGCCGCGGCCGTCGTGCCGAACATGCGGCGAAACGTCCGGCTGAAATGTGCCGAGTCCGCGAATCCGGCGTCGAGCGCGGCGTCGGTCAGCGAGGATTCGAGCAATGATCACTCACCGGATCTTCGCGGCCGTCGCGGTGCTGTCATTCGTGTCGGTTTGCGCGGCGATGTCGAGCCGCGTTGACTGGACCGCCGAGCAAAAGCGCGAGCTCGTCAGCATGTCCCTGCGAATGCTGGAGCCGGCGCCGGCCGACGCGACCAACCGCGTCGCTGACGATCCGGACGCGGCGGCATTGCGGAAACAGCTGAGCTCTCGGACGTTCTTCGGCACTACGATCGTGCGCTTCCGTCCGGTGCGGGCACCAGCGAGCTGGACGCGTTGCAGTTGACCTCCGGCGAGCTGCGCCAGCTGGAGGCGTTTCTGCACGCGCTGACGAGTGAGCAGATAGACTAGCCCTGCGCAACGCGGTCGCCGCGGCGCGCGTGCGACAGAACGCGCCAAGGTGGTCGCGGCCATGCGGCCGCGCCGACCCAGACAAATCTCAATAGCGCGTTGCGTGCGATTTCTGCACCATATAGGCCGCCCTTTCAGGAGGATTGACGTGCCCAAAACGAAAACAACCCCGGCTGACCGGGGTAGAACGATTCTGCACCCGCAACCCGGCGCCACGGCCCAGCGCGTGGCGCTGTGCTGCCTCATCGCGCTCGCCTGGACCGCCGGCGCTTCGGCTCAATGGGCGCCGATGCCCGATCCCAAGTTGCCGCGGGACAAGGACGGCAAGGTGCTCATGGACGCTCCGACGCCCAGAACCGCCGCCGGCAAACCGGATTTCTCCGGGCTCTGGATGCGGGTGAACAGCGGACCGCCGCGGAATGGCGGCCCTGGTGGCGGCGGTGGTGGCGGTAACGCCGGCCGTGGCGGTGGCGCCGCGGGCGGCGATGGCGGCGGCGGTGCCGGCGGTAGCGGCGGCGGTCCCGGCGGAGGCGGCGGTGGTGCCGGCGGCGGCGGTGGTGCCGGCGGCGGCGGTGGCGTCACGCTCGAGCCCGCGCAGGCACCCTTTCCGTACGATCCGAAGGGCCCGCCGGTCGCGGCCTTTTTCGAGGCCGGTCAAAACATCGAAGGCGGTCTGCCGTACACGCCCTGGGCCAAGGAGGTCAGGGATAAACGCTTCGCCGCACGCGCGAAGGACAATCCGGACGCCAACTGCATGCCGATGGGGTTTCTGCAGTTTCATCAGCAGCCCCAGCCGCGCATGATCGTCCAAACCGACAAGATGATCCTGATCGAGTACGAAGCCAATTACGGCCTCCGCCATATCTACATGGACGGACGCAAACTGCCGCCGCAAGGCGAGCCGCAACCGTTTTGGTACGGCTACTCGGTGGGCCACTGGGAAGGCGACGACTTGGTCGTCGAGACCAACAACCTGCGCGGCGCCGACGAGGACAGCCCGTACGACGGTTGGCTCGACGTGAACGGCAGCCCCTACTCGCGCCAAGCCAAGATCACGGAGCGTTTCCGCCGGCCCGCGCTCGGGCATTTGCAGATCGACTTCACGATCGAAGATCCGAAGGCGTACACGAAGCCGTGGACCGTGCGTGTCGATCAGCGGCTGTGGCCGGACCAGGAGCTGATCGAATTCATCTGCAATGAAAACCAACAATTCGGCAACAGAATCAAGCTGGACTAGGAGCACGTAAGTGAACCCTCAAGCACACGCAAAGCGCAGCAGCCGTCTCCGCGACGTCATCAAGATCGGAGCGCTCGGCACCGTCGCCGCTGCCGCGGTGGCCGTTTCGCTACCGCTCGCCGCCCATCATTCCTTCTCCGCGGAGTTCGATGGCACCAAGGAGATCAAGGCAACGGGCGCGCTCACGAAACTGGATTGGCAGAATCCGCATGGCTGGATCCACCTCACGGTCACCGAGCTCTGCGAGCGCACCGGTACCCGCGGCCCCAACAACCCCAACGCCGTCGAACAAGAGTGGAAGTGCCGGTCGCCCGCCGGTGACGAGAAGGGCGCGGATTGGGCTTTCGAGATCGGCAGTCCCAACGGACTGATGCGTCAGGGCTGGACGCGCAACTCGCTCAAGTCCGGCGACGTCGTCACGGTGGTGGGCTCGCGGGCCCGCGATGGCAGCACGAACTCGAACGCGCGCACCGTCACCACGGCCGACGGCAAGCGCCTGTTTGCCGGGTCGAGCCAAGACGCCACGCCGTAACCAACCCTAGCAAAACGTAAACGCGGTGCGCGCCGAGAGTTGCGCACCGCGTTCCCGCGCGCGACCGAGGCGTGCGGGCACGCTTGCGGCAGCCGCGCGGCGGGCGCCGCTCCGGGTCGTGACGGCGTGCCGTCTCTGTTTGCCGACAGGTTGCGCCGGCGGCGATGCGTCGGCAGACTCGCCCGCTCGCTGAAAAGACAGTCCCCCACCAAGCATGGGCGGACGCGTAAAACCACCACGAAACGGACATTCACGGGGGTTCAGTGATGCAGCTTTTTACCTCGCGCAAGCGAGCTCGCCCGCTTTTTTTCCTCGCGGCGCTCGCGGCAACCACGTTCGGTCTCACCGCCTGCGGAGGGGGTGACGACGGCCCTCCGGCCGCGGCCCTGCCGACGCAGACGCCCACCGCGCAAGCTCCGGGTCAAACGATTCCGGGTCAAGCCGCTCCGGGACAAACCGGCGGGGTGAATCCGCTGCCGTCCATCGCGGGCACGCCCCCAACGGCGGCACTGCAAGACAAGCTCTATACCTTCACGCCCGCCACCAACCCCGCCGCCTCCGGGGTGCTCGAGTTCAGCGTCACCGGAAAGCCGGCATGGGCCACGTTCAACCCCACCACCGGCGAGCTCACGGGCACGCCGGGCGCAGCCGACGTGGGTGTGAGCAAGAACGTCTCCATCAGCGTCTCGGACGGCACCACCACCAGCGTGCTGGCGACGTGGGACATCGAGGTGGTTGCGGCCGGCGCGGCCAACGGCGCCGTCACCGTTTCATGGACGGCGCCCATTCGGAACGCGGACGGCACGCCGCTCACCGATCTCGCCGGCTTCAGGATCTACTGGGGCACGCACGAAGGCGACTACCCGAACTCGGTGACGATCGACAATCCGGGCGTCACCACCTACGTGGTCGACCAGCTGCTGCCCGCCACGTACTACTTCGTCGTGCGCGCTGTAAACAAGGACGGCGTCGAGAGCGGCAACTCGAAGGTCGGATCGAAAACCATCGGCTGATGGACGCGGATCGCGCGCTCGGCGCGCGCGTCTACCGATTCGTTGCGCTCAGCGGTACTAGACCGTTGCGCGCAACGAGCGCCTGTCCCTTTTCCGACAACAGGAACAGAGCGAGCCGAAGCACCTCGGGCCGGTCGGATAGCGCCGCAAGACCGTAGAGGGGGTGCGGGTCGAGCGCCGGAGGAACTTCGAGGCTCGCCAAGCCCGGGATCTCCTTCTCGAGCCCCGCGGACGCGCTGCAGTAAGTGATCCACATGTCGATGAGGTTCGCGGCGAACAGCGCGGCGGCGGCGCTCTGTCCCGGTGCGGCGGAGGGCGCCGTGGCGGTCATGTTGGCCAGCGCTTTTTCCTTCAATTTCGCGCCTGCGCCGGGGCGGGCCGCCTCGATGCGATCGAAGATCGCCCACGCGTAATCGCCCGAAGGGTCCGCGATCGGCTGAGAAGTCTTCACTCGAACGCCGTCCGCGAGCAGGCGGTCCACGAGATTCTCGAGCGTGACACCGGCGGACTTGCGGGACACCACGCACATGCGATTGCGCGCGAACGCCACCACGGGTAACGCGGTGCGGCCCAGCTGCTCGAGCTTGCGCGGGGAGCCGAGGTCGGCGGACAAGAACAAATCGGCCTTCGCGCCCTTCTCGATGCGTTCGCGCAAGAGACCCGATCCGCCGAAGTCGGACTCCACCTCGATGCCCATGGCGCCGGCCGCGGCCGCGAGATCGCTCACCACTCCGCGCAGGCTGCCCGCGGCGAGAACCGCCACGGGGTCCGCGCGCAGCGGAGACGCGGCAGCGCTCGCGATAACGATCGCCAGTGAGGCGGCCAGTCCGGTCGCTCGCATTTCAACACCTCGATAGTTGGTTGCATGCGCGATGACGGCCGCACCCATCGCGGCCATCACGCGCAATCGATCTTACCGTGCCGCCTGTTCCGGGTGCGGCCGCGGGCTCACGCGTTGCGGAGCTACATATGCGTGCGTGTGCATATCGGCGGGTGCCCGCGGAAGTGTTAGCGTGCGCACTTTTTCGGACCGGTACATCGTGACGACTCGAGCCCACTTCTTGATCTTGACGCTTCCCATGGGAGCCGCCGCCGCCGTTCATGCCGCCGACCCGGCTCCCGACGCCCGGATTCCGAGGATCGTCGTCACCGGTCAACGCTCGCACGAGAACTATCGCGTCGAGTCGGTCGATTCTCTCGGGCCGCTCGGCACCACCGCGTTGCTGGATACGCCGTACGCAATCTCGGTGTTGCCGCTCGAGATCATCGAGAACTCGCAGGCGATCAGCTTCAAGGACGTTTCGAAGTACTTGCCGCTGGTGGCCTACCAGGAGCAGCAGGGCCCGGACGTGTTGCGGCCGCAAACGCGCGGCATGCAGGGCGGCAACTTCCAGAACACCAAGATCGACGGCATGACGATGTTCGTTACCGTGCCGTGCGCGATGGAGCAATTCCAGCAAATCGAAGTGTTGAACGGCGTGCCCGCATCGCTCTACGGGCCGGCCAATCCGTCGGGCATGTTCAACTTCGTGACCAAGCGCTCGACGGACGAGCCGCTGCGGCAAGTGGGCGTGTCGTACAACAGTGACAGCATCGGCACGGTGCGCGCGGATCTCGGCGGCAAGCTCGGCAAAGACGGCGTCCTGGGTTACCGACTGAACGCGCTTTCCGGGGCGGGTGACGCGTACGTGGACACGAGCCGCCAGCGGCGCCTGCTCGGCGACTTGGGCTTGGACGTTCGCGCCTGGAGCGGAGCGGTGCTCGAGCTCAACTTCACCGACTACTCGCTAAAGAACAAGGGTTATCCGGGCTGGTTCACCTACGGGCAGGGCATCGCGCTGCCAGACGCGCCCGACCCCGCGCGGTCCGGCTACGGGCAGCCCTACGCGGGCGTGGACCTGCACAACCGCATCGGCACCGTGCGGCTCAAGCAAGAGCTGAGCTCCAACTGGCGTCTCGTCGTGGGCGCGCTGCATCAGGACGGCAGGCGCGACATGAACACGCCGGTGAACAATCTCACGTCGAATACCGGCGACTACACTTCGTCGTTCGCCAACGGCTTCGCGCCGCGCTTCGTGATCACCAGCGACACCGCGTACTTGAACGGCACGTTTGCCACGGGTGACGTGGAGCACGATCTCACGATCGGCACCGCGGGCTACGACGCGAACACCTATGCGGTGCGCGTTCCCGCTCCGCCCGCGAGCGTGCGGCTCGGCACGGCCAACATCGCGGCTCCCGTGCTGTTCCCGGAGCCGGCGGGCGGGCCGCCGAACACGGCGGCGAATTTCCATTCGTCGAGGAGCTACCAGCAGGGCGTGAACGTGGGCGACACGATCCGGTTCAGCGATCGCTGGTCCACGCGCCTCGGGGTGAGCCAGGACTCGTTCCATACGAGCAACTTCAACGCCGCGGGCACCAGGACCAGCAAGTACACCGAGAGCGGGCTGAGCCCCGCCGCCAGCGTGATCTTCAAACCTGCCGAGAAGATGTCCACCTACGTGACCTATGCGAAGAGCCTCCAGCCGGGCGACCTCGCTCCGGGCACGGCGGCGAACGCGGGCTCGAGCCTCGCGCCGTATCGCAGCGAGCAGTACGAGCTCGGGTACAAGGCGTCGTTTGCGAAGCTGGATCTCGCCGCGGCGGTGTTCCGCATCGAGCGGCCGTTCGCCACGATCGATCCGACCGATCAAACGTTCAAGATCACCGGCCAGCAGGTGAATCGCGGCCTCGAGCTATCGAGCGTGGGCGAGGTGGCCACGGGTGTCACGCTCTACGGCGGCATCACGCTGCTCGATGCACGGCTCGAGGACACGCCGGTGGCCGCAACCGACGGCCGGCGCTACGTGGGCGCCGCGAGGGTGAAGGGCAATGCGTTGCTCGAATACCGTATTCCCGGGCTGCCGAACCTCGTGGCCACCTTCAACTACCAGTTCTCCAGCCGCCGGCCGGCGAACGACACCAACACGCAATCAGCGCCGGGCTACGATCTCCTCGATATCGGCGCGCGCTTCACCTCGACGATCGCCAAGTCGCCCGTCACGTGGCGAATTGCCGTGAACAACGTGACGGACCGGCACTACTGGTCGACCATCGCTCCCAGCAATCTCACGGGCGCGAACACCGGCAACCTCATCGCCCACCTCGGGTCGCCTCGCACGGTGCTGGCCTCGATGAGCGTCGACTTCTGAGCGGTTTTCACATCGCTGTGAGGCGTGCGCTAGAGTAGGGGAGTGTCGACTTCCCGAACCATCAAGGCGTCGGTAGCGCCGCACTCGACCTCCCGCAACCGCGAAGCGCGCGTGCGCGCTTCGGGGCAGCTCGAGGTGCATCTCGGCTATTCGTTTCGGCCGGGGCGGCAAACCGGCCCGGCGCTCGACAATCCGCTGTTCGCGCTGCTTGCCGCGATCGCGGACGGCGGGTCGATTCGCCACGCCGCGCGGCTGCTGGGCGCGTCCTACCGTTACGTGTGGGATGCCCTGAGAAAGTGGGAGAAGCTGCTCGGCGAGCCGCTGGTCACCTGGTCGCAGGGGCAGCGCGCCAAGCCCACCGAGTTTGCGCGGCGCTTGCTCTGGTTGGAGCGCCGCGCGCGCACGCGCATGCAACCTCACCTCGAAGGGCTGCGGGCGGACTTGAACGGCGTGATCGCCGACGCGCGCGACGAACGCCGGCTTCTGTTGACCGTGCGGGCGAGTCACGACATCGCTCTCTCCGTGTTGCAGCGTCACGCCTCCGCGGAGGGCGACTTCCAGCTCGAGCTCACGTTCGGGGGCAGCGTCGACGCGCTTCGTGCGCTCAACGATCGTCAGTGCCTCGTGGCCGGATTTCACGTTCCCACGTTGCGGGCGGCGCCCGTTTTCGCTCGGGCCTTCAAACCCGTTCTCAAACCTCGAGTGCACAAGGTGATCGCGTGTTGCCGGCGCACGCAGGGCCTGATGCTGCGCGCGGACCTCAAGGACCGCGTGCGCACGCTCCGCGACGTGGTGGAGAGCCGCTTGCGCTTCGTGAACCGACAAGTGGGCTCGGGCACTCGACTGCTGGTGGAGCACCTGCTGCACGAGCATTCGATTTCGCCCGCAAGCTGGCCGGGTTACGCCGGCCACGTGGAGAACACCCACGTCGCAGTGGGTTTGTGTGTGGCGAGCGGCGTGGCCGACGTGGGCATCGGCATCGAGGCGGCAGCGCTCCAGTTCGGGCTGCACTTCGTTCCGCTCGTCGAGGAAGACTACTTCCTCGCCTGCATGAACGACGCGCTCGAGCATCCGGCTGTGCGGCGCATGCGCGACGTGCTGGCCGGGCCGAGCTGGGCGCAAATCCTGAAGAACCTGCCGGGCTATCGCCCCGTGAGCGACCCCGGCGGTTTGTTGAATGCGGCGCAGATCGTGCCCCGCGGCGCGCCGATTCGCGGCGCGCGTGCCGGGTCGACCGGCGCAGCGCTCACACGGTGAGAACGATCGGCGCCCCGCGCGTGACGATCACGGTGTGCTCGTACTGGGCGCTGAGGTTGCCGGCGGCGCCAACGAGCGTCCAGCCATCGGCGGATTCCTGCACGCTCGTGCTCTTGGTGGAGAGGAACGGCTCGATCGCTACCACCATGCCTGCGGTGAATTCGCGGGGATCGCGCGGCTCGTAGAAACCCAAGATTTCGCTCGGCTCCTCGTGCAGGCTGCGGCCCACGCCGTGGCCGGCCAGATTCTCGATCACCTTGAAGCCGTGCGCCTTCGCCACCCGCTGCGCCGCCCTGCCGACGCGGTTGATCCTGTGGCCGGCGCGCGTCTCTCGCACGGCCGCCGCGAGCGCGAGCCGGGTGGCGTGGCAGAGCCGGTCCTTGAGCGCCGTGGACGGCGGCACGACGCGAGTGCCGCCCGTGTCGGCGAAGTAGCCGTCGAGCTCCGCGGACACGTCGACGTTTACCACGTCTCCCTTTGCGATCACACGCCGCCCCGGCACGCCGTGCGCGGCCTCCTCGTTCACGCTGATGCACGTGGCTCCCGGGAAACCGTAGGCCAGGATCGGCGCGGAGCGCGCGCCGTGCGCGTCGAGCCGCTTGCGGCCGATGTCGTCGAGCTCGGCCGTGGTCATGCCGGGCTCGAGCGAGCCGAGCATCTCGCCGAGCACCGCGGCGACGATGCTGCCCACGCGCTTCAGCGCGGCCACGTCCTGTTCGCTCTCGATCGTCATGGCGTCACGGCTTCCCGAAGAAGTACGCCGTGAGCGTGAACAAGGTCGCGCCGATCTTCAAGACCCGCACACCTTGATGTACTGGCGCCGTCGCGGCCTGAAAGATCAGTCCGCCTTCGATCGGTGGTTGCCATAGCGCGCGTGCGGTACGGTAGAGCCGCGAAGGAGACGCGCGATGAATCGAGAACAAGCCGAGGGATGGAGCCACTGGCGACGGCGCCGACTCCTCGCCGTGCTCGCGCTCGCTGTATTCGGCACGCTCGCGGCCGCGGCGGATCCGACCTCGCTGAGCTTCCGTCTCGACGAAGGGCGCAACGTGAACAGCTTCATTCGCGAGGGCGACGTGTCGGCGCACTTGCTGCTGCGTTCCGGCGACGAGCCGAGGATCCTCGTGGTATTTCCGGCGGGCAACTCCGGCGTCGGCTTGTGGTTCCGAGCCACCGCCGATCCGGTGGAATGGCAGCTCGTCGGGTCCCCCCGAACCGTCGAGCTTCGCGACGCGCAGGGCCGTTCGCTGCGCGGTGTCGAGGCGGACGTGCAAGTGGACACGGCATCCCTACGCATCGACGGAGCCGTGCTGTCCTCCGTCCGGGTGCTCCGCGACTTCGAGCGTCTGCGCTCGATGCCTGACGAGCTGTCCACGGTGCCCGTGAGGAGCGGCCAGAGGCTTTCGTGGAGCCGCGACAGGTTGGACGGCGCAGCGGGATATCGGCTCACCGTCGAAGCGGCCGGCGACGCAACCGTGGCGGCGGACGGGATCCGCCGCGGCTCCGCCGGCCCGCTGCGCCTCAAGGTCACGGCGCTCACCGGAGAGCCGCCGTTGACGCCGCTCGACGCGCCGTTGCTGCGTGCCCGGCGCGCCGGATCGGATGCGCGAGCGCGCAACGTGCTCGCGTTTCTCAGCTACGCGGAGAAATATCTTGCGGGCTCGTGGCGGTTCGACACCTACTTCGGGCGCGACACGCTGATCTCGATGATGCTGCTGGCCCCCGCGCTGCGCTTCGACGCGGTAGCCGCCGGCGTGCGCTCGGTGCTCGAGCGCCTGGCGCCAAACGGCGAAGTGGCGCACGAGGAAGACATCGGCGAATTCGCCGTGCTGCGCAACGCGAGGGAAGGGCGGGGTCGCGTGCCCACGCCGATCTACGACTACGGCATGGTCGACGACGACTTCATGCTGGCGCCGCTGATCGCGCGCTGGCTGCTCGACGGCGGCGCGTCGCGGCGGCGATCGCTGAGCTTTCTTCGCAGCCGAACGGCGTCGGGAACCGTGGCCGGCGAGGCGCTCGCGCGCAACTTCGAATGGGTGGTGAGCCGCACGGCCGAGTTCGCGGCGGAGCCGGTGCCGGCGCATCTCGTGGGGATCAAGCCGGGCCGGCGTACGGGTAACTGGCGCGACAGCGACGAGGGGCTCGGGCGCGGGACCTATCCCTACGACGTGAACGTGGCGCTCGTGCCTGCCGCGCTCGAGGCGATCGATCGGCTGTGGCGCAGCGGACTGCTCGACTCGTATCTGTCGGACGAGCAGCGGCGCGCTCTCTCGCGAGCGCGCTCGCAGCGAGCGGTATGGGCGGAGGAGGCCGCGCCTTACTTCGACGTCGCAATTTCCGGTGCCGCGGCGCGCGCCGCCGTGGCCTCGTATGCCGCCGCCGCCGGAGTGAGCGCGGCCGCCGCTCTCGAATCGCTTGGGCAAGAACCTCTCGACTTCGACGCGCTGTCGCTCGACGACAACGGCAACCCGGTTCCGGTCATGCACTCCGACGGCGGCTTCGCGCTGTTGTTCGGCCGGCCGTCGCCCGCGCAAGTGGAGCGCATCGTCGCGACGCTGCTTCGCCCGTATCCGGCCGGGCTGCTCACGCCGGTGGGCATGCTCGTTGCCAATCCTGCGTTCGCCGGCAGCGACGCGCAGGCGCGCTTCTCGAGCGCCGACTATCATGGCGCGGTGGTGTGGTCGTGGCAGCAGGCGCTGATGGCGGCGGGGCTCGAGCGCCAGCTCGCGCGCCCTGACTTGCCGGCCGCGCTGCGCGCGCGCCTGCGCGACGCCCGCGCGCGGCTCTGGGCGGCGATCGACGCCACCGCCGATCTCAAGGCGTCCGAGCTCTGGTCGTGGTCCTTCGCGAACGGCTGCTATCGAGCCGAGCCGTTCGGCGCGCGGCGCGCGGACGTGGACGAGTCGAACGCCGCGCAGCTCTGGAGCACCGTGTTTCTCGCGCTCGCGCCGCCCAAGGACGCTCGCCGGCCGAACGCGGATCGGGCCCGCGACACCGCGTGCATCGCGGGTGAAGCGTTCAACGCCGCCGAGCGCGACGATCGTCGCGCCGCGGTGTCGCGATAGCGCGAATCGGGCGTGCCTCAGACAAACGCCCCATGAGAGAAGCCGCCGCATGAACCGGTTCGTCGACGAGCAAGGCCGCGTCGACTTCGACGCGCTGGCGGCCGACCGCAGCGGCCTCGACGAGCTCGTGACCTGGGTGGAGCGCGTGAGCCCGGCCACGTCGCCCGAGCTCTTCCCGAGCCGCGCCGACGTGCTCGCGTATCACCTGAATGCCTACAACGCATTGGCGATGCGCGCCGTGATCGACGGCGGGGTGAGCGACGGCTTCGCGGGCTTCTTCAAGCGCCAGCGGTTCTTCAGGCTCCGCAAGGTCACGGTGGGCGGCCGGTCGATGTCGCTCGCGTCGTACGAGAACCACGTGATCCGGCCGCTCGGCGAGCCGCGCGTGCACTTCGCGCTCAACTGCATGGCGCGCAGCTGCCCGCGCCTGCCGCAGGCGCCGTTTCGCGCGAGCGAGCTCGAGGCGCAGCTCGAGGCGGCGGCGCGGGAGTTCCTCAACGACCCGCGCAACGTCCGCGTGAATGCCGCGGCGCGCGAGGCGTGGCTGTCGGCCATCTTCGACTTCTACACCGAAGACTTCGCCGCCGACGGCACGCACGCGAGCTTGCTCGACTACGTGAACCGCTATCGCAACGAGCCGATCGATCGCACGTTTGCGGTGCGATTCATTCCCTACGACTGGTCGTTGAACCGTCAGCCTTGAGCGCGGCCGATCTCGCTGCACGACGAGCCGTACGCGAAGCAGCTGTAGCAGCGGTGATGGTGCAGCATGACGCGCTTGCGCATGCTCTCCGCCAGCGTGCCGCCGAGGTCGTAGGAAGCGTCGTCGTCGACCAAAGTGCAGGCGTACACGCGCAGGGCGCCGTCCTTCTTCACCACCATCTTCGAGAACGCGCACATGAACGCGCGGCGCGTGTCCGCGGACTGGTAAGCGGTCATGCAGTGCTCGGTGATCGCCGGCACTTTCGGTTGCGCGCCCGGCGACAGGAAGTCCGGGAAGCCCACGAGCGTCGTGGTGCGAGGCAGCCCGCGCGCCTCGAGCAAGCGCGCGTAAGAATCGGCTACGGCCGCGGCATCCTCGCCCTTGTCCGTCTGCCGCGCGATGGACACCCTGAAGCCGAGCGCGTGCAGCTTCGTGAGCGCGGTCCACGCTTCGTCGAACGCGCCGGCGCCGCGCCCCGCGTCGTGCCGGCCGCGGTGCGGATAGTCGATGCTCACGCGAAACGCGATCGGTTGCGGCTGCGCGCGCAGCGCGGCGATCTGCCGCAGGCGCTTCTGCAACGCCGCCGTGCCGTTGGTGAGCACGAGGCACGGCCGGAATTCCGACGCGTAGCGCAGGATGTCCACGAATTGCTTCACCACGAACGGCTCGCCGCCCGTGAACGACAGCTGCTCCACGCCGAGCGCCACCGCCTCGTCGATGAACGGTTTCGTCTCCGCGAGCGTGATGCGGCCGAGCCGCGTGTCGCCGGGCTTCGAGCCCTCGAGGCAGAAAGGACAGGCGAGATTGCACGCCGTGCCCACGTGGAACCAGAGCTCGCGCAGCGCGTGCGGCTCGATGTAGCCGCGCGGCTCGCCCGCCGGTGTGAAGTTGAGGGATCGCGGCTCCGCGCTCATCGCTCGTGCTCCTCGCCGGAGGGCAGCAACGGCCGATAGCTCGCGGCGAGCGCCTCCGGCGGTTCGCCGAGCGCGAAGCGCAACGCGAGCCAGCGGTTGTGCACCGTTCGGCGCAGCCAGCCGTCGCGGTCCCAGCGCCGCGTGGCCACCGCGATCGCCGCCGGCAGCACGCGGAACGTGCCGCGCGCGCGCAACCGCCGCACGAGCCGCGCTTCCTCGAACAGCGGCTGCTCGGCGAAGCCCCCGAGCTCCAAGTACACGTCGCGGCGCGCGAAGATGCCTTGGTCGCCGTACACCATGCCGCCGCAGCGGATTCTGAGCGCCACGAGCGCCGCCAAGAGCCGCTTGTACCAGGCGGCCGGGCCCTGGAACGCGAACCTGAAGCAGCCGCTCTCGGCGCCGCCGCGAACGGCGGCCGCGATGGCGTCGAGCGCGTTGTGCGCGATCTCCGCGTCGGCGTGCACGAACCACAGCACGCCGGCCCTCGCTCGCCGCGCGCCCGCGTGCAGCTGCGCGCCGCGATTCGCGGCCGTCTCGAGGTGCTCGCAGGCGTGCCGTTGGCAAACGGCCGCCACGGCCGGGTCGGCGCGGCCCGAGACCACGATCGTTTGCGCGGGATGCTGCGGCTCGAGGCGGGCGAGCAGCGCGTCGAGCTCGCGCGCTTCGCCGAGCACCGGGATCACCACGGCAACGCCCGAGCTCATTCCGCGCGCCCTGTGAGCGGCGGTTCGGCGCCGGTCGCGTGCGGCTCGCCG
>JADMIO010789839.1_pt1 | contig 13859 bp, 11 predicted proteins | sample 8958161 | NCBI WGS metagenome assembly JADMIO01 (sample SAMN16585339, study PRJNA669376) | soil metagenome | isolation source: Crop rotation soil | place: USA: Cullars Rotation, Alabama | collected 2011 | reverse complement strand
CTTTCCCCGGAACAGCTCGCGACGCACGCGGTACGACTCCTCCGCGGCGGCGAGGCCGCGCGCGGTCGTTTGGATCGCGATGGTCGCCTCGCGCATCGCTTGCAGCGCCTGCGCGACCTCCGCGCGGATGCCGTCTTCGAGCTGCGCGCGCTGCGCGTGCAGCTCCTTCACCTTCGACTCCTGCGACTTCACCTGCGCGCGCGACGCGCCGAGATCGTTGGGCGACCACGTGAGTTGGATCGTGGCGGCGAACGTCGGTTTGAACTCGTCGATGGGCGGTTGGAAGCGCTGGTTCGGATCGGCGTAGACGCCTTCGAGCTGCGCGTCGACGCGCGGGTAGTAGCCGGCGCGCGCCACGTTCACTTGCTCACCGAGCGCCCGCGCGCTCTCGCTGATCGCGCGCAGCTCGAGGCGCTTGTCGAACGCCTCGTCGTAGAGCGCCTTGAGATCGTGCACGTGCGAGAGCGGCGGCAGCTCGGCGCGCAGGTCCTCGCCGATCGCGAAGCCGTCGCTCGGCCTCTCGTGCATGATGATGCGCAGCTGCTCTTCGAGCACCGCCGACAGCTCTTTGCCGCGCGTGAGCAGGAGCTCCGCCGCCGCAACCTGCGACTCGACGCGCATCAGATCCGCCTTCGACACGCTGCCCGCTTCGAAGAGGCGCTGTGTGTCGCGCAGATGCCCTTGCGCCTGCACGAGCGCCTGCTCCGTCACCACGACCTGCAGCTTCGCGCGCGACCACGCGTAATAGGCGAGCCGCGCGTCGTTCGCGATCTTGAGGCGCGTCGCGTTCTCGGAGAGCTCCGCCGCCTTGACCGACTTCGACGCCGCTTTGTGGTTCTGGTTGAGGCGCAGCACGTAGTCGCTGATGGGGATGTTGAGCTGCGCCGCGAACGTCGTCTGATTGAGGAAGACGGGGAAGGTGAAGTTGAACGAGTTGAACGGCGGCGGCAGCGACGCGCCCAAGTTGGGCGGCGAGATGGGCGAGTTGCGCGTGAAGCGCGCGAGCAGCGTGAGCCTCGGGAAGTAGCCGACGATCGCCGCGTCGACCTGCGCCGCCGCCGCCGCGATCTGCTCGCGCTTCTGCGCGAGATCGAAGCTCGTCTCGACCGCGCGCGACGCCACGCGCTCCGACGTGAGCCCGCCCGCACGCCCCACCATGCCCGCGAGCTTCTCTTGCAGCGCCGCAGCCGGTTGCAGCGCGGGCGGCGCGGGTTCCTGCGCGAAGGCAGCGAGAGGAGCCGCGCCGAAGAGAAGAGCGGCGGCGATCGCGCGGGGGAAAATCGCCGGGGAGTTGGATGCGGTCATCAAGGTCACCTTTGGTCGGCGCGCGGCAAACGCGCCCTCTGGTCCGGCCCTCGCCGGCGGCGTTTTCGCCAAGGAGCAAGGCATATGCCACGGAAGGTGTGCGCGCCGCCAACCCCCGAAAACGACCGATTTCGGCGGATTTTGGCGAAAGTGAGGCGTTTTGCGGCGAGCGGCCGCGTCGGAGGCCCGACACTTCGTGTCGGCGCGAGGGCCATTATTCGGCGTGGCGCCGGCGGGGACTGGGGTGATCCCGCGTTGTTTCGGGCTCCTCGTAGATCGTCCTTCCTTGGCCGATCGGCGACCGAGGGGCGATCTACGAGTAGCCCGGCGTCACGCGTTCGCGCTTTGTTCGGGCGGGTGATCGGGGAGGGTGAGGGTCGCTTCGGTGCCGCGGCCGGGCTCGCTCACATAAGAGAGGTCGCCGCCGTGTTGGCGCGCGACGGTGCGCGAGAGCACGACGCCGAGGCCGGTGCCTCCTTGCCGCGTCGTGAAGAAGGGCGTGCCGATGCGCGCGAGCTCTTCGGGGGTGAGTCCTTTGCCGCTGTCGCGGATGCGGAGGGCGGCGCCGTTGGCGAGCGGCTCGGCGCGCACGCGCACTTCGCCGCCGGGGGGCGTCGCTTCGATGGCGTTGGAGACGAGGTTGATGAGCGCCTCTTTGATGCGGCGTCGATCGGCGATGACGGTGGCGGCGCCGGGGTCGCGCACGAGGGCGACCTGTGAGCCGGCGGCGCGCGCCTCGAGCACGCCGACGACGTCTTCGAGGAGCCCGCCGAGCTCGACGGGCGCGGGCTCGATCACTTCGAGCGGCTTCGAGAAGGTGAGGTAGTCGCGGATGATCTCTTCGAGCCGCGTGATCTCCGAGGCGATGACGCTCAAGTGGCGTCGCGAGCGTTCGTCGGAGGTGGCGCGCGCGACGAGGTCGGTGAGCGACTTCACCGAAGCGAGCGGGTTCTTCAGCTCATGCGCGAGGTCGCTCGAGAGGCGCTCGAGGCTGGAAGCGCGAGCGCGCGCCTGCGCGACGAGGTCCTGCGACAAGCGCTCCATGGTGATGCCGGCGTGGTCGGAGACGTCGGTGAGCTGCATGATGTTCGCGCCCGAGACAAAGATCGACGTGAGCAAGATGAGCGCGGCGATGGCCACATTGAACGGGTAGGGCACCTCGAAGCTCGACAGCTCGTCGGGCAACATCGCGATCACGATCACGATGACGGCGATCACGATCACGGTCGCGACGCTCTTACGCGAGCGGCCGAAGGCCACGACGTTGTTCGCGGCGAGCACGACCAAGATCGGAATGAACGGGCTCGCGAGCCCGCCGGTGCACCCGATGACCACGGCCTGCACGGCGGTGATCACCATGCTGGCCGCGAACGTGATTTCCTCGACGCGCTCGTCAGTGCGCAGCGCCACGGAGGCCCAAAACTGCACGCCCACGCCGAAGGCGGAGGCGATGGCAACGACGATGACGTTGGTGAGCGGATACCCCGAGAGCGCGAGCAGCGTGATGTTGATCGAGATGACGGGCAGGAGCGCCCAAGGGCGCCGGCGGAAGGACGTGACGGCAACGGCGCGGAGCTTGGCGAGCCGAGCGCGTCGATAGCCTTCGCCAACCGGTAGTGGGGGAGGGGAGGGGGCGGGGAGAGTGTCGGGGGTTGGAGGGCTCACGCGCGGATTATGATCGAGATCGGATCGGAGGTCGAAAATCTGTGAAGTGCGGAGAGGAGCAAAAGACGCCGGAGATGGAGAGGCGGCAAAGACGTCCTCGACCCTCCCATCGCCTCGGTTGACCGATCGGTCAGAGCTGAAGGCGCTCGCCTTCGTATGCGTTGTGCGCTCGGCAGCGGAGCGTGAGGTTCTGCGTTGTTGTCGGGCCACCGAGAGCGAACGCGTGGAGATGGTGTAGCTCCAAGAACGCGCGCTCGGTGCAGCGTCGACCATCATGCGTGAAGGTGCATTGGTGCTTGTCGCGCTGATGAACTTCGCGGCGGACCGCGCGGGGAATCGTGCGTGAGTGGAGCGTCGCGGGCGTCGGCGTGGGTTGCGGGCGCGGCTTCGTGGCGGCGCCTTCGCGCTGTTTTTCGAGCTTCTCGATGAGGGCGTCGAGGGCGAGCTCGAACACAGCTTCGAGTTGCTGCGACGGAACGCGATGACTCGCTAGTGCGCGCGCTCGATCGAGCTTCTCCTTCACCCGCTGCGACGCGCTGAACGAGATCGCGAAGCGCGGCTCGACGGGCGCTTTCGCGGGCGCGGGAGCCGCGGGCGCGAAGCTCATGAACCCTTCAACTAGGGCCGGACCAAGTGCCTTGATGCGCGGCACAATCGGCTTCACGCGATCGGGCTTCGGCGCCTCGGGTTTCATGCTCGCGACGATCACCTCGATCGCGCGCTTGCTCTGAAAGCGCGCCTTCGCGATCAGCGCCTCGTGATTCCCATCCGTGAGGTGCGGCGCGAGCATCGCGAGCCCAGACAAATGCAGCGCGCCGTCGCGCATCACGTCGGCGATCACCCCAAACTTTCGCAGCGCACGCGCCGCGGTCATGCGCTCGAACGCCTGGTGCTCCGAGAAGTTCAACGCCTCCACGCAGTACACATGCATCGACGAGTAAGCCAACTGAAGATGGAGGCCGCGCGCTTCGACCTCGCCGAGGTGCAACAACACCTCGACCATCACGTCGCGCTCCCGGCCAAGAAGCGTCTTCAAGCTCGCCATCAATTCGTCGTTGGTCATCTTCATGCCCAACAACTAACACGCACGATTCACAACGCTCCGAGCGGCTCACCACAACGCGATGGGCGTCGAAACCAGCAATTCCCACCGCATCTCCCAACGATCTCGCGCCAGGGCGCGCCGCAGGCGCGCCCGAAGCGCAATTCTCCGCGGCCCTCCGCCCACATCCCCCTCGAGCCCAAAATCCGTCAACAACAATCGACAAAAAAAGAACAAAACAACTAGCCCCGGCCCTAGCAAGGAAAGCAGTAAAAGCACGAATTAGTTGATTTGATAAAAATGCCGCTTCAGGCCGGCACTCCGGCTCCGGCTCCGGCTCCGGCTCCGACTCCGGCTCTTCGCTCTTTCTTCCCCCCCAACTCCCCTGGCGTGGGGTGGCGCGGGGGCGGGGCCGACACTTGCCCTACTCCGGCGCAGATTTCGTGACGACGTCCGGCGGCGGCTTTTGGCCGCTGGACGTCGGCGCGAAATGTGCGCCGTAATAGGCGAGTGTCGGCCCCGCCCCCGCGCCACCCCTTAAGGGACGATCTACGAGCAGCCCGCTCTTCCTCTTCCTCCTCTTCCTCCTCTTCCTCTTCCTCTTCCTCTTCCTCTTCCTCTTTCCTCCTCCTCTTCCTTCCTCATCCCCTCCTCCTCCCCACGCTCTTTTTCTTCCCTCCACAAAAGTGTCACTATCCGCTCCGGCTCACGCCTAATCACTCGGGGAGCTCGTCCAACTCATGTCCAAGATCCTCGTCGTCGACGACGAACAGACGCTTCGCTACACGCTCGAAGCCGTCCTCGAGACTTTCCACCACTCCGTGGTCACCGCGGCTTCTGGGCCCGAGGCTTTGCAGAAGCTCGACGGGATCGACCTCGTCATCACGGATCTGCGGATGAAGCCCATGGACGGGCACGAGCTCGTCGCCGCGCTTCGCGAGCGTGACGCCGCGCTTCCGATCATCATGCTCACCGCGAATGGCGACGAGCGCGACGCCATCAAGGCCGTGCGCAACGGCGCTTATGACTTCATCCACAAGCCTTGGGACAACGAGAGCCTCAAGCTCACGATTGAGCGCGCCCTCGAGACTCGCGAGCTTCGCGTCATCACGAAGCGGCTGAGCGCCGAGCAGGCCATCGGGAAGCGCATCGTCTCCGAGAGCCCTTCGATGCGGCGATTGTCCGACGCGATCACGCGCGTCGCCGCTCGCGACGTCACCGTGCTCGTGCGCGGCGAGACCGGGACCGGCAAGGAGCTCGTTGGGTCGTTGCTCCACGCGCAGAGCCACCGCGCTTCGAAGCCGCTCGTGCGCTTCAACTGCGCCGCGATCCCCGGTGAGCTCGCCGAGGCCGAGCTCTTTGGACACGTGAAGGGCGCTTTCACCGGCGCGTCGGGCACGCGGCGCGGTTTTTTCGCCGAGGCCGACGGCGGCACGCTCGTGCTCGACGAGATCGGCGAGCTCCCGCTGCCGATTCAAGCGAAGCTCTTGCGCGCGTTGCAGGAGGGCGAGATTCAGCCCGTTGGCTCGGGGCGCGTCGAGAAGGTCGACGTGCGCATCGTCGCGCTCACCAACCGCGACCTACTCGCCGAGGCTCGCGCGGGGCGCTTCCGCGAGGACCTCTATTACCGCCTCGCGGTGATCGAGCTCACCGTCGCGCCGCTTCGTGAGCGGCGCGAAGACATCGCCTCGCTCGCCGGCGAGTTCGTGCGCCGCTACTCCGACAAGTTCGGCGTCGCGGACGTGCGCTTGTCGCCCGAGGTCGTCGCGACGTTTCAGGCCGCGCCGTGGCCGGGCAACGTGCGCGAGCTCGAGAACACCGTCGCGCGTTTGATCGCGCTGTCGGCGGGCGGGCTCATCGATCTCACCGCGCTGCGCGATTCGGGTTGGCAAGGAGGCGCCGCTTTTGCGCCGCCCGGCGTGCTCGCCGCGCCGCCGCCTCCGCCGCTCGGGGCCGGCGAGCTCGACGAGACCGGCACGCTCGAAGACGGTCCGTCGCTGAAGGAGCAGGTCGAGGCGTTCGAGCGCGCCCTCGTCGCGCGCGCGCTCAGCGGCGCCGGCGGCAACCAATCCGAGGCCGCGCGGCGCCTGCGCACGAGCCGCGTCACCCTCATCGACAAGATGAAGAAGTACGGGCTCGCCGAGCGCGGAGGACACGAATGAGCGCGCTCCCCGCCGCCGTCGCCGCGTGGGAAGCGCGCGGACAAAAGCTGCAGATCGCGGGCGTCGAGGTGTTCGTCGTCGATCACCGCGGCGACGCGGGCGCCGACGACTCCGACGGGCCGCGCGAAGGTGTCGTCGTCCTGCACGGGTTCCCGACGTCGTCGTACGATTGGCGCCAAGCGCTGCAGCGCTTCGGCCGCGGGCGACGCGTCGTCTTGCTCGATTTTCCCGGCTACGGGCTCAGTGAGAAGCCCGACGACTTCTCGTATTCGCTCCTCGAACAGGCGGAGGTCGTCGAGCTCGTGCTCGACTCACTCGGCGTCGAGCGCGCGCATCTGCTCGCGCACGACATGGGTACGAGCGTCGCGGCGGAGCTCCTCGCGCGCCGCGAGCGCGGCCTCCTCTCGTTTGACGCGCGCTCGCTCCTCCTCACGAACGGCAGCGTCTATCCCGAGCTCGCGGTCCTCACGCCGTCGCAGAAGATCTTGCGCACGCCGATGGCGCCGCTCTTCACGAAGCTCTCCAGCGAGCGCGTCTTCCGCTGGCAGATGCGCAAGATCCTCGGCGTCCAAGTCGAAGAGCGCGAGCTCTCCGAGATGTGGGCGCAGATGCAGTATCGCGACGGACGCCGCCTGCTCCCGCGCCTCATCGGCTACGTCGACGAGCGCTATCGCTTCTGGAACCGCTGGATCGGCGCCCTCCGCCGCCTCGCGCTCCCGGTGCAGCTCCTCTGGGGCCCGCTCGATCCCGTCGCCGTCCCCGCCATCGCCGAGCGGCTCCTCCGCGAGGTCCCGGGCGCCGAGCTCGAGCGCCTCGACGGCCTCGGCCACTACCCCATGCTCGAGGACCCCGAACGCTTCGGCGCCGCGGTCTCTCGCTGGCTCGCGCGTGTCGCGCCGCTCGAAGAGAAAAAAGAAACGTTGGGCGTCTCGTAGATCCCCCCTTGTTTGCCGACGGCGGGCAAGGGACGATCTACGAGCCGCCCGCCGCCCGCGCCCCCGACTAACGGAAGATCGCGTCACGCGAAATCGCTAACACCGAGCGACGCGCGGTCCGTATTGGTCTGTGAACCGACGAAGCAGCTGCGTCCAGTGCGTGGACGCTCGCGACAAAACGGTACCTGATCTCAGGTGTTTACGATGGCCCAAGGCTTGCTCAATGCCTGGCGCCCCCATTAGGAGAAGACCCGTGCGCTCGAACGTGCTCCGAGTGATCTGCGCGCTCTCGCTCTTCGCCGCCGCTTCCTGCGGCGACGCCTCCGACGAAGCGGGCGAAGACATCTCGCTCGACAGCCTCGGTATCGACGTCCCCGCCGACTACGCGGGCGGCCGCTTCGTGCGCGTGAAGGGGACCCTCACGAAGGGCGCCGCGAAGAAGGGCTCGATGACGGGCCGCGACCTCTATCACGGGTACACGCTGACGGCGTCGCGCGGTCAGTCGCTCGAGCTGCGCGGCCTCTCCGGCAACATGGGGCTCACCGCGCTCTACGGACCGCAAAAGGCCGACGGCACCTGGGGCAGCGAGCTCGTGAAGCGCTGGCACTTCCGCGCCGGCGATCGCACCGTGCCGGTGGTGCCGTACAAAGCCGAGAAGGCCGGTAAGTACCTCGTCGTCATCGGACTGCCGCAGCGCGACGTCACGACTCCTTCGCCGTACGCGGTGACCTTCTGCAACGGCACTTGCAAAGCCGACACCTGCGTCGAGCAGGCGAACGAGAACGGCGCCAACGCTCACAACTTCATCAACGCGATCGAAGCGGAGGTCGCGGGCGCGATCCCTTCGACGATCGCGGCGGGGAGCTGCGGCGAGCAGCCGCGCTCGTGCCCGAGCACGACCCGCCGCGTATGCGCGCGGATCATCGGCGCCGCCGAACCCACGACCTACTCGAACATTTGCAAGGCGCGCGTCGCGCTACGCGACGCGCTTGGCGACAAGCTCGCGCTCAAGATGCTCTTCGCCGAGCCCGGCGCCTGCCCGAACTAAGGAGAATCCGGATGTACCCGCGCTCGCTCGCCAGCATCTGCCTCGCGCTCTCGGTCGCCGCCGGCGCCGCTTCCTGCGGCGACGTCTCCGACGACACCGAGGCGCCCATCGAGCTCTCGCAGCTCGACGGCCTCGATGTCCCCGCCGACTACGCGGGGGGCGTCTACGTGAAGATGAAGGGCACGCTCACGCTGTCGCGAGCGAAGTCGGGCGTGCTCACGGGGCGCGAGAAGTACCACGGCTTCACGTACACGGCGAAGCGCGGCGAGACGCTCCGCGTACGCGGTGTCGCGCAGCCGTACATGACGCTGGTGAGCGTCTACGGTCCGCAAACCGCCGACGGGAAGTGGGGCTCGCAGCTCCAAAAGCGCTGGCTCTATCGCCCGCTCGAGCGCAAGCAATCGATCATCGAATACAAGACGACGAAGGCGGGGAAGTACCTCGTCGTCATGGGTGTGTCGAACATGGACTCGGCGGGTGAGTCGCACTACGCGCTCACGCTCTGCAACGGCGAGTGCGCGGCGACCACGTGCGTCGACTTCAGCGTCGTCGAGGCCAACTACAACGCGGTGAACTTCGTGAACCGCGCCGAGGCCGACGTCGCGATCGTCAACTACGCCCCGACCTCCACGACGGTGCGTAGCGGCAGCTGCGGCTCGCAGTCGCGCGCGTGCACGCGCGAGCGAGCGCCGGTGTGCGCGTCGATCCCGGGCGGCCCGCGCGACGTGGATTACTCGAACCTGTGTCTCGCGAAGGTCGCGTTCCATGACTACATGGCCGACGACCTCGGCCCGAAGGCGCTCTACGCGCCGAAGGGCGCCTGCGGTAGCAACTAGAGAGAAAACACCGATGCGTCTCGTCGTCCTTGGCCTCCTCTCCGTGCTCTCGCTCGTCGCGCCCGCGTGCGGCGACGCCTCCACCGACGCCGGCGACGAGATCGACCTCGCGTCGCTCGGCATCGACGCGCCCGCCGACAGCGCCGGCGGACACTTCGTGAAGGTGAAGAGCGCGCTCGCGAAGGGCGCGTCGAAGAAGGCGTCGATGACGGGCCGCGACCTCTATCACGGCTACACGCTCACGCTCTCGCGCGGCCAAGAGATCGAGGTGCGCGGCATCGGCGGAACCTACGGCGGCATGGCGCTCACCGCGCTCTACGGACCGCAAAAGTCCGACGGCTCGTGGGGCACCGAGCTCGTGAAGCGCTGGAGCTACGAGGCGCTCGGGCGCAGCACGCCGATCGTCCCGCTGCGCGCGGAGCGCGCGGGGAAGTACCTGCTCGTCTTCGGCATGCCGCAGCGCCAGCGGATACAGGACCAACCGACGCCGTATTCGGTCACCTTTTGCGACGGCGCGTGCGCGCCCGGCGCGTGTGTCGAATACGAAGGGATCGGCCGTGGTGACGACCTCCACGCGGTGAACTTTGTGAGCCGCGCCGAGGCCGACGTCGCGAGAGGCGCCAACAACCTGCCGTCGTATTCGACCAGCTGCGACGCGCGTCCGCGCACCTGCTCCGGCGCGCGCCACTCGGTCTGCGTGAACCTTCCGAACAAGCGCACTGCGCAGACGTTCGCGTCGCTCTGTGAGGCGAAGGTCGCGCTGCGCGAGCTTACGCGCGACAAGCTCGGTCCGAAGATCGCTTACTACAGCGAAGGCGCCTGCCAGAACTAACGAGCGAACAGCGCGAGCAAAGGGCGATCTACGAGCCGCCCGCGCCCGCGCCTTCAATTCCCGCGGCGAGGCATGAGGAAACGGCAAAACGAAACACGACCGCGCGCGTCATGCTCTTTCGACGTGCGCGTGCCCGCGAAGATCTTAAGAAAGAAAGCTAACCGTTCGCCGCGGCTCTCGGTGCTTCCGCGCTCGACCCCGCCGCCGACTTCGGTACGCGGATCGTCAGCGCCTTCGGCATCGCTTCGATCTGCAGCGGCAAACGCCCGAGCGGTTCGCCGTCGACGTCGAGGATGAAGCGCTCGCTCGCGTGCTCGGGGTTGTCGAGCGAGATGGAGAATTTGCGGCAGCGCACGTGCACCACGTCTTTGCGCTTCATGTGCGCGCCCGTGTAGAGGCTCTGCAGGCTCAGCGCGAGCTTGAAGCGGCTGGGCTCGAGGATCGAGATCACCTCGAAGAGACCGTCGTCGGGCTCGGCCATCGGGCCGACCATCATCCCCGAACCGAAGTAGCGCCCGTTGCAGACCGCGACGAGGTGCGTCTTCAAGCGCACCTCCTTCGTCTTGCCGTCGGGCTCCTCGACCTCACACACACAATCGCCGACGCGTGAGCGCGAGAGCGCCTTCAGCGACGCCGTCATGTACGCGAAGTTGCTCCCGAGCGCGCGCGAGGCCGTGGCGACCGCTTGATCGGCGAGCCCCGACACACCCATCGAGAGGATGTTCACGAAGTAACGCGACGACGGCTTCCCGTCGTGCGCGATGAACTGCGCGCGGCCCGCGTCGACCTTGCGATCGACGCCGCTGCGCAGCGTCTCGACGTAGTCTTCGAACTTGTGCGGGATGCCGAGCGTCTTCGTGAAGTCGCCGCCGGTGCCCATGCCGATGATGCCGAGCGTCGGCATCAGTTTACCGTGGCTCGCCTCGTGTGCGCCCTCGAGCAGACCGTTCGCGACCTCGTGCACCGTGCCGTCGCCGCCCGCCGCGACGACGAGCTTCTTGCCCGCGTGATACGCCTCGCGCGCGATGCGGATCGCGTCGGCGGGGCCTTGTGTCTCCGCGACCTCGCACGCGCCGAGCGCGGTCTCGACCGTCGGGTAGAGCCCCTGCCACACGCGCGCGGTCTTTCCGCCGCGCGAGCGCGGGTTCACGATGATGAGCGTATCGGACACGCGTCCCTCCCCAATGCGCGCGCCGCTTTCGCGACGCGCGCCCCTCGTCGCGCTTACTGCCCCAGCAGCTTCGCGAGCTCACCCGACGAGTGCATCTCGCGCATGATGTCGCTGCCGCCGATGAACTTTCCGTCGATGTAGAGCTGCGGGATCGTCGGCCAGCTCGCGAACTCTTTGATGCCCTGCCGGATGTCCATGTCCTTGAGCACGTCGACGGTGACGAACTCCGGCGTGTGCATGTTGAGGATCTGCACCGCCGTCGCGGAGAAGCCGCACTGCGGCATGTTCTTGTTGCCCTTCATGAAGAGCACGACGCGGTTCTTGCCAACGAGGTCGCCGATTTCTTTCTGAACGTCACGCATGGTCTTTCTCTCCTTCTTCTGCTTCTTCTCTGATGGATACGAAATTCGTGTGCTGCTCGTAGATCGTCTCTTGCTAGGTGATCAAAGGGCGATCTACGAGCCGCCCGCGCTTAGAAGCCCGCTTCGGCGGCCTTCGCCGGCGTGAGCGTCTTCAACTGCAGCGCGTGGATGGGGCCCTTCATCTCTTCTTTGAGCGCGCCGTACACCGCTTGGTGCTGCTGCACGAGCGACTTTCCTTCGAACGACGCGGAGACGACGACCGCCTCCCAGTGATCGCCGCCGCCGGTGAGATCGTTCAGGCGCACGCGCGCGTCGGGGATGCTCTTTTGGATGAGCTTCGTGATCAGGTCGGGGTTCATCTTCGTTTCCCTTGCTTCTTTCAGTTGCGAGCGGCGCGCGCGGACTCGAACGCCTCGATGGCGGGCGCTTGTGCGAGCAGATAGCCGAGCTCGTCGACGCCGTCGAGCAGGCAGCGGCGCGCGAAGCCGTCGACGGTGAACGACTCGTCGCCGAGCGCGCCCGCGCTCACTTTTTGCGTCTCGAGATCGACGGTGACGTTGAAGGACGGATCGCGCGTGACGACCGCGAGGAGCCGCTCACAAAACGCGGGCGAGACCGCGACCGGCAGCAAACCGTTCTTGAGCGCGTTGTTCTTGAAGATGTCGGCGAAGCTCGGCGCGATCACGGCGCGGATGCCGTACGAAACGAGCGCCCAGGGCGCGTGCTCGCGCGAGCTGCCGCAGCCGAAGTTCGCGCCTGCCAGCAAAATGCTAGCAGCGCGGTGCTGCGCGCGGTTGAGCACAAAATCCGGCTTTTCGGCGCCGTTCTCTTCGTAGCGCCAGTCGGCGAAGAGCGCCTTGCCGAGGCCGTCTTTGGTAGTGACCTTCAAGAAGCGCGCGGGGATGATCTGATCGGTGTCGACGTCGGCGACGGGGAGCGGCGCGACGGATCCGGTGAGCGTGGTGAACGACGCCATCGTGGGCTACTCCCGAAGCAACGCGCGCGGGTCGGTGACCTCGCCGGTGACGGCGGCCGCGGCGGCGGTGAGCGGCGACGCGAGCAGCGTGCGGCTGCCTTTGCCTTGGCGGCCTTCGAAGTTTCGGTTGCTGGTGCTGACGGCGTATTGGCCGGCGGCGACGGTGTCGCCGTTCATCGCGATGCACATGCTGCAGCCGGGCTCGCGCCACTCGGCGCCGGCGCTCTTGAAGATGCGGTCGAGCCCTTCGCGTTCGGCGTCGGCTTTGACGGCTTGCGAGCCGGGGACGACGAGCACGCGCACGCCGCTCTTCACGTGGCGTCCGTCGAAGACGCGCGCGGCCTCGCGCAGATCGCTCAAGCGCGAGTTCGTGCACGACCCGATGAAGACGACGTCGATCTTGCGGCCCGCGATGGGTTTGCCGCCCTCGAGGCCCATGTAGCGGAGCGCCTTTTCGACGGCGTCGCGCGCCGCGGAGTCAGCGAGCGACGCGGGATCGGGCACGCGCGCGTCGATGGCGATGCCCATGCCGGGGTTCGTTCCCCACGTGATCATCGGAGCGAGCGCGGACGCGTCGAGCGAGATCTCGCGATCGTAGACGGCACCGTCGTCGGTGCGCAGCGCGCGCCAACGCGCGACCGCGGCGTCCCACGACGGGCCCTTCGGCGCGTACTCGCGGCCCTTCAGATATTCGAAGGTGGTCTCGTCGGGCGCGACGAGGCCGGCGCGCGCGCCCGCTTCGATCGACATGTTGCAGACGGTCATGCGCTCGTCCATCGAGAGCGCTTCGATGGCGGTGCCGCGATATTCGATCACGGAGCCCGCGCCGCCGCCGACGCCGAGCTTCGCGATGATCGCGAGCACGAGATCTTTGGCGCCGACGCCCTTCGGGAGCTTTCCTTCGGCGCGCACGCAGAGCGTTTTGGGCCGGCGCTGCAGCAAACACTGCGTGGCCAAGACGTGCTCGACCTCGCTGGTGCCGATGCCGAAGGCGAGGGCGCCGAAGGCGCCGTGCGTCGACGTGTGCGAATCGCCGCAGACGATCGTCATGCCCGGCTGCGTGAGCCCGAGCTCGGGACCGATCACGTGCACGATGCCGCGTTTGGCGCTCTCGCGCCCGTGCAAGGTGATCCCCGCCGACGCGCAGTTCTTCTCGAGCTCACCGATCTGATGCGCGGCCTCGGGATCGACGATGCGGAGCGCGCCATCGGCCGCGAGCGCGGTCGGGATCGAGTGGTCGATCGTCGCGACGGTGCGCTCGGGGCGTCGTACGCTGAGCCCGCGCGTGCGCAGTCCCGTGAACGCCTGCGGCGACGTGACCTCATGGATGAGGTGGAGATCAATGTAGAGGACGGCGGGACAAGCCGGGGCCTCGGCCACCACATGCTCGCGCCAGATCTTCTCGAACAGGGTCAAGGGCGTCATTTGGGAGACCTCATGTAACACGTTGGCGCGGACACGCAACCCCCCGGTAATAGGGCGCCCCTGGCCGTTCGGTTCGCCCGGACGGCAGCCCCGGGGAAAG
>JADMIO010960132.1_pt1 | contig 13860 bp, 12 predicted proteins | sample 8958161 | NCBI WGS metagenome assembly JADMIO01 (sample SAMN16585339, study PRJNA669376) | soil metagenome | isolation source: Crop rotation soil | place: USA: Cullars Rotation, Alabama | collected 2011 | reverse complement strand
GTATTCGACGGCAAAAAACAAAAGCCATACACAGAGGATGACCTGCCAAACCCCTTGAACGTATACGCCAATACAAAACTCTCCGGTGAATACTTCGTGTTGAATTATTGCCCGGCATCTTATGTAATTCGTGTATCGGGCATTTATGGAAAAGTTCCCAGCCGGAGTAAGGGAGCCAACTTTATTACCACGATGATTAAACTGGCGGGGGAAAAGTCGGAAGTTAGAGTCGTCGACGACGAAATATTGACACCTACACCAACCTACTATATTGCAAAAAATACAGCCAGCTTAATCAAGACAAATTCATTTGGTTTGTTTCATATGAGCTGTGAAGGGCAGGTTTCCTGGTATGAATTCGCCAAGTTGATATGGGACACACTAAAACTAAAAACACCCCTTTACCCCGCAAGCGCAAATGATTTCCCGACAGAAGTGAAGCGGCCATTTTATTCCGTGTTAGAAAATCAGCGTTTAAAGAACCTTGGCATCAATCATATGCCACACTGGAAAGAGGCATTGGTTAATTTTTTAAGCGGATCGATCTAATCCGGGCGGATCGACCGACCTACATATGTAATCCACCATCTGCGTTTATCACCTGCCCGGTAACATAGGAGCTCATATCCGATGCAAGAAACAGAGCAACATTTGCCACGTCTTCGGCCGTACCAAATTTACCGAGGGGGATTCCGGCCCTGTATTTATCGGCGTGTTCTCCATCTTTCAGGTAGCCCGTCATGTCGGTTTCAATAAAACCGGGTGCTATTGCGTTGCACCTGATGTTGCGGCTCCCTAATTCCTTGGCGACCGATTTGGTAAACCCAATGATCCCTGCTTTTGACGCAGCGTAACTTCCCTGCCCGGCGTTTCCCATTAGCCCGATGATCGAACTCATATTGATAATGCTTCCTTTCTTTGCCTTCATCATCGGACGAATTACCTGCTTAGTCATGTTAAATACACTTTTCAGATTCACCTGCATCACTTCATCCCATTGTTCGGGGGTCATTCGTAATAACAGATTGTCTTTGGAGATACCAGCATTATTTACGCAAATGTCTATTGTCATAAATTCATTTGTCACTTCACTTACGAGCGCCTCGCTTTGCTTATAGTCACTTGCATTACTCTTATACGCTTTTGAGCGAATGCCATAACCGGTCAATTTTTCTTCGAGCGCTTTTGCCTTTTCAGTGCTGCTATCACTCACATATGTAAATATTACATGGGCTCCATGCTCAGCGAACTTTATGGCAATCCCTTCGCCGATGCCGCGGGCCGCACCTGTTATAATGGCAATTTTGTTTTCTAACAATTTCATGTCAAAAGGATTTATGCTTTGCAAAAAAAAGAAAATTAAAACAGATACTGCTATTCTTTCGAAACATAATAGACTACTCCATTCTTATCATCATTTGTAAAAAAGGACTTATCGCTCTATTTCAAAGTGCCGCAGGACGCCCAAAGCGTTTATGTTCCGTTTGTTATCTCGCTAGGTATACAATCAAAAAGGACAGCTTCGTGTTAAAAATGGATCATTAAATAAAGGCGAAAGAAAAAAGAATCCACATCATGGATAACTATTTCATGGCAAGGATTTCATCTAAGAATTTCCGGTCATTGCTGAGCCTTGGCACTTTGTGTTGTCCTCCTAATTTTCCCTTCTCCTTCAGCCATTGATTAAAAACTCCTTTTTTTAAGATGTGAAGGAGGGGCTTTCGCAGAGCCATATCCTTATATCGTTTGGCTTCATAGTCACTGTTTATTTTCTTTAGGGCATTATCCAGTTCTATAGCAAACTGGTTAATATCTTTTGGCTCTTTTTCAAATTCGATAAGCCATTCATGGGCACCATTCGAAGAGTCGGAAAAATAGATCGGCCCGGCCGTATAATCATTAACTACTGATTCCGTTTTTTCACTGGCAATCGCTAGCGCCTTGTCCGTATTATCAACAATTACTTCTTCGCCAAAAGCATTAATAAAATGTTTCAATCTTCCCGATACTTTTATCCGGAATGGTTTTAAACTGGTAAACTGAACCGTATCGCCCAATAAGTAGCGCCATAACCCGCCATTTGTACTAATAACGGGTGCATAGTTCTTTCCAATTTCAACATTTTGCAGTCCTATGGTTTGTGGCTCTGATTTTTCATACTCACTGACCGGCATAAACTCCATGAAAATTCCATGATCCACAAATAGCAGCATCCCTTCATCACCTGGTATCTCATCGGCCGCAAAAAAACCTTCACTGGCATTATACATTTCAAGATAATTGATATCCTTGCCGATTACTTTTTGAAATTGATCTTTATAGGGCGTAAATGAAACGCCACCGTGCATATATAGTTCGAGTGAAGGCCAGACTTCACTGATTGTTTGCCGGCCCGTGATCTCGAGAATTCTTTTCAATAAGACAAGCGTCCACGTTGGTACTCCCGAAATAGAAGTTACATTTTCCTTAATGGTATTTGCTGCCAGCTTTTCAATCTTACTTTCCCACTCGTCCATCAGGGCAATGCTCAGATCCGGTGTGCGCAGCCAATGTGCCCAAAAAGGCGAGTTTTGCAATAACACAGCACTGAGATCACCATATTGTACTTCATGATTCACTTTGTGAATCGTATGGCTCCCCCCAATCACCAATCCCTTACCGGTTAACAATTCTGATTCAGGATTAAAATTATAATACAATGTCAGTACATCCTTGGCAGCCTTGTAGTGCGAGTCCTCCAGACTTTCCTCGCTCACCGGAATAAATTTACTTTTATCACTTGTGGTCCCGCTGCTTTTTGCAAACCAATATACCGGCGTGTTCCACAGGATATTTTGCTCGCCCTCCATGATGCGCTGGATATAAGGCTTTATATCATCATATTGATGGATGGGAACCGCTTTTTTATAAGACCGGATATTGAAAAGCTTGGAAAAATTATACTTGCGCCCGAACTCGGTATATTGCGCCGATGTCACCAGGTCCTGCAAAACTTCGCGCTGCGCATCAACAGGATTGTTTTTCCATCCTTCAATCCGCCAAAGCCGCATACGGGCAAGTGAAGATATAGCAGGGCTCAACAGTTTCATATACTAAGACAAAGTAACAAATTTGCCAAACTATTGATTCAAATATTGAATCGACTAGGAGCAGCATTATGAAAACGGTTGCGGATAGCTTACAGAATTGCAAGGCTGGTTTCTATCCAATTGTCTCCTTTGACCCGGCCAGAGAGAAATTACGGCTGTTAGATTTTACGAAGCAATACCGAACTCTCCGAAGATGTGTTAATGATACCCTGAAATTTACCGATTATATTAACCTGAAGTTAAAGATTGCTAATGCGAATTCGGTATCGGGCGTTATAATGAGTATCGTGCATTGCATGGGCGCAGCAAAGTGTTCGATTCAAAGTCCTGCGTGGGTTCTCAGGAACGAACAACCCACAGCCCTCCTGATCAACGAGGATGGCATTGAACCCGGCGCCTGCACCTGGAATATTTGGGGAAGGTCTTATCCCCCGCTACACCCCAAACGGTGCCGGTTGTTTCTGCACAATTCATTTACGATAACATCAACAAGCGCATAGTAGCCGTTGTTAAGAACGATTACTTGATTACGGGTGTTGCAATAATAAATTCCTGTTGACCGACTATTTAGTGTATCTTCGATAAGTGATCGTTAGTTCTACAAACATTCAGTACCAGTTTAGTGTAAATTCTTACTCTTTATAGTAATATTTAACCTCCGCTTACTTTTTGCTGTTGGCTCCTGTCACAAGTATTTTAATTATTTATTTAAAAAAATTTTGTTTTATGAACATGTACGTTTCGAACTTAAGTTTTCACACTACTGATGACAACTTGAGAGAGTTATTTGGAAAATTCGGTGTTGTCACCTCAGCCAAAGTAATTACTGATCGTGAATCTGGGCGCAGCCGTGGTTTTGGCTTTGTGGACATGAGTGCTGATGCAGAAGCACAGGAAGCCATCAAAGGACTAAATAACAAAGAGATTGAAGGCAGAGCTTTATCGGTTTCAATCGCTAAAGAAAAGAAAGCCGATAATAAAAGGTGGTAGTTTCTTCAAGATAATTATTAATAAAAGCCCTTAACGGGCTTTTTTTATGCCAGAACTCTGCAATAATGTCAACCCCATGGCGCCCTAACGAAATCCATTTAACTGCGCAAGCGATAATAAATTGATCTTATAGGCATGAGAAACTACAAGTATTATCTCTGGCTTTAAGAACGAAGGATGGACCCTTGTCAGTTAGTTCAGGACATCATAACTGTATCCAATGAATGTATTACACCATTGTCTGCCTGCATATCTCTCCCCTGGATTTTAGAGCCATTCACAGAAACCGAACCATTTGCTACACGTACAAGAAGCTCTTTTCCATTCAACGCTATTAATTTCTGACCCTCCGAAAAATCTTTAAAATGATTTCTGCCTTTCACAACGTGGCCATTCAAAATGCCAATAAGGTTACCGCGGTTTTCAGTTTTTAATAACTCAATGATTTCTCCTTCTTTCAATTTTCCAAATGCGAGGTCCGTAGGAGCGAAAACAGTGAATGGGCCAGGTAGGCTCCATTCGCTTTCAAGATTCGCGGCTTGTACACTCCTCATCATAGTGGCGAGATTCCTGTCAGCCACAGCAATGTCTACAATAGTTGACATATTTTTTTATTTATTACAAATGAATAATCCGTATTACCTGTAATGTAGCCTTATTAAACTGCAACCGGTTTTTTATTTTCAGGGATCATCTCAAATTGAATATTGTTAAGAGGTTTCACAATCCGCCTTCTGAGTCACAAGACGCAAGGTGGATCTGGCTATGCTCCAGCAAACTCCTATAAATACGGTGAGTGTTCCGATGAATGTACAGATATAACCGGGTATATGAGAATATAAGCGTACCTTACATTCCAATTCACGGTTTAATTCCCCATCATTTTTCCCGCCTGGTTATTCCGTTTATTCAAATTAGAATGAAAAAGCAATATATGCTGATTATTATACTTGCTACAAGTATGATCGCAGCACGAGCGCAATCCTCGTATACAACTATTCAGTACAATAAAAGCATGCAGCCCGCACTTGTCCTTGAATTACCCAATTCTACGGCTAATGTAGAGGGAACTATTTTAGAAAAACTAAAACAAATAGGTTATAATCCTGAAACCCAGGGGCATCTCTTCTGGAAGAAAAATAAAATAGATGGCTTTTATGTTTTTAACGATGTGGTGCTACCTTCTGTGAGTACGCAAAAACTGGACATGTATTTTAAAGTCGTTCAAAAGAACAACGAAGAAAAGGATAATACTACCCTCTATCTTCTTGTAAGCGCCGGAAACGAAAATTTCGTATCACCTGCGACTGATACCACTCTTTGGAGCAGTTCCATGATTTTTCTTAACAGTTTCGTGGAAAAGACAACTGCTTACGCTCTCGACCAGGACATTATTACCCAGGATAATATTGTTAAAGACTCTCAAAAGAAATTAACAGCACTTCAAAAAGATGAAAGAGACCTGGCAGAAAAAATAAAGAGATACCAGGATGATCTTTCAAACAACCTGAATAACCAAAAGGATCAACAGCTTGACATAGAGAATCAACAGAAACTGCTGGAAAGTCTACGATTAAAGAGAAAAGGTTAACAGGACTTAGAGAAAGGCACAACAATATAGAAAGAGGCCCGAAAAATTTTATAGCACAAGCCGGGCAACCTCATTTAATCTTTCCGTATCCCTATTTTTTGATAATTCAAGTAAATCAAAATAACTCCGCAAAATAATGATCCAAGTAAAAAAAGAAGGCGTAGTATTAAAGAAAACCACGCTCGATTTTGAAAATGAAGGTGTGTTAAACCCGGCAGTAATAAGAGATGGTGACGGTATCCACATCTTTTACCGGGCGGTCGGCAAAGGAAACTATTCGACTATCGGGTATTGCAAACTAAAGGACCCTTTAGTAATTGAAGAGCGGTTGGGCACGCCTCTTCTTTTCCGCGAGTTTGGTTATGAATCGCATGGAGTCGAAGATCCCAGGATCACAAAAATTGAAGGATTGTATTACCTCACATACACCGCGTATGACGGAGTAAACGCATTGGGCGCACTTGCTGTATCAGAAGACCTGAAGCACTTTAATAAGTTAGGGTTAATTGTCCCCAAAATGACTTATGATGAATTTAGCTGCCTTGCTGAAACCAATCACACAATTAACGTAAAATATCTTCGATACAATTTACATGGCGGCATGCATTCAGAGGCAGGGAAGAAAGGCTACATATGGGATAAGAACGTAGTTTTCTTTCCACGAAGAATAAATGGCAAATTGTATTTCCTCCATCGTGTTCGACCCGACATTCAAATAGTAGGCGTGAACGACCTAAAAGAGCTTACAAATGAATTTTGGCAAAATTATTTTCTTCACCTTGATGATGCAATAGTGCTTACTCCAAAATATGACCATGAAGTAAGTTATATAGGAGGAGGATGCCCGCCAATAGAAACAGATCATGGGTGGCTATTGATCTATCATGGAGTGCATGATACCATTAAAGGATATGTTTATGCAGCCTGCGCAGCATTGCTTGACCTGCAAAACCCCCAGGAAGAAATTGGCCGGCTTCCATACCCTTTATTCAAACCGGAATATGAGTGGGAATTGAAAGGAGAGGTGAATAATGTGTGCTTTCCTACCGGCACTGTTTTAGTGGGCGATACATTGTATATATATTATGGAGCAGCCGACGAGCGAATTGCCTGTGCTTCTGTTAGTATTTCGGGACTCTTAAAAGAATTAATAAATAATAAAAATGATAAAAAATAAAATTCCCTTCTATAATACTAATGACTCGTTGCCTGGAATTTTATTCATTACTTCTTACCCGCCCCGAGAGTGCGGAATTGCTACTTACTCACAGGATCTGGCAGTTGCCCTGAACAATAAATTCAGTAACTCCTTTTCTATAAGCATCTGCCCGCTTGAATCAGACACTGAAAAACACGAGTACACAGATGAAGTAAAATACATCTTTAATGTGGATAGTCCCGGTGGTTTTATTAGTCTTGCAAAACAAATTAACGACGATGATCACATCCGGATTGTAATGATCCAGCACGAATTTGGATTCTTTGAAAAAAATAAAGACGCGTTTCAACAATTTCTGGCCGAGCTAAATAAACCTCTTGCCATTGTTTTTCATACTGTACTTCCACATCCGAATGAATCATTAAAAAAGAACGTGCAAAGAATATCCAGTTGTGCCGAATCTATTATAGTGATGACAAAATCTTCCGCACGGATTCTAAATGATGATTATGGAGTTGAGCCGGCAAAGATTTCAGTTATTCCTCACGGCACTCACTTAGTGCCGCATGTCGATAAGCTATTTCTAAAACGTAAATACAATTTGGCGGACAAAAAAGTACTGTCGACATTTGGATTGTTAAGCTCTGGAAAAAGTATCGAGACCACTTTGAATGCGTTGCCGGACATTGTAAAAACAAACCCAAATGTCCTGTTTCTTATCATTGGGAAAACCCATCCGCACGTATTGAAGCAGGAAGGGGAAAAATACAGAAGTATGCTGGAAGCAAAAGTGGTGGAATTGCACATGGAACGATATGTAAGATTTATAAATTACTTTCTGCCTCTTGCTGACTTGTTAGAATACCTGCAGCTCACAGACATTTATTTATTTACTTCGAAAGATCCAAACCAGGCGGTCAGTGGCACATTTTCCTATGCAATCAGTTCGGGGTGCCCCATTATTTCCACGCCCATTCCGCATGCCAGGGAAATATTAAAAGATGATGCCGGCATTATTTTCGACTTTGAAAATTCCGGACAGCTAAGTAAGGCAGTAACTGGTTTATTGGCGAACGAAGAGCTGAGAAAAAATATTGGTTCGAACGGCTTACACCGCATGGCATCCACAGCCTGGGAAAATTCCGCTATTGCCCACGCTATATTGTTTGAAAAATTATCAGACGAAATCCTCTTAAGCTACGATAAGCCGGCCCTTAACCTGGCACAAATAAAAAAATTAACAACCGGCTTCGGGATCATTCAGTTTTCCAGGCTAAACCGTCCGGATATTGATTCTGGCTATACTTTAGATGACAATGCTCGTGCACTGATCGCCATGTGCCGCCATTTTGAATTAACAGGCGATGAAGACGATCTCTCGTATATCGCCATCTATCTTGATTTCATAAAATATTGTCAGCAACCCGGTGGGCAATTCCTGAATTATGTTGATGAGAAAGGGCAGTTTACCGGGCAAAACGATTCTACCAACCTTGAAGATTCAAATGGAAGGGCAATTTGGGCGCTTGGTTATTTGCTTTCTCTGAAGGGTTTCCTATCCTCCGAACTTACACATGATGCGGAACAGATCATGAAGGCTGCTTTGCCGGGTGTAAGCCGAATTCATTCTACAAGAGCTATGGCATTTATAATAAAAGGGTTGTACTACCGGCATAAAAAAAATAGATCGATGAGGGATGTCCAGTTAGTAAAAGGATTTGCAAACAGGCTTGTTCAAATGTACAGGCACGAAAAAACTAATGAATGGCACTGGTTCGAAAGTTATCTTACCTATGCTAACAGCCTTTTACCAGAGGCAATGTTATGTGCATGGCTTGTAACGGATGAACCATTGTATAAGGAAATTGCCCAGACGTCGTTTAACTTCTTGTTGTCAAAAATTTTTATAGACAACAGTTTAAAAGTCATTTCGAATAAGGGCTGGCGGTATAAAGAAGAACTCCCGGCATCCACGGTGATCGGCGGAGAACAACCCATTGATGTAGCTTACACCATTCTCGCCTTAAATAAATTCTATAATGTATTTGAAGATGAAACGTACCGCCAAAAAATGAAAATCGCTTTTAATTGGTTTTTGGGTGATAATCATCTTAACCAGATTATCTACAATCCTTGCACTGGTGGATGTTATGACGGCCTGGAGGAAAATTATGTAAACCTGAATCAGGGTGCTGAATCAACCATCAGTTATCTGTTGGCAAGATTGACGATTGATGAAGCAGACAGCATCAAACCAGCCCCGGATAAAAAATATATAAGCATGCGGGCTATCTAGTAACAGAAGCACAGTTCGACCATGGCAAACCGCATTATCCCCGTTTTCTTTTCACCATATTGGCAGCGGGCGAGCGCGTCCAATCGCTTATAAGTTAGCTCACTCAAATATCGCTTTGTTATTATCCTTCTATATACAATCCTTGATATACAATCCTTGCGATTTCCTATGCTTCTTATGTGGTTCAAAAAGCGGATATCGTAATCAGTATATAAATCCACTTATCAACGCATTGAGGTTATAACGATCGTACTGGAGTCTCTTGAGGTCCGAGATGCAAATCTCCTTTTATAGGAGAGACGGGAAGGAGTAAAATCCCCGCCAAATTCGACGATGCTGATTTTTTCCCGAGGCAATTTTACAACCGTAGCCTGAATATGGTACTTTTGGTAAATTCCTTTCCGTGCACGCAAGGACAATTCTATTGGTGGCATTTACTTCAATCATGATCTCAGGCTTCAACCAGGCGTCAAAACCACTTCGCGTCGGCATAGCGGGCCTTACCCACGATCATGTGCATGGGATACTGGCACGGGCACATGACGGAGATATCGAAATTGTTGGTATTGCCGAACCTAATCGCGAGCTGGCTGCGCGATACCTGAAACAATACAATCTATCTCCCTCTCTTTTATATTCCTCGCTGGAAGAGATGCTTGATAAATGCAAACCGGAAGCAGTTTGTGCTTTCAACAGTATTTATGAACATCTTGAGGTGGTAAAAGCCTGTGCGCCAAGAAAGATAAATGTGATGGTTGAAAAGCCGCTCGCTGTGAGCCTGGATCATGCAAAGCAAATGCAGGCGCTTGCGTTAAGATACAACATTCAGTTGCTCACAAATTATGAAACCACCTGGTATGGTAGTAATCGCAGCGTACTGGAAATGCTTGATTCCATCGGTAGTATCCGGAAAATTGTTGTGCATGACGGTCACCAGGGACCTAAAGAAATCGGTGTGAGCAAAGAATTTTTTGAATGGCTAACTGATCCTGTCAGGAATGGCGGCGGAGCTGTAATTGATTTTGGATGTTATGGAGCGAATCTCATTACCTGGCTTATGAAAGGAGAAAAGCCACTGTCTGTTTTTGCAGTAACCCAGCAGATCAAGCCGGATATCTATCCGAAGGTAGATGATGAAGCTACGATCATTGTCACCTATCCCAAAGCGCAGGGAATTATCCAGGCATCGTGGAACTGGCCGTTTGGCAGGAAGGATATGGAAATATATGGACAACATGGTTACATGATCTCCGATCGCAACGGCATTAAAACAAGAATGTCTCCTGATAAAAAAGAAGAATACCAGGCTATCCCGCCTCAGCCGCCACCGTACCAGGATCCATTTGCCTATTTAGCGGCAGTTGTTCATGGTGAAATAGCCGTTAAGTCGACAGACCTGTCATCATTAGAGAACAACATGATCGTAGTAGAAATATTAGATGCGGCAAAAAGATCAGCAAAAGAAGGAAGGATAATCTCGCTGGAAAAACATAGGGGGAATTAAAAATGGCTCCGGCGCTTTGACTATTTCACTGGCTTAAAAAGTATTGCGTCCGCCACTGTAATACCGTCCGCATTCCTATTCGTTATACTTACAAAGCTCTTTGCTCCTTTTACTAATTTATATGTCCCAAGCGAAACCCATTCACCCGATGTTTGTCCTTCTACTTTTACTTCCGACTTATTGATAAAAATCCTCTTTGAAACCCTTCCATCGTACACAGTGAATTGCATTTGCCGCGCGGCACTATCAACTTCGGGAATGTATGCATAGACAGCATAGTTTCGGGAAACCTTGATCTCGGGAATGAATTGAATTTTCTTTTCAATATGCGAAGGTCCCGTCGCCAGGTAAGAAGGACCGTATCCCCCGCTGGATATTTTTTTCCAATCGCCCGTCATTGCTACATGATTGCTGTCGTCATTATCGGTTAACACTTCTGGGACACTTCCATTTAACAAAGGGTTTTCTTTTAAGAATGATTGTAATCTTTTTATATCCACCTCTTGAACGGATTGCTTTCCATTAATGGCCATACATGCCGCAACGGAGGCGGACTGGGCCAATTCCATAAATACGGGTTCCATCCTGATAGAGCCATAGGCGATGTGCGAGGCCGACAAACACACAGGCACATAAAGATTTTTGCACTCCGTCCCCCCCGGTATAATCGAGCGATATGAAATGGGATAGGGTCCAAAGCCACCAACCTCAACATTGCCTTCATTCTTTACCATACCGTTTACTACGATGCGTTCGCAATTGTGCGAATCCATAGTGTAAGCAGCCATGCCAATGCCATCACTCACCGCTTCGCGGCCCTGGCAATTCGCCTGGGTCATCACATACGCCCCAATCATTCTCCTGCTTTCTCTTACATAAAGCTGAGGAGACCAATTACCCTTATCGCGGTATTCATCATTTGGGTAGCCATATTGCAACATTTCAGCTCTCAATTCTTCCGGCACCCGGGCATCATGTCCAAAAAAATATAGCAACCCTTTTGTATAGGCCTCATGTTGCGCGATGATTTTTATTCGTTGATCATAGTCCGCATCAGGATAATCATAATTCATTCCAATCATGTCCGTCGAAAAACCGCCACGGTTATTGATATCTGTTTTATGGTTGGGCATTTTGCCGAAGAAAAAGTAATCATTCAATGTTCTCTTTTCCGGCTGCGCACGGAATAAGCGAACAAGCAATTCGTATTTCGTAGAATCATAATCGTGGGGGCGAATAATCGGTTTTTTGTTTTTTGGATCGTCAGTAAGACAAATCCTGTAATTGTATGATTGCACTTTTTTGTCGCCGCTGCCAGGTGGTTGCAGCTTATCCGGGCTGATGCCCCATAACAAACCGCTTGTTGGGTCGCCCGGGATCGTGTAGGGATCAATTCCATCGGGAAACTGGTGGCCTTCCAGTAGCTCAACTCCATTATACGTTTCATCATAAGCAGCGTTTGATTCTCTTCCCACGGTATATGAAACGCCTGCCTTTGCCATGAGGTCTCCTTCATAGCTGCAGTCAATAAACATTTTGGCGGCAATGATTTTATTTGAAACCGCCGAAGGAAATAAAGAATTTTCGATAGTTATTGCTTTAATTTCCCCCTCGTTTTTTTGTGCTTTTTTAATTCGGTAGCCATATAACACATTAATATTTGCCTCGCTGATATAACTCTTGAAGATTTCTTCCGCAACATGCGGCTCAAATATCCATTGCTCAAACTTTCCATAGTGTTTTCCCATCCTCCGGTAGAAATCGAGAGCCAGGCCTGTAATGGCATATTTATTACCGATATCTGTATAACCTAGTCCGCCGGAGGTGAGACCGCCCAAATGACCTCCCGGTTCTATTAAAACGACGGTCTTGCCCATTTTTGCCGCAGCATAGGCTGCAACAACACCTGCGGATGTACCTCCGTAAACACACACATCGTAGCTGAATAACTTTTTCTGGGCCGAACTAAATAATATCAGCCAGAAAGAACATAACAGGAAAAATATTTTCATTGCCTTGATCCTTTGACAAATTATTTGGTGGGCTGAAAATTCTTCTATATTAAAGCAAAGTTTTTACAATATCCTCCCATTCGCGTTCCAGTGTGTGAGGCGGTCTGTTTTTACCTGCTCTCCGATACCAGTAATCCGCGTTCCCTATATCTCCTTCCCTGCGATGAAGATAGCCATGGATCCACGCAGCTGTTTCACTTTCTATATTTTGAATAATTTCATGAGCCTTAACCCAGTCGCCTTTTGCATCGTACCAAAGAGATTGTAAGTAAGCAGAGGAACCACTCAGGGGAGATGAATCGATCAGACTTTTCTTAAACTCTTCGAAGTTCATGTTAGTGCGTTTAATGATTCTGCTACAGAATGCACAGAAAGATATTGAAGAACCTAAATATATCTGTGCCCACTCGGTGATCCGTGGTCACATTTTCAACAGCTTAAATGCATGAGTCCACTGATTGCGGATGAACCCGGGGATACACCATAACATAGCGAGGGGCTCGATGGCTCTTGCTCCTTCCACCATTCCCATATCTTCCGTTTCAAAACCAAAAGCAGTAAGAATTTCAGTCACAGCTTTTTTAGCATCGCCATCATTGCCACAAATAAACATCGTGGGCTTTCCACCCGGGAAGTTAGGCTTATACATAAAGGCATTGCCCACGCTATTAAATGCCTTGACGAATCTTGCATCCGGCAATAATTTTTGCAGATCTTCCATCAGGGATCTGTCCAGGGTAGTAAAAAATTTTATTACCCCCTTTTCCGGGGGCGCCTTGGCTATCGGGTTCGTGGCATCAATCACTATCTTATTTGAAAAATTTTCTTTGCCCGCCTGCTCAATTACTTTCGCGGCAACGTCACCGCTAACCGCAAGAACAACCATTTGTCCAAACTTCGCCGTATCGGCAAATGAACCCAATTTAGCCGAAGAATTTTCTTTTTGCCATTTCACCAGGTTTTCTTTCGAAGTATTTCGGGTGCCAATCATCACTTCATTACCTTCCGTTAAAAATGCTTTTCCCAAAGCTTGCCCGACATCCGCCGAGCCGAGAATACCAATTTTCATAATCATTCCTCCGTGGTTTTTTAGACCTATTTTTAGTTACAAAATATCATTTTAATTCACTCAAGACCTTTTAAATAAGGTTTTAATATTCTCTCTTCAATTCAAATTAACTTCATACAAACTTTTTTTCATGCGCTACCTCATTATGTT
>JADMIO011403917.1_pt1 | contig 13861 bp, 11 predicted proteins | sample 8958161 | NCBI WGS metagenome assembly JADMIO01 (sample SAMN16585339, study PRJNA669376) | soil metagenome | isolation source: Crop rotation soil | place: USA: Cullars Rotation, Alabama | collected 2011 | reverse complement strand
CCCCCGGCAAGTTTAGCTCAAGCTGCCTCGTCCAGCTCAGACGGTAAACAGATACATCGAACGTAAGTCGCCCGACATCACCGGATTCTGTTGCTCTCGCGCGTGCCGCAAAGTCACGAGCCTGCGCGTGTAAGTCCATATCGTTATAAATGGCCGCCATGGCAGTGAGCAGCGCGCCGTGCGTCAGCGACTGGTTCGGTGATTGTGCGAACTGGAGAAGAAATTCGAGGATGCAGTCTCTAAATCGAGGTTCCACTCGAGCAAGGGCGCGCAAAGTTAACAGGATGTTCTGGATGGCGATGACGTCGTCGAAGCGCTCGATATAGGCCGGCAAGCGCTTGAGCTCTTGCAAGCTCTTGTGGACGTCGTCGATGCGGGCGTACTGAAGTGCCAAACGCGTTATGTTGACGGCTGCCACGCGGCGTTGCCGAGAACTTTCGCCGTAACGCGTACCGCTCAGAAGCCAAGACGTTGCCGCCGCGCGTGCGATGGGAGCAGCCCGCATTTCGGGCCATTGGAACGTAGCCAGGAATCGAGCGGCCGACGGAGTGTCGGCAGCGACCGCTTGGTCATGAACCTTCTGAATGTTCGGCAACTCGAGCGCAAGGATTTCTCTGGCTGAGCGTTGGGGTGTTGATCCTGCCTCCCAGCCCCTTGTGCAGAGAATGTGGCGATAGTGGCGTGCAAAGCGTCTTTCGAGTGTGTCGGCAACGGTGGTATGCAGGCGGGCTCTGGCAAAGGCATTCAAGAGATCATGCAGGTGGTAGCGATTGGCGGTAGGTTCGAATTCTATGAGGCTCAACCGATACAGCGCTGAGAGCGCGTCGACGGCATCGGCGGCGGTGCACCTCCAAACGGCTGCCGCGGCTTGCTGATCAAATGTGGCGGGAAACACCGCAAGCGCCGCAAATCTCTGCTGGAGTTCGAGCGGCAACAGTGAGTAACTCACCTCGATGACGGCTTCGACGCTCTTATCAGTGGTCGGATCGATAAGAGAGAGACGGGTGCTCGTGTCGCGAAGACGTTGAATGTATGACTCGACCGAAATCGTGGGGTACTCCGCGATGGCGTGTGCAGCAGCGCGCAGAGCGATCGGATAATGGCCGCACAAGTCGACAATGTGACTCGCCAGAGAAGCGGCGCGGGGAGCGACGTGCGCGACAAACGGCACGGAGCTCGCGGGCTCCAGAGGGCGCAGGTGAACCGCAAGCATGCTTGGCGATGTCAAACGCAAGACTGAAGAGGCGATCAACAGGCAGCCGCGTGGCGGCGCTAGGTCGTTAATTTGAGCTGCAGTCGCGATGTTCTCGAAGAACAGAACCGTGCGGGTTTCATGGAGGATGCTCTGGTAGAGCGCCTTTAGCTCGGGGATGCTGTCCGGAATCGTCGCCGCAGGCGAAAAAGCGCGGGCTACATGCCGGAGCGCGTCCGCGGACGTGAGCGGTTGCCGGGTATTGCCGCGAAGATCGAAGTAGATGCTGGCACCGAAGCGGTCGCGAAGCTGGGCTACTGCGGCGAGGCCGAGGACTGTCTTCCCGATACCGCTCGGTCCCTGCAACGCGAAAACGTTCGTTGTGCCAGCTGCGAGGGCGTTCGCAATCTCCGACAGTTCGCGCTCTCGGCCGGCGAGATCGAAGGGAGGAGGCGGTGTTTCCCACGGTTTTCGGGCCGGCTGCTGAATCCGTGAAAGTTGGTCTGCGATTCTGACGGGCAGATCGCGGAGGATGGTCAGCGCATCGGAATCGGCACCTGAAACGACCGACACCGGAGGCGCAGTATCCCGATCGCTGGACGATGGCAATGACGCATGGGCAGCATCGAGAGGTTGGACAGCTTCGCACCGGAATTCGAGATAGAGCCGTTTGTCATTGGTCTCGGTTCCCGATCGACGTCGGTGTTTGGCGTCTGGCCCGAAAAATTCGAGTTCGACAACCGTGCCATCGATCGCGGTTCGTACGGGATTGCCCGAGAGGCGTTTGGCGAGCCGTTTCGGAATGTTCCCCATCGAGGAAGTCACGGTTTCGAAGTCACGAGCTAGTTTCGCGAGTGCGCAGAAGTTCGTGCCGGGAGGCCGGTTGGCGCGGACATCCTTGACAAGGTTCTCGAAGAGGCGCCGAAGGACGCGGTTGGAGAGCAGGCCTTCGTCGTTAGTGACGAAGAACCGGCCTGAAACTTCCTCAATCGCCACCGCCAGTTGATCGTTCGTAAACGCCACGAGCAAAAAAGATTAGCGCATTAGAGTCGGACGTGTCAGCCGCGTGTCAACCTCGTGGCAATGCGGCGGCAATGCAGTGCCTCGAAGCACGCCGCATCTTCCCGGCAACGAGGACCTGACGAGGCTCCTCGGAGGCGAAGTAATGCGGCGATGCGGGGGACGCGACCTAGGAGCCTCCCGCGGCGACCGCGGAAAAACAAAAGGCGATCGTTACTGAAACGACGCCTTGAGTGGATCAGCGGCCTGTGAAGAGAGGCGCTGAATAGCGGGACCGGCCAGCGGCCAGGCCGACCGGCCCCCGCCCAGCGTCTGCCGGGCGCTGATCCACGAGGAGACTTGGATGAATCACTCGCGGACCAGCGGCGACAGCCGCAGACGGGGAAAGCGACTACTGAAGTTCCATAGTTATTTTAACATGTTGAGCCGAGGTGTCAAGAGCGACCTCAGCCGATCGGCAGCCCCTCCTCCAGGGAATGCATCAAATGGCGATCAACAACTGAGCGTCGTCGGTCCCACCACGATTGAGTGCTTTGGACGCGAACCCCGCGGCCCGGTCGTGCGGTTCGAACTAAGCGGTCCCAACGGCGAGAGAATCTCATTTCCGATTCGGTGTGGCCTGTTCGCCGCGGGAGGCGACCATGAGTGAGAGCCGCTTCGCACCACAGCGGTTTTCTCTCGCCTACGAGCGCGCGATGGAAGCTCTTGAGCGGCTCGACCGTGAGAATCGCAGGGATTCCGCGGACGTGAAGATGGAGAGCTACCGAATCACCGCCGAGCAGCCTTCGCTGCGAAAGTGGATCGAGCAGAGTGATCAACTCGTATTCGAACGTCCAGGCTCGAAGCGGTTACGTCCCCGGCGACGCCAAGGCATTCTCCGCCACACAATCGGTCCGATGCGGGGTCTGCCGCACTTCGATCCGCCGATGTACCCGACGAAGTTCGCGCCCGAGCCTCGTTCGAAGCCGCTCTGGGACGAGCTCGAGTGGATCGTGATACCTGGACGTGTGGAGAACGGAATCTGGCGGCCGGCGAAGGACGAGTTGACTGGTGACGAGGCCCGCGCTCTTGCAATGATGAAGGCAGGAACGTTCTACCGTCACACGTCGAAGCGGCGCGTGCCGGGAATGATCTCCCGCAGGCTTGACGATCAAGCTGCGTCGCATACAAGCGAGCTGCGGTTCGATACGGTTGAATTCATGACGTGGCGCAGAGTGCTCAGAACTGAATAAGCAGCAGTAGCGTGGCCGCGCGAATCCGCGCGGCCACGCTTGGCACTTTTCAACGATCGCGATTCAGGGCTTCGCGAACGCGCTCCAGCACGATTTGGTCGGGCCGTGCGTACCGCTCTGTTGTTGCCGCGTTGGTGTGACCCATGACCTTGCCGATGAAGCGGAGCGGCAGGCCGGCGGTCGCCAGATCGCAGCCAAAAGAGTGGCGCAGGTCGTGGATTCGGAAGCGCCGCGTGATTCCGGCGAGGCGCTTCGCGATGCTGAAATGACGCTGCATGGTGGACCCGCTGTAAGGCAGACCTGATTCAGTTACGAAGATAGGGTCGGCTGGATCGACCTCTCGTCCGGCGAGCGCGTGCTGCAGCGCGAGGCGGCAGTCTTCGGAGATCGGGATCACGACCTCCTTTCCCGTCTTGTGCTGCACGAACCGGATCCATCCCGCCTCGAAATCGACGTGTCGGCGCGCAAGCGCGCGCAGGTCTCCCGAACGGATGCCGGTTTCGAGGGCCACGACGAAGAGATCCTTTGATGCGTTGAAGCGAAGGAAATAGGCGCGCGCGGCGTCGCTGTCGTCGCGCATGCCGCCGCCATACGCTCGACGGGCGCCGAGTCTGCGTGCATCTTTCGCGACAGCCGGCTTGGCCTTCGGCATCACCTCGGCGAGGTAGCGGCGGAAGCCGGTTTCATCGTCGAAGGCGGCGAGGAATCGCGCGCGCTCTTCGGCATTGAGCTCCAGGCACGGCTTGTTCGCCTTCTGCTTCTTGATCTTCTTTTTGAGCGGGAGCTCGGCAATGACGTCGAGTTCCACGGCGTAGCCGAGGAGGAGCGCGGCGAGGTTCACGTAGTTGTTGACCGTCGCGCCGGCGTAGCCTGCGGCGTTGAGGCGCGCGCCGAGCCGGTTCAGGATGCCAGAGGTGATCTCGTCGAGACGCAGAGCGCCAAGCTGCGGCAGGAGGTGCCGGTCGATCGCCCAGCTGTAGTCACGCGCCGTTTTCTCGGCGAGGTTCGCGGCGATCGAGGGGAAGTAGTCGGTGATGAACTCACGGAAGGTGGGCGCTTGGGGCGATGGTCGCTGGAGTCCTTCCGCAGCGCGGCTGCGGAATTCGGACCAGAGGCGCACCGCATCGTCGTAGGTCGCAGCGTTCACGGTCGCGCGCTTCCTGTCACGGCCGGCCGTGCCGGGCACGTACATCGAGAAGTGCGCGACGCCCGCTGCTTCGTCGTAGGTAAAGCCGACGAGGCGACTGCGGTTTCGCACGCGCTTCACTCTCCGCGACGAACGGGAGCGACGCGGCGGCGTCTCAAAGCTTTCCTCCGCTCGATCGCGCGGCGCACTTCCTCGCGGTCGTAGAGGATGAGGCGATCGGAGAGGCACTCCTTCGGCTGCGGCATGAGCCCGAGCCGTTGCCACTTCGCGATCGTCTGCGGTTCGACGCCGAGCGACGCCGCGAGCTCGATGCGGGAGATGAGGTTCTTCAGGTCCATGCGCGGGACGGAATGCAAGGACTCCATCCCGCGTATCGGCGTCTTCGAAACGGCGCGAAACGACCTCTTCGCGACGCAAATTAGACGCGCGATTAGACACTTGGGCCGAAACGCGTTTTTTGGTGGGAGAAGCGGGTACGGCTAAGTCGTTTTGCGGAAATGGGTTCTGATTGGTCGGGCAGGGGGGATTTGAACCCCCGACCACCTGAACCCCATTCAGGTACGCTACCAGGCTGCGCTACTGCCCGACGAAGAGCTGCATGCTAGCACGCGCGTCCCTCCTAACGCGAAGGCGGAGATGGTATTCCGCGACCGCGCTCGTCTTTCTTCTCGCCCTCGGCGCGCGGCTTCTCTACGTCAGCCTCGTCCCGCCGCGCGCGACTCCCGACTCGGCGGAGTACGTGACGCTGGCGAGGAACGTCGCCGCGCACAGCGTCTTCAGCCTGAGCGCGGGCGAGCCGCTGGTGCCGACGATCCGCCGCGCGCCGGGGTATCCGCTCTTCCTGGCGCTGGCCGGCGACGGGACGCGCGCCGTGCAGGGTCTCGTCGACGCGCTGACGGCGGCGATGATCTGCGCGATCGCGGCGGGCCTGGTGCGGCTGCGCTGGGCGGTCGCCGCCGCGCTTCTCTGGGCCGCGCATCCGGGGGCGATCGTCTACGTGAATTCGATCCTCTCCGAGAGCCTCTTCACGTTCCTGCTCACCGGCGCCGTCGCGCTGCTCGTCCTGGGGATTCGCCGCGAGGAAGTGTGGTGGACGGCCGCGGCCGGCGTGGCGATTGGGCTGGCCGCCCTCACGCGTCCGATCGGAGCGATGCTCGTCGTGCCGGTCGCCGCGGTCCTGCTCTTCTCCGCGTCGAGGCGCGCCGCCGCGCTCTTCTGCGCCTCGGCGCTCGCCGTCGTCGCCCCCTGGATCGTCCGCTCCAGCCTCCTCGGCGGCTGCTTCGTGCTCGTCTCGACCACCGCGCCGGTCAACTACGCCATCGCCACGGCGAACGCGCCGTGGGACCTCAACGACCAGGCGTCGATCTTCGAAGGGTCGTACTTCCGGGAGATCGATCCGTGCGGACGGGCGCTCGCGCACGCCCGGACGCCCCGCGATTCCGTGCGCGCCGACGACGTCTGCCTGCACGAGGCGCTCGCCAACCTGCGGCGCGATCCGGGGCACTACCTGCGCGGCCGCGCCTCGCAGCTCGTGCACTTCCCGTTGACGAGCTTCGACTTCGCCACCGGAATCCGGAGCACGATCCGCGCGGCCATCGCGAACCGCGACGCCGGCGATGTGCTCGTGAAGCTGGTCCTCTACGCGCTCTTCTCGCTCGCGCCGCTGCTGCTCGGCATCGCCGGCACGATCTCCGGCCGACGCCTCGTGGAGATCCGCCTCGCGGCCGCCGTCTGGATCTTCACCATCGCCTTCTACGCCCCCGGCTTCGTCGAGTACCGCTACTTCCTCCCCGCGGTGCCGATGCTGCTGGTCTGCGCCGCGTGCGGGATGGAGGGAGCCTTCACTGCACGGACAGCCTCTCCAGCAATCCTTGCCCGAAGAACATCCGATCGGCCGAATTGTCGTCGACCAGGCACCAGCCGATGAGATAGTGGCCCGCCTGCGCGGGCGCCGTGACTTTGAACGAAAAGGTGGTCTGTCCGCCGGCGGGAACGGCCGCGTCGGCGATCAGGACCCGGGAGGGCGCGGTGACGCCGGAGATGCTCTGCACGACCTGCTGCAGACGCGCGTCGCTGATATCGACCTTCTCCACGAAGGACGGAACGAGAGGCGTCGAGTGGCTGCCGAAGCCGAGGCGGATCGTTCCCTGCTGCGGCCAGGTCCAGCGGCCGACGTTCTTGAACGTCATCTGCACGTCGTAGGTCCGTCCGGGCGTCATCGCCGCCGGGACATTGTGGGAGACGACGAGCGAGTCGCGCTCGAGGGCCACCGCCTGCTGCGGGGCGTTGATGCCGGTCCTGTATCCGCTCCACTGCTGGCGAATGACGCGTGCGGAGGCCTTGAAGGAGAACTCATCGCCGAAGTCGTCGGACCAGACGTAGGGAAAGACCTTCTTCACCCACGTCGCGCCGCGCACGGCGCTGCACAGGTTCTGGAGGCGGGCCCCGATGTCGGCCTCGGTGTGCTCCGTGTTCTTCCAGCCGGTCTCGGTGATCCACAACCCGACGTGTGTGCCATGAGCGGCGTTGTACGCGTCGACGGCTCCCTTGGCGATCATGGCGCCGTTGATGACGTCGATGCCCGTTCCGCCGCCGTGGTAGTCGTGGATGGTGACGGCATGGAGGGAGGCGCCGAACCGGTTCAGGAGGTCGTTGATCCAGGTCGTGACGCCCGAATGGGCGATTTCCGGCACGCAGATGTTCGCATCGGCGACGGTGCGGATGATGGGGACTGCCCGCCCGACGATATTGTCGAAGAACTCCTTCTGCGTGCCGCGCCAGAAGCAGACGTTCGCCGACTCACTGAAGCTGTCCGGCTCGTTCCAGATGCCCCAGTAGTGCACGCGCGAGGCGTAGTGCATGACCACCTGCGTCACATAGTTGTCCCACAACGTGAGATCGGCCGGCGGATACGCGCTGGGACGGTATTGATTGTTGTCCGCGGCAATGCGCGCCGGATCCACCGCCCATGCCGGGGTGCCGCCGAGGCTGGCGAAAATCCACATCCCACGGTCCGTGGCCCAGCGCACGAGGCGATCCAAGGTGAGCCACTGGAACTGTGATCTGTTAAGGGGCTGCAGGGGCTGCACGACGTTCCACCAGAAGTTGATGCGCAGGAAGGCCACGCCTCCCTGATGCACCTGGCTGACGTCCCATTCGTTGATGGGCTGGAAGACGATTCCCCAAGGCGAGTTGCGGTCCAGGCTCAATCCTCACCCGGATCGTCGTGGAACATGGCCAGGCAGTAGCTCGGATCGGCGTCGAGCATTCGCTGGTAGAGGCGAATGGCGAGCTCGATCTCTGTGCGCCAGAACGGGCAGTGCTGCACCTGCGGCTGGCGCGGGTCGGGGCCGTACACGGTGGAATCGGCATAACAGCCGCCGCCGCAGAGGTAGCGCGCCCAGCACGTCTGGCACACCGGACGATGATCGACGTCGGCCGCCTCGTTCGCCCGGAACTCCGCGCGGCGGCGGTCGTCGACGCCCTGCCAGATGTCGCCCAGCCGGTAGCGCTCGACGCCGAGGTGGCGGAAGCAGGGATAGACGCCGCCATTCGATGCCACGCCGAGGTACGTGCCGGCCACGCCGCAGAAGCGGGTCACCGGCTGGGGGATCATCAGGCGCCGGATGACCTTGGTGATGGGCTGATAGTCGATCGGCTCCTGGCCCGCCTCGACCGCGGCGAACAGGTCGTCGCAGATGCCTTGCAGGTCGCGGCGGAACTCGCGGAGCTCCGCCTCGTGCAGATCGAGCGCGTCGCCCTTGTACGTTCCGACCTTGATCACGTGATAGTGGCGGATGCCGAGGGTCTTCGCCCAGGCCCACAGCTCGGCCAGGCGTGTCCCCGAGGCCAGCACGGAGTTGACGGTGACCCGGTCGGCGAGATGCTCGAGCAGTACGCCGAGGCCGTGGACCACCGCGTCGTAGGACGGCTGCCCGCCCGCTTTCGGGCGATAGCGATCGTGGATCGCGGCCGGCCCGTCGCAGCTGACGCGGATGCGGAACGGATGCTCCGCCAGGAACCGCGCGATCTCGCCGGTGACGAGCGTGGCGTTCGTGGTCAGCTCGTACGACAACGTCTGTCCCGCCGCGGCGGCGCGGCGCTCGGCCTCGGCGACGATCTTCCGCAGGAGCGCGAAGCTCAGCAGCGGCTCGCCCGACCCGAAATGCAGCACCACGCCGGGCGACGCACCCGCCTTGCGGAAGGCAAAGTCGAGCGCGGCCATGGCCGTCTCCTCGCTCATCGGCCCGATGCGCGACTGGATATCCTTCTCGAAGCAGTAGACGCAGCCGAGGTTGCAGGCGCCCGACATGTCGAAGGAGACGTCGGTCACTTCCGGCAGGCGGCGCGAGCGGTCGCTCCAGTCGGGCCGCGCCTCGACCGTGAGGAGCTCCTCCTCCATCAGCCAGCGCTGCACGTCGTGATCGTCGAAGGGACGGTCGAGCGAGGCGACGAGCGATCGGCGCAAGGGCGGCGGGACGGGGAGCACGAAGGTCCGCTCCAGGTCGTAGACCATCGAGCATTGCCCATCGGCGTCGACGATGGGATGCAGCATCCGCAGACGCGGCTCGCTCACGGCTCGACCACCTGGTGCAGCGCCGCGGCCTCGGTGGGCATCAGCTCCGCCGGGTCGTCCAGCTCGCCGCGCGCCCAGCGCGCCATCTTCGGGGAGACCAGGCCGTAGAGGAGGGTCGGGTCGCTCTCCGCGAAGTGCTGATAGATGGCGATGGCCGCCTCGCTCTCCGCGCGCAGCGACTCGCAGTCCTCGTGGCCGAAGCGGTCGACCATGGCCGAGCAGCCGCCGCCGCAGAGGTTGCGCGTCCAGCACGTCCGGCATCCCTCCTGCCCCTCGGCGCTGAACTTGCGGCGGAAGGCGCTCTGCTTCTCCGGATCGACGCCGTGGACTACGTCGCCGATCTTCGACTGCGGCCGCCCCACGTGCAGTGCGCAGGGGTAGATCTCGCCGTTGGCGGAGATGCCGAACATGCGGTCGGCGGCGGGACAGAAGAAGTTGCGCCGCTTGCGGGTCAGCACCTGCAGGATCTTCGAGGAGAGGCGGAAGTCCATCGGCTTGCGGCCGGAGCTGAGGTAGTCGACGTAGTGGGCGATGAGCCGCTTGACGTCGGCCAGGTAGCGATCGTGATCGTCGCCGGTGAGGGCGAGCGGGTCGTCGTCGCGCAGGCGCACGCGCTCGGCCTTGCACTGCTTCGCGCCGTGGTCTTCCAGCATGCGGATGCCGTCCTGCAACGTGAATCCCTTCCGGATGACGGAACTGCCGATGAGATGGACGCGCTTCCTGGTGCGCAGGTACTGCAGGTTGCGCTCGACGTCGGCGAAGCTGCCGCGGCCGCTCACGTACGTGCGCAGCTCGTCGTGCGTCTCCTCGTCGCCGTCGATGGAGAAGTAGACGGTGAACGCGTGCTCGTCCATGAAGTCGGCGACCTCTCGGGTGAGCAGCGTGCCGTTGGTCGTGATGTGGTACTCGGTCTTCGTGCCGTCGCGCGCGGCGCGCTCCTCGGCATGCTTCACGAGGAGGCGGATGACGTCGAAGTTCAGCAGCGGCTCGCCGCCGTAGAAGTGGTAGCCGTAGGAGCGAAAGTCGGGAAAGGCGGCGTGGATCTGATCGATCAGCGCCTCGGCCGTCCCCAGCTGCATGCGGGCGATCGGCTTCTCCTCGTAGTCGAACAGTCCCTTGTTCACGTAGCAGTAGGAGCAGGTGAGGTTGCAGCGCTGGGCGACGTTGACCATGAACGTCGCGTAGCTCGTGCCGGTGCCGAGCTCGGCGAGCTCGACCTGCTCGCTGGGGGTGAGAAGGAAGCGCGCCTTACGCAAGATGCGCACACGCGCCTCGACCTCCGCCCGATCGGCGCCGCCGGCCACCGCCTGCTCCACCAGGTCGCGGCGCGGCCTCGGCTGGCGGGCCAGCTCCAGCAGCGCGCCGTCCAGGGCGCAGGAGGGGATCACCCGCAGCGACTGGACGTCGAAGAGCAGCCAGCGATCCTCGATGGCAAAGTGATGGCACTCGACGGCGCGCAGCGCCGTACGGCCGCTCGTGTGAGCCATGGTTCCTCCTAGGAGCGACGCGCGCTCAGGCCAGTCCGCCGCAACCGCCGCCGCCGCACAGCACCTCGCCGGCCAGGCTGCCGACGATGTCGCTGAGCGCCGGAAGGAACCGCTTCATCCGCTCCAGCGCCGCCGTGTCGGCAGCGGTCAGCTTGCCGCCGAAGACCTCCTCGGGCTTGGCGAACAGCTTCTTGCGGAAAGCCGGGTTGGCGATGGCCTTGGCGATGATCTCGGCACGAAGGTTTTGGGACGCCGAAGTGCGAGCAGCCATGAGAGACCTCCGTCAGCTTGAAGTGGTCGCGTAATTATGTCACGAATCGTCGCTGACTCCGCCATATATACTTCCCGCAAGGGAGGATGGTCATGGCCGGTTCATTCGTGGTGGAAAAAGGATCCACGGGCAAATTCCGCTTCAACCTGCGCGCGGGAAACAATCAGGTCATCCTGACGAGCGAGGCCTACGAGACGAAAGCGAGCGCGCTGGCCGGCGTGGAGTCGGTGCGCAAGAACTCGCAGAGCGATGCCCGCTTCACGCGGAAGACGGCGAAGAACGGCAGCCCGTACTTCGTCCTCACCTCGACCAATGGCCAGGTGATCGGCACGAGCGAGACGTACTCGTCGACCGCGGCGATGGAGAACGGGATCAAGTCGGTGGCGACGAATGCGCCGACCGCGGCGGTGGTGGATAACGCCTGAACTCGAAACAATCATGAATTGTCCGTTGCATGGAGCGCTGCTGGAGCCCCGGTCCGTAGGTCAGCAGACCGTGCCCACCTGCCCGGAATGCCGCGGGATGTTCCTCGATCAGGGCGAGCTGAATCGCCTCGGGGGACCGTCTGACGGCGATCTCGAGTTTTCCACGATCGATCTCGACTCCTTCGAGCACCCCGACGCGCATGGCCGCATCGACTGCCCGCGCGACGGCGCGCCGATGGTCAAAGTCGACTTCAATATCGACACGGAGATCATCCTCGACTACTGCAGGCAGTGCCGCGGCTTCTGGCTCGACGCCGGCGAGCTCGAACAGATCAGGGCTGAAGTGCGGCGCCTCAGGGAAGCGGGCCGCGAGGTACCCGATCCGCTGCTGCTCCGCATCCTCCACTTCCTCGAGGCGCTCCCGCTGCCGCGCTGATGCCGGGGCCTACTCGATGCGGGCGGGCGCGATCTGAAAGCCGAGGGTCTTGGTCTCCGTCGGCTGGCAGGAGAGGACACCGCATCTCGGTTACATCCTCGGCTGTACCCGGAGCGCACACTCGTGCTCGGAGCACATCCGCGGATGTAATCGCCTAACGATCATCTGTCTTGAGAACAGCCGCGGATGTAATACCCACATCCTCGGATGTGTCCTGAACAGATATTCGCGCTTTCGTCACATCCGAGGATGTTGCCAGCTGCCACGTAAGTGTTTAGATCACATCCGAGGATTTAGCCGTTGAACGATCTTCCGTTCTGAATACAGCCGCGGGTGTAACGCTTACATCCTCGGCTGTTTTCAAGGCGCTCGCAAGCGGTCTGCTTCCATCCGAGGATGTGACCGGAGAGCGTTGACGTGACCGGAATCCATCCGCGGCCTTATTTCTCCTCCCCGAAGTGATCCGGACCTCCGGCGGGATGGACAATCCGGCGCGTCGACGACGAACAACTACAATCGGTCACGAAGGAACATGCCCAGCAAGCGCTCGCCTCACCTGTAAGAGTGAGCGTCGTACGTTCAATCAAACGGTATCATGGCCACTTTTGCGGAGCTCGAACAACAGTTGCCCAACGGGTTTCACGACGCGGTGATCCGCTCGTGTACCTTAGACTTCGTCGCCCGAACCGCCTCGTTCGCGATCGACGTCTTGGTCGGCAACATGGAGTCCGAAAGTGAGGTGGAGCGCGAGCGCTACCAGCGAGCGACGCTCACCGTCGCCGGATTGGCGTTCTGCGAGATCGAGCCACCCGACCCCGCATACCCTTTCCGAGATCCCAAAGCCCCTCACAGTCGATCTTTGCCAACCTGTGCCCTCGCTGCTCGGGAGCGCTGTGTCCGGCTCCGCATTTCAGGCGCGCTTCTACGTATCGAATTGGAATTCCTTCATCAGCTTCGCCGCAGACGGCGCAATGCTGGAGTGGGTCGACGGGGTCCCGGTATCCGGCGCTGGCTAAACGTGAAATTTCGTATAGAGGGCCGTGGCAGGCTGCTGTTGTGAGTTAACCAGAATAGGATGTGGCTGCAGCGTGAGCTCGTTACCGTTGAGGTGCACGACAGAGGCGCCTTGCGCGTCGCCCGCCGAGTAGACCAGAGTACGCTGGCGAATATACCAACGCCCCTCGCCTGAAACCCCCAGGCCACGATACGCACCTGACAGAATGCCTCCGTAGCGGCACTTGCCACCTTTGAGGAATCGATATGCCATTCGGCGAGACGCGTCTCGGCGATGGTGCGACCATCGAGCGTTCGCAGATGCCATGTCTCTTCGAGTTGCTTCGCGAGCGATGGCGGCGGCTCGCGGCGCGAGCAGGTCAGCCCGACGAATGCCAACGCGCAGTTGCCGTACACGCGGATCCGAACGTCGTCAGTCGTGATCGACTGGAACTTCAGGCGTCCCGATGTGAAATCGGAGAGGACATCTTTTTTCGTTCGGAGTGTCCCGCTCGGGCCAATCCCGATAAAGTCATCTGCGTATATTCGGTCGAGCTCCACCGCATCCGCATTGACCTGCGCCTGAATGCGCTCTCGATCCACTTTCCTGATCTCCTCGACAACGCCACTTTGGCTTTGGCTCCGGGGTTGCGCATGAGCAGAAACGGCGGCGAGAAGTAGGAGACTCCCCATCATGAGACTTCGTTTCATGGACACTCCCTCAGCATGTTTACTCTGCGTGTATCCATCAATATGACCGCAGGTTCGCGGTTGCGATAGGTTTCTCGGTCGCCGCAGCATGCAACGACGCAGCACACTAGTGGTGAGACCTGACCGGTCTCAGGCCATCCTGCTCGACCGCATGGGAATCGTCCTCCCCCAGCGACTCCGTCAGGCCCCACTCGTCGCCAAAATGTAGTGCCAACTTTTCTCGTAACTCACTGAATCTACGTGACCGCACCCCTCGAACTGCGGAAGTTGGGCTAGCACGAGTGCAAAGGCGCCGGGTTGCGGGTTGTTGCCGTCAGCTTAACGTGCGACAAACTCGCCGGCGAGGCCGCCGGCGAACCAGCCGGCGGGCC
>JADMIO011456585.1_pt1 | contig 13865 bp, 10 predicted proteins | sample 8958161 | NCBI WGS metagenome assembly JADMIO01 (sample SAMN16585339, study PRJNA669376) | soil metagenome | isolation source: Crop rotation soil | place: USA: Cullars Rotation, Alabama | collected 2011 | reverse complement strand
CAGGCCGCCCGCGCCGACCGGCTGCCGCAGGTCACCGCCGGCGTCGATGCCGGCCGCTATGGCGTGATCGAGAATGACCGCGACTATGATGTTCGCGGCCGTGTCGCCCTCCGCTACCGGATTTTCGGCAGCGCCGACGCCCGCGCCGAGCAATATGAGGCCCGCGCCCGCGGCGCCGAGGCCCGCGCCACCCGCATCCGCGAAGAGGCGCAGCGCGACGCCGCCATTGCCTGGTCCGACGTCAATGCGCTCACCGAGCAACTGAACGCGCTCGAGGCCTCCTACATCGCCGCCCGGCGCTCCCGCGACGTCACTGCCGAGCGCTTCCGCGTCGCCCGCGGCACGCTGTTCGACGTCGTCGCCGTGGAGGACGCCTATTTCGAAAGCGCCACCGCCTATATCCAGGCGCTCTCCGAATTGGACGCGGCCCGCTACGTCCTGCTATCGCGGATGGGCCGGCTGCTCGACATATTAGAGGTCGATCCCGACCGGCTCAGAGGTGAAGGTTGAGCGACGAGAAACTCATCAAGGTCCCGGAGCCCCGGCTTGCCGCCTGGCTGATGGAACCGATGCGCGCGAACAAGTCGACCTATTGGAAGGTCGCGATCGCCGCCGTCGTCATCAACATCTTCGGGCTGCTGACCTCGCTGTTCACGATGACGGTCTATGACCGCGTCGTCCCGAACAACGCGACCTCCTCGCTGGTCGCGCTGACGATCGGCTTCGGCATCGTCGTCGTCTTCGATTTCGTGCTGAAGCTGCTCCGCGCCTATTTCGTCGACCATGCCGGCGCGCAGATCGACCGCGACATCGGCGATGCGGTGTTCGAGCGGATGCTGGCGATGCGCCTCGAGCTGAAGAAGGGCTCGACCGGCGCCCTTGCCGGGCTGATGCGCGAGCTCGAAGCGCTGCGCGACTTCTTCGCCTCGGCGACGCTGACCGCGGTCGTCGATGTCCCCTTCATCATCCTGACCCTGGTGATCGTCTGGATCATCGGCGGACCGGTGGTGCTCGTCCCCGGCCTGATGGTGCCTCTGGTCATCCTGATCGGCTGGCTCACCCATCCGGCGCTGGAGCGGCTGTCGGCGCGGGCGATGGGCGAGGGCCTGCTCAAGCAGTCCGTGCTGGTCGAGACGATCGGCGGGCTGGAGACGGTGAAGACGGCGGGCGCGGCGCCCCTGCTCACCCGGCGCTGGCGCAAGGCCGTTGAGCAGCATTCCGACAGCTCGCTCCGCCAGCGCCTCGTCGCCTCGATCGGCGTCACCTTCGCGACCTCGGCGGGAACGATCTCCTATGCCGGCGTGGTCGTCGTCGGCGTCGGCCTGATCGCCGAACGCGAGCTCACGATGGGCGGCCTCATCGCCTGCTCGATCCTCGCCGGCCGCGCGATCGCGCCGCTGGCGCAGATTTCGCAATTGCTCTCCCGCATCACCTCGACGCGGACCGCCTACCGGCAGATCAACGAGATGATGAAGCTGCCGCCCGAGGGGCCGGAGGGCGAGGCGCTCAGCCTGTCGAACGTCGAGGGCAAGGTGGAATTCCGCAACGTCGGCTTCCGCTATCCCGGCGCACCGGAGCGCGCGTTGGACGGCCTCAGCTTCACCGTCAATCCGGGCGAGCATGTCGCTTTGCTCGGCCGGGTCGGTTCCGGCAAATCGACCATCGCCCGCCTCGTCCTCGGTCTCTATCCGCCCGAGGAAGGGCTGATCATGATCGACGGCACCGACATCCGTCAGCTCAATCCGATGGATCTGCGCTCGCAGATCGGCGCGGCGATGCAGGAGAGCGTGCTGCTCACCGGCTCGGTGCGCGAGAATATCCAGCTCGGGCGGCGGGGCGTGGACGACGAGGAACTGCTCCGCGTCTCCCAGATCTCCGGGACCCATCAGTTCATGGGCCAGATCGCCAACGGCTATGACCTGCGCCTTGCCGACCGCGGCGAAGGGCTGTCGGGCGGCCAGCGTCAGTCCATCGCCATCGCCCGCGCGCTCGCCGGCAAGCCGCCGATCGTGCTGCTCGACGAGCCCTCCAGCGCGATGGACGCGCAGACCGAGGGCGCCCTCATCCAGCGCCTGCAGGAAGAGCTGAAGGGCCGCACCGTCATCCTCATCACCCACCGCCCGCCCTTGCTGCAGCTCGCCCAGCGGATCATCCTGCTGGAACAGGGCAAGATCGTCTCCGATGGTCCGCGCGACACTGTGCTGAAGCAGATCATGCGCCCGCAGGCGGCCGCCTGACCTTTATAGGCGTTTGAGAAACAAGGCGTTATAGAGCCCCCCGACATGCACGGCACGCACCTCGAAGATCTGACCACAAAGCTCAAGCCCAAGGCGGCTTCGAGCATGCTGCTGTGGATCATCGTCGCTTTCGTCATCATCTTCTTCATCTGGGCCGCCTTCACCGAGCTGGACCGGACCGTGCGCGGCCAGGGCCGGGTGGTGCCGAGCTCGCAGCTGCAGGTCGTCTCCAACATGGAGGGCGGCGTCGTACAGGACATTCTCGTCCGCTCCGGCCAGGTCGTCCGGCAGGGCGACGAGCTGATCCGGCTGGACCGGACCGCGTCGAGCGGCGAGCTGGGCAGCGGCTCCGCGACGGTGCTGGCGCTGCAGGTCAAGATCGCGCGCCTGACCGCCGAGGTCACCGGCAGCGCGCCGCAATATCCGGCCTCGACCGATCCGTCGGTCGCCGACCAGATCCGCGTCGAACAGGCGCTGCACGCCGCCCGGGTGGCCAATCTCAACGCGCTCACCAATGCGGGCGAAGCGCGCATCAGCCAGGCGTCCCGCTCCGTGGGTGAAGCCGAATCCACCTACCAGTCGCGCGCGTCGGCGTTCCGGCAGCGGCAGCAGGAGGCGAACATGATCCGCCCGCTGGTCGAGCGCGGCATCGAGCCGCGGCTCAGCCTGATCCAGGCCGACGCCGCCGCCAACATCGCCCAGAGCGACATGCGCGCGGCGAGCGAGACGATCGGCCGCGCCCGCTCGGCGCTCGCCGAGGCGCGCTCGCAAATGGCGCAGCAGCGGGAGGAGTGGCTGTCGCAGTCCGGCACCGAGCTCGCTACCGCCCAGGCCGAATTCGCCGCCCGCCAGCGCTCCCTGCCCGCGCTCGCCGACCGCGCCCAGCGCACCGTGCTGCGGGCGCCGCTTGCCGGCCGGATCAACCGCGTCCTCGTCACCACCCGCGGCGGCACGATCCGCCCGGGCGAGCCGGTGGTCGAGATCGTGCCGTCGAACGAGAGCCTGGTGATCGAGGCGCAGGTCCGGCCCTCCGACATCGCCTTCGTGCGGATCGGCCAGCCGGCGCATGTCGCGATCACCGCCTATGACCGCTCCGTCTACGGCGTGCTCGACGGCACCGTCACCACCATCTCGCCAGACGCGACCGTCAACGAGCGCACCGGCGAGAGCTATTACACGGTGAAGGTCAGGACGAACGTCAACTATCTGCGCGACACGAACGGCCGCCAGATGCCGATCGGCGTCGGCATGACCGCCGAGGTCGACCTGCTCGGCGAGAAGCGCACCATTCTCCAGTACATCCTCTCGCCCATCGCCCGGCTCGGCGAGACCGCGCTCAGGGAGCAGTAGCGTCCAGCACCTCCGCCAGGGCGGCGGAGGTCGAAGGGATCGGCGCGGCCTGCGCCTCCCGCTCCAGGATGGCGGCGAGCGCGGGCAGCGGCGCGAGCCGGCGGCCGATCTGGGGCTCGACGATCTCGGCGAACTTCCAGGGATGCGCGGTGGCGCAGAGCAGCCAGGGGCGTTCGTCTCTGGCCCGGGGCGAAAGCCGTTCATAAGCCTCGGCGGCGGTCGCCGAATGCGGGCACCAGACATAGGAGGAGGCCCGTTCCGCCGCGACGATCCGCGCCCGGATCGCGGCGTCGTCGACCCGCTCGACGGCGACGTCGCCCAGATCGAGCGCCGCCAGCCGCTCGAAATTGCTCGGCGCGCCGACGTCCATCGCATTGGCGATCGTCGCGAGGGCGGCGCGGGGCGCGTAGCGCCCGCTCGCCGCCCAGTCTGCCAGGGTCCGGTTCGCATTGGTGGCGAGGGTCACCGGGCCGATGGGCAAACCCACCGCCCGCGCGTAGAGCGCCGCGAAGCCGTGGCCGAGATTGCCGGTCGGCACGATCAGGCCGGGCTTCACCCCGGTCTCCGCATGGACCCGCGCCACCGCGTGGCCGAGATAGGCCATTTGCGGCAGCAGCCGGCCGATATTGATCGAATTGGCGGAGGTCAGCCGGTGCCGCGCCGAGAGCTCGGGATCGGCGAAGGCCGCTTTCACCAGCTGCTGGCAGGCGTCGAAGTCGCCCGCCACTTCCAGCGCCTGCACCGGCGTGGCCCAGCAGCCGAGCTGTAGCGCCTGGAAGGGCGAAACCCGGCCCTTTGGATAGAGAATGAGCGTCCGGAGCGCCGCGCGCCCCTCCGTCGCTGCGCCGACCGCGCCGCCCGTGTCCCCTGAGGTGGCGACGAGAATGGTGAGCGGCTCCCCCAGCCGTGCGAAGCAGGCGGCAAGGAAGCGGGCGCCGAAATCCTTGAACGCGCCGGTCGGGCCGTGGAACAGCTCCAGCGCCCGCATGCCGGGGCGCGCCGGATCGGGCGTGACGATTGGGGCCGGAAAGGCGAAAGCCTCTGCGCAGATCGCCGGAAGCGCGGTGGCCAGCGGGTCGTCTGCGAAGAAGGGCACCAGCATCCCGGCCGCGAATTCCGGAAGCGGGAGGGCCGGATCGGGCGCGGCAGCAGGGATCGCCTCGGGCAGATAGAGCCCGCCGTCCGGCGCCGCGCCGTTGCGGATCGCCGCGCTCAGCCCGGCCGCGGGGGCCGCCCCGCGCGTGCTGATGAATTTCATGCTTCCAGCCGGACGCCGGCGGACGCGACCGGCGCGCGATAGGCCGTAACCTCCAATCCCTCGGAGCGGAAGGTCGCGGCCATCGCCGCCGCCACCGCATCGGCGTCGGCGATCGGGGCCCAGGCGAAGACCGAGGGGCCCGAACCCGAAAAGGAGCAGCCAAGCGCGCCCGCGGCCAGCGCCGCCACCTTTACCGGCACCAGCGCGGGCAGCAGATGGGCCCGCTGCGGCTCGACGAGCATGTCCTCGAGGCCCGCGCGGATCAGCGCGCGGTCGCCGGTCGCGCAACCGGCGATGAAGGCCGCAAGCCGGCGGCTATGCTCGACGGCCGTCCGCATCGGCACGTCCGGCGCCAGCAGACCGCGCGCCGCCCTGGTCTCGGTCCTGACCGGCGGGTGGAAGAGGATCGAGACGATGCCTGCCGGCGCCGGCAGGCGCTGCACCAGCGGCGGCTTCTCACGCGCCACCAGCACCAGCCCGCCGAACAAGGCCGCCACGACATTGTCCCAGGGCGGCGGATCGCAGGAGACGCGCTCGCCGGCCAAAGCGAAGGGGAGCAATTCTGCAACCGGGAGCGGCGCCGGGAGCAGCGCATTCACGGCTACCGCAGCCGCCACTGCGGAAGCAGCCGAGCCGCCCATGCCGGCGCTGAGCGGCACCCCTTTCTCGATCGACAGCCGGACCCCGAAATTCGCGCCCGCCGCCTCCAGCAATGCCGAAGCGGCGGCAAGCGCGGTGTTCGTCTCCGGCGTATCGGGCAGGCTGGTCACCAGCCCGCGCACCGCGCCAAGCCTGACCCCCGGCGCCTTCTCCCGCACTGCCCTCACCCGGTCCCGCGCGGCGTCGAAGGCGAGGCCGAGCACATCGAAGCCGACGCCGACATTGCCGATGCTCGCCGGTGCGCTCGCCGTGGCGCGTGCTGGCGATCCGTCGGCCATATCCTTCACCCTCCCCCGATCGCAGCCCTTGACTTCGCCCGCCCCGCACGCCTCTGCATGAGGCGATGAGCTGGACGCCCTCCTCCTGGCGCGGGAAGCCGGCCCGGCAGCTGCCGGATTATCCGGATTTGCAGGCGCTGGCGATGGCGGAATCCCGGCTCGCCGCCGCCGCGCCGCTGGCGACGGTCGCGGAAAGCCGCCTGCTCAGCGCAAAGGTCGCGGACGCCGCGGCGGGCAAGGGCTTCCTCCTCCAGGGCGGCGACTGCGCCGAGACCTTCGCCGAATTCGGCGCCGACCGCGTGCGCCGCAGCTTCACCCTGCTGCTGCAAATGGCGGCGATGATCGGCGAGGCAGCCGGCGGCGAGGTGGTGAAGGTCGCGCGCCTGGCCGGCCAGTTCGCCAAACCCCGCTCGGCTGAGCTGGAGACGGTCGGCGGGATCACCCTCCCCTCCTGGCGCGGCGACATCGTCAATGGCGCCGGCTTCGACGCGGCGAGCCGCACCCCCGCGCCGGCACGGATGCTCGAGGCGCATCATCAGTCGCAGGTGACGCTCGATCTGCTCCGGGCCTTCGGCGCCGCAGCCTATGCCGATTTGCCGGACATGCACCGCGCGGCGCGGCGGCGGCTGGGCCTCGCCGAGCATGAGGATCCCGCCGAGCCCGTCGAGACCTTCACCAGCCACGAGGCGCTGCTGCTCCATTACGAACAGGCCCTGACCCGCCGGGACGAAGCGACCGGCGACTGGTGGGCGACCTCGGCGCACATGCTCTGGATCGGCGAGCGCACCCGCCAGCTGGACGGCGCCCATGTCGACTATGCCAGCGGGGTCGCCAACACGATCGGCCTCAAATGCGGGCCGACGCTCACCCCGGACGCGCTCCTGCGCCTGATCGACCGGCTCGACCCGGGCAACCGGCCGGGCCGGCTCGTCCTGATCGGCCGCTTCGGCGCAAGCCAGGTCGCCGCGCGCCTGCCGGCCCTGATGCGCGCGACCCGGGCCGCCGGCCACGACGCCCTCTGGTCGATCGACCCGATGCACGGCAACACCGTGACCGTCGGCGGCCGCAAAACCCGCACCCTGCCCGATATCCTTGCCGAGCTCCGCAGCTTCTTCGAGATCGCCGTCGCGGAAGGCGTCCATCCCGGCGGCGTCCATCTGGAGATGACCGGCGAGGAGGTCACCGAATGCCTCGGCGGCACGCGCGGGCTGCGCGAGGAGGATCTGGGCCGCCGCTACCTCACCCATTGCGATCCGCGGCTGAACGGCGCGCAGGCGCTCGACGTCGCCGCGGAGGTCACGCGTCTGGTCCGGGAGGGGATGCGCGAAGCGTCGGACGCGGCATGAGCGACGCGCCCCTGCACCCAGTGCTGCGCACCGGCCCGAGCGGCCCCTTGCGCGGCCAGGTTGAAGCGCCGGGAGACAAGTCGATCTCCCACCGGGCCCTGATGCTCGGTGCGCTGGCCGAGGGCGAGACCCGGATCGAGGGGCTATCGGAAGGCAGGGACCTGCTGATCACCGCGGACGCATTGCGCGCGCTCGGGGCGCAGGCGAAGCGGGTCGGTGCCGGCAGCTGGCGCGTCCATGGCGCCGCCTGGCACTCCCCGAAGGTGCCGATCTACTGCGGCAATTCGGGCACCACCGCGCGGCTCCTGATGGGCGCGATCGCGAGCCGGAACATCATTGCCAAATTCGCCGGCGACCCCTCGCTCCATCGCCGGCCGATGGCGCGCGTGCTGGACCCGCTGCGCGCGGCGGGCGTGGAGATCAGCGCCGGCGACAGGTTGCCGGTCACGATCTCCGGCCGTTTCCTGCCCGGCATCGCCTATGCGAGCCCGATCGCCTCGGCGCAGGTCAAATCGGCCCTGCTGCTCGCCGGCCTGAACGTCACCGGCCCGGTCGAGGTGAACGAGCCGGCCAAGAGCCGCGATCACACCGAACTAATGCTGGCCGCGTTTGGCTGCGACGTTGAGGTGGAGGGCAATCGCGTGCGCCTCGGCCCGAACCGCCGCCTGACCGGCACCGACCTCATGATCCCTGGCGACCCGTCGTCGGCCGCCTTCGCGCTCGTCGCCGCGCTCCTCGTGCCTGGCTCCGAGGTCACCGTCCGCGGCGTGCTCGTGAACGACACGCGCACCGGCCTCTTCGACACCCTGATCGAGATGGGCGCGGACCTCGGTTTCGCGAACCGGCGCCAAGTCGGCGGCGAGGCGGTCGCGGACGTGACCGCGCGCCATTCGGCATTGCGCGCGGTCGAGGTTCCGGCGGATCGGGTGCCGAGGATGATCGATGAATATCCGATCCTCGCCGTCGCCGCGGCCTTCGCCGCCGGGCGAACCGTGATGCACGGCCTCGCCGAGCTGCGCGTCAAGGAAAGCGACCGGCTCGCCGCGATCGTCGCCGGGCTCACCGGCTGCGGCGTCCAGGCGGAGGTCGTGGGCGACAGCCTGATCGTCGACGGCGGCACGGTGGCCGGGGGCGTGACCGTGCGCACGGAGTGGGACCACCGCATCGCGATGAGCTTCCTCGTCCTCGGCCTCGCCGCGCGCGCGCCGGTGGCGGTGGACCAACCGGTGATGATCGGCACCAGCTTCCCGGGTTTCGCGCGGTTCATGGCCTCGCTCGGCGCCGAGATTGCCGCATGAGCATCAACAGCTTCGGCCGCCTCTTCCGCGTCTCCACCTGGGGGGAGAGCCATGGGCCGGCGATCGGCGCGCTGGTCGACGGTTGCCCCCCGCGTCTGGCGCTGACCGAGGCCGACATCCAGCCCTGGCTCGACAAGCGCCGCCCCGGCGCGGACCCGCTCAGCTCCCCGCGCGCCGAGCCCGACCGGGTCCGCATCCTCTCCGGCACTTATCAGGGGCGCACCACCGGTACGCCGATCAGCCTGCTCATCGACAATGTGGACGCCCGCCCCGCAGACTATCCGGCGGGCGCCCCGCCCCGGGCGGGCCATGCCGACGCCGCCTATCAGGCGAAATACGGCCTGCGCGATCCGCGGGGCGGCGGCCGCGCCTCGGCCCGCGAGACCGCCGCCCGGGTCGCTGCCGGCGCGGTGGCGCGGCTGGTCATCCCCGAGGTCCGCATCGAAGCGAAGGCGATCGAGATTGGCGGCGAGGCCGATCCCGCGCGCTGGCCCGAACTGATCCGAGCCGCACGCACCGCCGGCAGTTCGCTGGGTGGTCTGGTCGAATGCGTCGCCACCGGCGTCCCGGCCGGCTGGGGGGCGCCCATCTACGCGAAGCTCGACGCCGAACTGGCCGGCGCGCTGATGTCGGTCAATGCGGTGAAGGCCGTCGGCATCGGTGCCGGCTTCGGCGCGGCGCGCGCCCGCGGCGAGGACAATGCCGACCCGGCCCTCGCCGGCGGCGTCACCGGCGGCATCGCGACCGGCGCGCCGATCACTCTCACCGTCGCGTTCAAGCCGCCCGCCTCGGTGCCGGCGCTGGGCGTCACCGGCCGCCACGACCCCTGCGTCGCCCTCCGCGGCGCGCCGGTGATCGAGGCGATGGTCGCTCTGGTCCTCGCCGACCACAAATTGCTCCACCGCGCGCAATGCGGGGACGGCGCATGAGGCGGACCGGGGTCGCGCTCGGCGCGCGCAGCTACGAGGTGCTGATCGAAAGCGGCCTGCTCGACCGGGCGGGGGACTGGCTGACCTTCGTGCGCAAGGATCGTCCTTTGGTCGTCATCAGCAACACTCTGGTCCTGAAGCGCCAGGGCGACCGGCTGCTACGATCCCTGCGTGCGGCGGGCTTCGACGTCCGCCTGTTCAACCTCCGCGCCGGCGAAGCCGCGAAGAGCTGGGCGGAGATCGCGCTCACGATCGAGCATCTGGCCTCGCTCGGCGTGGAGCGCGGCGACCATATCATCGCCTTTGGCGGCGGCGTCGTCGGCGACCATGCCGGCTTCGCCGCCGCGATCTTCAAGCGCGGCTGTTCCTGGATCCAGATCCCGACCACCCTGCTCGCCCAGGTCGATGCCTCGGTCGGCGGCAAGACCGCGATCAACATCCCGGCCGGCAAGAATCTGGTCGGCGCCTTCCACCAGCCGTCGCTGGTGCTGATCGACCCAACCACATTGGACACTTTGCCGAAGCGCCAGCTCCACGCCGGCTATGCCGAGGTGGTGAAATGCGGCCTGATCGGCGATGCCGATTTCTTCGCCTGGCTGGAGGCGAACGCCGCGCTCCTGCGCGTTGGCGACCCGAAAGCGCGCGAATATGCCATCGCGCAGAGCGTCGCCTTCAAGGCCGCGATCGTTGCGAAAGACGAGCGCGAGACGAATGGCCGCCGCGCCCTGCTCAATCTCGGCCACACTTTCGCCCACGCGCTGGAGGCGGAGACCGGTTTCTCCGACACCCTGCTCCATGGCGAAGGGGTGGCCATCGGCCTCGCCCTCGCCTTCCGCCTCTCCGTCGAACGCGGGCTGTGCAGCGCCGCCGACGCCGAGCGGGTCGTCGCCCATCTCGACGGCGCCGGCCTCCCCACCCGCCTCGACATCGGCACCGGCGCCTCGCTCACAGCGCATATGGCGAAGGACAAGAAGGCCGCGGGCGGCCGCGTCCCGCTGATCCTCGCCCGCGGCATCGGCCGGGCGTTCGTCGATGGATCCGTGGAACTGGACGAGGTCGCCGATTTCCTCGATCGTCAGCGGCAAGCGGCGTTCACGGGGGCCTGATGGATCATTTCCACCTGAAAGACGGCATTCTCCACTGCGAGGACGTGCCTTTGCCCGAGATCGCCGCGGCGGTCGGGACGCCGGTCTACGTCTACTCGACCGCGACGATGCAGCGCCATGCGCGGGTGTTCCGCGCCGCGGTTGCGGACTGCGGCCCGGATTCGCTCACCGCCTTCGCAGTCAAGGCCAACCCCAATGCCGCGGTGATCGCGACGCTCGCCGCCGAGGGGCTGGGCGCCGACGTCGTCTCGATCGGCGAATATCGCCGCGCCGTGGCCGCGGGGATCGCGCCCGAGAAGATCGTCTTCGCCGGCGTCGGCAAGACCGCGCCGGAAATGGCCGAGGCGCTGGCCGGCGGTCTCTGTCAGTTCAACGTCGAGTCCGTCGAGGAAGCGGAAATGCTTTCCGCCGTCGCCACGTCGCTCGGCAAGGACGCACCCATGGCCTTCCGGGTCAATCCGGACGTCGAGGCCGGCACCCACGCCAAGATCTCGACCGGCGCCTCCTACAACAAATTCGGCGTCAGTCTGGCCGGCGCGCAGGAGGCCTATGCCCGCGCCCGCGCGCTGCCCGGCCTCAAGGTGCAGGGCGTCGGCGTCCATATCGGCAGCCAGCTGACCGATCTCGCCCCGCTCGCCGCCGCCTTCGAGAAGCTGGGCGGGCTGATCGCGGATCTGCGCGCCGCGGGCCACGTCATCACCCATGCCGATCTCGGCGGCGGCCTCGGCGTCCCTTATGACCGGACCCTGCCGCCGCCGCCCGCGCCCGACGCCTATGGCGCGATGGCCGCGGGGATCGTGAGGTACTGGGGCGTCCGCCTGATTTTCGAGCCCGGGCGGATGATCGTCGCCAATGCCGGCGTGCTGCTGAGCCGCGTGATCCGCGTGAAGCCCGGCGCGCCCGACCCGTTCGTGATCGTCGATGCGGCGATGAACGACCTGATGCGCCCCGCTTTGTACGACGCCCATCACGAGATCGTCCCGGTCCGCCCGTCCGGCGCGAACATGAAAGCGAATGTGGTCGGCCCGGTCTGCGAGACCGGCGACACCTTCGCCATCGGGCGGGAGATGGGCCGGGCCGGCGCCGACGACCTCATCGCCTTCCGCACCGCCGGCGCTTATGCTGCGACCATGGCGAGCACCTATAACAGCCGTCCGCTCACCGCCGAGGTGCTCGTCAACGGCAGCGAATGGGCGCTGGTCCGCCCGCGGCAGGAACTGGCGGCGCTGATCGGCGCCGACGTGCTGCCGCCCTGGCTGGGCTGATCCTTCGGGCGCCGTATCGATTCTGGACAGGCTGAGGAGCACGGACATGGATGCAGACCGAAAGATCGAAGAACTGGAACGTCGGCTGGCCCGGTATCATGAGCAACTCGAGGCGGCGATCGAACAGCGTGATCGCTTCGTCCTGCGCACGGCCTGGAGCGCGATGAAGGCGCTCCTGGTCGCCGGTGTCTTCCTCGCGGCGATGGTGGGCGCCCGGCACTGGTTTCCGTCGTCGGGCTGGCTGATCACCGCCGCCGTGACCGTCGGCGCCACTTTGCTGGCCCTCCTGGTCGCGGGCCTGATCGGCCTCTACCTGGAGCGCGCCGAAGCCAGCGACGAAGGCAAGTTCTGGCGCCTGCCACGATGGAACAAGGCGGACTAGCGCGCGCAGGCCGGCGCTCGAAAAACGCCGGAACTCTGCCAAAAGGGGGGATGGTGGACAGGGCTGGATTCGAACCAGCGTACGCTTACGCGGGCAGATTTACAGTCTGCTGCCTTTAACCACTCGGCCACCTGTCCATGGGGCCCGGCGTCGGGAAGGCGGTCACATGGCGAAGGAGTGCCCCCATGTCAACGCACTGGCTGGTCAACGCATTGGCGTGGTGCGGAGCTCCCCATCTTGCCCGTCCGCTGCTGCCCTCCTAGACCGGCGCCGCAAACAAGGGGTCCTCGATGCGCTTTTCCTCGCTGCTGCTTTCCGCCTCGCTCCTCCTCGCACCGGCCGCCGCCTCCGCCCAGCCGGTCGACCGCTCGGCGATCAACCTGATCATCGACCAGGGGCTGAACCATAGCGAGGTGATGCAGACCGCCGAATATCTGACCGACCGGATCGGCGGGCGGATCACCAATTCGCCGCAGATGCGGCAGGCCGAGCGCTGGGCGCAGCAGCGCTTCCGCGCCTGGGGCCTCGCCAATGTCCATGCCGAGCCGTTCGAGTTCGGCCGGGGCTGGTCGATCAACCATGCCTCCGCCCGGATGACGGCGCCGCGCCCGCTGGACCTGCGCATCATCCCCGTCGCCTGGACGCCGGGCACCAATGGCACGGTCAGCGCCGGCATCGTCGTCGCGCCGCTGGATCGGGACCGCGACTTCGCGCAATGGCGCGGCCGGCTGCGCGGCAAGATCGTTCTGGTCACCCGCCCCGACAGCGGCTCCGAGCCCGGCGAGGCCCCCTTCCGCCGCCTGACCGGCGAGGATCTCGCCCGGCTCAACGACTATCGCCAGCCCGTGAATTCACCGGCGGCGACCGCCCGGGGCCTGCGCACCGCCGAATTCGCCGAACGGCGCGACGCCTTTCTCGCCAGCGAGGGCGCGATCGCCTGGGTCCGCATGTCGGCCCGCGACGGCGGCCTGCTGCACGGCACCGGCTATACCTATCGCGTCGGCGGCACGCCGCGCGTGCCGGGCGTCGAGATGGCGGCCGAGGATTATCGCCGCCTCGCCCGCCTGGCCCTCACCGACGCGCCGCCGACGCTGGAGCTGATGAGCGACGTCGCCTTTCACGACGAGGACCGCAACGCCTACAACATCATTGCCGAGATTCCGGGCACCGACCCGTCGGCCGGCTATGTGATGGCCGGCGCCCATCTCGATAGCTGGGCCGCCGCCGACGGCGCCTCGGACAATGGCGCCGGCACCGCGATGATCATGGAGGCGGCGCGCATCCTCTCCGCGATGCACGTGCGCCCGAAGCGCACGATCCGCTTCGCGCTGTGGAGCGGCGAGGAGCAGGGCCTGCTTGGGTCGCTGGCCTATGTCGACCGCTATCTCGCCCGGCGTCCAGCCCCGACCGACCCGGCGCTGGCGCGGCTGCCGCGCAACCGCACCTGGCGCAACTCCTGGCCGCTCACGCCCCTGCCCGGACACCGCGACCTCGTCGCCTATTTCAACATCGACAACGGCTCCGGGCGGCTGCGCGGCATCTATGCGGAGGGCAATGTCGCGGTCGTGCCGATCTTCCAGGAATGGCTCGCCCCGTTCGCGAGCATGGGCGCGTCCACGGTCTCGATCCAGCCGACCGGCGGCACCGACCACGTCTACATGCAGCAGTCCGGTATTCCCGGTTACCAGTTCATCCAGGACCCCTTTCCAGCACATTGGGATCCTAAGCTTAGAATTCCACGTGGACAAGTTGTCGC
>JADMIO010796640.1_pt1 | contig 13869 bp, 10 predicted proteins | sample 8958161 | NCBI WGS metagenome assembly JADMIO01 (sample SAMN16585339, study PRJNA669376) | soil metagenome | isolation source: Crop rotation soil | place: USA: Cullars Rotation, Alabama | collected 2011 | reverse complement strand
CGCCATCGCGCGCCACGCGGGCTCGCCCGTCGAGACCACACGGGCGCTGGGCGTTGCCGTCGAGCAGCGCGAGGCCGCCGAGATCGCGATCCTGGGCGCGCTCTGCCAGGACGGCGTGGCCATCACGCTTCCCGCCGTCACGCGCCTGCCCGCGGGAGTTGCCGCGCCCATCGCCGGCGCCTGGGCGTTCCCCCACGGCCCGCCGCGCTGACGCTACCGTGCCACCATGCTGGCGTGGATTCTCCTGGTCATCGCGGGGCTGCTCGAGGTCGTGTGGGCCTCGATGCTCAAGCAGTACGGCTCGTCGACGCGCGTCTGGCCGTGGGTCGCCACCCTCGCGGCGATGATCGTCTCCTTCGCGCTGCTCTCGGAAGCGATGAAGTCGCTGCCCCTGGGCGTGGCGTACACGGTGTGGGTCGGCATCGGCGCGGTGGGCGCCGTGCTGGTGGGCGTGGCGCTGCTGGGGGAGAAACTCTCGGCGGTGCAGGCGGTGAGCTTGCTGCTCATCGTGCTGGGGATCGTGGGGTTGAAACTGAGCACGCCGACGAAGCCCGCGAGCGCGAGCCCGCCCGCGGCCGCGCCCTCGCAGTCGGGCCCGCAAGACGGCAACGCGCCATGAGTCTTCCCGACCGCGCGCACATCCTGACCGAGCAGCGCAACCCGCGCTCGATGGGGCTCGACGCGATGTCGGTCGAGGAGTGTGTCGCGCTGATCAACAGCGAGGACGCGACGGTGGCGGCGGCGGTGGCGAAGGCGGCGCCGCAGATCAGCGCGTTCATTCACGACGCGGAGGCGGCGGTGCGCGGCGGGGGCAGATTGATCTATCTCGGCGCCGGGACGTCCGGGCGATTGGGCGTGCTGGATGCTTCCGAGTGCCCGCCGACGTTCCAGGCGCCCGAGGGATTGGTGATCGGCATCATCGCCGGCGGCGATGGGTCGCTCCGCAAGAGCAGCGAGGGCAAGGAGGACAACCGCGACGGCGCCGCAACGGACTTCGCGAAGTGGAACCTCGCCTCGCGCGACATCGTGCTGGGCATCGCCGCCGGGGCGACGACGCCGTACGTGATGGGGGCGCTCGAACGCGCGCACGCGAACGGGTGCGTGACAGGATTGTTGACGTGCGCGGACATCGCCCCGCCGCCGGGGGTGAAGCATCTGCTCAAGGTCCTCACGGGTCCCGAGGTTCTGACGGGCTCGACGCGCATGAAGGCGGGCACGGCGACGAAGATGGTCCTCAATACCATCTCGACGACGCTCTTCGTCCGCCTGGGCAAGTGCTACGAGAACCTGATGGTGGACCTGCGCGCGAGCAACGACAAGCTGCTGGACCGAGCGGGGCGGATTCTGTCGACGCTGACGGGATTGCCGCGCGAGGAGGCGCTGGGGCTCTTGACCAGGCCGCCGGCGGAGGGCGGTGCGGGGGGAAACCTCAAGGTGGCGATCGTGATGCACAAGAAGCGGCTGACGCACACGGACGCGGCGGCGGCGCTGGCGAAGCACGGGGGGCGACTGCGCACGGCGCTCGAGCAATGACGAGCCGCGAACGTCAGTGAGCGGGTTAGCGATACGTGCGCCTCGCGCGCCCCGACGGCTAACCCGCTCACTTACGTTCGCGGCTCTGTTCCCCGTTTCCTACTCCTTCAGATTCTCCCCCAAAAACCCCACGATCCGCCCATACAGGCTCTTCATCACCACCGGGTCCGGCACCATGTGCGTGAACCCCGCCAGCGGCAGGAACTCGTGCTGCTTGCCGGCGCGGAAGAGGGCGTTGCTCATCTTCAGCGAGTGCATGAAGTACACGTTGTCGTCCGCCGTGCCGTGGATGATGAGCAGGGGGCGCGTGAGGTCCTTGCAGTAGGTGAGCACGTTGGCCGCGTCGTAGCCGGCCTTGTTCTCCTCGGGCAGGCCCATGTAGCGCTCGGTGTAGTGGGTGTCGTAGTCGCGCCAGTCGCAGACCGGGGCGCCCGCGACGCCGCACTTGAAGACGGCCGGCTCGCGCATGGCGGCCATGGCGCTGAAGTAGCCGCCGAAGGACCAGCCGTAGATGCCCACCCGCGACATGTCCATCTCGGGGTACTTCTCGCCGAGCGCCTTGAGACCGGCGCACTGGTCGAGCAGCGGGATCTTGATGAGGTCGTTCTTGATGGCCCGCTCCCACGCCCGCCCGCGCGAGGGCGTGCCGCGGCCGTCGATGCTCACCACGATGAAGCCGTGGTCGGCGATCCATTGGTTGAGCGACTGGCCGGCGCCGCTGGAACTGACGGTTTGGGAGTGGGGCCCGCCATACACGGCGTCGATGACGGGGTACTTCTTGCCCTTCTCGAAGTTCCGAGGCCGAATCACCATCGCCTTGAACGAGATCGGCGCCCCGGGCTTGAAGCCCAGGGCTTCCAATCCCTGGGCCGTGTCTGCCGTCGTGACTTCCGTGATCTCCATATTGATGGGGAACGAGGGTTTCTCAGCGACGCTCGTCAGCGTGCCGATGGGCGACCAGTCGTCCACCTTGCGGACGGTCCAGGACTGCTTGCCGTCTGGGGCGCTGGCGGTGTGCACGCACACCTTGCAGTTCTTGGAGAACGAGGCGGAGTTGTGGCCTAGGGCGTCGGTGAGTTGCTCGAGCGCTTTCTCGCTCGCGGAGACCGTGCCAAGGCGCACGCGGTAGACCTGCGAGCGTGTGGGGTCGGCGCCGCCGGTGATGTATGCGGCTTGCGAGGGCTCATCGAAGGCGAGCATCCCGCCGCGGTAGTTGAGGTCGGCGGGCATGGGGATGGGCATGGGCGACCAGGCGCCGCCCTCGCCGCGTGTGAAGCGCACGAGCGACCATGAGCCGAAGCGCTCGGTTGAGACGAGCGCCGAGTTCGGCCCCGTCCATTTCGGGAACGATTGATCCAGGTTGATCCAGGCCTCGTCGTTCGAGGCCACGAGGAGCGATGACTTGCCGGTGGCGGGCTCGACGGTGAAAAGCTGTTGCTCGGTCTGGAGGCGGTTCTGCACGCGCGCGCTCAGCGGCCCCGCCTTGTCCCAATGCACGCTCGCGAGGTACGGAAACTTCGCCGCGTCCCACGCGACCCACACCGGGTCGGGCGTCCCCGGCAGCCCCCCGTCGGTCGCCCCGCTCTTCACGTTGAGCACGCCCAGCTTTACGCTCGCGTTCTTCCCGCCCGTTCGCGGGTACGGCCACGTCTGCGTCGGCTTGCCCGGGTCCATCGGGTCGGCGATGGAGAACATCTCCATCCCCTTCGTGTCCGCCTGCTCGAACGCGATCATGGTCGAATCCGGCGACCACCAATACCCGCGGCTGCGCCCCATCTCCTCCTGCGCGACAAACTCTGCCAGCCCGTTCGTGACCGTGTCGCTCGACTTGGTCGTCAGCCGCTGCTCGCGGCCCTCCGCGGGCGCGTCCTTGCCGATGTGGATGACGTAGAGGTCGCCGTCGCGCACGACGCTCACCTTGTTCCCATCAGGCGAGAACCGAGCATCGATGGGGAACTTCGCCGAGTGTGCGCTCTTGAGTTCGCGCGCGGCCGCGGTCTTGCGGTCGATCACGAAGAGCCGGCCCGAGAGCGTCGTGAGGATCTTTGCCCCGTCGTCGCTGAGCGAATACCCGGCGATGCCGCGCGCCGAGGAGCGCGCCCGCTCCCGCCGCGCCAGTTCCTCCGCGGTGAGCTTCTCCTCCGCCCCCTTGAGGATCCCATCCGCGGTCAGCAGCACGCGCTCCTTGCCCGTGGCGCAGTCGAACTCGTAGAGATCGTTCACGAACGTCCGCGGGCCGCTGCGCAGGAACAGCACGGCGTCGCCCTCGGGGGTTGGCGTGATCGCGCTCGGGTTGCCCTGGCGGAACCGGTTCGTCGCGGCGTATTGGTCGAGAAACGCGGGGTCGGCGACGCTCTGCGCGAGCGCCGCGCCGCCCAACGCCGCCATCGCGACTGCCGTCGCACACCCAACCGCACGAGCGCTCGCCCAACGCAGCATGAGGAATCTCCATCGCGCCGCGTGGTTCTTCGCCGGCGCTCGCATCACTGTACCGGCGTGCGCCGCCGCGGATCCGAGCGCCGTTCCGATCGTGCCACGGGTCGGCGTTTCGCAGACCCGTGCGGGAGATCGCCGGCCGGCGGCGGGCCGTCGGCACGCACGCCACTCCGAAGCGACGGCGTGGCACGCGGGTCCGGAATCGGCGCGCCCCCGCGTGAGCGATGGGGCGCATCCGTCGCTTGCGGCGCCGGAGGATGAGCACATTCGAAAGAGGGCAACTCCCATGCATCAGGGCTCCATTGCGCGCATCACCACCCTTTCGACCCTCCTGCTCGCCGGCGCAGTCGGCGGGCAAGCCCGGGCGAGCGTTTCCCCGTACACCGACGAGCCGATCACGATCGGGATCGCCATCGGGCTGGGCACCGGCATCGCGGTCACGCTGGCGTACGACCAGGCGACGGCCAACTTCCTTTCGACGGCGGTCGCCTTCGCCAAGCCCCAGCCCGATGCCGACGTCGCGTGGTATCTCGGGCGCGGCGAGGCCTGGGCGTCGGACTACGACAGCGCCGCCAACAACATGCCCAACAGCTGGGCGAGCGGCAGCGCCGAGGTCAACTGGATCCTGCCCGACACGCTCCGGCCCAACCGCGGGAGCTACGGCGCCTTTCATAACGTCGTACGCACCTTCAAGAACGGCTCGCTCCGCAACGCCCAGACCGGCGGCCAGGCCAACCCCAACGACGGGGTGAACAAGGTCAACGTCGACATCAACGGCTTCGCCACCAACTCCGGGCGCATGAAGATCTCGGTGACCGGCGGCGCCGGCGGCGGCAACGACGGGCCCGGTTCGCTCACCGCCGTCTACGCCATGGGCGCCGAGTTCAGCGAGGTTTCGAACATGTGGTTGCCCTGGCTGCCCAACGCCTCGGGCCTGGACGCCCCCGTGGCCGACTACTACGCCTCGGGCAACGGCGGCGCGCCGAGCATCTCGGACATCGCCGCGGCCGCCGCGCAGTCCGGCTGCCTGAACTGCTCGAGCATGCTCGTGGACGCGCTGAACGGCGCGACGAGCGTGACGGGCTCGCAGGTGACGGTGGGCGATGTGCACCTGGTCTGCGACCTGACGGGCTCGGGCGCGGACACGGTGTACTCCTCGGCGCTGAGCTGGTGGCAGTCGGTGCAGGCCGAGGCCTCCGCCGACGCAATCATCCCGACGCCCGGCGCGGCGGCGCTCCTGACCCTCGCCGGCGCCTGCGTCGCGTACCCCCGCCGGCGCTGAAGCGGACCAACCAACGACCGGAGTGCACGGTCATCAGTGGGACGACGCCGCGGCCTCCTCACCGCGGCGTTGACCTGCGCGAAGGGGGCGGCGCAACCGACCCGTGCCGCCGACATCCGCACCTTCGGCGAAGCGCCTCAGGAGCGGCTTCCAGACTGCCACACCCCTTCGTCGCTCCGTCGCTCCGTCGCTCCGTCGCCTTCCCACTGTCCCTCCGTCCCTCCGTCCCTCCGTCCCTTCCTTCAAATCCCCGGGCCTTCCGGCATCGGATACGCCGTCGTCGACTTCTTCCCGCTCACGCCCTTGCGCGTGCCCTCGGCGGTGATCTCTCCGGCGCGGCCGGGCGGCCTGGGCTTGGCGCCGACCTCGCAGAACGACCCCTCGCCGCGGAAGAACTTCTCGACCTCCTCGACGATCTCGTCCACATCGTCGGTGACGCGGAAGAGGCTCACGTCGCGCTGGTGGATCGTCTTGAAGCTGTCGGCGAGGGTGTCGCGGGCCCAGCGCATCGCCCCGTCCCAGAACGCGGTGTCGTAGCACAGCACCGGGAAGGGGTCGATCTTGCCCGTCTGGATGAGCGTGAGCGACTCGAAGAACTCGTCGAGCGTGCCGTAGCCCCCGGGGAAGATCACGAACGCCCTGGCGTACTTGACGAACATGACCTTGCGCGCGAAAAAGTAATCGAAGAAGAGCGAGTGCGTCTGGTACGCGTTGGGCGTCTGCTCCATCGGCAGCGAGATGTTCAGCCCGACCGAGACGCCGCCGGCCTCCATCGCCCCGCGGTTGGCCGCCTCCATGATCCCCGGCCCGCCCCCGGTGATGACCGGCCGCCCGTTCTTGGCGAACAGCTGCGCGCAGCGGCGCGCGGCCTCGTAGTGCGGGTGCGAAGGCAGCGTCCGCGCGGAGCCGAAGACCGACACGCCCAGGGGGAGCTCGCCGAGCGTCTCGAACCCGTCGACGAACTCGGCGATGATCTTGAAGATCCGCCAGGCCTCGGTCGCGTGCCGGTGCGCCAGTTCATCCGCCACGGGGAGCCTCCCTGGTCGAGCCGCTCGCGCGTTCGCGCGAGGTCGCCCGCGTGCCGATCAGGATGCGAACACGAAGCGCACGCGGCAGCGTCGCTCGGGGCCACACAATACAAGTTGGCGTCGGCAAACAGGCGCTGGATCGCGTCAATCGGGCGCGCCGCGCATCGGAGGGGCCGCGCTTTGGAAAAGCTGGGTAAAGTGTGTAGAATCGGCCCATGGCGAAGGCGGTGCATTCGGGTTCCGGTCGGGTGACCAAGAAAGCAAGCAGCAAGCCGGCTGTTTCTCGGACGCTTAAGCCCAAGGCGTTCACGGGCTATCAGGCCGCCGTCAAGCATCTCCTGGAGCGCCCCGACTTCGAGCGGGTGCGGCTGACCAAGGAGCACCGCGGTAAGTTCAAGCTCGACCGCACGCTCGCCATCCTGCGCCTGCTCGACAACCCCCACGAGGCGTTCAAGAGCGTCCACGTCGCGGGCACCAAGGGCAAGGGATCGACCGCCGGGATGACCGCCGCCTGCCTGGAGGCCTGCGGGTACACCGTCGGGCTCTACACGAGCCCCCACCTCGTGGACCTGCGCGAGCGCGCCACCATCAACGGCGCGATGATGTCGACCGGGGACTTCACGAAACTCATGGGCCGCGTCGTCGCCGCCGGCGAGCGCGTCGCCGAGCGCCACGGCGAGCCGACCTTCTTCGAACTCATGACCGCGCTCGGGTTCCTGCGCTTCGCCGAGCAGGCGGTCGACATCGCCGTCGTCGAGGTGGGCCTGGGCGGGCGGCTGGACTGCACGAACGTCCTCACCCCCGAGGTGAGCCTCGTCACCGGCATCAGCCTCGACCACACCCAGGTGCTCGGGGACACGCTCGAAGAAATCGCGCGCGAGAAGTCCGGCATCTTCAAGCCCGGCGTGCCCGCCATCACCATGGAGCAGCCCAAGAGCGTGCTCGCGGCGATGCGCGAGGTCGCCGAGAAGAACGGCACGCGCCTCGAGGTGCTGGGCGAAGACATCGACTTCTCGTTCCGCTTTGAATCGAGCCCGGAACTGGGGCCGCACCGCCGCGTGTGCGTGACGTCGCCGCGATCCTCGTTCGAGCACCTGGCCGTGCCGCTGCCCGGCGAACACCAGGCGTTCAACTGCGGCCTGGCCCTTGCGGCGCTCGACCGGCTGCGCGAGCGCGGGTTCGATACGCCCGAGGCCCGCGTCGCCCGGGGCCTGGCCCGCACGCGCCTGCCCGGCCGCATGGAGATGGCGTGGACGAACCCGCGCATCCTCCTCGATGGCGCCCACAACGAGGCCTCGATCGCGGCGCTCATCAAGGCCATCGGCGCCCATGTGCCCTACGACTCGATGGTCATGATCTTCGGCTGCGCCGCGGACAAGGACGTCAACGCCCTGCTCAACCGCGTGGCGCTGGGCGCGGACAAGGTCATCTTCACCAAGGCCAGCGCCAACACCCGCGCGATGGAGCCCAAGGAACTGCACAAGCGGTTCGTGGCGATGTCGGGCAAGATGACGCAGACCGCCGAGACGCTTGCCGAGGCGCTCAACCTCGCCAGCCGGGCGGTGAGCCGCGGCGACATCATCGTCGTCACCGGCTCGTTCTACCTGGTGGGCGAGGCGAAGCAATACCTGGCGGACCTGGCGAGCAAACGCGGCGAGGTGGCCAAGCCGGAGCGGCGCATCGCGATCGACTGAGATTCCGACTTACTTCGCCGCGGTCGCGAGCCACGTGTCGAACCTGGTTCTCCCGAGCCGTGCGGCGCCGAGGGGGCGGAGGCTCTGGTCGTTCACGAGTTCCCCGAAATACCTGGCCGTTGGATCCGTCGTCACCTGCAGCGGGCTCTTGGTTGCGCGGAGATAGCGCCGCGCGAGGTCGTCCATGGGGATCGATTCGGGGCCGGCGATGTCGATCACGCCGTTGCGGGGCTGCTCGTCCACGACGGCCGCGACCTGTTCCGCCACGTCGGCAGAGGCCATGGGCTGCATGAGGGCGTGGGGCAGGCGCACCGTGTTTCCCTGGGCGCCCGACTGCGCGATGGCGCCGGCGAACTCGAAGAACTGCGTGGCGCGGACGATGGTGTAAGGGACGCCGGAGGCCTTGATCAGCCGCTCCTGCGCCGCCTTCGCGCGCATGTAGCCGCTGTCGGGCGCGCGGTCGGCGCCGACGACCGAGAGCGCGATGTAGCGCTTGACCCCGGCGTCGGACGCGGCGCGAGTCACCGTGGGCGCCTCGGTCTCGAAGAACTCGAGCACGGCCTTGTCCTCGAACGAGGGCGAGTTGATGACGTCTACGACGACCTGCGCGCCGTGCATGGCCGGGGCGAGGCCCTCGCCGGTGAGCGCGTTCACCCCCGTGTCGCGCGATGCCGCGATGACGATGTGCCGCCGGTCGCGAAGCAGGCTGGCGACCTGGCGACCGATGAGCCCGCTGCCGCCGATGATGACGACTTTCATGTAAATCCCTCCGTCCTGAGCGCCGCGGCGGGGTTGCTCACACGCGCGGGCGCAAGAGGATCAAGTCTACCGACCCCGCCCCGCGCGATCGCGAAATTGGCGAGAGTTGACGCGGGCCTCGCATTTGGGTTGCGGTGGCGCCACGGCCTTCGGCTTGGCCAAGGTGCACGTCGCGCGCACCCAGATCGCCGAGCCGATCTCGGCGGCGCGCGACGGCGGATCTCCCGGCGGCAGGCGGAAAAACAAAGCGGCCGCGAGCGAAGGAATGCCCGCGGCCACGAGGTGGGGGGTATGAATCGCCCCGCACGCGCCGTTCCCGACGCGCGGGCGATGGGTCGATCTCGATCTCTCCGGCGGGGCGTGCCCGGGCTTGGCCGCGCTCTCCGGGGGCGCGACGAATCCCGCGGCCTTCTGCAATCCGTCGCGTCGGCCTTCCGGCAGGCGCGGCGGAGTTGAGGCGTGCTCCGAGGCGTCTCAACCCGTGGTCTTCATCACACGGCGCCATGTCCTTGCGCCGTCCGGATGATTTCGGGCTGGGATCGGGCCCGCGTCCTTGCGGGCCCGGTGCGCACGCGCTGCGGCGGCGCCCCACAAATCGCGCCGCGGAACGAATGGATCGGAAGAGCAGTCCGTTGCTCACGGGTCTTCGCCGCTCGTCTCGGCGGGGGGCCCGACCGTCCTTGGGAATCCGAGGCTCGGCGATCAGGCCGGGCGCCGGAAGTGCGATGCAGTTCAGTCTTGTCCGCGGCCGCTGGCGCGCGGCCGTTTGTCTCTGTTGTGGCCCCGTGGCCCTGTGCGATGCGGCCCTGTCAGTTCAGACGCCCTTTTCTTTCTTGGCGGTCTTCGTGATCAGCGTGGGCAACTGCGAGAGGCGCTCGCGCTCGGAGGCGAGCCATTCCGACCGGTCGCGGATCTCCATGCGATCCCCCGCGCCGACGATCACCACGTGCTGCTGCAGCCCGGTCAGCTCCAGCAGCTTCTCCGGGATGCGAACCCTGCCCGCCGAGTCCAGCTCGATCTCGCGCGCAAAGCCGAAGAGCGTGGCCTCGATCTCCGCGGCCTCTTCGTCCTGCGTCAGCGTCTGCGAGCGCGACTCGGCGAGTTTCTCGAACCGGCTCTGCGTGTAGAGCCGTATGATGCCCTTGGGCCAGGCGACGGCGTAGAACGTCGATCCGTCCCGCTCGGGACGCAGCTTGGCGCGGATCTCGGAGGGAATAGCCAGCCGCTGCTTCGTGTCGATGGTGTGCTCGTAGGCGCCGGCGAAGACCACGCATCGGACTCCCCATCAGCACGAGCGCGAGCGAAAGAGAACGGCGGGACGAAGAAGTATCGAACAGGTGATAAGGGAATATTACCCACTTCGTCCCACAATGCAACACTGAAAACCCACTTTCTCCCAGTTTTTTCAGTGTCTGCTCCCGCGCCCCCGCCCCAACGCTAAGTCCGTGCGGTGGCTGCGCTTGTGACCATCACCCCCCGAAGTTTCCGCCGCAGCCACGCAGAAAAAACCCCGCCTGAGCGGGGTGTCGGATGCTCCCAGATGTCGCCAATTCGCCAACTCACGGCGCTCGTGGGCGCCGCGGCAGTGGTCACCACGCGAAGTGGGCGAACGCCTTGTTGGCCTCAGCCATGCGGTGCGTCTGCTCGCGGGTCTGCATCGCCTTACCTTCCTTTTTGGCCCCGGCGTACAGCTCGTCGGCCAGGCGGGAGGCCATGGGCCGCCCCTTCTCGCCGCGGCAGGAATCGCGGATCCACCGGAACGCCAGCGACTGCTGCCGGCGGTTGTTCACCGGCATCGGCACCTGGTAGTTGGCGCCTCCGACGCGCTTGCTCCGCACCTCGACGTGCGGCTTAACGTTCTCGATGGCCATGTGGAAGACCTCGAGCGCCGTCTTGGGGGCGTTCGGGTCTGTCTCGGTCTCGAGCTTCTTCTGCATGAGGTCCATGGCGTCGTACATGACGCGGAGGGCGGCGCCCTTGGCGCCGTCGGCCATGATGCAGTTGACGAACTTGGACAGCGTCCGATCACCGAAACGAGGATCGGGACGGAGCTGCTCTTCGGACTTGGTGATTCTGCCGCCCATGCGATCTCCTTTGGCTCATCGGCCCGCTTTGGCGGGCGTGCTGTTCACCGGCCGTCCCGGGCGGGAACGCCGATTACTTGCCGTGACATGTGGATGCGTTGGTCTGTTGCCTGATGCCTGTTGCCCGTTGGCTCGCGGCGCTTACTTGCCCTTCTTGGCGCCGTACTTCGAGCGCGCCTGCTTGCGGCCCTCGACGCCCAGACAGTCCAGCGAGCCGCGCACCACGTGGTAGCGCACGCCGGGAAGGTCGCGGACGCGGCCGCCGCGGACGAGCACGATCGAGTGCTCCTGCAGGTTGTGCCCCTCGCCGCCGATGTAGGCGGTGACTTCCTTGCCGTTGGAGAGCCGCACGCGGGCCACCTTGCGGAGCGCCGAGTTGGGCTTCTTGGGGGTGACGGTGCGCACCTGCAGGCACACGCCGCGCTTCTGCGGCGAGGCGTTGAGGTCGCGGACCTTCGACTTGGAGGTCTGCGGGGTGCGGGGCTTGCGGATCAGTTGGTTGATCGTGGGCATGACGCGGGCAAGATGGCGACCGGCGCAGGCCCGGTGGCAGGGAATCGAAACGACGGGATGCTCCACCCCGGAATGCCCCCCGGCGCCCCGGGGAGCGAGGGGAGGGAGTGTAGCGGGGCGGCCCGGGGAAGCAAGGCGGCGGGGCGTGCCCGCGGCTAGGGCGCCGTTCCGCCGGTGCCGGAACCCTCCGCAGCGCTCAGCCGGACAGCCGCGTTGATGAGCGCCAGGTGGGAATACGCCTGCGGGAAGTTCCCCAACCCCCGGCCCGTCTCGGGCTCGTACTGCTCGGGCAGGAGCAGGGTCGGCCCGGTCAGGGCGGCGACCTGGTCAAAGAGGTCCCGGGCCTCGTCCCAACGGCCCAGGAGCGCGAGGCACTCAATCAGCCACCCGGCGCAGATGTGGAACCCGCCCTCGCGCCCGGGCAACCCGTCGTCGTAGAGGTACCGCCGGACCGTGGGGCCGAAGCGCAGCCGCGCCTGCACCACGTCGACCGTCCGGGCGAATCGCGGGTCGGAGGGCGGGAGCAACCCCGTGATTCCCAGCAGCAGCGCCGCCGCGTCGGGCTCGTCCGAGCCGTACGCCGTCGAGAACGCGCCCAGCGCCGCCGACCAGCCGTGGTTGAGCACATCGGCGGCGATCTCGTCGCGCAGGCGCAGCCAGTCGGCGGGGGCGGCGCCGGAGTAACGGCGCGCGACGACGAGCGCGCGGTCCACCGCGAACCAGCACATCGCCTTCGAGTGCGTGTGATGGCGGGGCGGGGCGCGGATCTCCCAGATGCCGCAGTCGGGCTCCTGCCAGCGGGCGCGGACCGCGCCGACAACCGAGCGTGTGAGGCGCCAGTGCTCGGGCGTGACCGGGGCGCCGGACTCCGACACGAGCGCCAGCAGCTCCATGATCGGCCCGAAGACGTCCAGCTGCACCTGCTCCGACGCCGCGTTGCCGATGCGCACCGGGCGCGACCCGGCGTAGCCCGCGAGTTCGCCGATTTCGGCCTCGGGGGGCAGGTGGCGCCCGGTGACGGTGTAGAGCGGGTGCAGCCGCTCGGGGGACTCGCACTCGTCCACCACGCCCATGAGCCAGTCGAGCAGGCGGAGGGCTACGCCGGTGTTGCCCAGGCGGACGAGCGCGCTGGCCGACATCGCCGCGTCGCGCAGCCACGCGTAGCGGTAATCCCAGTTGCGCACGCCGCCCATGGTTTCGGGCAGGCTGGTCGTGGCGGCGGCGGAGATGGCGCCGGTGGGGCCGTAGCACAGCCCGCGCAGGATGATGGCGCTGCGGCGCACGAGGTCCGTGGCGACGCTCGGATAGCGCAGCGACTGGGCCCACGCGGACCAGAATCGGGCGGTCTGCCGGCGCCGCTCGGCCTCGGGCAGCAGGTCCGGCTCGAGCGACGAAGCGCCCATGCGGAGCGTGAGCACGACGGCGCCGCCGCGCGGGTCGACCTCCGCGCTGGCCGTCTGATGCTGGCCGTGCGCGTCGATGCGCCAGGGCACGCCCGAAGCGATAAGCGCGATTGGGTCGGCCGAGCCGCTGACGATCAGGCCGCCCGGGCGCGCCTCCAGCACGGTGGGGCGGCGGGAGAAGTCCAGGCGCGGGGCGAAGCGCACGACCGCCGCCCGCTCGCCCTCGATCACGCGGACCAGGTCGGTGCGCCCGGCGCGCTGGAACGGCCGCCCTGCGCTGCAGTCGAGGTAGTCGGTGACGGTGAGCCCCGGCCACGAGGTGCGCAGGATGAGAGTGTCGTCCACGTACGTCTGCGCCGGCGCGGGCGCGGGCGGGCCGGCGGGCGCCACGTCGAAGGAGCCGCCCGCTCCCGCGCCCAGGAGGTCGGCGAAGATCGCGGAGGAATCGATGCGCGGCGCGCACATCCACACGATGCGCGCATCGGGCGAGACCACCGCGACGGTGCGCAGGTCGCTGAGCATCGCGTGGCGCTCGATAGGATCGGTGTCGGCGCCGCCGGGGCGCTTGGCGCGGGCCTCGGCCAGCCGTGCCAGCAGATTGGCGACATCGCGTGGGTCGTCCACGCGGAACTCGGCGCACGAGGGGCCGGCGCCGACCTTCACGCCCACGTCGGGCGCGACGAGCGTGGCGAACGCGTCCTCGTCGGTGACGTCGTCGCCGATGAAGAGCACGCGCGAGGCGCCCGTCTCGCGGCGGATGCGATCCAGCGCCGCCCCCTTGTCGGCGGGAATGACCGCCAGGTCGACGACCGCGTGCCCGCGCCGGGCCGCCACGCCGGGGAGCACGGCGAGGGTCCGGGCGATCTCCTCGATCGCCGCGTCCGCGTGGGGTCGGGCGGCGAGCCGGTAATGGAACGCGGCGCCGGCGGGCTTCTCCTCGAGAAGTGATCCGGGGGTGCGCGCGACAAGGTTCCGCAGGCCTTCGAGCAACCGCCCGCGGAGCGCCAGCGCCTCGGGGGCGAGGGTGCGGGCGAACTCCGGCTCGAACTCGGCGCCGTGCGAGCCCACGAGGCGGCAGCGCGCCCCCGGGCCCAGGCGCTCGGCCAGGTCGGTCAGCGAGCGGCCGGAGATGACCAT
>JADMIO010634663.1_pt1 | contig 13869 bp, 9 predicted proteins | sample 8958161 | NCBI WGS metagenome assembly JADMIO01 (sample SAMN16585339, study PRJNA669376) | soil metagenome | isolation source: Crop rotation soil | place: USA: Cullars Rotation, Alabama | collected 2011 | reverse complement strand
CCGCCACTGCCTACAAACAAATCATTGTCACCGTCACCATCGGCGTCAAAAATGGCTGCGGTAATGTCTTCGTAGGCGGCATCTGCAACAAGCGCAGCGGAGGTTACCTGGCTGAACGAGCCGTTTTTGGCCTGAATGAGGAGGGCTCCTGGCTGGTCTTTGGCACCGCCGATAAACAGGTCTTCCAGGCCGTCGCCATCCAAATCACCTTTAGCCATTGCCGGTCCCTGCCTGCTAAACCATTGCGGCAAAAGACCCTGCTGCGTGAAATCGTTGTAATAATTTTCATTGTGTTTGAAAAGAAGGGAGTCCGTCAGCGTAAACAGGGGAGCTGCTGCAGGTGCGCTCAAGATCGTGGAATCCCGGGACGCATCTTTTATCGAGGCAGGGACCGTTTTGTTCACCCCCGGTGATTGAATAATTGAAGACTGCCCGTTTGGCCAGTTAATGCCGACTGCCAGGACAGAATCAGCTGCGGGAACTCCGAAATGAAGCAGGTAATCAACACTTGACTGGAACCCCCTGGAAGGCATCAGTTCCTGGACCTGCATTCCTGAAGAAGTGCGGACGGTAACTCTTGCGCCTATTGCAAAAGGGTTTGCTCCGTTTCCCGTAAGCCGGACATTGATGTATTTGGAGGCCGGGTTCAGGGCCCGGGAATTGTTTTGATACAATCCCGCTACTTCATTGCTGTTGTTGGTAACAATATCAAGGTCCCCGTCATTATCCAGATCCACGTAGGCAGCACCGGCTGTGATGGCAGGTTCGTCCATTCCCCATTCCACTGTTCTATTGGAAAACCGGAGACTGTCTTCATTCCTGAATATATAGTTTGATATTTTGATCGTGGGTAGTTTATTGATACGGTTTTTCATCATTTCCTGCTGCTTCTCCGGATCTTTTTCAAGGATCATATCGACGTTGTACTTGATGTAATCCATGTCCGTGTAGTCTTTAACGTAGCCGTTGCTGATAAAAAGGTCTTTCCTGCCATCGTCGTCAAAATCGGCGGCCAGCGGGGCCCAGCTCCAATCCGTATTGCTGATGCCGGAATACTGCCCGGTTTCATCAAAGGTCCCGTTGCCACGGTTTACCTGCAGCATGTTGCGGCTGTATTGCTGGTAGAACCCGTTATTGAACAGGATCTGGAACTTGTTGAAATTTTCCGAACCGTTGTGCATCTTTTGCAGGTAGTTCCCTTCCGGCAGCATGTCTAATGAAATAAGGTCTTCCATTCCGTCATTATTCATATCAGCTGCGTCATTGCCCATACTGAACAAACTGGTATAAGAGAACATAGCGCGGCTCTTTTCGCGGAAAGTACCATCCTTCTGGTTGATAAAGCAGTAATCTGCCTCATTAAAGTCATTGCTGATATACATATCCAGCCAGCCGTCATTGTCGAGGTCACTGACCGCGAGGCCGAGTCCGAATGAAAGAACATTGGAAGTGACACCTGCCTGGGCGGTAATATCGGAAAAGTGCCCGTTTTCGTTGCGATAAAAATGGGTGGCAAAATCGGGGTTGGACTGCTGCCGGATACCAGGCTTTTCCTGGGCGCCCTGCATGTATTGCTTCAGGCTGTGATTGATAACTGCCAGGTCAAGGTCATTGTCCTTGTCGTAATCAAAAAAGGCTGCCTGCGTGCTATAACCGTTATCAGCTATCCCGAATTTTTCTGCCTGTTCGCTGAAGGTATTATCATGATTGTTGATGAAAAGCAGGTTCTTTCTTTTTTCCGGGTTGGCATCGGCACTCCTGCAAATATAGATGTCAAGCCATCCGTCTGCATTGACGTCTGCCATTGTAGCCCCGGTACACCAGCCCTGCCTGGAGGCAACTGTACTTGTTTCAGTAATATCCTCAAATTCAAATTTTCCTTTATTAAGGTACAACCTGTTGCGGACCATATTGCCTGTAAAAAGCAGGTCGGCCAGGCCGTCATTATTAATGTCTCCAACAGCCACTCCGCCGCCATTATAAAAGTAGGGGTAGTTTAATACGTTAAACTCATCATTTTCGACGAGGAAGTTCTTGAATTCAACACGGGAAGAAGAAGCAGGAATCTTTGTAAACATCTTGTTGTTTGACTGGCTGCATCCGGCCACCATGCCTGTGAGGGCGACTGTGATAAGCTTCACAAAAAGCCGCTGCAGGCTACGAGCCCGGCTGCTGCATAATTTTTTTCCCCGCAAAAGAATAAGAGTTGTCTGCATACCAGATAAGATACGTAATGATTTTGTAAGAAATGCCGGCAGTTGATACCGTCCCGGTTTGTGTTGCTACATACCCGCCCGTAAAATAGCGCGAAAATATGTCTGTACTATTAAGAAAGGCCACTTCTTAATGGAAGTGGCCTTTTCTTTTGATAGCGGAAAATAAATTTTATGGATTCCACCAAAGTTTAGTGCTTGTTTTGTCGGGACCGCCCAGCAGTTCAAGACCCGACTGGTAACCCGCAGCGTTAATCGTCGCCTCATCCGGAGGGAAGATTAAACGTTTTACGCTCGCTGCGTCAGTTGATGCGTCAGGGTTCTCGTTGTTAAGCCTTGGATAAAGCTTGGGATAGCCTGTGCGCCTGAATTCTGCCCATGCTTCCGGGCTCATGGAAGGATACAGGGCAAGCCATTTCTGGGTGCCGACCTGTTCCCTTTGAACATCCAGGGAAGCACCGAAGGCAACAGGGATATTTGACAGCGCTGGCGTATTATAAGCATCGCCCAACGCCTGCGGAGTGTTTGTGCTCGTCAGGTAACTGGCATACCCGCTTACACCCCATTGCTCCATGGAGGCTGCAATTCCTTTTTCGTAACATTCTTTGGCGGTAAACGAACCAACACTCCAGCCATTCAATGCGGCTTCAGCCATATTGAACCAGGTTTCAGCAGCTACATAGAGCGTATGCGGTTCTGTACCGTTGGCGGCGTTCTGGAATCTCGGTACTACGTTACTGTTGTTGTCATTGCTGTTGTACGCATCAGACATCTGGAGGATGCTAAGTCCGTTGCGGATGCCTTTAAACAGCCCGGTATTTTTAGCGGGAGCAAAGTACATTGGCATTCTCGGATCCTGGTATCCTTTCAGGACACTTTCCATCGCAGCACTCATACGGAATTCACCCCATTCTGATATGACACCAAGTGGGTTGAGGTAATTGGGAGGTGTCGGGCGCATATTGGCGTTATCACCATTGGTAATTACCATGCCACCTGAAGCTGCAATAGCTGCCTCAGCCTGTGTTTTTGCTACATCCGGCAATTTCTTGGAAATGCGTATGGCAGCTCTCAGGCGTAAGCTGTTTCCGAGTTTCAGCCATTTTGCAAGATCTCCGTCATAGATGACGTCCCCGGTAGCGAACGCTTTCTTGTCTGCGTTCTGGCTCAGCACCCCGGTGGCTTCTGTAAGAATCTTAAAGAAGTCCATGTAGATTGACTCCTGGCTGTCATACCCGATTACGTCTTCCCCGCTTCCTACCTGTGAATAGGGGATAGGTCCGAATGCATCGGTCATCGGCATGTAGATATAGACTTTCCAGATTTTGGCAACGGCTTCCCTTAAAGGATCCGGTGCCGGCGCTGTGCCTTCTGTTTGCTTGATGATTTCAGCCAGCGTTGTGGCGCCCTGCAGAAACGCGCTCCAGCCACCATTGATCCAGCGACCAACCATCGCGTTACGATCACTTGGGAAAGCTGCCTGCGTACAGGAGAAAAACTGTGCCTGTTCGTCGGAAGCCAGCGACTGGACCAGCTGGTATCCACCAGCCCACTGGTCAGTATTGGTAATACCGGCGTATTCGGCTGTACTGAATAATTTGTCCAACTGTTTAGGGGCAAGGACTTCTATCCTTGTTCTGTCGGTATTAATTTCTTCAAAATCCCTGGTGCAGGATGACATAACGACCAGCAAACAGAGGACCGAAAGAAGATTAAAACCCGGATAATATTTTTTCATACTTATCATACATTTTAGCATTAGAAATTCAGGTTTAAGTTAAGTCCGTAGCTGCGCGTGAATGGCAGACAGAAAGACTCGATTCCAATTAAGCCACTGTCAGTTGAAACCACCAGTTCGGGGTCAAATCCATCAGCGGAATTTTTAAAGAAGAACAGGTTACGTCCTGTGAACGATACAGAAGCACCTTTTATTGGGGTTCTGCCAAACGTTCTCTGCGGTATATTGTAAGTTAAAACCAATTCCCTCAACCTGATATTGGAAGCATCATAAGTAAATAACTCACCAGCGGGTGTATTTCTACCACCAACGGCACTCCAGTATTTTTCTGCAGTGATGGAAGTGTTATTTTTTGACCCGTCTGCTTTAACACCATCTACAATAAAGCCTTCCCTGCCGGCCAGTGTTTTGGCAGACATACCATCGCCATCTATGTTGGCATTGGTGAAAGAAGAAATCCGACCTCCCATCCTTGCTGAGACAAGGAAACTAAGGGAGAAATCTTTGTAGGTAAACCTGTTGCCAAGTCCGCCAATCCAGTCAGGACGGCTGTTACCGATGTAAACGCTTTGTGCACCAGTTACCATTGGAACGCCATCATCTCTTACTACAACCTGTCCTGTAGCGGAATCTCTTACGAGACCACGGCTGTACATTTCGCCGAACGGTTTGCCTTCAACAATTTTCACCTGGTTCATGAAACCATCGGTTGCCAGGAATAATTCAGGAGATCCTGGTGCGATAGAGATAACCTTGTTCTTGTTTTTGGCGTAGTTAACATAAAAAGACCATGTGAAGTCTGCTGTCCTAATCGGGGTAACATTCAATGTAATTTCAATACCTGTGTTCTGCACATTACCTGCATTGATAAACTTTCTCTGGTAACCTGAAGCAGGCGGAGTCAGTACACCAATGAGCTGGTTCTTTGAATTTGTTTTATAGTAAGTTGCTTCAACGGTTATCCTGTTGTTCAGGAGTCCCAGATCCAACCCGAATTCCTGTGAAGTCGTGATTTCGGGTTTCAGCGTATCAACCGGGTTTACCTGGCTCTTTGCGATACCACCACCGGGGCTGATTGAATAGTATTCCTTGGTCTGGTATACAGCTGCGTCAAGACCAGTCTGGGCGATAGAGCCCCTTACCTTAAGCAGTGTGAAAATCGAAGGCAGGCTAACCATGTCCGAAATAACTGCGGTCAGACCTGCAGAACCAAAGAAATAAGACCAGTTGCTTTTCGGTAATGTTGAAGACCAGTCATTTCTTCCAGTCAGGGTTACAAACAAGAACTTCCTGTATCCAAGGTCTGTTGATGCATACAGAGAGTTCTTTTTATATTTTGAATAACCTTCGTTGGAAGAAAGTTTACCAGCCTGTGCATTGTTCAGCGTAAAAACATTTTCATTCACAAGGGCTGAAGCTACCGAGGTCAGGGAAGTTACCTCGCGGCTTTTCAGGTTTCCACCTGCGTTAGCAGCAACGCTGAAGTCACCGAAATTGGCATTGTAACTAAGCAGGAAGTCGTTGTTTGTTTCTGTGTAAGTATTATAGTCAACACTGAAATAACCGTCTTCTGCTATTACATAAGTGTCGGCAAAGCGGCGTTCCTGGCTATTGTTGGTGTACCTGTTAAGACCTGAACGGATCAGGAGGCTCAAAGCCGGAGTAAAGCGGTAGGTCAGTGAGCCCATTCCTTTTACATTGTTGGCCTTGAAAAAATTGGTACAATTATACTTTACCCAATAAGGATTCTCACCACCATTGGAACCCGGGCGCCAGTAGTTCTGCTTCAACTCACGATCGGCATTGTAAAACTGGTAGTGATCAGCCGCATAATCCACGCTTATGTTGGTTGGCAGGCGGAGAATCTGGCGGTTAACATTACTAAAGTCTTCTCCAGATTTGATATAGTTGCTTGCCCTTTGATCGAAATAGGTAATCTTGGTGTCAAAACTAAGTTTGTCAGTCAGGTTACCGTTAACCCTGAAGTTGAAGTTGTGACGGAGGAAGGTGTTGTTGTCTACAATACCTGTTCCTGAAATGTTATTATAAGAAAAATAGGCCTGTACCTTGTCTCCACCACCGCTTACAGAAACGCCGTTGGTGAAGGTTGTACCAGTGCTGTAAAAATTCTTGTAATTGTCAGGATTCCCTTTTAAAACAGTGGTAGTGTCGTCGGCCGGGTCGATGCTCCAGTTTCTTACTGTCTGGCCGCTGATCCTTTCTCCCCAAACCACTTCAGCATTGGAAAGATAAACACCGCTGCTGCCCTGTGCATATTCATTCTGAAAATCGCGGAGATTGACCGCCTTGTCAGCCTGGAAACTGCTGTTCACGTTGATGGCCAGCGATTTTCCGGCAGCACCTTTTTTAGTGGTAATAATGATAGCACCGTTGGATGCATCACTACCGTAAAGGGCAGAGGCCGAAGACCCTTTTAAGACGTTCATTGATGCGATGTCATCTGAGTTCAGCGAACCGAGATCCCCTGGGATACCATCAATGATGATTAACGCTTCACTGCCTGACGAGAACGACCTGTCGCCCCTAAGTACAATCCTTACGTTTGAACCGACACCCTGTGAGGATCTCACCACGTCAAGGCCGGCTACTTTTCCGGAAAGGGAGTTACCAATATTAGTTTCACGAGCTTTGGTGAGGTCCCTCGTATCCACCGATTGTGTGGCATAGTTCAGGCTTTTTTTGCTTTTTGTAACACCCAGCGCTGTTACAACTACTTCGCCCAGTTGCTGACTTGCGTCAGACAGGACTAAGTCTGCCGCGTTCGTTCCCGAGGGAAATGAAATATCCTGGGCGGCAAACCCGATTGAAGATACTGTCAGGACAACATCAGTGCCCGGAACGCGCAGCGAAAATCTTCCGGCATCATTTGTCACTGTAGCATTCGTTGTCCCTTTTTGTGTAACAGTTGCTCCCACCACCGGAGCATTCGAGGCATTACGGACAGTTCCTGTCACCGTCCTTTCCTGTGCCAGCAATACATTACAGCATAGCAGCAGAAAAATTGTTAGCAGATTCTTGATTTTTGACATAAGCAGTATTTATTAAAAGATTAGAACAAGAGCTATTGGTAAAAGAACGCAGTTTTGACAGAGTAAGATTTCGCTTGCAACACGACGCTAAAGTTTTCCAAACACGAATACCGGACACAGTTCCTGGAGAACTAATTATGCGTTTCTAAGTAATTTCTGATACTAATATGCCATTATTTTTTAACATAAAAAACATAAGCACGCTGAATATCAATCCGAAAAATGAGAACAACCGATTGATTTTTTTGTGCAAACGGTTGCGTTATTTTTCCCTGTATAAATTTTTTTTACTTCTCAATTAATTCCGGGCCAATATATTGACAAAAAAAAGAGACAATATGATGCTTGGTTCAGGAACTTAGTTACACGCTGCAGGCGATGATAATTGCTTCCGGGCAGGCTTTTTCACGCTTCACTTTTCACTTCAAACCCGTCCTGCTTTCAGCGATCTGACTGCCCTGTTATCTCTTTTATCTTTTTATCAAACATTGAAAACGGCTTCCCGAAATTATCCATGATAAGCGCCAGGGCTCCCGTAATCTCGGCCTTGCGGCCGAGCGTGGAAACCTTGACCTCGGTATGTTCGGACAATCTCGGTATGCAATATTTATTCAATGCCTGCTGTATTGGCGCCAGTAGAATTCTTCCCACCGTTGCTCCTCTGCCGCTTAGTACTATCAGTTCAGGGTTCACAATGTGAATCAGGATGGCAATAGCCTTTCCAATCTTATACCCCATATCCGATAACAACTCGATGGAATACTGGTCGCCCTTGTTAGCTGCTACCATTATGGCTTCGCTCATCCTCTCCGGGCTCTCTTCATATTTTAGTCCTGAAATATATCCGTCCTTAACTCCTTTCATCGCTTTGGCCGTCACTACCCGGAGCGTGGCTTCCGTTTCCAGGCAGCCGCGTTTCCCGCAATCACAAAGGGTGTCGCTTTCCGAAATAGGGATATGGCTCAATTCTCCCGCGTATCCCGTAAATCCCCGGAAGAGTTTTCCATCGATTATCATTCCCAGCCCGATACCCCAGCCGACATTGACAACCATCACGTCACTTCTTTCCTGCGCGAGCCCAAACTTAAGTTCAGCCAGTGCTACCAGGCTGGAATCATTGTCAAGGCAAACGGGCAACTGCAATTCGCTTTCCAGGAATGAATGGAGCGACTCACCTTCAGGAGGCTGGAGATATGAATAGTTCATGCCCAGCCGCGTGTTGGTAAATCCTGGTATACCAATTCCCACGCCCGCTATCTTTTCCCTGTCCACGCCGGAACGCTCAATGGCATTATTAATAAGCTGGACCAGCCCGGGAAGGGCCTCGCTATTATTTAAGAGCCTAAGTTCATGTGTTTCAACGGGTAAGGCTGGATGATTGAGTATATCGGTTATACTAATTTTAGTGTAAAGCTGGTCCATCGCTACGGCGACCATGTAAATGGTACCAGCTTTTAATGAATATATCTGCGGCCGTCTCCCCCCGCTTGATGGGGCAAATCCTTTATCGTCAAGATATCCTGCCTGGGTGAGTTCCACCAGGGATTTTGTGACATGAGGTACGCTTTTGCCGACGATGATACTAAGGTCCACTGCAGACAAAGTCTTTTTGAAATAAAGATGACTTATAATCTGCTGTTTCAAATGGCCTTCAATCATATTCGTTTACTGAAGTTTCAATAAAAAGGATAGGCGGTTTAGAAAGTTGAGCGAACTTACTAAAAAATAAATAACATTTATAACAAATCTTTAGAATTTTGCCCCCAGGAAGTCCACAGGCCGCTCTGAAAGGTCGTGACAAGGGAACTCTATTTGGCCCCGGGGCCGCTACTGCCAGTTTTTGCGGAGGAACCGCAGCCAGTTGCCAGAAAAAACCTTTTCGATGTCGCTGTCTGCATACCCTCTTTTCCTGAGGAGCCCGCCAAGTTGCTGCAAATCGGCAATCGTATCAACATCATAAGGAGATTGCTCGGTTCCGAACATGCCGTCCAGGTCGCTTCCGATGGCAATATGATTACTATTTCCAGCCAGCTGGCAGATATGGTCATAATGATCAACCAGTTTTTCCAGGTTAATGCCCTGCTCCCGGGGTTTGGACTCACCACGCACCCAGTTATTCATAAGCATCCAGGCGTCAAGGACACCCCCGATTACAGCATCCCGCTGGATAAGCTGCTTAATTTGATCATCATTTAACTGTCGCTGGTGACTGACCAGGGCGCGGCAATTGTGATGACTTGCCCAAACGGGCCCCTTGTAAAGGTCTAAAGCCTGCGTAAAGGCCTCGTCGGTTAAATGCGTTACATCCAGTATCATGTTCAGCGCGTCCATTTCCTTCAGCAATGCTATGCCAAGGTTTGTTAGCGGTCCGGTTTGCCCCGTGCCGGGCGAATACCGGCCCGGTCCGTAATGTGCCGGGCCCAGCGCCCTTAGCCCGCAGGCATACGCTTTCCCGAGGTAGGACAGGTTGACCAGGGAATCGGCACCTTCGAGACTTAAAATAAAACCAACCGGCTTTTTTTCATCAGCAATTGCCTGGTTATTCCATAATGCGATGTGTTCTTCCAGGTCTTTACGGTTCATTACCTGTTTCATTTCCCCCGCGTCTTCCATTGCCTTGTACCACGCGTACTGTCCCTGCGTTTGTGCCCATGCCTGTTCGGGTGAATGCCAGCCGGGCAAATTATTCTCCCTGGCCACATACCGGGCAATTTGGGTGGCAACAACTAATCCTATTTTACCTTTTCTCAATTCCGGGAGGGAAACGGTGCCTTTTGCACGGTCCGGTTTGTCGGACATTCCGGTTTCCCTTTCCCTGATTTCATTGACAGGTTTCTTTAAGTCCCGGTTCCATTCCAGCGCGTTCATGGAAAGATTCAGGTGAGCATCGATAATAAGCATAGTCAGGATTTATCTTTTTTTTCAGCAGCCTTCAATTTTTTCTTCACTACATCGGCAGGGTATTTAAGTGCGAGTTTCCGGATCTCAAAGCTGAATTCCATGAACGTTTCTTCCCAGAGCCTTGCTTCCTCTTCGGTATAGTCATAAAAACCCTGGCCGTTCAATATTCCCCTGCCACCTTTTTTTACAATATCGTCAATCAGCCTCGGTACTTCTGTCTTATTGTTAAGTGTTGGAAACAGGTCTTTCATCACCGTGTGATACGCTGGCACCCCGGTGAGGTCCATCCAGCGGAAAACGCCCACGAGGGTCATCCAGTAACCCGCATTATTGCGGCAGGACCTGTCGACGTCTTCCACCGTTGCATACCCGTTTTCCACCAGGTAAAATGCTTCACGGTACATGGCGTACATCAGCCGGTTTGTAATGAAGCCGCGAATATCCTTTCTGACGAGCGTCGGTTCCTTTCCCCACAGGTGGGATAGTTCATATAAAGATTCCCCAAGTGAGACATCACTTTTTTCCCCGCAAATAACTTCCAGGAATCGGGATATATGCGAAGGTTCTGCCCAATGCAGGCCAAAGAAGCGTTCCGGGTGAGCTGTTTGTTGCTGGAGGATGCTGATGGGTATTGCCGAAGTGTTGCTCACAAGTAAGGAGGAAGGAGAGATGACATCTTCTATTTTTTTATAAACCGATTTTTTAATGTCAAGGTTCTCGATTGTGCATTCGATTACCAGGTAGCAACCGTCCAGCGAATTGTAATCTTCCGTTATCGTGCATTTTTTTAAGTACTCCGACGGAGGTGAAGAAATAAGACCCTCTTTTTCGGACTTAAGCAAGTGCTCCCGGATTCTTTTTTCTGCCGTATTCATGTCGGCGGGAATAGGAGCGATGGCGACAACCGGGTGGCCAGCCATCAGCAGGCAGGTGCAAATGCTGCAGCCCATTAATCCGAGTCCAACAACTCCTACTTTGATTTCCGCGGGGTTTATTTTGGGTTCATTCATACAGTTGTTTTTGGTTATTTCAAATTGCTGCCTTTTACAGGCATTATAGAAAGGATTGATACTAATAGGTAGCCCTTCCCCCGGATAAATCAAAGGTAAATCCGGTCGTAAAGCTGTTTTCCTCCGAAACAATGAAGGCCGCCATCGCTGCAAATTCTTCAAGGGTGCCACATCGGTTCATGGGGATTTTGTCGGTCATGTATTTTACCTGTTCCACCGGCATGGCTTCGACCAGCGCGGTGCGTATTACAGCGGGGGCGATCGCATTTACCGTAATGCCGGTGCCGGCGTATTCTTTGCCCTGCACCTTCGTCATGGCAATAACAGCAGCCTTGGAGGCGGAATATGCAATCATACCGGCATTGCCCTCTTTGCCTGCGATGGATGCCATGTGCAGGATACGGCCATAATTATTCGCAAGCATGATTGGCAGTACGTATTTGGAGGTAAAATAGCTACCCATAAAATTTACATTCAATACTGCCTGCAGGTTTTCCGTTTCGGTATGGTGTGATTTTATATTTGTCTTACCAGTAATCCCCGCGCTATTGATCAAAATGTGGATGGTCCCAAACTGTTTATTTATGGCATCGACGGTCTCCCGCACTTCAGATTCCCTGCTAATGTCCAGCGGATAGATGGCAGCTTCCGATTTTAATTCCGATTTTATTTGATTCAGCGCTTCCCCGTTTTTATCAAGGAGGGCCAGCCTCGCATTATTGGCTGACAACTTTTGAGCAATTGCCAGTCCCAGTCCGGATGCAGCCCCAGTTATTACCGCTATTCTATTGTCAAATCCCATACTCATTAATAATGGTGTTATAGTGTAATATAATGAGTGTTACGGTATATTTTACCTGAAAACGGTTGTTCAAAATGAAACCCGCCATACAGGCCCGGGAAAACAATATGGCTTTAGCCGGTACGGTCGAATTTTAAGTACCCGGGCTTTGAGAATATTTGTCCCTTAACGACGGGAGCTCCAATGAAACGGTTTCGTGGTTACCTGATAAAACCTTACATTTGCAGCCCCATTGAGGTTTCCAAAAAGTAGAAAACAACGTTTTGTAAAACTCAAGGATGTTTCGGGACGTAGCGCAGCCCGGTAGCGCACTTGCATGGGGTGCAAGGGGTCGCTAGTTCGAATCTAGTCGTCCCGACAAAAAAGGTTTTAAACAAAACCAATAGGCCCGTAAAACTCATCATTTACGGGCTTTTTTATTTTTTTTCCATATCAATTATTGCAGAAAAAGTCAATGGTCATGTGAACTATCAGGCGGGTTGATCTTTTAAAGCGGTGAGTCGCTATGCAACAAATGAAATCGACATAATAGTATACTTATCAATAGTTTGCATTCAATAGATTTGACTAAATAGGGATACATATTGGTTCTCTTTTAGTACGCGTAAAGCAGGAAGTACGGGAGCATTTTTATGATGGCGCGACATTCTCTGTTTACGCAAGAATTGTTGTGAACGGGAAATTATTTAAGCATTATGTAAATTGCTGAGACAGTATTGCATAACGCGACAATTTCATCTTTACTGTGATGGAACTGTTGCTGGTTGGGATATGCCTTTTCCTCACCGTCATCCTATTGGCCTTTGTGTTCTCACATTTCCTGGTGTTTCATACTGTGGGAAATGGGCTTTTAAGAAAACCCAATTGAAAACAAAATAAATCCATCTTTAAAATTGTTTCAAATGGATATTAAATCTCAAATAAAAGAGTTGATTAAAAGTCAGCCCGAACCAAAACAGCGCGAAATGCAGGAATTGCACAATCTCATTCTAGAGTTGATGCCCAATTGCAAACAATCGTATTTTGACGGGAAAAATGAAGATGGTAAGCAAATTGCTCACCCGACTATTGGTTATGGAGAATACACCATAACATATAAAAACGGAACCGTTAGACCTTTTTTTAGAATTGGGTTATTAGCCAACCCCACCGGGCTTGCGGTTCATATAATGGGTTTAGATGACAAAAAATTCCTGATAGATAACTTTGGAAAAACTATAGGCAAAGCAAAAGTCGGCAGTTATGGTATTACATTTAATTCAGTAAAGGATATTAATTTAGAAAAACTTAAAGAAGCAATTCTTTATAGGGCAGCGCTTAAAAATTAATAAACTACCGGCCTTATGCGTGTCTCAGCACCAGCCAATGCTAACTCACTGGCCCCTGAGACAGCGCCAGGGGCGTTTCAAAACAATAACAGTAGGAATATGATTAATCAAAAAATTACACCCTATTTGTGGGTAGAGAAAGATGCCAAAGCTGTAGCAGATTATTACTTATCCATTTTTAAAGACGGTAAGCTGAAAGATTTTCGCAGGTTCGATAGTGATGAAAGCGGAAATGATGCAGGGATAGAAACAGCTGTAATTGAAATAGCAGGAATGGAGTTTAGTATATTAGCAGCAGGCCCACTATTCAAATTTAATGAAGCAGTTTCTTTTGTTATTAATACAAAAGACCAGGCTGAAACGGATTATTATTGGGAAGCCCTTACTAAAAATGGCGGTGAGGAAGGCTCCTGTGGATGGTGTAAGGATAAATATGGGTTATCATGGCAAGTGGTACCAACTGAATATTTTGAATTGATACATAGCGATGATCCAGTGGTGAGGGAAAAAGCAATGAAGAACACATTACTGCAGAAAAAACTGGTACTGTCAGCACTCAAATGACGACAAAAGACAGTTACATTTGGTACAAATAGCAATTGCGCGACACCTTATTTCGGGGTCGTAATGTAAAACAGGGGCAATTAAGAATAATAGACCGCTGGTCAGTGCATTTTAGTCATGCATGTCTTCAGCATCATAGCTTGATAAGAGTTCGACCTTCTCCAGCAGGTATGGAGTGCTTAGCCATTTCTGCCGGGTTTCCTTGTAAGGCTTAACTGCAGGTGTATATATGTACCGCGTAGCTAACGAGCAAGGTGCCGTTA
>JADMIO011472296.1_pt1 | contig 13870 bp, 13 predicted proteins | sample 8958161 | NCBI WGS metagenome assembly JADMIO01 (sample SAMN16585339, study PRJNA669376) | soil metagenome | isolation source: Crop rotation soil | place: USA: Cullars Rotation, Alabama | collected 2011 | reverse complement strand
AGCGCGGGCGCTGGCACCGTTGTATCCGCCGCGGCCGCCGCCGAACCCGTCGCTCCGCCCGCCGGCGCCGCGCGCCATATCTCGGCTGCCCACCCTGTCAGGACCGCTCGCGCCTCGGCCGCCCACTCCCTGCGACGGGCTGCCGGCGCGACCGCCCCCCGCTCGCTGCGACGGGCTGCCAGCGCGGCCGCCGCCCACCCCCTGCGATGCGCCGCCCGCGCGGCCGCCGCCAATCCCTTGCGACCCGCCGCCCGCCCGGCCGCCTCCGCGTCCAGCTTCGCGGCTGCTGGCAAGGTTTCCCCCCTGGCGGCCTACCTGCTGGCGGGCGCCTGCCTGCCGCTTGGACATGGAGTCACCTCGCGCATTGCCACCGAACTTGTTCGCCGTGCCCCTGTCCCCGTAGGGAGCACCGCCACGATGCTGAGGATTGTGCTGCCACTTACCGCTGCCGCCTCGATTGCCGCCACCGCCACGATTGACGGTGCGGTTGAAGTTGTTGCTGTTGTTGATGTTGACGTCGTTGTCGCCGCCCCATCCGCAATTTCCCCATCCGCCGCCCCAAGCGGCGCCCATGGCCACGCCGAGCCCGAACGAGAGCGCCATGCCTGCCGCATAGTAGCCCGGCGGCGGGTAGTAGATCGGCGGGTAGGGGTAGGCGGGCGGAGGGGCCCCATAGACGACGGTCGGGTTGTAGGAGGGCACGTAGACCACTTGGGGATCCGCCGGCTCGATCACCACCACTGTCTTGCTTTCGATGACCTTGGTCTCGACCTTTTGCTGCTCCGTCGTCTGCAGGTTTCCGTTGGCTTGCGCCTTCTGCCGCATGCGCTGCACGGCGTTCATGAGGTCGCTTTGCTGCGCGAGGAACGCATTGCCCAGGTCCGTAGTCCACTGGATGTCGTCGGCCAGCCGTTTCACCAAGTCGGGGAGGGGCGCCATGGCCTGCACGCTCGAGTCCCACGGTTGCTTCTCCACGGCATCGACGAGGGCCTTGTCTTTGAGCCCCTTGTTCTTTTCGAGCCATTGCTGAAGCTGCATGATCTCGAGCGGATACGTCGAAGCCGCCAGCACCTGTGCCAGGAGCGGGTCCGGATAGAGTGCGATCGGCGCCACCAGGGAATCGAGTTGCTCGTCGGGGATCCGGGCAGTGCTGTCACCCGAGTCCGCACCCGCATCGGGGGCCTGCGCATGGCAGGGGGGACCTCCGGTCACGATGAGCGCCGCGCAAAGCATTGCGATCAAGCTCCGAGACAGCCAACCCCATTTCCTCGTGCATGACTGTTTTGGCTTCATGGCGATCCTCATTAGACAGTTGCATCCAAGGTGCGTCTCTGGCGCATAGCCGGCGCGGAAACCACTGGAGACTGTAACCCCGTGCTTGGGTTCACGCATCGCTGCCTCCTCCAGCGCCGACGATTCGGTTCGTCGGGCACTCACGCCGTACGGTCCGCAACCCTAATACCAGGAAAAGCCCTAGGCGACCAACCCCGACTCAACTCTTACCGGCACACTAAAAACAAGAGGCGAGCCGTCCGAAAACGGCTCGCCTCCTAGCGCGCCCGAAAAGAGTGAAAACGGGAACCTGATAGACGTGTGCGGCGCCATCTCCACCTCCCAGCCGGCGGCGTTACGATGCGCGGCGCGTTCGAGGCTCGACGCCACAATCGGTGAGTTCTTCGGTAGTTTGGGACTCGTCTTGGGTGTTCTTTCGCGCTTCTCCGCGGCATCAATCATTCTCATCATGCTCGGGGCCATCGCCATGGTTCACGCGAAATTCGGTTTCTTCATGAACTGGCTGGCAAACAGGGGGCAGAAGGTTTTGAGCATCACCTGCCGGCTATCGCCGCTTTGCTGCCTATCGTGATGGCCGGGCCGGGACGCTTCGCCATCGGGCGAAGAAGTCTGTCAATGCAATGCTCGACCAGGTGGTCGCGTGGGGCGGCGCGTTGAAGACATTGTGCGAGAAATGAGCGCAAGGCGCGTGTCATGAATCGCTGGGAGAAGTTGCCGGTGCCGGCGCGGCGGCTTCCCACCCGCCACCGACCGCCTTATAGAGCGCGACCAACTGCAGCGCGACGTCGCGCTCGGTCTGCGCCAGCGTGTCCTGCGAGGTAAAAACATTTCCCTCCGCCACCAGCACGGTCAGAAAGTCGGTGAGCCCCTGGGCGTAGGCTCGCCGCGCGAGATCGGCGGCGCGCGCATTCGCCTTCACGGCGTCTTCGAGATGCGCCCGGCTCGCCTGCTCGTGCGAGAATGCGACGAGCGCGTCCTCAACGTCCTGAAACGCCTGCAGCACGACGCCTTCGTAGGCCGCGAGCAGCTCCTGCTGCGTGGCGGTCTGGAACGCGATGTTGGCCTGGATCCGACCGCCTTCGAAGAGCGGCCAGGAGACGCTCGGCCCGAGGGAGAGGAGCCGGCTCTGCCAGTCGAAGAAATCCGAGCCGCGAACGCTCTGCAGGCTCGCCGCGCCGGAGATGAAAAAGCGCGGAAAGAGGTCGCTCGTGGCGACCCCGATCTCGGCGGTCTGCGCCGCGAGCTGCCGTTCTGAGCGGGCGACGTCCGGCCGGCGGAGTAACAGCTCGGACGGGAGACCGACAGCGACCTGCGGCGGCGGCTGCGGAATCGGCCCGACCGCCGCGAGCTCCTGCTGGAGCGTCATCGGGGGCTGCCCGATCAGGACGCTCAGAGCGTGCATCATTTGTGCGGCCTGCTGCTCGAGGATTGGGATGGTCGAGGCGGTGGTGGCGACCTGGGCAGCGGCGCGTTGCACGTCGAGCTCCGGTGCGAGCCCCGCATTGAAGAGCCGTTGTGTCAGGTCGAGCGTTGCCTGCTGCGCCGCGAGGTTCTGGTTCGCTAACGCGATCCGCTGCTGGACGCTGCGGTAGGTGACGTAGCTGAAACCGACCTCCCCCATCAGCGAGACGAGGACTGCGTTCCGGTCGTCCTCCGCTGCCTGGACGCTCGCGTCGGCCGCTTCCACGGACCGGCGGATGCCGCCGAAGACATCCAGCTCCCAGTTCGAATCGAAACCGGCCTGGAAGAGATTGAACACGTTACCCGCCGCCGCTCCTGTGGTCAGGCCGTTCCTGCTCGTCCGCCCGCGGGTGTACGCCCCGGACGCTTCGACCTGCGGCCAGAGATCGGCCGCCGCAATGCGCCGCAGTGCCCGGGCCTCACGCACCCGCGCCTCGGCCTGCCGCAGAGTGAGGTTCCACTGCACAGTCCGTCCGATCAGGGACGTCAGCAGCTCGTCATCGAAGGTAGTCCACCACGCCGTCGGGATGCCGTCTGCGACGGCGCCGCTGCGCCCCGGCGGCGGCGCCGCTGGCTTGAGCTCACCCCACGATGGCGGGGTCACAACGTCAGGGCGGCGATAATCTGGCCCGACCATGCATCCGGTCGCGTACAGGAGGATCAAGGTCACGATGGCGGCGCGGCTGATCATGGCTTCTTCGCTGCGGCTGGTGTGGCGTCGGCTGGCTTCGCAGTCCCGACCCGGCTGCCTTCCGCGATGTTCGCCGCCAGGCCTGTGGCGAGCACGTCGCTGGTGTCGACCCCTGAGAGCACCTCCACGTCGTTGCCGAAATCGCGCCCAATCTGGATTGACCGGTAGCGGAGTGTGCCGTCCGCGTCGACCAGCGCGACGCGCACGCCGTTGGCATCGATGAGGAGGGCGTTTTGCGGGACTACGAGCGGCGGGTTGGGCCGCTGCACCTTGAACCGCACCATCGCATAGCTCCCGGAGAGCAGCAGGCCGTCGGGGTTCTGCACCTGCACCTCGGTCAGCAGCGTCCGTGACGTCGGGTCGATCGCCCCGGCGGTGCGGGTCACCGTGCCCCTGAAGACGCGGCCGGCCAGTTCCCGCACGCTGACGTCCGCCGTCTGACCCGCCTTGATGTCGCTCGCGTACGACTGCGGTACGTAGACGAAGATGCGCAGGACATCGACCTGCGCGAGCCGGAACAACTCCCGCGTTCCAGTCGTCGAACCCGCAGAAATCAGAGAGCCGGGATCGACGTTGCGTGCAGTGATGACGCCGTCGAACGGCGCGTACACCTTCTGGAAGCTTTGCAGCTCGAGCAGGCGACGCACGTTCGCCTCATCGGCGTTTACCGTAGCCCGTGCGGCGTCGACGACTTTCCCAGCATCCGTCACGGCGGAGGTCCGCTCGTCGATCTGCTGCTTCGACACGGTCCCGGGGCCAGCTGCCACGTAGCGCTGCAAGGTCGTGCGCGTGAGCGCAAGGTCAGCCTCGAACTTCACAACGTTGGCCTTGTTCTGGTCCAGCGTTGCGATCGCTTGCTGCAGCTGCTGATCGATCTCCGGTGTTTCGATGTCGGCCAGTCGCTGTCCCTTGGTGACGCGGTCACCGATGTCGACATACCGCGCCTTGAGGTACCCGTCGGTGCGCGCCCAGATGCCGGTCTCCAGGATCGCATCCATGCTGCCGGGCAGCGGGACCTCGAGAATCGCGGGCGCGCGGTGTGGATTCGTGGTGGCTACCACCGGAAGGTGGGACCGCGCGGCATCTGCGTTGTCCAGCAATCGCCGACGCAGCGCGAGGCGCGGCATGAGGCCCACCACGAAAAGCACCGCAAAGACCGCTCCCGCGGCGAGCAGGATGCGGCGAACGCGGCGCACGGGGACGGCGTCCGGGGCAGGCATGACGGCGCGCTCTGGGTTGTTCATTCGCGGAGCTCCGCCGGTAGCTCGGCGACCGTCTGTTTGCGGCGCAGCACGCTGTAGACGACCGGCACGAAGACGAGCGTGGCGAAGGTCGCGAGGGTGAGTCCGCCGATGACCACGCGGCCCAGCGGCGCGTTCTGCTCGCCGCCCTCGCCGAGGCCGAGCGACATCGGGAGCATGCCGAGGATCATCGCCAGGGCGGTCATGATCACCGGGCGCAGCCGCGTCGTCCCGGCGGCGAGCGCCGCGGCACGCGCGTCCAGCTGCTTCTCCGCGCGCTCCTCGTTGGCGAACTGAACGACGAGAATGGAGTTGCTAGTGGCCACCCCAACGCACATGATCGCGCCCATCAGTGCCGGGATGGAGATGTTCGTCTGCGTGATGAAGAGCATCCAGAGAACTCCCGACATGGCACCCGGCAACGCCATGAGAATGATCAGCGGATCGAGCCATGACTGGAAGTTGACCGTCAGCAGGAGGTAGACGAGCACCACGGCCAGCACCATTCCGCCCACCAGTGCCGTGAAGCTGGAGCGCATCGTCTCGGCCTGCCCGCGGATGGTGATGAACGTGCCGCGCGGCAGCGTCGGGCGGATGTCGTCGACGATGCGGCTGACGTCGCTGGCCACCGACCAGAGGTCGGCCCGCTCGGGGGCCGCGAGCACGTCGAGCACTGGCTGCACGTTGTAGTGGCTGATCACCCCCGGAGCGACGTTTCGGCGAACCGTTGCCAGGTTGGTCAGCAGCTGTGGCCGCGGCTGGCCGGGCAGCGCGATCGCGGTGTTGCCGAGGGCGTCGACCGAGTCGATCCGGTACTGCGGCGTCTGCACGACGACCGGATAGTTCACCCCGGTCTGCGGATTGAGCCAATAGTTCGGCTGCGCCTGCGCCGTACCCGAGAGCGACACGAGCAGGCTCTGCGCCACGTTCGACTCCGTGAACCCCACCTGGCGCGCCATCCAACGGTCGACGTCGATGTCAAACTCCGGATAGCGCGGCACCTGTTGCAACCGCACGTCTGCCGCCCCCGGAATGGCCGCGATGCGTTGCACCAGGTCTTCCGCGATTGCCAGGTTGCGCGGGTCGTGCCCGACGATCTGCACGTCAATCGGTGCGGCGAGCCCGAAGTTCAGAATCTGCGACACGATGTCGGCGGGCTGGAAGAAGATGGTCAGATCCGGGAAACGCGCTTTGAGGACTCTCCGCAACGTCTCGGCGTACGCCGCGCTCGACCCATGATCGGGCTTCAGCGAGATCAGGATCTCGCCGTCGGCGGACGACACGAGCGACGCGTCGCTGAAGGCCAGGTTGATGCCCCCGGTGGGAAGACCGAGGTTGTCGAGCACGATGTCGATCTCGTCGGGCGGGATCGTTTGGCGGATCACGTCTTCGACGTCGGCGAACCGGCGCGCGCTCTCTTCGAGGCGCGTACCGGCTGGGCAGCGGATGTGCAAGCGGAGCTGCCCCGCATCCACAGTGGGAAAGAAGTCGATGCCGATCAGCCAGAAGAGGCCGAGGGAGAGCGTGACGAAGACCGCGAAGACGCCGGCGACGGTGCGCCGGTGACCGAGCGCCCATATGAGCAGTCCTCGATACGCGGCGTGGAAGCGCTCAAAGAGGCGATTGAACGCCCGGTGCACGGCCCAGATGGGCCCGGCATCGGTAACGGTGTGCTCCGCGCCGGGAGCGTGCAGATGCGCCTCCGCCGGGAGCAGGTAGCGGACCATTGTCGGCACGACGGTGCGCGAGAGGAGGTAGCTCGCGAGCATCGCGAAGACGACGGCTTCCGCGAGCGGGGTGAACAAGTACTTCCCGACGCCGGTAATGAAGAGCACCGGGACAAACACGATGCAGATGCAGAGCGTCGCGACGAACGCCGGCGTGGCGATCTGCTGCGCGCCGTCGAGGATCGCCCGAATCACCGGCTTCCCCATCGCCAGGTTGCGGTTGGTGTTCTCGATCTCGACCGTGGCGTCATCGACCAGAATGCCGACCGCGAGCGCCAGCCCGCCGAGGGTCATCACGTTGAGGGTCTCGCCCAGCAGCGAGAACGTGATCACCGAGACCAGGATGGACAGCGGGATCGAGACCAGGATCACCAGGGTCGAACGCCACGAACCGAGGAAGAGGAGGATCATGAGGCCGGTGAGCACCGCGGCGATGATGGCCTCGCGAATGACGCCCTGGATCGAGGCGCGCACGAATACCGACTGGTCGAAGAGCGGCTTGATATTGAGCTCAGGCGGAAGCGTCGCCTGGATGCGCGGCAGCACGTCCTTCACGCGTTGCACGATGTCGAGCGTGGAGGCGGTGGGTGTCTTCAGGACCGTCAGCAGCGCCGAGAGCCGGCCATCGACGTGGACCATATTCGTTTGCACCGAGAATCCGTCGCGCACCTGCGCAACGTCGCGCATGTAGACCGTGGCGCCGCCGACTTGCTTCACCGGGAGATCGTTCAGCGTCTCGAGGATATTGGGCGAGGAGTTGGTGCGAATGTTGTACTCGATGGGTCCGATCTTCGCGGTGCCGGCCGGCAGGATGACGTTCTGGCTGCCGAGCGCCGACGACACGTCGAAGGCCGACAGCCCCTTGGCGTAGAGCGCATCCGGATCGAGGTCGACCATGACCGACCGCGCCTTACCGCCCCATGGCAGCGGCACCTGTGCGCCTTGCACGGTCGCCAGTTGGGTGCGTATGAAATTCAGGCCGTAGTCATACAGTTGCTGCTCGCTCAGGGTCGGCGATTCGAGCGCCAGCTGGAGGATCGGGACATTGGACGCCGAGTACCGGATGATCAGCGGTGGTGTCGTCCCTGGTGGCATGCTGCGCAGGAGCGTCTGGTTGATGGCGGTCACCTCGGCATTGGCTGACCCGATGCTCGCGTCGGGCTGGAAGAAGACGCGGATCAGCCCGACGCCGGCGAGCGATTGCGACTCAATATGCTCGATGCTGTTGACCGTCGTGGTCATCGCCCGCTCGGAGATCGTGACCATGCGGCCTTCCACCTCGTTCGGCGAAAGCCCGGTGTACTGCCAGATGACTGAGATGACCGGAATGTTGATCTGCGGAAAGATATCGATCGGCGTCCGTGCGATGGTGAGCCCGCCGCCGATGGCGATGAGCATGGCCATCACGATGAAGGTATACGGCCGGCGCAGTGCGAGGCGGACGATCCACATGGTTCAATCCCCCGGGGTCAGTCGAACGGCGCGCTGTAAAACGACCGGTGCTGCTCGCTTCCGTCGACTGTCCCGATGCAGTCACTCGTCATTGTCGCCTCCTTTCCCCCTGGCGAACAGCGCGAGCACTGTGCGTAGAGCCTGAGGCAAGTCTCCTTGCCAACGGACTTGCGCAGGAAATCAATCCCTCCCGCCCAACGCGCGCGGCGCTCCTCGTCCTCGCTGGCGTGGGCAGTGAGAAAGACGATCGGGACCTGGAAGTCGGTGTCAGCCATCCGACGCTCGACATGCGGTTGTCCAGCTCTGCTGCCCTCGTATCGGCCCTTCCGCAGCGATTTGCAAGCCGCGGCCGCGCAGAATCGTACGCACCCCGCTCGCAGCAGTCACCGATCTCATTTGCGTTCGCGCTGTCTCCGAATGTGTTTCATTCTCATCCCAAAAGCGTAGTCGCACACCCACGTCGCCACGCCAGCGACGGAACGTCCATCAGTGTCCGCGGTGCTGCCGGTGGTGCAGCTCCATCGCGACCAGCCGCGCGAGCAGCAGCGCGGGAAAGAGCTGTCCGATCACGCCCTCAAAGGCCGCCAACGAGCGCGCGATCGGACTGAGCGGCACCATGTCGCCGTAGCTGACGGTCGTCAGTGTCGTTATGCTGAGGTACAAGAGGCGGAAGCGGAGGTTCTGCGGGCGGAGCGGCGCGGTGAGGAAGTTGAACGCTGTCGCGTCGCTCAGCGCGACCAGTTGGTAGGCCCGAGCCCACGAGTAAGCCACCAGCAAGTAGATGGTGACCGCTCCTTCGATGCGATACAAGGTCACCGGTCCGGTGCGGAACACCTAGACGAGCATGACCCCGGTGATGAAGACGCAGAACACGAGCGAGACCGCGGTGTCGACGAACTGCAATGGCGCAGTCGGGTGATGATGGTAGGTCCAGTGCAGAGCGAGGTTCGCGACGGCGAGCATGCCGGCCACGGCGAAGGTGGGCGCGCGGCTACGGAACGCAATCGCCATGCCGGACAGCAGGACGATCGAATGAATGATCGGCTGGAGTACAGAGGGCGTCTCGCCCTGAGCGATCGGGGCGACGATGAAGATGTCGACGATCAGCAGGATGAGCAGAACGCGCAGACTCCATTCGCTGAGCCGTAAGCGGCTCATGAGCGCGGCTCGGCCCCTCACATCGGGCTCCATTTCAATTTAGTCTTGCATCAGCTGTTGCACTTCCGGCGGTTCCTCGCCAAGCCACTGCGGATGTTGCGCCGTGCTATCGAAGATTGTCGTGGTTTTGAACGGTTCGTAACGGCCGGCTGCTGCAGCCTTCGCCGTTTTCTCAAGCAACGCATCGAGTTCCTCTTTGCCGAGCGGATGGAATGTACGCGCCGCTTCGAAGGCCTGATCGAGGATTTCCATACTGTCGATGCCCGTGATCACGACGGACGTGGGCAGATTCAGAGCATAGTGTAGACATTCGATCGGCGTGACGGTCTTCGATCGCAGGAGGATACCGTTGGCCATGCTTTTCATCCCCAGCACGCCGATCTTCTGCTTCACCAGTTCAGGCACAACCAGCTTCCCAAAGCTGCGGTAGTGCGCATCCATGACATTCAGAGGCATCTGCGCGGTATCAAACTTGAAGCCGTTCGCCGCCGCTACTTCGAGCATGTGCAGGTGGATATGCGGGTCTTTGTGTCCGGTGAAGCCTATGTAGCGCAGCTTCCCGCCGGTGCGCGCTTCCACCAGCGCAGCGTTGGCCCCCGTGTCGGCGAAGATACGGTGCGGGTCTTCGTAGCGGATGATCTCGTGATGTTGCACGAGGTCAATGCAATCGACCTGCAGGCGCCGCAGTGATTCCTCCAATTGTTTTGCGGCCTCCGACTTCGTGCGCCCGTCAATCTTGGTCATCAAGAAGACTTTCTTGCGGTAACCGTCGCGGAGTGCTTTGCCCATGCGACGTTCGCTCTCGCCGGCGTTGTAGTCCCAGCTGTTGTCCAGGAAGGTAATGCCGCGATCAATTGCAGTGCGGACGATGCGCAGACTCAGCGGTTCGTCAACCTGTTTGAGGCTGAGATGCCAGCCCCCAACTCCGATGGCGGACACCTTTTCGCCGGTGTTGCCGAGTGTTCTATAGATCATCGGTGACCTCCTTTCGAAGTCCCGCCTCCTGATAAGAGATGTGAGCAATTGCAGCCCAATCGGCTTCCCCGAACCCTTGGGCGACCGCGGCCAGAAACCGATCGCGGACAAGACTCGCCATCGGCATCGGCACGGCGGCCTCCTCCGCCGCAGCTAGTAAGAGACGGTTGTCTTTTAATCCGAGCGGCAATTTGAAGCCCGCTGGCTCGAACGTGTCCGCGGCGATCATGCGTCCGTAATTGCGGTAGACTGGTGCCGGGAAGAGTGAGGTCGTGAGAATATCCAGAAAAGTATGCGGGTCGACTCCGAGCTTACGACCAAATGAAAATGCTTCCCCCAGACTCTCGATCACCGTCGTCAGCAGGAAATTGCCGGCTAATTTGATCACATTAGCCAATTGAGCATCCTCCCCGATCAGGAAGGTCTTCTGCGCGATAGCGTCGAACAGTGGTCGGCAGCGTGCGATCTGTTCCGCGGGGCCGGCGGCAACAACGAACAGCTGTGCGGCGGCCGCGGCATCAGGCCGACCGAACACGGGCGCGCCCAGATAGTGCTGCTGTTTATCGCGATGCCGTGCGGTCAACCGGCGGGACAATGCGACGCTGATCGTGCTCATGGAAATATGAACCGCACCGGCAGGAAGGGCCTCGATGGCATTGCCCGGTGAGAAAATGATTCCTTCCACAGCTGCATCGTCCGCCAGCATGGTAATGAGCACCTCTGCATCGGCGGCCGCTGCGGCGGGTGCTTCGGCAATGCGCGCCCCGAGCGACGCGAACGCGTCGGCACGGCTGCGCGTGCGGTTGTAAACCGTCAGCTGATGTCCCGCTTGAATCAGATTGCGGGCGATCGCCGATCCCATGTTCCCTAAACCAACGAACCCGACTTTCATGCGCTGTCCCCTTTCCTAGCTTTCCGAGACGTTGACGAGCCTGCACTGCTTTCTCGCGGACACAGCTTAGCCACTCGTTGTGTGGAACAAACGTCCGATCAAAAAGCCGAGCGCCGCAGCACCCAGACCGATTGCCGCCATTTGCAAGCCGCTCTTGCGCCAGTCACCGATCAGACTCACCGCGGAGTACACTCCCACGCCAAAGAGCGTCACTGCGCTCAGCGCGACCGCCGCAATGATAGCGGGTGTGCGCGTGACGACCATGAAAGGCACCAGTGGGATCATATGGCCGATGAGCGTGGCAACTGTGACGATCACGGCGCTACGCAACAGACTCTGCTCTTGGACCGGCTGGAGGTGTAGCTCCTCGTCCATCATCGTGCTTACCCACGTCTCCCGATTAGCCGTGATCGTAGAGACGACGTCCTCGAGCAACTGCCCTGCGAACCCCTTCGCCGCATAGATTTCTCTGATTTCTTCGCGCTCTTCTTCCGGTTGCGACGAGATCTCATTTTGCTCGCGCTTCGTCTGCGCAACATAGAAGTCACGGTCCGAACCAAACGAGGTATACGCAACCGCCCCCATAGAGATCGATTCTGTGATCGCCGCAGCAATTCCAGTCACGACGAGTACGTGGTTCGATCCGCCGGCCGCAACGACGCCCAAGGCGATACCCAACATATTGACGAGGCCATCTTGGCCTCCCAGGATCACATCTCGGAGCGAGTTGTTTGTGCTATGCGGCTCATGAGCGGGCACAGTGTTCGTGCCGCGATCGACAGCCGCACGCACCACGCGTCCGAGGCGAGTGGCGGACGGTTTCTCCATGTCTACACGTCCAGGTTCTCTCACTTATGATTAGTCCAATATCCCACCGACTGGAATCCCACTGACATTGGTCCAACCAACATTCGAGGCGATTTGCTGGGTGAGTTTGAATTGCGAAAATCACAAGAGCACTTCTTGAGCATTGCCCGATTCCGGAACCGGATCGGAAGGCGTACGCGTCGGCCTACGCACGTCCCCGGACGCATGCGTGCCGGGTGGGCATATTTTGTGTCGTTTCAACAGGCCGCTCAGGACTTCGCGCAACTCTCTCAGGTCAAATTTGACCGTGCCGATCTTCGCTATCGGCGGCGACAACGCCAACGGAACATTGCTCGGACAGCAGATGAAATTGGTTGGCACCGATGTGACCGTTGTCGTGCTCGAACACACCGGTCATTGGGTGCTCGAGGAACGACCCAAAGAGACGACTGAGGCTCTGCGGAAATTTCTGTGAAAGTCCCCGGTTCACTACCGCCTCGTTTCACGGCGTCACGCTTATACCAGCGCGGCGTTCAGCGTGATCGTCGCGTTCAACAGCCGCGAGATCGGGCAGCCCGCTTTGGCCGCCTTCGCGGCAGTTTCGAAGGCGCCTGGCGTGGCGCCGGGAACTTTGGCGTGGACGTCGAGATGTACCGCCGTCACAGTCCACCCGGCGTCGAGTTTCTCCATGCTTACCGTCGCACTCGTTTGCAGCGACTCTGCCGTCAATCCCGCGTTGCCCAATTGCGCCGATAGCGCCATGGTGAAGCACCCGGCGTGCGCTGCAGCGATCAGTTCTTCGGGATTTGTACCCGGCGTGTCGCCGAATCGAGTCTTGAAAGAGTAGGGTGTGTCGTGGAGTACGCCGCTGTCGGTTGAAAGGCGTCCGTTCCCTTCCTGAAGGCTGCCGTTCCAAACTGCTGAAGCTTTCCGTTTCATCACGACCTCCATAGATCAAATGGTGAGCCGCTCGATACTTCGATCAGCTGTTCCTTGTACCCGGTTCTATATGCAAACGGGAAGTGGCGCTTCGCAAAACGCGCGCGACGCAATTGCGCGCTACGATAATGGTAGGGTTGGCCGTAATTCGCATCAGCGGCCCTTTGCTTCATCGCCGTGCAGGACCATGCACGTGCTGAAAACCTTGGCGACAAGGCTTTGTGCGTCGTCGGTTACTTCACATTCAATAAGGCCGAGTGAGCGCGTCCGCTTCGTAATCGTCGCCGTCGCCCGCAGCTCCGCATTCCATACCGGTTTGAAAAACTTAGCCGTCAAGTCGAGTGTCGTGAACGATTCATCATCTTCCAGAGTGGTCGCAAACGCCATCCCCATTGCGGCATCGGCGATGTCGCAAATGATGCCACCGTGCAAGGTGCCCATCGGGTTTGCATGACGATGATCCGCTTGCATCGTCATCACCGAGCGTCCGAGCGAGACTTCCACAAGCTCGAATCCAACCAGCTCCGCAATTGGCGGCTTCGAAGCTTCTCTGCGTTGCAGCTTTTCGAGATTTGCGAGATGACCACGCGTACGCGGCTCGTTGATCTTGAATGTCATTGTGACCTCACGGCTTCTTGGGTTCACTACGTGGGCTTGGCCAGATCGATCTCGTTGGCAAGAGGCAGCTACTCGGCGAGACTCGAAGAGAAATGCCTGTGCCGCCGACTGCTAGCCAAGGCACTCAGTTGGCTCCATCGACGTCGAACAACACCTTGCCGCCCCGCTGAACGTGGGCGACCGCGTCGCGGAACGCTGTGAGCGGATACGTCGCTGCAATCGGTAGTCGAATCGCGCCTGAAGCGACGAGGGGCGCTGTCTCGCGTAGTGCGCCAGGTATTTTCAATTCGACATCAGGATGGCCGAGGAAAAAACCCTTGGCGACGACACGCTTCGCGATAAGATCGAGCGCGGCGATCGTGACTGGGTCGCCGCTCATCAGCGCATAGACGACGAGTGTCCCGGATTTGCTCAGCATGCCGGCTATGGCTGCGCTGGCGTTGCCTCCGACTCCATCAATGCCGAGTGGCACGCGGGCGTCGCCGACCGTCGCTCGAATTCTGTCGAGCCATCCATTCTCATTGACGATGACGAGGTCACCGCCCGCGGCTTGCAGCTCAGGCTTTCCAGCACAGTGGGATCCGAAGCTTGGAATTCACGTGACTTGAAGTCGCGG
>JADMIO010932673.1_pt1 | contig 13870 bp, 12 predicted proteins | sample 8958161 | NCBI WGS metagenome assembly JADMIO01 (sample SAMN16585339, study PRJNA669376) | soil metagenome | isolation source: Crop rotation soil | place: USA: Cullars Rotation, Alabama | collected 2011 | reverse complement strand
CCCGCCACAATAACAACAACAAGTAACAGCCTTACTTTAAAGGTTGCTGGTACTAAGACACCGAATAATATTTTTGTGACTATAAATTATAACGGAACATCTGTTAATACGAATTTATCGACTCCTTTAAGAAACCCAAGTAGTACTGTTGTAGTCACCGGTTCAACTTCCATCTGCAATACCACTGGGGTAGTTTATTCATTAAATTCAGCTTTACCTGCTATTTGGTCGACTAACCCAACTGGAATAGTTAATCAAAGCTGTATTAATTGTAATCCAACTACTTTAACAAAATTAACAAATGGGACTTTTACATTAACGGCAGCTGTTAGTGGTTGTAAAACTGCCTCAAAACAGATATATTCGGGAGCTACCGTGGTCGCTAACTCAATAACAGGTCCTTCAACTGCTTGCCCAAGTAGTTATGTAAATTACTCAGTTCCAGCTGTTAGTGAAGCAACTAATTATAATTGGATTTTACCAACTGGCTGGACAATAATAGCTGGACAAGGAACACCGATACTGTCAGCAACAACTAGCCAAAGTGTAACAGGAACAGTTAGGGTGAGGATAAGTAATGCATGTGGAGAAGGGCCGCCGGCTTTAAAATCAGTTTCATTAGAATCGTTTTGTATGAACGCTGGTAAACGGTATTCCATCTTCCCAAATCCTGCGTCTAATTCAATAACTATAACATCGAGTTCTGCAAACAAAACAACCACAGAATTTAATTCAGGATTTACTTTGATTCAAATTGTTGACAAACTCCAAAACGTTAGAAAGCAATCTAAATATTCTACACCAATCTCAACCACGGAAATAAATGTTTCAGAGTTACCAACGGATGTTTATATTTTAAGAATTTTTGATGGACATACATGGACCAATCAACAATTAATAATAAAAAGAAAATAAATGACTTAAGAAGAGGCTGTCTCAAAAGGACGGCTCCTTTTCATACCTGCTTTTATGGGTTACCAGATGGGCTAATATATTTTGACTGATTTTATTTTCATTTTTTACTGTAACATTTGATAGAGCTTCATTTCAGGATAAAAGTGCTTTTTTCTTTTTTTACCTTTTTTGCAACTTTTTTCCTTAAGTTTTGAGCCAACGCCAATAAGCCAACCTCTATGGTTACTTTCTTTTACCACGGAGCATCAAGCGATTTATGGAACACTGAAAGTCAATTTTCTTAAAAGATGTTTTCAATAGCGGCATAGTATAAACATAAATAAAAGAGGCTGTTTATTTTAAACCAGCCCCTTTTCAATCGGGGGTTAATAATTTATGAATTTACCTCCCTATGGTATTCCTTATCATAAGCTTTAATAATTGCTTTTACAAGACGATGACGTACTACATCTTCTTCATCTAATTCTATCTGTGCTATTCCATTAATATTCTTGAGAATACGCATGGCTTTGTCCAAACCACTTCGCTGGTTTTTAGGAAGATCAACCTGTGTAGGATCGCCGGTAATGATCGCTTTTGCATTAGCGCCTATACGCGTCAAAAACATTTTCAACTGCAGGTCATTTGCATTTTGCGCTTCATCCAGGATAATAAATGCATTATCCAGCGTTCGTCCGCGCATGTAGGCAAGCGGGGCAATTTCAATGGTGCGTGTGCTCATATAATACCCCAGCTTGTCGGCGGGTATCATATCGTCCAGCGCATCATATAACGGCCGCAAATAGGGATCGATCTTTTCCTTCAGGTCGCCTGGTAAAAATCCGAGGCTTTCGCCAGCCTCCACAGCGGGTCTTGTTAAGATGATCTTTTTTACCAGTTTGTTCTTTAAAGCCCGCACTGCAATGGCAACAGCCGTATACGTTTTACCTGTACCGGCCGGGCCTACCGCAAAAACAATATCATTGGTATCTGCTGCATGCACCATTCTTTTCTGGTTAATAGTTCTTGCACGAACAGTTTTACCGTTGGGCCCGAAAACAAGAATATCGTTCGGATTCTTATCAACAAAATTATCGATGGTTTCCGCATCATCCCCACCCAGTATCTGCTCAAAATAATTCTCACTCATATCGCCGTTACGCTCCATATACTGAACGATGAGATCAATTTTTTCTTTGGCTGATTCTACCTGCTCGGGCGCGCCGCTTAGCTTTAACTGGGTTCCCCTGGAAAGTATCTTAAGCAGGGGGAATTTTTTCCGCAGAATATCGAGTTTCCTGTTATTTACACCGAAGAATTCTATTGGATTTAATGTGTCGAGATTAATAATTGTTTCAGTCAATGGGTTATAGTTTTTTGTAAAAAAATATTTGAAGTTTGTTACCTGCTAACCGTTACCAAATATATTTATGGAAGGAAATGTTTAGCAATTTTTGTTGTTCACATGATGTTAATTGTTACATCTAAAGGTAAGCCGTAAAATGAAAAGATTGTCTTAAATAAGCGGCCGGGGAGAGTTTATAGGGCCGTTTGCCTTTATACAATAAAAATGTATCGATCCTTCCCCTAATAACGTTTACCGTGTTCGAAATGCCCATGAAAAAGTTACGAAAGAGGCTGGTCACGTTCCGGATAAGGTTCCTGTAAGCAATAATTTTACAAACTAAACTTGAAACCGAAGAAGACTCCAAATCTTTGCGAACGCTCGTCGGGTAACGGCTGAGGCAATACACGCCAGATAAAATCGACAGAGAAGAATTTAAGTATATTATCAATGCCTGTTCCTACTTCGAGATACATTTTATTATTTAAAGTTTGAAACGGATAATTGCTTACAAAATTCAGTTTGTAATTAGCATCAGACAGATCCCCAATAATACCTTTCACCTCCCAAAACTGGCGTAGCTTCAATTTGCGGGTAAGCTTTGTATAGCGAAATAATCCCGAACCTATGTTATGTTCTACGCTAAACCCGGCATACCTGTCGCTGAGGTATTGAAAACGGTTTATCAGGTTGAAAGAATATTTGCTGTAATAATACCAGTCGTTACCCGGCAACATATACAGCATTTGGTAAGGTGCAGTGCCAAACATTTTTCCGGCAAATACATTGTAATATAAGGTGCCATAAGGTGCAATATTCAGGTAATCTGAGACTGAAATATTTATCTTATCATATTTATAGCTGCTGTTAAAAACACCGGGAAATCCATGTATATAATTCAGCTGAACAATAGGGAATTGACTGCCAAAACTTATGCGGTTAAAATTATCTTCAATAGTACGCTCCTGGTACGCATAACGCAGGCGAATGCCGGCTTCAAAGGTATTAAACGGATCGCCCTGGGGCGTTTTGTAATATTCAGCGCCAGGCAGATTCATTAGAGCCTCATACCTGCGGCTGCTTCCGGTCAACCCCACACCAAAACCATTATGTGTTTCAGCATAATATTCCACTTTCATTTCTGTTACCTGCTGAAATTTATAAGATATGCCAGGTTTTCGAAAGAAAAAAGCAAACACATTGTCCGAACCCAGTTGATCATAAAATTGCTGCCCGTTATCTATATCCTTTTTATAATAGGCGTTTATATAGCTCCAGGGTGTTCGGCTAAACATATATTTCACTTCTGCTTTGCCTTTATATGTCTGATCAGTGAAACCATAAGCAAGATATCCGCTTAAATTTAGCTTATCGTTGAAATGCCGGTTGGTGGCAACGTCAAAACGCATCCTGAATCCTTCATAACTATTGCCTGTAAACCAGTAATACCATGGCCCGATACGTATATTACCAACATCATACGTACCAGTAGTTAGAAAATTCATTGCATCGCGGTAGAGCCGGTATGTTTTATTTTTCTCCAATGTATCCAGCACTTTATAAACGGTTTGTTCATTGGAGTTTAAAGGCTCATGGCGTTTTTGCATCCAGAAAGAATCTGGTTTGTTTTGCGACCCCCGACTTAATAAAATATCTTCATTCGATTTATTGGAATCAAGGTTTGCCGTTACTATATCGCTGTTGATAATCACATTTTTATAGGTAGTTGTTTTGCGCGCCTTAAACCCGAGACGGTTTTTCCCCATAGGCCGGACATCAGCCACAAACTTGTCTTTATATAAAAACCATATCGAGTCATATACCAGTTTATATTCCTGTATCAGGGTAAGCCCTGTGATAAAATTCAGGTTGGCATCCATCGCAGGCCGCAGCATAATTTTTTGAATGGAAAAACTGGTATCGTGCACCCAGCAATCCCCTGTAAACATATCGCCGCCAGGGCGTTTTGGTGTGAATGCGAAATGTACTAACCGTTTACCTGCCAGGTATTGTGTATCAAGCAATTTGAAATTATAGAAATTATCGCCATTATCGCTGAAAGGACTAACATACGTTTTATTAAATACAGGGATCGAATTATCATACACATTTATATTCTGGTAAGTGGAACCTAATTGTTTTATATAGCTTTCGTTGTCTATCCCGTTTGTAATCGTGGCTTTAATTACTTCACGTGTTTTACGCGGATCGCTTTGAAAATAATAATCAGAAAGCGTTTCGGTTAAATAAACAGGCAGGTACGGCTTTTCTTCAGAAGTACTGTCAACATAATCCAAAACAAAACTCAAAGGTTTAAGTAAAATATTTTTTTCAAGTCTTTCTTTATTTACATTATCCAGGTCAAGTTCAAGTTTATTATACACTTCATATCCATAATTGCTGTATTGGCGTCTGTCGTTTTGAGGCTTATGTGCGATGATCTTTCTCCAGAACCATAAAGCACGGTTGTATTTTACTTTAACCACTACCTCGTGCTTTGGTGGTTGCACTACCAATTGAATAGTGATGAACAGTGAATCCTTTAAATTGGAAACCGGGATGCTGAATGGCACATAGCCCACACTCGTTATTTGCAATGTATCTTTTAAGGATGTATTATTTAGCGGAAGTGAAAAACGCCCCAATGAATCTGTTAACTGGCCGCCTCCCTGTAATAAAAGTCTTATCGATGCAAAAGGTATGGGTTCATCGCTCTGTTTATCCAGCACTTCCCCCTGGATCATTTTCGTTTGGGATTGGGCACGTAGCGGCAAATAAAAGAGCATAATAAGTAGCATTCTCAGCAAAAACTTCTGCATAAGAGAGCAAAATTATTCTCAAAGCATGAGAAAACAGGCAGCAATTTACAATTGGCCATTGTAATCAATCATTTAACATATATAAGTTTATAAGTCAACAAACTAGGTACAGAGCTTGTTATTCATTATAAAAAGTATGGCAAAGTCGTCAGGAACAAGGAAAAAAACGAAAAAAGCAGCTTCAGCCAAAAAAAATAAGCTTGGTGTTAAAAATTCATTAGTCAATAATATTAATGCAAGAAAGAAGAAGGGCACATCACGCAGCAAAAAGAAATCAACCATATCTAAAAAAAATTATAACGATATGCAACTTAACTGGGGAAAAGATGAGAAAGCGTGATGTTGGTATGAAATTGGATTTACTCCCTAATTCAACTAAAAAAATAAAACCTATATGAAAAGTACAGAAACAAATGGAGCAAGAACTGCATCAGCTTCTGCTCCCCAGAAAAGCGGATCTTCCGCAACCCGCAGTAATTCAAAAACTGCCTCTAACGGTTCCGGACACAGGGAAAACCTCTCTAAAATTTTTGAGGACACTTTAAAAGATATTTACTGGGCTGAAAAGCATCTTACAAAAGCGCTGCCCAAAATGAGTAAAGCCGCCTACGATGAAAATTTAAGCGCTGCCTTTGATTCACATTTACAAGAGACAGAAACTCATGTGCAGAGGCTGGAACAGGTGTTTGAACAACTAGGCAAGAAAGCACAGGCAAAAAAATGCCCTGCCATGGAAGGTTTGGTAGAGGAAGGTAAAGAGGCCATTGAGGAATATGAAGAGGGTTATGCACGGGATGCCGCATTGATCATTGCAGCCCAGAAAATCGAACACTATGAAATTGCTGCCTATGGTTCTTTAAAAGCTCATGCAAAAATGATGGGAGAAGATGAGATTGCTTCCCTGCTGGAGGAAACAGAAGAAGAAGAGGGCAATGCCGATAAAAAGCTTACCGAAATTTCAGGCACGGTAAACCAACAGGCGTATACCGGAGACAGTAAGGCCTGAGCTGAAAATAAAGAATAACGCATTCACCAGTTATATAACCATAAAAATCAAATTATGAATAAGAGAATCATCACAGGTGCGGTAATAGCATTGGCAGCAGGTATAGCTGCATTTATTTACAGACGCAATAGGAACAGGATAAATGAGGTTGCGGCAGATGCATACAATACAACAAAAGATGCGATGCAACATGCTGCCGGCGAAGTTGAAAATGCATTTTCCTGACCTGTTTCAATTGTGTGGACAACCCCGCTTAAAGCGGGGTTTTTTCGATAACAGGTTTAACAAATTCTCTTTCGTATGAAAAAAAAAATTACGCTGAAAGGATTATTTGGGGTTTTAAAAGACTCATTCAAAGGGTTTGGAAATGATAAAATAACAAAGCTTAGCGGGAGCCTTGCCTACTACACAGTTTTTTCCCTGGGACCTTTAATGGTAGTCATAATTTCTTTATGCAGCATATTCCTGGGCCGTGAAGCAGTAGAAGGCGGAGTTTACCGGCAGTTAGACAATTTTGTCGGGTCAGACACTGCCGCGCAGTTACAGGAAATAATTAAGAATGCTTCTATCAGTGGCAAAGGTACATTGGCCGCGATCATTGGCGGTGTTACATTACTAATTGGAGCTACTACTGTTTTTGGCGATATCCAGGATTCGATCAACAAAATATGGGGCATAAAACCAAAGCCTAAAAGAGGTTGGGTTAAGATGCTCCAAAACCGGTTTCTTTCTTTTTCTGTGATCGCAACATTAGGCTTTCTGTTATTGGTTTCACTTGGTATTTCCACCATCATTGAAGCACTTATGAACAGTTTTAAAGCGCAGTATCCCGATGTGGCAGTTATCGTGGTTTATATTATAAATCTTTTGCTTACGCTTGCTATTACAGCCTTAATATTCTCAGTTGTATTTAAGGTGCTACCCGATGCCCGCATACGCTGGAAGGACGTAATGGCCGGTGCTACGGCTACAGCGATTTTATTTATGCTCGGCAAATTTGCTATTTCATTTTATATAAGTAAAACAAATGTCGGCTCTACTTTTGGCGCTGCGGGCTCGCTGGTGATATTACTGCTTTGGGTATATTATTCATCTATCATCCTGTATTTCGGCGCAGAATTTACAAAAGCATATGCTATGAAATATGGCAGCCAGATTCATCCCAACGAGTACGCGGTAACGACGAAGGAGGTAGTAGTAGAAACCGGTGACCAATCCGTGCAGGACAAGGAGAAAAGCATATCTCAGTCCAATAAGTCCCAGCCCTGAAATAACTTAACAATTTGCTAAAGCTTATTTGTTTAATATCGCTGCTTAATCAACATTTAAACCGTGGCTGTTCTTAATAAATTGCATAATTGTTAGATTTGCCTTTATTTTTTAAATGAAGTTATATCCAGAATCTGCTGAAGAACAACTCGAATTTACCAAAATAAAAAGGCAGCTTTCTTTTTACTGCAATACCGAGTATGCAAAAGAAAAAGCTTTGCACCTGCGAATCCATACCAAAAAAGAGATCATCGCCCTGCAACTTCAACAGGCATTCGAATACAAATTGATTTTGGACCAAAGGCAACTTCTTCCAAATGATTTTAGTTTAAATCTTAGTCAGACTCTAAAATTGTTAAGTATTGAAGGCAGTGTTTTGCAGCCGGCTGACTTTATCAATATCCGCAAACTCGCCGGCAGCACTGAAAAGCTTTACCGCTGGTTTGATGCCGAACGGCGCCTCGCTTACCCGGGTTTGTATAAAGTACTGGAGCATTCTTATTATGAAAAAGCAGTCATGCAATCAATTGATGACATATTGGACGAGGTAGGAAATGTAAAAGATAATGCCAGTGAAGCACTTCAAAAAATAAGGCAAAATCTTTACCGGAAGCGTATTGAACTGCGCCGCGTATTTGAAAAAGAGGTTGCCCGTTTAAATAAAGCCGGCTATAGCGCAGAAATTGAAGAAAGTTTTAGTAATGGCAGGCGCGTCGTTGCTGTTTTTTCTGAATTCAAGCGACAAATAAAAGGCATTTTACATGGTGAAAGCGATAGCCGTAAAACTGCTTTCATAGAACCTGAAGAAACGATAGAGTTAAACAATGAGGTTTTTTCACTGGAAAATGAAGAACGCAAGGAAATACTACGCATATTAAAGTTGCTCACAGCGCAGCTTTCTGTTTACAGCAGTTTATTACAACAATGGCTGCAGATCGCAGGTGAACTGGATTTTATACAGTCAAAGGCAAAATTTGCCATTGAACTAAATGGGAATTACCCGAACATCGCGGATAAGGCATTTATTCATTTAAAAAACGCATATCACCCACTACTGGTCTTGTACAATAAGACTACCGGAAGAACAACTATCCCGGTGAGTTTAAAACTGGATGAAAAAAACCGCATCCTGGTGATAAGCGGCCCTAATGCGGGTGGCAAAACTATCACCATGAAAACCATTGGACTAAACCAGGTAATGATGCAGAGCGGTTTATTGGTTCCGGTGCATCCTGATTCTGAGATGGGGATCTTTAAGCAGTTGTTTATTCATATCGGAGATACGCAAAGTATTGAGTTTGATCTCAGCACCTACTCGTCGCATTTGCTTCACATGAAATATTTTATAGAAAATGCAAATGGGAAAACGCTTTTTTTTATTGATGAACTAGGCAGTGGTACCGATCCAAATCTGGGCGGTGCATTTGCCGAAATTATTTTGAATGATCTGAACCATAAACACGCTTTTGGCGTAGTTACTACGCACTATCTTAATCTAAAAATATTCGCCAATAAAGCCGCAGGCGTATTAAATGGTTCCATGATGTTTGATGAAAAAAATCTGCAACCTTTATATGAATTAGCGATTGGAAAGCCCGGCAGTTCTTATACATTTGCGATAGCAGAACGAATAGGCCTGCCAAAATATCTCATCAACAATGCAAAAAAATTGGTTGACGAGAATCATTTCCGTCTGGACAAACTATTGAACCGCACCGAACAGGATCTGCAAACCCTGCAAAAAGAAAAGCAGGAACTACATAAGCTTGTTGGCGAAAACGAGCGTTTAAAGAAGCAGTTATCAACAACGCTTGATAAAGAAAAGCATAACCAACAGGTTGAGATTCTAAAACATAAAAATAAAATAACGGAAGAGAGAATAAATTACCTGAAAGACCTTGAGCGCAAACTAAAGCAGATAGTGCTGGAATGGAGAAAAACGGAGAATAAAGACGAGGTGGTAAAGCAAATACAGGAAATGTTATTTAAGCGTAAGGAAAACCAGATAAAAAATAAACTGGCGCAAAAAACAGAGTCGAAATACCGGGAATTACAGGAACCCGTTGTGGTAGGTTCAAAGGTTAAAATGAAAAAAAACTACCAGGTGGGCGAAGTAAAAGAGATTCGTGGCAAAAGGGCGGTAGTGCAAATTGGGCTATTGCCAATGAATATTGATTTGAATGACCTAGTTGCTGTAGAAGAAAAATAAATTTAATCTGTCATAAACTAATCTTTATTATGCCGGCATTTACAAAAGTACTTTTTATAGATGATGACATTATAACCATCAGTATTTATGAGCGGATGCTGAAATTCACCAATTTCGCCGGTGAATTTGTTGCAAAAAGAGATGGGGAACAGGCCAGGGAATACCTGATGAATAACATGGCTGCGCTTCCTGATATTATTTTTGTCGATCTGTATATGACTGTAATGAACGGCCCTGAATTTCTTCATTGGTTTGAGGAATGGTCTGTTGCAGAAAACATCGAAATTCCTGTTTACGTGCTTTCGAGCAGCTTATCACAAGACGATTTCGAACAGGCTACTGCTTTCAAGGTAAATGGTTATATCGTAAAGCCCATGACGGTGGAGCATTTAAATGAAATATCTGCCAAGTATGCTGTTTAATTGATCCCTTCAGTTTATATAAAACTTTGCTGATCGTGGCAACTGTTTACCTTTGCCGCGCTTTTAATTTCTATAATAAAAAAAGATACGATGGCTTCCAGAACCGATGTATTTCAATCGCCGGATTATTTTTTGTTGGATGAATTGCTTACTGAAGAACAAAAACTCGTTCGTGAAACGGTTCGCAGTTATGTAAAAAAAGAAATTTCACCCATTATAGAAGATTACGCTCAACGGGCAGAATTTCCTGAGTTTATTGTAAAGCAACTTGGCAACCTGGGTTGTTTTGGGCCAACCATTCCGCCTGAATATGGTGGTGGCGGACTGGATTATATCAGCTATGGATTGATGATGCAGGAACTGGAGCGGGGCGATAGCGGTGTTCGTTCTACAGCAAGCGTGCAGGGCAGCCTGGTAATGTATCCTATTTACGCGTATGGAAGTGAAAAGCAACGCAAGAAATACTTGCCAAAACTGGCCAGTGGTGAATGGCTTGGTTGTTTTGGCTTGACTGAACCTGATTTTGGGAGTAATCCTGCAGGCATGATCACCAATTTTAAAGATGATGGTGATCATGTTATACTCAATGGTGCTAAAATGTGGATCAGCAATGCTCCATATGCACAGGTTGCAGTGGTTTGGGCAAAAGACGAAAATGGTGATATTCATGGCTTGATCGTTGAACGGGGGATGAAAGGCTTTACAACACCTGCCACTCATGGTAAATGGAGTCTGCGTGCCAGTGCAACCGGGGAGTTAGTATTTCATGATGTGCGGGTACCGAAAGAAAATATTTTTCCAAATGTAAAAGGGTTAAAAGGGCCGCTGGGTTGTTTGACCAAGGCCCGTTACGGAATCTCCTGGGGTGCTTTGGGTGCGGCTATGGATTGCTATGACACCGCTTTGCGTTATAGCAAAGAACGTATTCAGTTCGACAAACCTATCGGTGCTTTTCAATTACAGCAAAAAAAGCTGGCAGAGATGATAACCGAAATAACCAAGGCGCAACTATTGGTCTGGCGGTTAGGTGCTTTGATGAATGAAGGCAGAGCTACACCTGTGCAGGTGAGCATGGCAAAACGCAATAGTTGCGAGATAGCGTCCAATATTGCAAGAGATGCGAGGGCAATATTAGGCGGAATGGGAATTACCGGCGAGTATAGTGTGATGCGCCATATTATGAATCTTGAAAGTGTGCTCACTTATGAAGGCACACACGATGTGCATTTACTTATAACAGGGATGGATATCACCGGGTTTAATGCATTTAAATAATGGTTGATACGTTGAGTAGTTGAAAGGGTTGATAAGTTTCACTCTAACTAATCAACCGATCAACCAATAAACTTGTCAACCGATCAACTAATCAACCAATGAAAATTTTCCTGATCGGCTTAATGGGCAGCGGCAAAACATTCTGGGCGCATAAATTAAGCACTGTTCTGAATATCCCGGCGTTTGATCTAGATAAGGAAATTGAAAAAGTTGAAAACAAAACAATCGCGGAAATTTTTGCTGCAAAAGGCGAAGCTTATTTCCGTGAGAAAGAAAATGAAATATTAAAAAGCTTTGCGGCAAAAGAAAATTTTATACTTTCAACGGGCGGCGGTACTCCCTGTTTTTACGATAACATAGAATGGATGAATGAATATGGCATGACTATTTGGATCGACGAACCAACCGCAACGATTGCTAAGAGATTACAGAAAGAAAAATCGCACCGGCCTTTAATTATCAACGTAAAAGATGAGGCACTACAAGATTTTTTTTTTCAGATGCGGGAAAAACGCAAGTCATTTTATGCAAAAGCAAAATTTCATTTAACAGGAAGCGGTATAAATGAAGAAAACTTGCTAAAAATAATCTCTCCCAATGAATAAAACTTATTTAATAACAGCAGCAGTATTAGGTGCAGCTTCTGTTATGCTTGGAGCGTTTGGCGCTCATGGCTTGAAAACCAGGATGAATGCAGATGCATTTGATATTTTTGAAACAGCAGTAAAATACCAATTCTACCATGTGTTTGCATTATTGGCAGTTGGCATAATTTCTCACTATATTCCAAACAGTTTTCTGAGCTGGAGTGGCAGATGCTTTATAGTAGGAATTATTCTTTTTTCCGGCTCATTATATTTGCTTTCTTTATTCAAAATGACAGGTAATACACACATGAACTGGTTGGGCGCTGTTACGCCTTTTGGCGGTTTATGTTTTATTGCCGGCTGGATATTATTGGCGATTGCAGTTCTACGCTCTTAACCTGAATTTTATATTAACTTTCAGACATGCACTTTTTACATACTGATCACAACTCAGTTCTGAAAGTATGTAACTGGATTGCTAAAAGCAAAATAAACGCCTTTAAAGATCGTCTAAATAATGTGATATCAAAATAAAAAAGGGCCGCCTAAGCGTGGGTCAGCTCATCAAATTCACTTTCGTTATTCTAATATTCTTTCCTCGATCTTACCAGATTTTTTATTTTTCAAAATAAGCTTTTTAGCGCCGTAATGAGTTACTTCTTCTTTTACCAAATAATGGTCTGCATCATACTCTATCAAATTGCTTGCTTTTGATAAGCCTTCCTGGCCTCGCCAAACCTCCAGGTTTACAGGCTCCCATAATTTTGTTTTGGCTGATTTATAAGCTGCATCAATAATGGCATTTACTACATACCCGTCATAAAATGTTTCTTTTGGTTGTGTTCCGTTTTCAACACATTGAAACATTTCCGCAAACATGTGATTGTACCCGAGGTCGTTTACTTCATCTCCCACCGGGAATAACCACCCTGTATTGCTTTCTGCCTTTTCTGCTACATAATCTGCACCTTTACCCGTGGTAAACATGTCCATACCTGTTCGTAAAAAATTATTGATCCAGATGGTACCCTCTGTACCCATTACCTCATCACGAAGATCCATGCCTCCGCGGAATGCCCAACTTACTTCAAATTGCCCGATGGCGCCATTTTCATACTTTATTAAACCTATCGCGTGATCTTCTGCTTCAATGGGTTTAACCTGTGTATCCGCCCAGCACATCACTTCGGCAGGTTTAATGTCTTTTCCGATAAAACTTCTTGTAATTTCTATACAATGACAGCCCAGGTCGAGAATACAACCACCACCAGCCAATTCAATATTCCAGAACCAATCACTGTGTGGACCGGGATGCGTTTCTCTTGATTTCGCCCAAAGTATCCTGCCAAGTGCACCATTCTTTACGCTTTCATACGCTTTTAAGAATTTTGGTGTGTAAACAAGATCTTCAAGGTAACCATTGAAAATACCTGCTTCTTCAACCGCCTTCAACATACGCAAAGCTTCGACACCGTTGCGTCCCAGCGGCTTTGTAGTGATTACAGCCTTTTTATGCTTGCAGCAAAGCATAACCGCGTCTTCATGTACATTGTTAGGCAAGGCTATACAAACTACGTCTACATCAGGATGTGCAATCGCTTCTTCCATATTGGAAGTATAATGCTTACAGCCGTAATCATCTGCGAACTTTTTTGCATTTTGCTCTTTGCGCGCATAGATGCTTACAATTTTATCTTTACTACGTTGACCTTGAATAGAATCGGCATAAAAACGCCCGATAAACCCTGAACCAAGCATGGCAATTCGAATCATAGAACATAATTTTTGTGGTGAGAAAGCAATTTCGTTTATAATGTCTACATCCCCGGAAAAAATGTTTATAAGGCCTGAAATTACCTGCTTTTAGCGTATAAAACACGTGTATAAAAGAAATAAAAAAAATTTGGAACTTTTTTGAGGGGAATCGTATCTTTATGTTACAAGATTGAATTTAATGCTGCTGCTTGTACTGACCAGCATCTCGGTGGTGGTTGCAGCAAGACAGAAGCGGAAATTGAGATCTTTAGATCTGAGGGTTTTTAGA
>JADMIO011628016.1_pt1 | contig 13871 bp, 13 predicted proteins | sample 8958161 | NCBI WGS metagenome assembly JADMIO01 (sample SAMN16585339, study PRJNA669376) | soil metagenome | isolation source: Crop rotation soil | place: USA: Cullars Rotation, Alabama | collected 2011 | reverse complement strand
TTTTCTGCCTCCTTCGGTAATGCGGCCTTCGTACTTTCCTTCATATTATTTTTTAACGCCCAGCGTCCCACCGCCAATGCCGCCGCCACGATCCAGGCGCGGCAGGGCAATTACAAACAGATCGCCGCCGCGCTCCACGAAATTCAGGTGCAGCTCCGCGCGGACGCGCCCGACGTCGCCCAGATCCGGCCGCGCGCCGCCTTGCTCGCCGACCGCTCGGTCCGCGTGCTGAGCTGGTTCCCGCGCGGCACCGGGGCGGAAGCCGGGGTCACGACCCGGGCCAAGCCCGATATCTGGTCGAACCCGGCCGGCTTCCGCCAGGCCGGCGCGACCTTCGTCGTGGCTGCGCGGGCGCTGAACGCCGCAGCGCGAACCGGGGACCTCGCGCAGATTCGCGCCGCCTTTACGGGCGTGAGCCACGCCTGCAGCAACTGCCACGACACCTTCAGGGCGCCGGCACAACAATGACGGTGCGGATCTGGGATCTGCCCGTCCGCCTGTTCCACTGGGCCATCGTCCTGCTCGTCCCTGCGCTCTGGGCAACGCATCAGTGGGACATGCTCGACACCCATATCCTGCTCGGCGAGATCATGCTCGGCCTCGTGCTCTGGCGGCTGCTCTGGGGTGTGCTGGGCAGCTCGACGGCGCGCTTTGCCGCGTTCGTGCGAGGGCCCGGCGCCGTGCTCCGCTATCTCAGGGGCGGCGGCAAGGCCTTCGGCCACAATCCGCTCGGCGGATGGAGCGTGGTAGCGATGCTGCTCGTGCTCGGTGTGCAGGTCGGGCTCGGGCTGTTCGCGAGCGATGAAGACTCGCTCTACGAAGGGCCGCTCGCGCACCGGGTGAGCTACGCGACTGCGCGCACGCTGGCCCACCGGCACGAAACCGTCTTCTGGGTGCTGGTCGCCCTGATCGCGCTGCACGTGCTGGCGATCCTCTATTACCGGCTGGTCAGGCGCGACGATCTGGTCACGCCGATGATCACGGGCCGCGGCGAGGCAGTGGCGGGGGCGGGGCCGCTCGTGCCGGCGCCCCTCTGGCGCCTCCTCCTCTCGGTGGTTCTCGCGACCGCAATTACTTTTGTAGTCATCCGCTTCTTGTAAGCTCCCGTTCAGTTTCTACATGCTTAGTGTCATAGGGACATAAGACACGAGGCGGGGCGTGGACGGCAAATTCTCGATCATGAGCCAGCATGTCGACCGGGCTGATCACAGCCAGGTCGCGAGCGCCGGTAAACTGGTTCTGTCGCGCCTCCCGGCCGGGCAGGGGCGGATCTCCGCCAACGGGCCGTCGCTGAAGCTGATCCTTGAAGGCGAGATTCGCTACGAATTCGACGGCCGGGCCGTGGTCGTGCGCGCCGGCCAGTATCTCTATCTGGACGCCGGCTCCTCCTGCCTTGTCACCAGCCGGGGCGCCACCGTCGGCCTTTGCATCGGCGTCCCCACGCTCTCGTTCGCCAAGGGCAGGGAAGGGGAAGCGGGTCACGATCCTTTGCTTGGCCGCTCGCTCGTCCTCTCGACCCGGACCAGTACGATGGGGCGCACCCTCGAGACCTATGGCCGCAGGATCGCCAACGATCCGGCGCTCGGCGATGCGCTCGCCGGCGATCTGGTCGCGACGGTCGAATATGCGATCGCCGGGCCGCTGAGCGAAAGCCGGGCGGCGATCGACGCGCTGAAGGCGGCCAAGCCGGCGACGCGCCACGAGCTCTACCGGCGGCTGGAGCGGGCGCGCGGCTTCCTGCACGACCATGACGACCGCAATGTCACCCTGGGCGAGATGGCCTCGGTCGCCGGCCTCTCGCAATTCCACCTCGCCCGCTATTTCAAGGCGGCGTTCGGGCGAGCGCCCATCTCCTATCACCGGGACTTGCGGCTGATGCGGGCGGCGGAGCTGCTGCGCGAGGGCCACAGCGTCGCGTCGGCTGCCGAGGCGACCGGCTATTCGGACCAGGTCGCGCTCAGCCACGCCTTCCGCCGCCGCTACGGCGCCCCGCCGCAAAGCTGGACGCAGCAGAGGCTCGCTTCCTAGGCGCAAGCGTCCCCGTTTTTCGTCACCCTGAACTTGTTCCAGGGTCCAGTTTGCAGCGGCACTGAGCTTGTCGATGGGCACCCGAGCCTGACCCGACCCTGGACCCTGAAACGCGTTCAGGGTGACGGGTTGTGGCTCCTGCGCTGTCCCTCAAACGTCTGGCAGCGCTTGGTCGGCCACGCCCCAGCCTTCGAGCTTCCGCGAGCCGGCCCGCTCCAGCAATTTCGCTGCATCCTTCACCGAGAAGACGTGGCCCGAAGCCATGTCGTCCAGCTCCTCCCAATTGACCGGGGCCGCCACCGGCGCGCCTTCGCGGGCCCGCGCGGAATAAGGCATGATCGCGGTGGAGCCGCGCTGGTTGCGCAGATAGTCGATGAAGATCAGTCCCTTGCGCTTCGCTTTTGAGAGCGTGGCGACGAAGCGGTCAGGCTCCGCCTCGGCCAGCGCCATCGCGAAACGCTGTGCGAAATCCTTGACCTCGGGCCATTCGGCCCTGGGCGTCAGCGGCACGACCACATGCACGCCCTTGCCGCCGGTCAGCATCGGGAAGGTCTGCAAGCCCATATCGGCCAGGTGGCGCCGAATGTCCTTTGCGGCCTTCTTCACCAGGCCGAAATCGAGGCCCTCGTCGGGGTCGAGATCGAACACGATCCGGTCCGCTTTCTCGACGTCGGCGACCTTCGAGCCCCAGCCGTGAAACTCGATCGCCCCCATCTGCACGCAGGCGACGACGCCGGCGCTGTCCTCGAAATAGAGGTAATCCTCGTTGTGCCCGTCTTTCTCGCGGATCGGCACGTGCAGCACGTGGGGCCCGAAGGTGCCGCTGTCATGCTTCTGAAAGAAGCATTTCTTGGCGCGGCCCTGCGGACAGCGGACGAGGCTGACCGGGCGGAAGGCGGTCCACTCGGCCATGATTGGGCCGACGTCGCGATAATAAGCCGCAAGATCGCCCTTGGTGACCTTCGCATCGGGGAAGATCACCCGGTCCGGATTGCTGATCGTCACGTCGTCCGTGACCGGTGCGGGTGTCCTGGCCGGCATTTCCGCCACCACCTCCTTCGCCGCCTTGTCGCCGCGCAGGCCGAGGAAGCTTGCGTGGCGCACCACATTGTCGGCCGTGAACTCGGCAAAGGCAATCTCCGCGACCAGCTTCGGTTTCACCCAATGGGCGCCGCGCGCTTCGGCGCGGGGGACGTCCGCGGGCGCCTTGTCGGTTGACAGCCTATCGAAACGTTCGCGCAGACTGATCTGTAATTCCTGTGAAAAACCTGTGCCGACCTTGCCCGCATAGCGCAGCGTCCCGCCCTCGTTCAGGCCGAGCAAAAGCGAGCGAAAGCCGCGGCCTTTCTTGTCGCTCTCGCTCCAGCCGAGGATCACGAACTCCTGACGGTGCGTGCATTTGATCTTCAGCCAGGTCTTGGTGCGGGCGTGGCGGTAGGGCGCGTCCGCCTTCTTGGCGATGATCCCTTCCTGCCCGGCCCTGCACATCGCTTCGAACAGCTGCTCGCCTTTGCCCAGGATATGGTCGGCATAGAGAATTTCGGGCGGCCGGCCCGAGCCGATCAGCGCGGCGAGGCGTTGCTTGCGCTCCAGATTGGGCAGCTTTTCAAGGTCTGCGCCGTCGATATTGAGGGCATCGAAGAGAAAGAGACTGAGCCCGCGCCCGCCTTCCGAGATCGCCTCCTGCAGCGCCGAGAAACTGGTATTGCCCTTCGTGTCCAACGCGACGATCTCGCCGTCGAGCAGGGCGCTCTCGCAGTCGATCCCGCCCGCCGCTTCGGCGATCTCGGGGAATTTGTCGGTCCAGTCGAGGCCGGTGCGGGTGTAGATCCGCGCCTTGCCGCCGGCGAGCGCGAGCAGGCAGCGATAGCCGTCATATTTCATCTCGTGCAGCCAGCCGGACCCGGTGGGGACGGCATCGACGAGCGTCGCCTTCTGGGGCTCGCGGAATTTCGGGAACTTAGCTCCTCCCCGGGACGGGGAGGGGGACCGCGCGCCTTTGGCGCGTGGTGGAGGGGGCCCTGCACGAGTCCCCGGGCCCCCTCCACCATGCTTCGCATGGTCCCCCTCCCCGTGCCGGGGAGGAGCTTTGCCCGCGGCAATCTCGTCCAACGTGCGATCCGTCTTCACCGACCTGAGATACTGGTCGATCAACCCGGTCGGGCTCCCCGCAAATGCGTCGTCGACCTTCTTCAATATCCAGTTCTCATTCCGCTCCTTGCCGCGCGGCTTCAGCCGGAACATCACCCATTCGCCCTGCATCCGCTCGCCGTGGAGGGTGAAATGGAGATGGCCTTCCTTGAGCGTCTTCACCGGATCCTTGCCCGGCAGCGGCTCCCAGGTGCCGCGGTCCCACAGCATCACCGTGCCGCCGCCATATTCGCCCTTCGGGATCGTGCCCTCGAAACTGGCGTAGGACATCGGATGGTCCTCGGTGCGGACCGCAAGCCGATTGTCGGCCGGGTCAAGGCTGGGGCCGCGCGTCACCGCCCAGCTCTTCAGCGTGCCGTCCAGCTCCAGCCGGAAATCGTAGTGGAGGCGGGTGGCGTCGTGCTTCTGGACCATGAAGATCAGGTCCTTCGCCCGCTTCTTCGCGACCGTGCCGGCGGGCTCCGCCGTCTTCGCGAAATCGCGCTTGCGGTTGTAGGTCGCGAGGGGGTCGATCGTTTTGGCGCGGGCCATTACCCGTCACCCTGAACTTGTTTCAGGGTCCAATTTGCCACCGGCACTGAGCCCGTTAGTCGACTCAGCGACTGGCCCGACCCTGGACCCTGAAACGAGTTCAGGGTGACGGCATCATCTTGCACCGGCCGCCTTCCTTTTCGCCGGCGCCGCCTTCTTCGCCGGGGCCTTCTTCGCCGGCGCCGCCGCCTTGGCCTTCGGCTTCTCGATCGACTGTTTCAGCGCCGCCATCAGATCGATCACGTTGGAGCCGCGCTTGGCCGGCGCCTCCTCCTCCTCGGCCTCGATCTTCGCGCCCTTCAGCTTGCGCTTCTTCTCGATCAAATCCTTCAGCGCATCGACATAGCGGTCATGGAATTTGGACGGGTCGAACTTCGATGCCTTGCGGTCGATCAAAGCCTCGGCCAGCTCCAGCAATTCGGCGTCCGGCTTCGTCTCGCCAATGTCGCGGAAATAGCCCTGCGCCTTCACCACCTCGTCCGCATAGCGGAGCGTTTCAAGCAATATGCCGCGGCCGCAGGGCTTCAGGCTGACCACATATTCGCGGCCCCTCAGGGTCAGCTGGCCGAGCCCGACCTTCTTCGTGTCCCGCAGCGCCTCGCGCAGCACGATGAACGCCTCCTCGGCGAGATCGTCGGCGGGCACGACGTAATAGGGCCGCTCGTAATAAAGCGGGTCGATCTCGTGCGCGTCGACGAACTGTGTGAGCTCGAGCGTCTTCTTCGACTCCAGCTTGACCGCCTCCAGCTCCTCGTCGTCGAGCAGGACATAATGGCCCTTCGAATATTGGAAGCCCTTGACGATGTCGTCCGGGTCGACCGCGCCGATGCCGGGCACGACCTTCTCATATTTGATGCGTTTGCCCGACGGCTCGTGGATCTGGTTGAACGCCACCGTCGCGCCCGAGCGGGTCGCCGAATAGATTTCCACCGGGATCGAGACCAGCGCCAGCCTGATCTGCCCCTTCCAGTAAGGCCGCGCGGCCATGGGCTTGTCCTCCAGAGATCGTATCGCAGGCGATTCAAATCATGGAGACGGGGAGGGTTCCCCAATGTCCGCTTTCGACCCATTGCGGACATTCGCTCATATGGTCATCAAGTATCGATGACCAACCCCTCGGACGAAGCGCCTTCCTCACGCCGCGAGCGAGGTTTCGCAATCGAGGCGTTCTCTGTTCTGGGTGACCATGAGGGCAGCGGATGGTGGGACTATGATCAGCTTTCAGCGAAGTGGACGGCAATCTGCAGGGAGCTCATCGATCATCTCGGCCCCGTCTTCGATCATCGATGGAGCAGAGAGCTAGGGCATATCCGAACCAGGCTCACTTCCATTCCTGGCGCGGGAATAATCACCTTATTTGTCAACGATCAGGTCGCTTCTACCATCCTGGTTATGTCAGGCGACGATCCCCGCGCGGAGAGCGAGGTGGCACAAATGTTTGTGGATTCGCTGCGGTCATCCATTCCAAAGGCAATATTGGTCCACGGACAGGACTTTATTGCCGTCCTATCTTTGGGCACGCGGCCCGTGATCGCGGTTGTGCCCATCCCTGACCCACAACGATCCGAAAGCGATGAAGACATCGTTCGAGAGCTTGGTTTGCACCTTGCCGCCGCCGTCTTTCAATTTTGGACTGATGAGGCGGAGGATCGATCCGTCCACTAACGTCCGCTGTCCACCCATTGCGGACGTCCCTAGACCGGAATCTCCGTCGTATATTTCACCTGCCGCAGCGCAAAATTGCTCGCGGCGTTGGCCACTGAAGGATGCGCCAGCACGCCCTGGCGGATGAAGCGATCATAATCGGCCACGTCCCTGACCGCGATGCGCAGCAGATAGTCCCACTCGCCGGACATGGCGTAGCATTCGACGATTTCCTCGCGGGCCTGGATGAAGCTTTCGAACTCGGCGCGGTCGGCGACCGTCTGGCGGTGCATGCGGACCTGGCACATCACGTTGACCGCGCGGCCGAGCCGGGCCGGGTCGGCGAGGCGGACGGTGGGCCCGAGCACGCCCTCGCGCTCCAATTTGCTGATCCGCCGCCAGACCGAGGCGGCCGAGGCCCCGACCATCTCGGCGAGCGCCGCCTGGCTCAGACTCGCGTCGCGCTGCAAGGACCGGACGATTCTGCGGTCGGTCGCGTCGAGGTGAAATATTTCATCCATGATCTGCCTATAACGCGAATGGAATATTTCATGAAGTAGGATTCTGGGCCTGACTTTTCCCTGACTTTTGCAGCGGGCCCGTGATAATGGCACGGGGCAGGAGGCGCTTGATGGGACAGGGATTCATGGTGGCCGATTCGCCGATGATGTTCGACCGGCTCGAGGAGCAGCCGCAGGATCCGTTGATCGCCCTGATCGCCCTCGCCAACAATGATCCCCGCCCGGGCAAGATCGACGTCGGCGTCGGGGTGTTCCGCGACAGCGCTGGCGCGACCCCGATCCTGAAATGCGTGAAGATCGCCGAGCAGCGCCTCGTCGAGCGGCAGGCGACCAAGGCCTATATCGGCTCGCAGGGCGATGCCGGCTTCGTCGACCTGATCCGGCCTCTGGTGTTCGGCGCCGATGCCGCCGACGACGGGCGGATCGTCGGCCTGCAGACGCCCGGCGGCTGCGGCGCGCTGCGCCTCGGCGCCGAACTGGTCGTTCGCGCCAGGCCCGGTGCGCGCATCCATGTCGGCGAGCCGACCTGGCCCAATCACGCGCCGCTCATCGCCTCGTCGGGCATCGAGATGGTCGCTTACCCTTATTATGACAAAGCCAGCACGACCCTGCTGTTCGACCGGATGATGTCGGCTTTGGGCGCCGCGGACGCGGGCGATCTCGTCCTGCTTCACGGCTGCTGCCACAATCCGACCGGCGCCGATCTCAATCTCGACCAGTGGCGCCAGGTGGCGGACGTGGTCGCGGCGCGCGGGCTGATCCCGTTCGTCGACCTTGCCTATCAGGGCTTCGGCGACGGGCTGGAGGCGGATGCGCAGGGCGCTCGCATGGTGGTCGCGGCGGCAGAGCAGGCGCTGGTGGCGCAGAGCTGCGACAAGAATTTCAGCTGCTATCGCGACCGGCTCGGCACCCTGTTCGTCAAGGCCTCGACCCCGCGCGCGGCGCAGATCGCATTCAGCAACCTGCTCGGCCTGGCGCGGACGATCTGGTCGATGCCGCCCGACCATCCCGCCGCGGTCGCCCATATCATTCTCGCCGATCCGGAACTGCGCGCTTTGTGGATGTCGGAGGTCGATGCGATGGGCGGGCGGATCCGGACGATCCGCGGCCGGCTCGCCGCCTATGACCCGCGGCTTGCCTATATCGGCGAGCAGAAGGGCATGTTCTCGATGCTGCCGATCACGCCCGAGCAGGTGCTGGCGCTGCGCGAGGAGAAGGGCATCTACATGGCCGGCTCAGGCCGGTTCAACGTCGTCGGCCTCTGCGACGATGCCGTCGACGGCTTTGCCGCCGCGGTCGTGGAGAAGCTCGATGGCTGAGCTTGGCGCGCCCGCAGCGAAGAAAGGGACCAGTCGGGCGAACACGCCCGACCCCGACTTTGACTGGCGGGAGATCGTCTATCTGCTGCAGGTGAGCCGGGCGCTCGACAGGCTGGAAGAGACCCGCCTCGTTCCCGAGCGCAAGGTCCTCTACCAGTTCAGCGCGCGCGGCCACGACATGGCGCAGATCATGCTCGGCACCAGGCTCGATCATCCGCGCGACGGCGCCTGCGGCTATTATCGCTCGCGGCCCTTTCTGCTCGCGCTCGGCGTGGAGCTGGAGGATGCGCTTGGCTCGGCGATGGGCCGGGCAGGGGGCTATTCGGACGGACGCGATATCGGCGTCGTCTTCAACTATCCCAATCCCGCCGGCTGTCCGGCCTTGCCGATGTGCGGCGGCGTCGGCGCGCAATATACGCCGACCGCGGGCTGGGCGCAGGCGATCCGTTACTATCAGGACGTGCTCGACGACGACGGCTATGCCGGCGCCATTGCGGTCGTGCTCGGCGGCGACGCCAGCTGCGCGACCAACGGCTTCTGGTCGGCGCTGACCATCGCCACCACGCAAAAGCTGCCGATGCTCTTCTACGTCGAGGACAATCAATACGGCATCTCCGTCCCGTCTACCTACCAGACGCCGGGCGGGAACATCGCAGCGAACCTGGCGAGCTTCGCCAATCTTCACGTCCTCTCCGGCGACGGCACCGAGCCGGCAGAGGCGGCGCGGCTGATCTCCGAAGCGACCGAATATGTCCGTGGCGGCACCGGCCCGGCCCTGCTGCGGCTCACCGTGCCGCGGCTGCAGGGGCACAGCTTCCAGGACACGCAGACCTACAAGAGCGAGGACTTCGTCGCCGCCGAATGGGCACGCGATCCCTTGCCGAAGCTCAAGACCTGGCTGGTCGGTTCCCTGCTCGACGAGGCGGAGTGGGACGCGATCGCCGCCGAGGCCGAGGAAGTGGTTGCGGCAGCTTCCGCAGCAGCCGAAGCACGCCCGGTCTCCGATCCCGAGAAGGTCACCGGCAACGTCTTCTACGAAGGCGAGATGCAGCAATTGGGCGGGCAGTGGACGCGCGGCTATCGCGCCCCGGATTCGACCGAGACGCCGCGCCCGCAGGGCCAGCGGATCAACATGTCGACCGCGATCCGGCGGACTTTGGACAATGAGCTGGAGCTCAATCCGCGCGTGCTCCTGTTCGGCGAGGATATCGGGCCGAAAGGTGGGGTGCATGGGGTTACGCTCGGTCTGCAGGAGAAGTACGGGATCGGGCGGGTGTTCGACACCAGCCTCTCCGAGGAAGGGATTGTCGGCCGCGCGGTCGGGCTGGCGCTTGCCGGCCTGATGCCGGTTCCTGAAATACAGTTCCGCAAATATGCCGAACCGGCGCTCGAGCAGATCAACGATTGCGGGACGATGCGCTGGCGCACCGCCAACCGCTTTGCCGCGCCGATGGTGCTGCGCATGCCGGTCGGCTATTTCAAATGCGGCGATCCCTGGCACAGCCAGACCAACGAGGTGCAGTTCGTGCACAATCCGGGCTGGCAGGTGGCGGCGCCGAGCAATGCCGAGGATGCGGTGGGGCTGCTCCGCTCGGCGCTGCGCGGCAACGATCCCGTCGTCTTCTTCGAGCATCGCGCGATGCTCGATGACGCCTGGGCACGGCGGCCCTGGCCGGGCGACGATTATGTCCTGCCCTTCGGTCGCGCGAAGAAGGTTTGCGAAGGCGACCAGATCACCATCGTCACCTGGGGCGCGATGGTGCCGCGCTGCGAGGCGGCGGCCGAGGGCGTATCAGCGGACGTGATCGATCTTCGGACCTTGCAGCCCTGGGACCGCGAGATGGTGCTGGAGTCGGTGCGGCGGACGCGCCGCTGCCTGATCGTCCATGAGGATCTGCGCACCGGCGGCTTCGGCGCGGAGATCGCCGCGGTGGTCGCCGACGAGGCCTTTCTCGATCTCGATGCGCCGATTGCGCGGCTGACCATGCCGGACATTCCGAGCCCGCATAATCCGGTGCTGATGGACTGGGCCGTGCCGTCGGCCGAGCGGATCGCGGCGAAAATCCGCGATTTGCTGGAGTTCTGAGGTGATCGACGTTCTCGTCCCCGAGGAGCAGGAGGGCACCAAGGCGGTGGTCCGGACCTGGCTCAAGGCTGTCGGCCAGCGCGTCGAGGAGAATGAGCCGCTGGTCGAGCTCGAGACCGACAAGGTGGCGATGGAAGTGCCGGCGCCGGCGTCCGGCGTGCTGCTGGAAATCGTCCTCGACACCGACGCGGATGCGGTCCCCGGCGCGGTGCTCGGGCGGATCGCGACCGAGGCGGAAGCTGAGACTGCCGGACCGGCGCCGGAACCGCTTTTGGCCGCGAAACCGGACCGGACCGCCAGGCCTCCGAAAGGCTCAGGGCAAGCGGGCGAGGGGCGGGAGAATCGGCTGTCCCCCTCGGTGAAGCGCGCGGTCCTCCAGCACGATCTCGACCCCGGCCATATTGAGGGCACCGGGCGGAACGGGCGGATCACCCGGGCCGATGTGGACCGCGCGATCGAGGCGGCCACCAGGGTCTCGAAGCCGGTCGAGGGGATTATTCCAGCGGCGACTGGCGACATCCGCTCGCACTTCGTGCCGCACGACCGGATGCGGCTCGCCATTGCCGAGAATATGCAGCGCTCGGTGACTGAAGCGCCGCACGTCACCGCCGTGTTCGAGGCCGATTTCTCGGCGATCATGGCGCATCGCGAGGCGCACAAGGCGGCCTATGCGAAGAAGGGCGTGAAGCTCACCTACACCGCCTATCTGGTCGCCGCGGCGGCCGAGGCGATGAAGATCGCCCCGGCGATCAACAGCCGCTGGCACGCGGACAAGCTCGAGCTCTACGACGACATCAATATCGGCGTCGGCACCGCGCTCGGCGAGAAGGGGCTGATCGTCCCGGTCGTCCGCAAGGTCCAGCAGCTCAACCTCAAGGGCGTCGCGGCCCAGCTCGACGAGCTGATCGAGAAGGCGCGCCGCGAGAAGCTGACCGCCGCCGACATCAGGGGCGGGACCTTCACCATCTCCAATCACGGCGTGTCGGGGTCCTTGTTCGCGGCCCCCATCATCATCAATCAACCACAGTCAGCCATTCTCGGCGTCGGCAAGCTGGAGAAGCGCGTCGTGGTCCGCGAAGTCGGCGGCGTCGACACGATCCAGATCCGTCCAATGGCCTATGTCAGCCTGACCATCGACCATCGCGTCGTCGACGGCCACCAGACCAACGCCTGGCTCAGCCGCTTCGTCGAGGTGCTGGAGAGCTGGCCGGCCGATTAGGGCCGCGGCGGATATTCCACGCGGAGGCTCGACAGATCGGGGAACATCGCCGGATGCACCTCCACCGCCATCGCGCCCGCCTGCACGGCGGGATCGGCGGCGACAATCGCACGTGCCGCCTCGGCACTCGCCGCGCTGAGGATCACCATGCCGTGGATCCGGCCGCCGTCGGTCATCGGTCCGGCGAGACGGTAGACGCCCGCCTCGAATTGCGTCCGCATATAATTCTGGTGCTGGATGAACAGCTCCCTGCTCATCGGTTGCGGATGCTCCGCGCTCACCAGAAAGCCGACGAAATAGGGGCCGACATTGCGCGGGATGTAGGGCAACAGCTCGGGCGGGATGCCGGGTGGCTGGGCGGCGGCGGGGAAAGCGGCACAGGCGCAAAAGGCGGCCAGGCAGAGCCGGAGCGTCATCCTCATGCCGCCTCCACCGCGCTCTGGAAGCCGGCGAGCAATTGGCCCCAGCCCATGTCCATGCCGTTCCGAGTCTCCTCGGCCTTCGCGCCCATGCGCTCGAGATCGCGATGCTCGAAGGTGACGATGGTGTGGTCGCCATCCTCGGCGAAGGTGACTTCGACATTGGTCTCGAAGTCCGGGTCGTAGGCCCAGTCCGCGTTCAAGGCCCAGATCAAATGGAGGCGGGACGGGGCCTCATAGGCGACGACGCTGCCCCAGGGCTGCTCGCTGCCGTCATTGCCGATCTCGTACCAGCGGCCGCCGGCGCGGGGTTCGATGACCACGTCCTTCTGCCCCGAAGGGGCGAGGCTGTGCGATCTCATCCACCAGCCGCCCATGGCGACGAAGGTGTCGAACGCTTTCTGCCGGCTGGCCTTTACCCGCAGGGTCTTGCGGATCGGCGCGGGCTGGATGCGCTGAGTCTCAACGTTCATTCTCGTCCTCCCTCTCGGCGGCCGCGGCATAGGCCGCCAGCGCCTGGTCCCAGAAACGGTCGAGCCAGGCGCGGATCGCGCCAAGTCCGGCCGGATCGATCGAATAGATGCGCCGCGTGCCCTGCGCCTCGTCGCGCACCAGCCGGGCCTCCTTCAATATCTTCAGATGCTGCGACACGGCCGGCCGCGTCACTGGCAACCCCGCCGCCAGCTCACCCACAGCCATCGGCCGCTCCGACAGGCGCTCGACGATGGCCTGGCGCATCGGCTCGGCCAGGGCAGCGAAGGCAGGAGAGTTAGTCACAACTAACGGTTAGTGGTGACTTACATATGAGTCAAGCGTCAGGCGAACAGCGCCTTCAGATCCTTCTTCAGGATCTTGCCATTGGCGTTGCGGGGCAGGGGCTGGTCGAGAAAGACGATCTTGACCGGCGTCTTGAAGATGGCGAGGCGGTCCTTCACCCAGGCCTTCAGCTGCTCCTCGGTCGCGCTCGCGCCCGGCGCCAGGTGGACGACGGCCGCAGGCTCCTCGCCGAGCGTATGGTGCGGGATGCCGATCAGCGCGGCGTCGATCACGCCCGGATATTGGTAGAGAACATTCTCCACCTCGATCGAATAGATGTTCTCGCCGCCGCGGATGACCATGTCCTTGGCGCGGTCGACAAGGGTCAGGAAGCCTTCCTCGTCCACCCTGGCGAGGTCGCCGGTGCGGACCCAGCCCTCGATGAAGGTCTCGGCGCTCGCCTCCGGCTTGTTCCAGTAGCCGATCACGATCTGCGGGCCGCGCGCCCAGAGCTCGCCGACCTCTCCGGCCGGCAAGTCGGTGACGCCGTCCGCAGCGACGATCTTCAGGTCGGAGACCGGGACGGGCGGGCCGGCACTGTCCGGCCGGTGCAGATAATCCTCGCCGATATGGGCGGTGACCGTCGCCATCGTCTCGGTCATCCCCCAGCCATTGCCGGGAAGGGCGCCGAACTCGGCGAAGATGCGCTTCGCCAGCTCCGGCGCGGAGGGTGCGCCGCCATAGGTGATCGTGTCGAGGCTGGAGAGATCGTATTTCGCCCGGTCGGGATGCTCGAGGATCTGCCAGGCGATGGTCGGCACGCCGCCGGTGACCTGGACGCGCTCGCGCTGGATGATCTCCATCGCCGCGACCGTGTCCCACTTGCGCATGTAGACGGCGGTGTTGCCGACAGCCATCGAGCCCATCAGGCTCGCCGAGCAGGCGGTGACGTGGAAGAGGGGGATGACCAGCAGGCCGACCTTCGGCGTCGGCGGCGCCGGCTGCTCGCCCCGGCGCAGGGCGGCGCGGGCCTGGACGAAGCCGGTGGAGAGGATGTTGGTCATCAGATTGCGGTGGGTGCCGAGCGCGCCCTTCGGCTTGCCGGTGGTGCCGCTGGTGTAAAAGATCGTCGCCTCGTCGTCCTTTCCAGCACAGTGGGATCCGAAGCTTGGAATTCACGTGACTTGAAGTCGCGGC
>JADMIO011089404.1_pt1 | contig 13871 bp, 17 predicted proteins | sample 8958161 | NCBI WGS metagenome assembly JADMIO01 (sample SAMN16585339, study PRJNA669376) | soil metagenome | isolation source: Crop rotation soil | place: USA: Cullars Rotation, Alabama | collected 2011 | reverse complement strand
CCGCGACTTCAAGTCACGTGAATTCCAAGCTTCGGATCCCACTGTGCTGGAAAGAGCAGGGGTGAGAGCACCACGGATTGTGGCCGCACCAACGTCGCAACCCCCATCAATAGCCCCACGGCCCAGAGCCGCCGCGGCCTGTCGGTACGAACCACCGCCGCCGCGAGCGCCAACAACGCGGCCGTGACGGCTTCGGTCATCAGCGCCGGCGTGTACGGCACGAGGGCCGGATGCAGGCCGACCACCAGCGCGGCCGCGAACGCCCAACGTTCGCTCCTCGCAAAGGGCAGGACGAGGCGATAAATCGCCCAGCTGGCCATGGCGCCGAACAGCGCGTTTTCCACCATCGCCACCGAGGGGTGGGGGCCAAAAATCGCATAACCCAGTGCCATCAGCGCGGGGTAGCCCACCGGGTAATGAGCCGCGTACGTCACGGCACCGTCCGGCCACAGCCACGTGTACCCATGCCCCTCGGCGATACGCGACGCGATGATGTGGTAGTAGCTCCCGTCGGCCGCCGGAGGAAACTTCACCCCGACGGCGGCAACGACGAGGAGGCGCACCACCAGCGCTATCGCCGCGGCGACCAGCGCCCTCATCGGTTCATGGTGCGGCGCAGCGCCACGAACACCTCGCACGCCGGCAATCCCACCACGTTGGAGTACGAACCTTCGATGCGCGACACGAGGGAGGCACCGAGGCCCTGAACGGCGTAGCCACCCGCCTTGTCCATCCCCTCGCCGCTCGCAGCGTATTCGATGACCTCCTGTTCCGTGAGCGCACGGAACGTCACCGCCGTGGTCACCGTCTCCGCGTGAAGGATGGCGCCCCCTACCTGCGCCAGCGCAAACCGCGTCTTCACGTGGTGCGTTTGCCCCGCAAACTGTCGAACCATCGAGCTTGCGTCCTCCAAATTGGCCGGCTTACCCAAGATCGCGCTCCGATGAATCACGGAGGTATCGGCCACCAAGATCACGTCCGCGTCGGCCGGGGTCACTTGCGCGCGCACCGCATCGAGCTTGCTCGCCACCACGCGCTCGAGATAAGGGTCCGCCGCTTCTCCCGGCAGGACGTCCTCGTTGGCATTGGCCGCGCGGACCTCGAAGGGGATGCGCAACGCCGCCAAAATTTCGCGACGCCGGGGGGAGGTACTTCCCAGAATCAATCGGAGGGGGATCACGCCTCGCCTCTACCATGATAGCGTGCCCGCGCATGCGGCGTTTGCGGCGCACGGTCTTGGTCTCGCTCCTGAGCTTCTCTGGTTTGGCGGCATTTTTTCCTTCGCGAGCGCAGGCGCGGTGCGACGACCCGTTGGTCAACTCGTGCATCAACAGCGACACCTTGTGGCCGTACGCCGGCCATTCCCGCTTCGTCGGCGTAGGCGGGACGGAAACCCTGGCGCCGAGCCGGCTCGGTTTCGGCATCTTGGCCACCTACCTGTCACGCCCCATCCGGCTGCACGTGCCCTCGCCTGCTCCCCTGGGCACCGATCTGAATGCCGTGAATGACCAAGTCAACGCGAACTTCCTCTTTGCCTATGGTTTCACCAACAAGCTCGAACTCGACCTCGTGATGCCCCTCACGTTGGGCCAAGGTGGCAGCGGCTCCAGCGGGATCACCGCCGGCAACGGCCTGCGCGACACCGCCATGCGTGATTTGCGCTTCGGTTTCGCATACGCCTTGGTGCAACGGCCGCGTGTCGATCCCGAGCTGCGCGAAGCGAGCGAAGCGGGCAAGCCCTCCCCCAAGGCGCGCCCTTGGGCACTCACCGGCCGATTCATGGTCTCGGCCCCCATCGGCGACGCCACCGAGTTTGCCAGCGAACGAGGTGGCGTCTTCGCGCCCGCACTGACCGCCGACTACCGGCGCGGCCGATGGTTTGCCGGCGCCGAGATCGGCCTGCGCCTTCGAAAGACCAGCGAGTTTGCCGGGTCACGGGTGGGCTCTCAAGGCTATGCCGCGCTCGGGCTGGGTTTCGACATCCTCAGGCACGATCGATTGAGCCTCACCGGTGAAGGCCGCCTTCTGCCGACCTTCACCGAGCAGCACACCGCGACCCAAGCCGACGGCGTGCGGGCCAGCCTGCCCAACGGGCGCTACATCACCCCGGCCGAGTGGACGTTCGCCCTGCGCTCGGTGCCCTTCGCGCATTCCGACGTCGCTCTCCAGCTCGGCGGCGGCGGCCCCATCCCCTTCAGCGGCGCGGCGCCGATCACCGCGCCGCGCTTTCGCTTCACGCTCGGAGTCGTGTTTTCGCCGCGTGAGCTCGACTCCGACTCCGACTCCATTCCCGATCGCGTCGATGCCTGCCCCACCATCCCAGGGGAGCGCGGCTCGCAAAAGCCAGGCTGCCCACCACCCCCACCACCCGTCGTCGACTTGTCCGAACCCCACCCATGAAGACGATCTCCACCGAAAAATCGCGACATCTCGTCGTCCGCGCCGATGCCGGCGAACGTCTCCCGGACGTGTTGCTCGACGCCTGCCAAGACCAGGTCGTCTTGAGCGGTTTTCTCCGCGCTGCCGGCGTAGTCACGGACGTCGAGATCCGGGGGTTCGGCGGTGGCGCGAGCGGCGGCACGCGCCGCATCGTCGGTCGCCTGCAGCTGCTTTCGCTCGAAGGCAGCATCGGCATGGCGCGCGGCGAGGTGTCCATCGGCATGCGCGCCCTCATCGCACGTGAGACCGAGCGCGGCATGGAGACGATCGCCGGCGAGCTCGTCACCGCCAAAATCGTCGCACTCGAAGGTCTCATCACCGCGTTGGACGACGTGAGTCTGACCCGCGCCCTCGACGTGGCGTCCGGCGCGGTCCTCCTCGAGGGCGGCGGGGCACAGCTTCCGGCTCCCGCGGCGGCCCCTTCGGCTCCCGCCGAACAGGCGAGCGCGCCGGCCGTGACGGCGACGTTCAGCCCGTCGCCCCCCAGGCCCGCCGACTCGGCGCCGCAGAAGCCGGTGGTGATGCCGCCCCGGCCCGTGCGCGCCGTGGCCGACGAGATCGATACCGTCTTTCCCGAAGCCGGTGACGAAGTACAGCATTTCGCCTTCGGCCGCTGCGAGGTCGTGAAGAGCGACGGGGATCGCCTTCACCTGCGGGTCGGCAAGGACGCCAAAATTCGTGAGATCGCCCTCGAGATGTTGCGCGTGCAGCTGATGCCGTCCGAAGGCGACAAGCGCCTGTTCCGCCTCGACCGCAAGCTCTGAGCCTGCATCTCGCCAGGATCAGGAGGCGTGAATGCGCGCCTCCGAGGCGCCCACTTTCACGCGTGCCTCGGGCGAAACGACCGACACCTTGAGCATCGCCAGGGCGAGCGCCCCACCTTCGGGGCGCGCCACGCTGCTCGTGATCTCACCCACTTTCTTCCCCGAGCTGTCGTGGACCTCCGTCCCCTTCGCCGGCGGATCGCCCGCATCGAGCGACAGCGGCACCAGCTTGCGCTTCACGTGACCGCGCATCTCCAGCATGCACACGACCTCTTGGCCCAGGTAACACCCCTTGTCGAACGACACGGCGCGACGCTCGAGCACCGCCTCTTGCGGGTACGTCGACTTGTCGAAGTCCACGCCGAACCGCGGTACCCCGAGCTCGAGCCGCAGCGCCTCCCACGCCTGCTCGTCCCCCATCCCGCCACCCAAGCGGGTGGCCAGCTCGGCCAGCTGGTCCTCGACCGCCGGCACGGCGCCCTCGAGCGCCAGCACCAAGGCGCCGCCCAGGCCGGTCCAATCGAGCGCGGCCACCTTCGCCTTGGACGTCAGACCGGGGGCGCCGACGAGCTCACCGGCGCGGGGACCGTGAGCACGCCAAACGGCGTAGGGCTCGCTCGACATCTCCGCGTCCTCCATCACCAGATAGCGATCGAAAGCGGACACGAGCTCCTCGCGCGCGCTGCCGGGGACGGCCAAGAGCACGCTGTCCTCGTCCACGAAAACGGCCATGTCCCCCTGGATGCGCCCTTTTTGCGTGACCGAAAGACCATAAGCGGCCTGGCCCGGTGACAGGTTGGCCACGTTGCAGGTCAATAGGCCGTTGAGCCAGGTGATGCGGTCCGCGCCGCGGACCACGATGACCTCGAGCTCGTTTGCTCGGACGACGAGAAGGCTATTTTTAGCGAGCGTGGCCGACATGGGCTTGGCATCATAAGCATGGCATTCGCGAGAAGCTGGCCTATTCTTGACCAATCTGCGTCTCGTCGTAAAACCGGAGTAGTCGAAAATGCCGGGCATCGGAGTCGTCCTCAATCCGCGTAGCCGGAGAAATTCACGGGATCCGCGCGCCGCGACGCGCCTTGCCCGCACCCTCGGGGATCACGGGGTCGTCCGTTCCGCCCACACCATCGACGAGCTTTACCGCATCGCGGAAGACTTTCGCCGGCTCGACATCGACGTCCTGGGCATCAGCGGCGGGGATGGCACCAACCACGTCACCATCACCGGCTTCATCAACGTGTACGGCGGGATGGCCCTGCCCCAGCTGGCCTTTTTGCGGGGCGGCACCATGAACACGGTGGCCAACTCGGTCGGCGTCCGGCGAGACCGCTCCGAAGGCCTCTTGGGCAGCCTTATCAGCGACTACGCGGAGCGGGCGACGCGCCCACTGGTCAACGTCGAGCGCCACGTGATGCGCCTGGGCGACCACTACGGGTTTCTCTTCGGCACCGGCGTCGTCCACGGGTACCTGGCCGAATATTACCGCGACGGCGAGCCGACCCCGCTGGTGGCGGCCAAGACTCTGGCCCGGGGCGTGGGCAGCGCCCTGGTCCGCGGGGAGATGATTCGCCGCATGGCGCGCCCTTTCCGCGGTAAGGTCTGGTTCGAAGACGGCACGGAGTGGAAAGAGCGAGATTTTCTCGCCGTAGCCGGCGGCACCATCGACCAGATCGGCCTGGGGTTCCGGCCTTTCTACCGGTACGGCGAGCGCCCGGAGATCTTCCATGTCCTGGGCATCACGGCCTCCCCCATGGGCTTCGTCCGCGAGCTGCCGCGCATTCACCGCGCGCTCCCCATGCGCCCAGGCAAAACGCTCGAGGCCACCTCGGCCCGCGCCGTGATCGAAAGCGCCGACGGCGTCATGCGCTACATGATCGATGGAGATCTGCACGAGACCCGCGGCGAGGTCGAGGTCACCATCGGTCCGCGCGTCAAGATCGTGGTCGACCGCCACCCCTGATTTTCTGCGTCAGGAGCGCCGCTTTGCGCGGTAAAGTGGCGGCTTATGCGCACGGCGGGACGGGCAACGTGGGCGCTCTTCGCCTTGATGATGGCGCCCCGCGTGGCTTTTGCCGACACCCTCTCGGCCGCGGAGATCGACCGGCTGAGCCGCGGTGAAACGGTGATTCGCCCGGAGACGCTGAACGTGGACGGACGCCGCTACGTCGGCGGCGTCACCTATACGGTGCTGGAGTCGTCGGGCGACGAGCTCCTGTCTTTGGTCGACCACGAATCCACCTACCTCGAGGTGCTGCCGCGCACCAAGTTCGCGCAAAAGATCCGCACGGACGAATCGTTCGTGCTCATGGAGATGCATCACGGCAATTCCCTCGTCGATGCGGCCTACACGATGCGGCTGGAAAAGGAGCCGGACAAGAGCCGAATCCGCTTTTGGATCGACCGCGCGCGACCGCACGACGTCGAAGACGCGTGGGGCTATTTCCGCTACGCGGCGCTCCCGGCCCCGGGGGGGCCGCCGCGCGTCCTGCTGACCTTTGCGGTACTGGTCGACCTGGGCAATGGCATGTTGCGGTCGCTCTACGAAGACCGGGTCAAAGGCGCCATGTTCACCGTCCCGCAGCTTCTCCGAAACCACATCTCGCGCCGCCACCCTCGTTGACCATGCTCCCCGCGCTCTCTCGCATCCTGCACATCGCCATGAACACGCACCGGGAAGCCGTCCGGGCACGCGTGCTTCATGCGCTCTTGGCCTTGGCGCTCGCCACCTGCCTCTATTCCATCCTGGTAGGTACCTTGTCGTTGCACGAGGAGAAGCGCGTGGTGTCCGATATCGGCGCCGCCTCCATCTCACTCTACGCCGTCCTGGTGGCCATCGTCCTCGGCGCCACCTCGTTGCACCGCGAGATCGAGCTCAAGACGGTGTTCCCCATTTTGACACGCCCGCTTCGGCGTCACGAATATCTCGTCGGAAAATACGTCGGCATGTTGGCGACCTTGGCCACGTTCATCGCGCTGGACGGCGCCGCGGTGTTCGCCATCCTCGCGCTTTTGGCGGGGCAAAAAGTTGCGCTGGTGGCCGGCGCGGGAGCCGCCTTGCTCGCGGCGCTGGGGCTCTCTTGGCAGAAGACCAAGTTGGCGCGGCCGCTGGTCGTCATCCCGTGGTCGTTCGTCGCCTTCCTCGTCATGGCCGTGCTGGCCGCGCCCGCCGGCGGGGAACATCAGCTCGTCCTGCTGTCCTGTTTGCTGGCGCTGGCGGAGGTGGCCATCGTCGCTGCCATCGCCAACTTCTTCGCGTCGTTCTCCTCGCCCTTCCTCACGGCCGTCTTTACGCTCGGCATCTTCGTGATGGGCCGGTCGAGCGAGACGCTGGGCAACCTGCCCGTGCGCGTCTTCGGCAGCTTTTTGGCGAGCTTCGGGCGAGTCATGGCGCGCGTCGTGCCGAACTTGCACCTTTACGTGCCGCCCCGTTCCCTCTTGCTGGGCACCGTGAGCGAAACACCGGCGTGGCCCTACGTCGGCTCGGTGGCCGTGAACGCCCTCGGGTACGCGGCGCTGCTCCTCATCGTGAGCTCGCTCCTCTTTCAGCGACGCGACTTTCAGTGAAACGGTTGGCGGTCGAGATCGTCGTCGGGCTCTTCGTCCTGTTCGCGGTCGCAACCGCGCGCCAGTTCTCCATCGGCGCGGATGCGATGCGGGAGAGCGACGCGGCCATGAGCCGAGGTGAAGTCTTGGGAGCCCTGGAGCACGCACGCCTCGCCGCCGAGGCGCGCGCCATCGGCAGCCCGTATCCCGAGCGCGCCTACCAAAGGCTCCTGGAGATCGCCCGCGGAGGGGACACGACGGCATCTGTCCGCGCCTGGCGGGCGATCCGCTCGGCGTCGCTGGCGACGCGCGTGTTCGGTCGGTCGGGTGACGACGAGCGACTGCGGGTGGCGGACAACGAGCTTCTGCGCATCACCACCGCGCCAAACGCCAAGACCCCCGCCCCGGCCTTACCACTCGAGGAGCGCCCCGAGAGCGGCGCCTACGTCGCACTCTTCGCCGGCAGCCTCCTCCTCTACGCCGTCTTGGTGCTCCTCGTGCGCCTGCGGGCGCCGGGCCCTGTCTGACTGCGACCTCGCCGTTCACGTCGAAGCCCACGACAACGCCACTTCGGCTTGGCGAGGCACGTCCCCACCGAAACGTGAGCGACCGAGCGCGGCGACCTCGTGCCGAGCGCGGGTCCAGACGGTGTCGTCGACCCCCAGGGTTTCGCGATTGAGCCACATCCAATGAAGTGCGGCCACGTCGCATTGCAGCTCGGTCCACGCGCGCTCCTCGAAGGGGCCGTGATTGTGGAAGTGCGACCAATCGTGCAAGCCCCAAAAGAGCGCGTTGAGGTTGTCGGCGGCGAGCCACAAGACGTCCTGCGGCCGCACGCGGCGCGCGTAGAGCTCGTCGGTAGCATCGTCGATGGCATACGGCGCGAGCGCCCACTCGTCCGTGAGCCCCATGCCGAACGCATGCAGCTTGGCCAGCTCGCGCGGAAGAAAATCTACCGGAGCGTGGAACACGAAGACCATGCGGGCCGGGTCGGATCCGTCGATGGGCGTCGACGAATCGAGGATGCGCTCGCACGGGCGACCCCACACGAGCGTATCGCTCTCGCACCAGCCGAAAGCATCGAACACCCCGTCGGGCACCAGCCGCGGCAACGGCGGCGTCCTCAAGACGGCGCAAGCGCTCTCAGGCGGCGCGTTCGCGAACGAGCGAGGCCGCTGCAATCAGCTTCTCTTCGTGCTCTTCCACCATGTCTTCGATCATGTGGTGGCACGAGCCGCAGTCACCCCCGGCCCGGCATTTGGCGGTCACTTCCTCACGCGTGCGACACCCTGAATCGATGGCAGCGCGGACTTCGCGATCGGTAACGGCGTTGCAGACGCAGATGAACATTGGGATCGAAAAGGAAAGCGCGTGGCGTTCTGCCTCGAGCTCTTGATTAGGATAATGAAAACTGTTTTCAATTCAACCCGTTTTTGGACCCGTCGCCATTTCTGGAATAAATTCGCAAATATCCGTTACCCGAGACAGGCTCGCGTCGCGCGCGCGAGACCTGAACGAGTCACGGATGAGCTGCGACGCTACTCTTTGACCTGCTGCGCCAGATAGTGCGGCTCACCCATCTGCTTGATGAGCTCCAGCTGCGCTTCGAGCCAGTCGACGTGCTCCTCCTCGCTCACGAGGATGTCCTTGAGCAAATCTTCCGTCCCGTTGTCGCCCGCATCTCGGCAGCTTTGGATGGCCTTGTTCAAGAGCGGTATCGCCAGCATCTCTGCCGCGAGATCGTTCTTGAGAATCTCCGCCACCGTTTGGCCAATGTTGACCTTGCCGAGACGTTGCACGTTGGGCAGCCCTTCCAGAAACAACACGCGGTGGATCAGCTTGTCCGCGTGTTTCATTTCATCGATGGACTCTGCACGGATCTTCTCGTAGAGCCGCTTGTACCCCCAGTTTTCGCACATCCTCGCGTGCAAAAAGTACTGGTTGATGGTGGTCAGCTCGCCGGTGAGGATCTCGTTCAAGAGATCGATGATCTTCGTATCGCCTTTCATACGATCGAGCGAAGCATCTCTCACGCCTGCCTGGCAAGCTCAGAACGGGTATCGAAAGAGCTTATCGTTTGCGACAGACACTGCGGCCGGAAGTTACCTTCGAGGCCGAACGACGCGCTGATGGAGATGGATTTCCAAATCAACAAATCGTCATGGAGTGAGGCTCTTGAGCTGGCCGGTGGGCGATCCGGGCGCGAGATCGATGGTCAGCCACACGTCGATGCCATCGCGACCGATCCGCCGCGATCCCGTGGCTCGCAAGGCAATACACTCGCAGCGGTCACGCAGCTCTAGCGAACCGCGCGCCGCGAGCAGGAGCGGCTCGCTCAGGTCGGCGTCCACCCCGCCACGGGTCGAGATGGCGTGAGAAAACGGGACACTCAGTCGCACGCCGCCGGTCCACCCCGGAGCCGCCAAAAAGCCGCCGGACGGCTCGAGAGGAGCGTCGGTCAAGAGCCTGGCCAAGACCGGGTCGACGCCGCTGCGACCCGCCACGTTCGCGGACAGATGGAGGCGGTCGAGCGCGCCCAACCGCGTCCGCGCGATGATGGCGTGTCCTCGCATGATGGATGCGCCCTCGGCGCCGAGACCGACGAGGCGAAAGGTGGCGGCGGCGCGCCAGCGCACCGCCGCGTCGACTTCGCTTTCGTCGCCCACCGCGCCCCCCGAAGCGCGCACCTCCAGGCCGTCCCCGCGGCCCCACCGCCCGAGCGCAGTTGCGATGCCGCCGTCGGCCACCCACGCGCCGCCGCCGATGCCCCCGAAGCCGCGAGCGGCGGCGATGTCCCCCGCGAGCACGCGGTCACCGCGCGCCACGAGCGCGGCCGCGCCGAGCCGGGGCTCGATCCGATGGCGCCACGGGTCGGAAGCGTCGGAGGCGCCGAAGGCGCGCACCAGCGGCACGCTCCATTCGGCGCGGGCGCGCGCGGCGCCGTCCCCTCCTCGCCGTTCGCCATCGGACGCCGCGTTGCCGGTGCCGCGGAGCGAAAACGTCGCCAGGGAGGCGCCGAGCCTTCCGGCGACGAAGGTCCCCGCGTCACCACGCGCATAAACCACGGAGGAGGGGTCGGCGCGGAAGGCCCCCCCCGCCATGGTGATGTCGTAGGCCCCCGCGCCCCCTAGCGCCTCGCCGCGGCGCACCGTCATCACCGGACCCACCGCGCCCGAGTCGCCGAGCGAGCCGCCGCGAAGCTCGGTGGTGCGCACGGCGGCGCCCACCGTCCAGCCACCGTCACGAATCTGGGCGTCGACCCGGGCGCGGTCGTAGACGCGCGACGCGCGTTCGAGCTCCGTGGTCGAGCGCACGCCACGTTCGCCGCGGAGCACGTCGACATCCCACGCGACAGTTTGCCCCGTGGCCACCGGCTGGTCCTTGTCGATGGCGCCGCGCGCATCGGCCAGGAGCCCGTCGCTGCCGAGGTGATCGAGGCGCACCCGCGTCTGACTGGAGGGCGTGCGGAGATCCACCATCCACGCGCTGCCGCCTCGCAGATACGCGCCGCCTCGCAAATCGAGGCCGCTATGGGGATCGCCAGGCCCCCACGGCAAGTGCAGGCCGCCGCCGCCGAACATTCCGTCGGCGCCGCGATACGCCACGTCGGGGGGGAGAAGACCGAAACGCGCCGGTGACCGCAGCCAGAAATAGGGCAGCCACAGCACGGGCACCCTCAGGATTTCCAGGCGGGGCTGTTTCAGGATCAGATCGCCCGGGGGCGCTACGATGGCGCCGGCGAAGGTCATCGCCACCGGGGTGCCGAGGCATTTGCAGAACGCCAATCTCCCCGACCCGTCCACCTCGACCCCGTGGGAGGTGCGGCGCAGGTGCAGCGCGTCGCTGCTCAAATGAAACGGCGGCGAGTCGACCCGCACGTTGCCACGCAGCTGCAGCTCTTGCTGGCGGGCGTCCAACGTCACGTCGTCGGCGTGGGTTTCGAGCGGTGCGATCTGGGCGGCCGCACTCCGCGGCGAAAAGAAACAGGCGCCGGCGACGAGGCCTACAAGCCCGGCCCCGATCCACGCGGCGGCGGCTCTCCTTCGGGCACCGTCTCCGGCAACGGCTCGACCTCGGTGCCGCCTCTCGTCGCCTTCGCCGTCGGCGTCGCCGGCGTGGTGCCCCGCGATTTGCCTTCGGGCGGCGGAGGCGTCTCCACATGGGCCGGAAGGAAGTCCCCCTTGGGGAAGTCGACAGCCAGCGTCGTCGTGGCGCCGTTCGACGCCTCGCTCGCCTTCTCTGGCCGGGCGCCGTTTGCGCCTGCGGTCTCCGGCTTGGCGCCGATAGATGAATTCGCGGTGAGCTTCCATTGGGGGGCGACGTTGTGGCGCAAGTCGACGACGAAATGGAGATCGTGTCCACTCGGTACGAGACGCGCGCGCAAGACGGGGGTGTTGAAATGCGCCGTCTCCAGCGCGTTTCGGTTGTTGCGACGGATGATGCGGACCCCTTTGATGACGTAGGTGACGCTGCCGGCCGCCTTTTTCTCTTCTACCTGGGGATTGCCGGTCATCTGGACGAAGAGGCGCGACCCGCCATCGGGCAACATCTCGAAGCCCGGCAGGGTGGCCACGTTGACCGGATCCGCCTGGCTGCGGGCTTTGGCGACACGGGCCTTCGCCGGCCGTTTGGTGACCGCGTCGCGCGCCGAGTCGCCATAGCCGTAGCCGGTCGCGGGACGTGAGGGTTTGGCGGGCTCGACGGCGCTCGGAGCCGCCTCGGTGGACGCGGGCGACGCCGGAGACGCTGGCGTGCCTGCATCGGACGGCGTCTGTGCCTCCGCCGTGCCGGCGACGACCGCCGATACGAGACCGCCGAAGCTGATGAGCCCACGAACGAGCCGCATCCTACGAGTAGAGCACGGGTGCGACGCGAGGCCTCAATTTCGGGCAACCGAGCCGGAAATCAGAACAGGAACGGCGTGGGGGTGACCGTGTTCCGGGTGGTCTGGCGCGTCGGCTGCCGCTCTTGCGTACCCTCGCCCTTGGAACCGGTGAGCGTCTTGTAGATCGCGTCGAGGTTGGCCGTCATGGTGAGGAAGACGCGGGCGTCGGGGCTCCACCACACGGTTTGACCGCCGAAGACACCTCGCCGCTGGCCGTTGGCCGCCAGGACGCCGGCCTGGTTGTAATAGCCGAGTGACAGCGAAAGCTCGTCGATCGGATCGTAGTCGATGCTCGTGTTGAACCACGTCGACTGCACGAACAGCGTCGAATCGTCCGAGCGGGGCACCGCCGTCGGGCCCGTGGCCGTCTGGACCGTGATGTCCTCTTTGGGCGCGTAGTTCCATCCGTTGATCACGATCATGCTCAAGCTGTAGTGAAGCTTCGGGACGATCGCGACGCCCGCCCCGAGGGTGGCGAGCACGCGGTGGTTGGACATCGTTCGCCCGCTGATGTCGTTCGACTGCACCGGGCGGCCGTTCAGATCTTGGCGCGGGATGGTGTTCTCCAACCCGTCCGCCGTCGTCGACCGCGTGAAGGGGTGCGAATACGAGGCGCTCAGCGAAAAGTCCAACGAGCTGAAGGCGGTGTCCTGCTTGTCTCTCAGCGGAACCACTTGGCGGATGTTCGGCCCGCCGCTCAGCGTCGTGTACAGACCGCGCGCTTGGCTGGCCTTCGACGTCGGCAAGATGACGTTGCCCGAGAGCCCTACCCTGGTGCGACGCCACGGCCCTTTGGTGGCGAGCGGGGTCCCGTACGAGAGCGTCAACCAGATGTCGCCAAAGACGTCTTCACGGAAATACGTCGTGTCGCTGGTGTTCGTGAGCTCCTTATAGAAGTCGAAACGAGCGCTGGCCGCGAGCTTGTCGGTGATGTTGTAGCGAGGCCGAAACGACAGCCACCAGGTGTAGAGCGGGATATAGGACTGCTGGGGCGTCGGCTCGAGGTGCGCCGTGGCCGTCGACATGCTCTGGTCGAAGATGAACGTAGAGCCGCGGAATGGCGCGGGTTTCGGCGGTTCGGTCGATTTCGTCGCCGGGGCCTGAGCGGGGGCGTCTTTGGGAACCGTGGGGCTACCCACCACGACGGCCGTTCCGGTCACGGTGGCATCGGGACCGGCCGTCGGGGCCGCGGGACCCGCGGGAGCCACCGGTGCCGGCTGCGCCGTTGCCGGTGCCGGGTTGGGCGCCGGCGTCCCGTCTTGCGCCGCGTGAGCCGGGCGCGGACACAGAGACGCCAACACGGCGGCGGCCGCGGAGACTGCCAGCGCAGTGCTTAGGGGACGGCGGAGGGAAAGCTTCACGGACCCCTACGAAGTGACCTTAATGGCCCGTACAGTCAAGGGTAGGTCGCCAAACTTCCGTTCATGTAGTCCATTTAACGACTAGAGCGGCCAGGTATGCAGGCCGTGTGCCCTGGACCGCCTTGGGCTGGTTGCGCCGACAGGGCCAGGCCTGCTAACTGCCCCCCCATGGATCCCTCCATCCCGGCCACCGAAATTACGGCGCTTCTCGGACGCGGCACTCAGTTCGAAGGAAAGCTTCACTTCGAAGGCAGGGTCCGGGTCGATGGCATCTTCAAGGGTGAAATCAAAAGCGACGACACGCTGGTCATCGGCGAAGGTGCCGAGGTCCATGCGGAAATCGATGTTTCGACGGTGATCGTCCGCGGCGGCCAAGTGCACGGCAACATTCGGGCAAAACAAGCCATCGAGATCCATGCCCCTGGCAAGGTCATCGGCAACATCCATTCGCCGTCGGTCTTCATCGATCGCGGGGTCGAATTTCAGGGCAGTTGCCGCATGGATGACGTGGAGCCGACCGACTCCAAGCCGGCCGCCAAGACGAAAGACGCCGCGACCCAGCCCGAAGCATGACCCGCGGTCTCGGGTTCGCTCCCGCGGTGGCGCTGCTGGCCAGCGCGGGGGCATTTCACTGCTCTCCCGGTGCCGGACGTCACCCCGACACCGCGCAAGCGGCACGGCCAGCCGGTAGCCTCGCCGACGGAGGCGCGCCCTCGGGAGCCGACGCCGGTCTGGGAGAGAGTGAGCTCGCTGCTTTCGAGGATCTCGAGGACGACCACGGCCTGCTCGCCTCCGGCATGCGCGCCCTCGACCGCGGCGAGCTCTTTCCAGCACATTGGGATCCTAAGCTTAGAATTCCACGTGGACAAGTTGTCG
>JADMIO010768870.1_pt1 | contig 13872 bp, 11 predicted proteins | sample 8958161 | NCBI WGS metagenome assembly JADMIO01 (sample SAMN16585339, study PRJNA669376) | soil metagenome | isolation source: Crop rotation soil | place: USA: Cullars Rotation, Alabama | collected 2011 | reverse complement strand
ATTGCGGTCTTCCTGGCTTCTGAGGATTCCAGCTACTGCGTGGGGGGCATCTTCACGGTGGATGGCGGACTCACCGCCGTTTGAAAGCCCGGGCGTGGCAGCTTTACATCCAACTCAATAGTGATTCACCAATGCAGCAGAGTCGTCTTTAGATGCGTTTCGATCGCCGGTTTGGGCGAAGTGGCACTCGTTCCTCGATTGCGTGATCGGCTTCGTCCGCTGGAACAAACCTCAGTTAACGTTTTGGTTGAGGTGTCAGGTTGCGAACACAGACGCTATCAAGTACCTTGTCCAACAGGGCTGCATCGTTGGCCTCCAGGCCATAGTAGCCATCGTATCCGGCGTACTCGCCAGCCGTACCCAAGAAATGCCAGATCCTTCCGGCACTTGATGTGCCTTTTGCGTCGAGAACCATCTGGCCCGCCACCTCATATACCGTCTCGTTGTATGCAACTGATTGCCAGACATAACGAAGATCTGGGAATCCGTCGGAGGACCAGCCGCAGCAATCGTGCGTGAGCCTTGCCTCGCGGTTACGAGAAGAGAAAAAATCACGCGACATGCTATCTGCATTCGAATATGGACTACTTACGCTGACACCTGCTACTTTCGGAAAGCAGAATGCACTGCGTGGCAAGCCGGCACAATCGGTGTTCGTAGAGCAGACCGTCAGTCTGCGAGTCGCTGGCAGAAGAGTAATAACGGTCTTATTGGGGCTGTTGATGCATTTAACACGCCGGCTTTCGAACCCAGGCTTACGAAAAACTATGAAGGGTGCGTCAGTGCGTATGCTGAAGCGACCTTTTTGATCCCCTCGTACTATTACCCAACGGGCTTTCGCCCATTGAGCTACTCCCGATGGGCGTGCTCCGGAATGGGAAGCCCTGCCCTCGTAGATTTCGACATCGGACACTGTATGGCCGCTTGGGTCTAAGATCACACCCGATATTGATACTGGCGATGGTAACCGTTTCAGAGGCGTGCCGGACTGCCCCGATGCCAATGCAGCCAGAAGAATTGGAAATGTCGGCTCCGCCCAAGAACGTAATCGCATCTGCAGCCAACCTTGTTCTTCTGATTAGACACCGGCGTGGAGACGCTGTTCCCACGGCCACCGCGGCAGTGGCCCGGACAGCGGTGTCCCGAGACCAAATGGATTCCCCAGTAGGCGCGAGCACTCGGAATCGCCTGGTAATTCGCCTCACATTCTATCGATGGCAAGGCCGCTCCCGGCTGCAGACGATTCCTTGCTCCGAATTCAGAGAATACCCGCCACGAATCGCGATGATGCCTCGGTTTAGAGGGCGAGCCGCGTAATTGCCTTGCGTGTTTCTAAATGTGCTGGCGCTTAATACGTAGTGCGATGTCGACAGTGTGCCTGGGTGTAGAGACGGAGCGCTGCCCCCTAGCGTGCCTGAATGTCTCCGTGACAAGAACCGCTCCGTTGGACGGGTTGACCCAATCGGCTCGGTAAGTGCCGGCGGGGAGGTCGAGGGTCAAGCGCTCTGTGTATGACCCGGGCACTACTTTGTAAACGTACGGTTTGAGCTCGCTATGGTGATGGTAGAGGGCATACTGTTGCCCGCGCTCGCTGATGCCGCGGTAGTGGACGCCCGCGGGCATGCCGCTCACAAAGCGGCGATCCGGCTGCATTTTCAAGAAGTCGAAGCCCTCAATGAATTGCTTCAGGCTCTGCATGGTCTCGAGAACCGGCGCGTTTTCGGATGCCTTTCCAGCCGGGTCGCGCACGGTGTACATGGCGTTCAGATTGTTGAAACTTGAACCTCCGCCCACCATGAACTCCCAGGCTTCCACGCGGACATCGCCGGCTTTGTCTCCCTCGTACCACGAGTCGAGAGGATAGTACCCCGTCTCGTTGAGGTCGATCGGTTTGTTCCTGTCGTACACGTGGTCGAGAGCATTCATCCCACCAATCTGCTCGTCTGGCGTTTCCCAGATGTACTGTGTCACGATCACCGAGACATCCGGGTTAGAGGTGAAATCGATGGGCCCGCCGATTGCCCCCATCATCTGCTGCCCCAGCAGGTGCTTCTTAGGGAGACCGCTTTCGGTTTTCTTAACCACCTCCACCAGATGTCCGATCCATGGGCCTGCGAGCGCCGCCGGCGTTCCGTAGACGGTGGGCTCGTCGCAGATCTCGAGGATCACGTTATCGAATGAATTCACTTCCTGCACGATCCGGCGCACAAACTCCTCCTGGCGGCGAACCAGATCCGGATGCTTGAGCGTTTGCACAGCGTTGTAATCGTCAATGCGCTCTTCCGCCTGGATCCTGTTCTTCCAAAACAAAGGAGACATCGGCCAGCTACCCCGGTTCTGTGCATTGAAGAAGCAGATTTCGACAACGATGCCACGCGCGTCAGCTTGCGCTAAGAAGTCTTTGAGCCGCCGGAAATATTCCTGATCCCAGTGGTCCAGGTCAAAACGGTTCCCGCCCGAACGGTAGCCCGGCGTCTGACTGCGGGCCCAAGGCTGGATCAGATCTTTGGACTTCGGTGCGAGCGTGTTTTCGGCTAGAAATGTTCCCTCCGGCTCGATGAATGCGGCGGGATAGATGCGTGTGTAGTTCAGCCCGCGGGATTTCAGCGCATCCAGGTAGGCGTTGTAATTGAACGCCCGGTTGATCACCGCGCCATAGTGCTCTGCGGACGTCACCAGCACGGTGGGGCGTCCCCGAAATAAATAGTAGTGCGGGTTGTCAGGATGCGGCCGAATGGGCTCGGCGCGTCCTCCGGCAACCGCACCGAGAAGTAAAAGAATTCCGAACGATTTCATCATAGTTACTGTTCTATCCGCAGTCCCACAGAGTAAGTCACGAGTTTAAATCCCGCAAAGCTGATTAACGGTTATCAGCCAGTTAGTATGAAGAAAGTCCCCGGCATTTAGTGGGATCTCAACGCGTAACCATTACATACATTTACTAAAGATATAATACCGTTCCGTACTATCCTGACGCCGTAATCTACTGAAAGAATGGCAGTAACAAAAATGCGGCTACTTGGCAGCCGATCTGCATCAATTGAGGCATGACACTTCAGCCGATCCAGCCTGCGCAAACGCCCCGGTTAATCGCCAGTCGAGTCCTCGCACTACCAAAAACTCAATCAATCATCCTTGTCGTGCTGATCGTGGTTCAATTTGCGTTATTGCTGTGGCAGAACAGGCCAATCATATCGGCGCCTGTCGAAACTCAGTCCGCGACATCGATCATCCCATAATACCGGGAGAACTCCCATCACGATCTGCTCGGATCGAAAAGACGGCCCTGAATCAGGGAAAGTGAGCGCCGGCGAAATGCAAAACGGGGCCTCCCGACTGCGACGAAGGCCACTTGTCTCTACGGAACGCACCTGCAATCGTCTCTACCTCACCTGGCTTTTGAAGAAGGGGTTCGCCTTAAAGGGGAGCTTGAAATAGAGCTTAAATGGTAGAAGACGCCATGAAAAATCGATCGTGGCCCGTTCTTCTGCTCGGCTTCGGCACGCTGATCGCGCTGATTGCCTTCTCGGGGCTAGCAGCGGTTCAGAGTGCACGTGACACATATCGGCAAATTTCTGCGCTCAACGACCGCCATCGCCAAATCGACCGCCTCCTGGGTGAACTCGGGTCCGAGATTCACGTGATCGGCCTGTTAACTCGCGATTACCTGCTTGATCCGTCCAACGTGTCGGCAGCAGAGTACCGGGCGCGTTTGGTCGAGGTGCATTCCAGCATGGAAGGGCAACTTCGGGATCTCGCCGGAGTAATACTTCAAGACGATGTGAAGAAGGTCCTGCGCCTCCGGCAGGAGGTCGACGGATACTGGAACGCGATCGACCCGCTCTTCACGTGGACGCCCCAGGAGAAACAGGCCCTCAGTTGGACCTTCCTGCGCAGACAGGTGCTTCCGCGGCGCGAGGCCGCGCTGTCGATTGCAAAAGAGATCCGTGATCTCACGCAAGTAAATCTAGACCGTCAACGGCAGGAAATCGATCGGAAAGAGGCCGAAATGCCGCTTTATATCGGCCGCATGTTGATCATGACCGTGCTGGTGGGGATTGTGATCGCGGGAGCCACCCTTTACCGGATGACGAAGCTGGAGCAAAGATCCGTTTCGGATCGCCAGCGCACCGAAGCGGCGGAGGAAGAACTCCGGCGTCTCTCGCGGCAATTAGTGCAGACGCAAGAGCAAGAGCGAAAATCTATTTCACGCGAGCTCCACGATGAAATCGGGCAGATGCTGACCGCGCTGCGCATGGAACTCAGAAATCTTCAAGAGGTCCGCTCCGCTCCCGAAGGGCAGTTCAACGAAAAGTTGAATGATGCAAAACGCCTTGCCGAGCAGTCGCTCAGAGCGGTTCGAGACATGGCGGCCGGGCTGCGTCCGGCTGTGCTTGACGATCTCGGACTCGGTGCGGCGATACAGTGGCAAGCCAGAGAGTTTGCCCGGCATGCGGGTGTTCCCGTGAACGTGCAACTCGATGGCGCGCTCACCGACCTGCCCGACCAGTACCGCACCTGTATCTACCGCGTGGTACAGGAGGCGCTTACGAACTGCGCCCGGCACGCGCACGCGAGCACAATTCAAGTCTCGATCGATCGTCGAGACGATCAGATTCTGGTAACAGTTCAGGATGACGGCATTGGTTTTAACGCTTCCGCGATTCGGGCGCGTGGCCTGGGCTTAATCGGTATACAGGAGCGCATCAAAGAGCTCGGGGGAGAATTCAAGCTCAGCTCATGGCCGGCGAAAGGCACAGCTCTCGCCGCGTCGATACCGATCAGCAGAGACGCCTCACAGTCATGAGCATCCGAATACTGCTGGCCGACGATCACGGAATTCTGCGAAAGGGCATGCGCTTTCTGCTGGAACGCCAGCCCGGCATGGAAGTTGTCGGAGAGGCCGCGGATGGGCGTGAAGCCGTGCGCCTGGCACAAGAACTAACACCGGATGTCATCATCATGGACATCGCCATGCCGCTAATGAACGGGATTGAGGCAACCACCCAGATCGTGAAAAGCGCTCCCGGCATCGGCGTAATTATTTTGAGTATGCACTCCGATGAGGACTATCTTCTTTCCGGACTAAACGCCGGCGCAAAGGGCTATTTATTGAAGGAGACGGCGGAGGTGGATCTGGTTCGTGCGATTGAGGCGGTTGCGAAGGGCACGCCATTCTTTAGTCCGCAAATCGCCAAAACATTGCTTGAAGACTACATGAGATTTTTACAGCAACGAAATCTGCAGGATTCATATGAACTATTGACGGATCGTGAAAGGGAAGTGCTTCAGTTGCTCGCGGAAGGCAAATCTAACAAGGAAGTGGCAACGATGTTGAGCCTGAGTGTTTATACGGTTGAGTCACACCGTACGCATCTTATGCAGAAGCTCAATTTGCACAACACGGCAGAGATTGTGCTCTACGCTGTTCGAAAGAAGATCATCTCCTGAAATGGTGCGATACAGACTCAACTTTACTGGTTTTCCCCTGGCCGTGGCGCGCTAATCGTCGTGGTGCCTTTTTGTCGATGGCCTACCCTGTTTCCGGGATTCTTACGTCAGAAGGACAAGCAATAGGATAAGAGTGTCACACCGGAGGCGTTTGACGCATCGTGGTGCTTGTGATGCCGTCGGAGAGCAATGAGCCTGGGCGACACAGAATCGTAAATGTATGTGGCTTGCTGGTCTACTGGCGATCTTAACCGTCTTTCTCCTCTTGCTCTCCCTCATTCATCCTCCAAGTAGCGGCCGGTAGTGCGAGCGCGGCCTGATCCGGCACTTCTTAACCCTCGAATCATGCAACGCAATAGCAGCGTTGAGCAGCGGCGATGCGGAAAAAACCCGGGTCGCCATCATGCCTTTTTCGGTAGCGGATAACCTGTTTCCGGGATGGATCGAGGGCACTTCTGAATTTAGAGTAAGAGAAGTGAGTGCGGCCGTATCTCCTTTGGCTCGGGGAGGTTTCGGAGGCCGTTTCGGCGGAAGTTCTGTAGAATGAGTGCCTTCGGAGCTCGATGTACAGCACAGATGCTGCGCGGAACCATCCCCGCGTTTGCCGCACGCACCAATTTTGGGGAAACTCCAGTTGGCTGAGTCGCGCCCACGCAACCGCCGGCCGGTCGTCCGATTCGGATGATCGGCCGGACAAAAGCATGGCGAAGTCGTCGAGAGTTAGTTCTGGTCTGATCAGGCAGTAGAAAATGCAAATGAACCTGAGCACAGCAAGAAAAATCTGGACAAGATCAGAGCTGCACGCGCTTGTCGAGGAGAATTTCCGGGGAATACGGTTTATCGCTGTATCGAATCGTGAGCCCTACATTCACCGCTACAAAAGCGGTCGCGTGGAATGCATTCAGCCGGCCAGCGGATTGGCAACTGCTCTTGACCCGATCATGCGCGCAACGGGTGGAACCTGGATCGCACACGGCAGCGGTGACGCAGACCGCGCGGTGGTTGGGCATCGCAATCATCTCGCAGTGCCGCCCGGTGATCCATCGTACACACTCCGCCGCGTATGGCTGGATAAGCGCATCGAGGACGAATACTATTATGGTCTCGCCAACGAGGGTCTATGGCCACTCTGCCATGTGTCTTTCCATAGGCCGATATTTCGTTTGCGCGACTGGGAGAGCTACCGGGTTGCGAATCAACTTTTTGCCGACGCGGTTCTGGACGAAGCCGGGGGTGAAGCGGCATTTGTCTTTATACAGGACTACCATTTCGGCCTTCTGCCGAGGATTCTGAAGGAACGCAACCCGAATCTGATCGTCGCGCAATTCTGGCACATTCCGTGGCCCAACCGCGAGACTTTCCGTGCATTTCCCTGGAAGGAGGAGTTGCTGGATGGGATGCTCGGCAATGACTTATTGGGATTCCATCTTCGTTATCATGGCGCCAATTTCCTGGACACGATTGACCGCGGCCTGGAGGCGAAGGTCGATACGGAGCATTTCAAGGTAACTCGCCGCGGTAAAGATACGCTGGTACGCGCGTTTCCAATCAGTATCGATTTTGACCGCCATGCGGCTGAAGCCCAGAGCCCGGAAGTAGAAGCACACATGACACGTTGGCTCCGCGAATTGGGCGGCAAACCGGAGTTTCTGGGAATCGGAATAGATCGGATTGACTACACGAAGGGCATCCCGGACCGTTTTCAGGCAATTGACCGCTTCTTTGAAATGCATCCGGAGTTCCGCCAGCGGCTGGTCTTTGTTCAAATCGCAGTTCCAAGCCGTGTAAAGATCGAGCAGTACAGGAATCTTAATGACCAACTGGAGAGCATGGTGGCGGCATTGAATTCCAAATGGCGGACAGACTGTTGGGAGCCGATTCGGTACTTTAAACGCCATCTGCCACAAACGGAATTAATGGCCCTTCATCGCCTGAGCGATTTCTGCGTGGTGAGTTCCCTTCACGACGGAATGAATTTGGTGGCCAAGGAATTCGTGAGCAGCCGTTTTGATGGTGATGGCGTGCTGATCCTGAGCAACTTCACGGGTGCGGCGCGAGAACTGGAAACCGCGTTGCTTGTGAATCCCTTCTCTCCGGATCAAATGGCCGACGCGATTTTTCAGGCAACTGTAATGCCTGCCGCTGAGCGTCAGGCGCGCATGCGGCGGCTTCGAACTGTTGTCGCGGAGAACAACATCTATTCATGGGCCGCCAGAATCATGACGACTTTACGACGATTTGAAATTTATTCTCCGGAGTGCGTTACATCAATGGCGGCATCGGGAGTTTCGAATTGATTCGCTCTCGAATGATGTGCGAAGCTGCGCTCGCCGCGCGCATCAAAGCGGCAACGCATGTGCTTCTGGCGATCGATTTCGATGGCACTTTGGCCCCCATTGTCGACAATCCGGACAAAGCCTCGCTGGAGCCACGAACCGCGCAAGTGCTACGCGCCCTTACTTTACAGGACAACGTTTCTGTTGCGTTGGTGAGTGGCCGGAAAGTCAGTGACCTGAAACGCAGGATTGGACTCGATCTTGTATATGCTGGAAATCACGGGCTTGAAATTTCCGGTATGGGGTTGTCATTCAGACACCCGCGCGCCGAGGCCCTGCGGAACTCAGTGAGCGCCATCTGCACTCGATTGGGGCATCAACTCCGCTCCATTCCGGGTGTGTTGATCGAAAATAAAGTATTGACCGGCACGGTGCATTTCAGGAACGCGCCACCTGGCTCGTTGCGGCTGCTTCACGAGACAATCCGTTGTGCGATGCTCCCATATCACAGGGTGCTGCGGTTACGTCTCGCCAAAAAAGCCTGGGAGATCTACCCTCGCGTTCGTTGGAACAAAGGCTCGGCGGCCAGACTGCTTCTCCGCAGGTTCCTTCCGCGCCTGCCGCTTGCCATCTGCATTGGAGATGACGAAACGGACGAGGACATGTTCAAAGCGCTGCCGGACGCAATCACTATTCGAGTGGGACCAGCCAAACGCAGTTGCGCACAATATTTTGTCAACGGGCAGGCAGAGGTCCATGCCGTTCTGGAACTGATACTGGCGCTTGCATCGCCATTGTCAGAGGCGCTCGAACGGAATACTGAATTAGGGGGAGTGAATGCCTTGAATCAAGGGATTCAGAATCATCGATTGGGGGTATCGTTATGAAAAAGACGTTTCTAGCAGGAATACCGCTCATATTCACTTCCTTGCTTTGCGCGGGAGCAAGGCCGGATTTTACCGGAACTTGGAAGCTGGATGAACTGAGGAGCCGGGCTGATAAACTTCCGGTGAAAGTAGTTGAACTTAAAATCGAACAACACGAACCGGCAATCCGGATCACTCTCATCAAGGATGCTCATAAAGGCGGGGCCAGTGAGGTTCTGGCTTTAGTGACAGACGGAACAGAACATCCACAAGATATCGATGGCCAGCCCGCCACGGTGACCGCGCACTGGGACCAGTTTACCGGCGATCATTTGGTGCTCGAACTGAGGCAGAAGAGTGGTGGCCAGGACGTCGTCACTACGCGTAGGTTGAAGCTCGGCGATAAAGGCAAAATACTGACTACCGTTTGTACGATTCAGAAAGATTCTGCTGAAACAAAAGCATACGAATTCTTCGTAAAACAGTGATATGTGGAGCGCTGGTTTCGTAACATAATCTGATTGGAGTTCAGGCCCGGAACAACGCCCGCCAAAGCAGCGATTTCAGAGTGAGCATATCGAGTGTACTGCACGACTGGCCGCTGCGCTTGACGTAGTAGATCGGCTGAGTTTGGCCGTTGCTCTCGACGGCAGGTCCCTCACCGACAACGACATTCATAGGCCCGCGACGTGTCCCACGATTGATCCCGACCGAACACAACACTCGATTGTTGACGCCGGGAAGCTTGGGCGTCACTGTTCGAAATCGTACCGGAACTGACGACCGGACTCACACTAGCCGCAGCGGTCCCGCCGACCGGATAAGCTAATAATTAATGGCATACAAGCGCATCGGGTCCTACGGCATTATCGGAGACATGCATTCAGTCGCACTCGTGGGGATGGATGGATCCATCGATTGGTGCTGCCTCCCGAAATTTGATTCCCCGAGCGTATTTGCCGCCATTCTTGATGAGCACAAAGGCGGTTTTTTCAGAATCACCGCTACCAACAAGGACAGCCAATGCCGTCAGATGTACCTTCCGGAGACCAATGTCCTGGTGACGCGATTTCTGAATTCGGAAGGTGTCGGCGAAATTGTCGACTTCATGCCCATTCAAAACCGCGCACGTGACGCACGCACCGCGCGCCATGAAATCGTTCGCATTGTGCATGGCGTGCGTGGTCTGGTATCTTTCCGTGCCGAATGCCGCCCGGCATTCGACTATGCTCGTGGCACTCACGAGCTGTGCATAAAATCCGGCCAGGCAGTCTTCCGTGGCGCCGATACGCGGCTCGGGCTGGTCTCATCATGCGGGTTGACCGCGGATGGAACCGGCGCCGTTGCGGACATCAATCTAGGACCCAACGAGTCTGCAACATTCGTGCTTCAATACCTGCGCGAGGATGAACTGAGGGTTCCTGCCGATCTTCAGGGATTTGGACAGCAGGCACTACAGGAAACCATCGCCGTATGGAAAAACTGGGTGTCGAAATGCGCCTACGAAGGCCGATGGCGCGAAATGGTCATGCGGTCGGCACTCGTGCTGAAGATGCTCACGTATGAACCGACAGGTGCGATCGTCGCGGCCCCGACCTGTGGCCTGCCCGAAGAGATCGGCGGCGTTCGGAACTGGGATTACCGCTACACATGGATTCGCGACGCAGCGTTCACGATTTACGCTTTTCTGCGTTTGGGTTACACCGAAGAAGCCGGAAAGTTCATGGACTGGCTGCAGCAACGCGCAACGGAGCAGGATACCGACCTCGGGCCACTGCAGGTAATGTACGGAATCGACGGGCGTAGCAATCTGACCGAGATTACGCTGGATCATCTGGATGGCTACAAAGGTTCGCGGCCGGTTCGCATTGGGAACGCCGCCAGCCGTCAGCTGCAGCTCGATATTTACGGTGAACTGATCGATTCCGTTTATCTCTACAATAAGTATGCACAACCGATTTCCTACGATCTTTGGAACTACCTTCGCCGCATGCTGGACTGGGTGTGTCTGAATTGGGAGCGGCCGGACCACGGCATCTGGGAAGTCCGCAAAGCGCCCGAGCACTTTGTCTACTCCAAAATGCAGTGCTGGGTGGCTTTGAACCGTGCCTTGCGTATAGCGGTAAAACGGGGGTTGCCGCTGGATTACGAGCGTATTCGCCGCCAGTCAACCACAATCTACGAAACCATCATGAAGTGCGGCTGGAATAATGAGCGGCAAACGTTCACCCAGTACTTTGGTTCCGATGCCGTCGATGCGAATGCGCTTCTGCTTCCTTTGATGATGTTCATCTCGCCGACGGATCCGAAGATGATATCTACTCTCGACCGGATCATGCACGAACTCGTCTCTGACAGTCTCGTGTACCGTTACGAGCTCGGTCGCGCCAAGGGTGATGGGCTGCCGGGCAAAGAAGGCACATTTAGCATTTGTACATTTTGGTTGGTCGAGGTCCTGGCCAGGGCGGGCAGACTCGATGAAGCGCGGTTGATTTTCGAAAAGATGCTAACTTATGCGAACCACCTGGGCCTCTATGCTGAAGAGATCGGGCCCACTGGCGAAGCATTAGGGAATTTCCCGCAGGCATTCACTCATCTGGGACTCATCAGCGCTGCGTTCGACTTGGATCGCAAGCTCAAGGGACGGGCTTAGATCGAGTCGCTAACCGCGAGCGCCGCAGCGTTGGGTCGGCTAACCGAGCATGCGCCCTCACCGATTTTTTCCAATTCGGAAATTCATCTCTATCGTCGCTGGTGTTGACACAGGTTGTCCGTCACGGTAGCCAGGGTGGAACTTCCATTGTTGCAAAGCCTCAATGGCTTTTTCGTCCAGCCCAAGACCCAAGCCCCTCACCACTCTAATGTCACGTGCACGGCCTTCACTATCTACAATTATATGCAACACAACTGAGCCTGCGATCCTTTTCTCCAGTGCCTTTTCGGAATAGCTCGGATCGACTTTGTACAACACAACTGGCGCGGATACGCCATTGCAAAATGAACATGTTGAAGAAATGATAGCTTGTGGTTGCTCTTGGGTTGGCGTCGGCTTCCACTCCCTCGCCATACGCTGTGCTTCCGCGATCTGAACTGGCGTCATTTTTTCCGCTAGCTTGTCACGCTCTTTCGATGCCTCAATTACCCCTTCAGCGCTGGCTAAAATCAACCACATATGCGCTTGGACATAATCCTGCAACACGCCCTGTCCCTTTGCGTAAAGCATCCCAAGCGCAATTTGAGCGTGCGAATAAGCCTGTTCTGCGGCTTTTCGATACCAATTTGCAGCCTGCTTTGGTTGCACCGGAATACCTTCGCCTCGTTCATACATCATCCCCACTCTATATTCCGCCTCGGCATCGCCGGTGTCCGCCAATGTTTGCCATTCCTTAATGGCTGTAGCGAAATCTCGCTGCTGATATGCACGTAGCGCGCTATTCCTGTCGGCTATGGCGGAGCCGGCGATGAGTACGGCAATCAATGGCAGAAAACTTTCACTGCGCATCGGTTCAGTCCTCCAACAGAGAATAGTACGCCCCTAAGATCGAAGTCTACCGGGAGAACGTCGAGTGATCATGGTTTGTGTAAACACCAATCATTTGCTGTTAAGGGCAATGACGTCTGGACGTTACGCAGACGTATTGGTCATGGCTCAATCAGGTGGAGTTGTGGTTCGCTAAGATCCAGCGGGACGAGATTGCTAAAAACAGTATTTCGTTGCCATGCGCGCAGAGGAGCATGATCATGCTCAATCGGATATTTTGCGCTGACATGCACGCGGGACAAGGCGCTGAGGGGACCGCCGAGTTCCGCCTCAGCCGCTCTCACACCAGCTCTTCGACCATCCGGTCGATCTCTTCCCGGCTGATGTAGAAATGCGGCGCGGTGCGGACCCAGCCGCTGCGATTCGCGGTCACGATGCCGCGCTCCTTCAAATGCCGCACGATGGTGTGGCTTTCCACTCCCGGCTTGCGAAAGCTCACGATCCCGGCGCCGGTCTGGGGTGTCCTGCGGCCCAGCACTTCGTATCCTTTGCGGCTCGCGCCCTCGGCAATCCGGTCTCCCAGAGACTGCACCACCGGTCCGACGCGATCCACTCCCACTGCGAGCAGAAACTCGATGGCAGCTTTCAAACCGAAGCATCCCACCGTGTTCAGTGTGCCGCATTCGTAGCGCGCCGCGTCCGGCCTGAGCGTCATGTCGCGTGTGCCGTAATCGGTGTAGCGCGCCACATTGGTATATCCGAACTCCACCGGTTGTACGCGCTCGCGCATCTCCGCGTGAATGTAGAGGATGCCGCAGCCTTCAGGTCCCAGCAGCCACTTGTGACCGTCGGACGCCAACGCATGGATCCCCGCCTTGCGCGCATCCAGCGGAAAGGCGCCCAGCCCCTGTATGGCGTCCACCACGAAAAAACATCCGCGTCTGCCGCAGATTTCGCCGATGGCTTCGAGGTCCGCGCGATAGCCGTTCAAATATTGCACGAAGCTGATGGCCAGCAGACGCGCTCCTCGGCATGCGACGTCCACTTTTTCGAGCGGATCGTAAATCGACAGACACTCGAGGCGCACGCCTTTTTCTTCCAGGCGTTTCCACGGATAATAATTCGCCGGAAACTCCTCCTCGAAAACGACGACCTTGTCGCCAGGCTTCCAGTCGAGTCCCATCGCAATCGTAGCCAGACCTTCCGACGTGTTCTTGACGATCGCGATATCTTCGGGCGCGCTTGTGATCAGCCGGGCCGCGGCGCGGCGCAGTCCGTCATACGCGGCCAGCCACTGGTCATAATGCAGGCTGCCGAACTCGAGCGCATCATCGGTGAGCTTCTTCATGGCCGCAGCCGCCGCACGGCACAGCGGTGTTACGCCCGCATGGTTCAGGTAAATGAGATGCTCGCGCACCGGGAATTCGGCTTGGTACTGCTCCCAGAGCGCGGGAGTCAAAGTTTGGCTGGTCTGGTTCATTATTTCTATCATCGGCCAAACGCGCTTTTCCGACAAACACACGGATTTTGCAGCACAGGGCTTCGGGCAGCCCACTCGAAGCGCGGAGCTTTCTGTCCGCCGCGAGACAGTTATCCCTGGAGCCGCAATCCCCGCGAGTCCGGCGCCTTGAGCTCTCTTCGATTGACAAAAGTGAGGTTTGTGGATATTCTTGGCCACGCTCTCAGTGGTGTGCAACGCTCTCGCCAATCGCCGCTGGTCCGACTGATCCCTTGTGGCAGTCGCTTGCATCCAGGCATTACCAACATTGCGGATTTCGCTCTGACCTCCTCGGGAGGG
>JADMIO012779265.1_pt1 | contig 13873 bp, 9 predicted proteins | sample 8958161 | NCBI WGS metagenome assembly JADMIO01 (sample SAMN16585339, study PRJNA669376) | soil metagenome | isolation source: Crop rotation soil | place: USA: Cullars Rotation, Alabama | collected 2011 | reverse complement strand
ATGAAGGCATTTGTATCTCTTTCCAATTTCTGTCGTCATAATTTGGGACGGAATAAAAAAGACTATTTCTACCCGTAACTTTCTTAAACCATATTTCTCTGTTGCCTTCGTCGCTCCTCATGCCCATAAACTGTTCACCTGCTAATTGCTCTGCTTCTTTTTGTTTTCCTTCAAAAAGCAATTGCCTTATCTGCGATAAATATTTATAGGCGCCTTTACGATTGTAATCTCTTGGTGCCCCAGTCCAGAGCGTTTCTTCATTGAATTGAATTCTGTCTTGCGATACGCCTCCGAAGATCATAGCGCCTAATCTACCATTCCCAATCGGAACTGCGTCAGTCCAATTAGCCGATGGATGGTCGTACCACAATTTCAGCCCTTGCTGAGAAAAGCAATCCGAGAAAAAGAGAAGTGCCAGCGAAATGAAAATTATTCTTCTTGGTATCATTGAAACTTGTTGGATTTTCCGAAAAGTTCGAAACTCGTTATTAATCGTTCATCTCGTACAAAGACGATTTACATTCTATTCAACTATTATCGCTTCCTGTACATCGTCCTCCTTAACCAGTGGCTTTAACGCATATACGAAGTTGTTGTTCTTAATAACAACCTTGCTCGCTTTACTTCCACTGACATGAAGGAATACAGGTGTTGGCTTGTCAACACTGCAATTATAAACGAAAACGTTTTGTACATTTTTCAAATCGATGGTAGGCTTGTTCGCAAGAGGCATTAGCGTCTTGACGTTGTCAATTACTAAACCACTCACGTTTTCCGCAGTAATTGAAGCTCCCTGCTTTGTTGTGATTCGCACGTTGTGAAATTCTATTCCGCTTGCCTCTTTAATAAGCGCACCGGTTTGGGCATCGAATTGAATATCGCTAAATGATATGTCCTCAACCGGCATTTCAGCAAGGCCGTTGATATAAATAGCCTGGTTGGTTTGTGCAGTAATATTACTTAGATGAATATTGCGAAATTTCGGCGTTCGTTCTGAAACTGGCTCCGGTTGGGTCCTGGAATACTGCATATCCAAAACCACTGCCTGTTCACCGATATTCTTCATGATTATATTATCCACCCTGATCTCCTCCACCACTCCTCCACGCCCACGTGCAGTCTTTATGCGAATTCCCCTGTCAGTTCCATCAAATATGCAATTGGAGATCGCGATTTTTCTAACGTCGCCACTCATTTCACTTCCGATTACAACTCCGCCATGTCCCGACAGCATAGTACAATTAGTAATCGTGTAGTTTTCAGCAGCAGCAGCTTTAGTTCTACCAGGAACGTCTTTGCCGGATTTAATAGTGATGCAATCATCGCCCACACTGATATGGCAATTGGAAATATGAACGTATTTACAACTTTCCGGATTGATGCCATCCGTATTTGGTGAATGCGGATTGTTGATGGTTACGCCTGTCACGGTTACATTCTCACAAAATTCCGGATTTACAGTCCAGAAGGGTGAATTGACAATGGTAATACCTTCAACCAACACATTCTTGCAATACATCGGTTGGATAAAAGGAGGTCGAAGAAAACCGCGCTTCATTTGTGCGGGATCATCCGGTAGAATAATATTCTTATTAAGGCTATCGAATGTTTTTTGTAACGCAGTTCTCGGTTGTTGCCCTTCTTTGTAGTTAAGCACATAATCCCACCATTTCTTTCCATGACCGTTAATCAATCCTCTTCCGGTGATGGAAATGTTTTCGGCTTTATACGCATAAAAAAGCGGAGAAAAACTTTTCACATCCACCCCTTCGTACCTGCTCTCTACCATTGGCAAGTAATCTTCAAACTTGTCACTAAAGTGAAGCTCTGCTCCCGCATCAATCAAAATGGTGATATTACTTTTGAGGTGAATCGGTCCCGTCAGATATTTTCCAGCCGGAAAATATATTGTACCACCGCCTTTTTTGGACGCGGCTTCAATGGCCGCAGCAATTGATTTGGTTGCGATCTTACTACTGTCGTTTTTCGCGCCGTAGCCAAGCACGTTATAATATTGCTGCGCGAAGGATGATTTCACGAACAGAAGAAATACAAAACATGCAACAAGACCTACTCTCCCAAACATTAGTTGATTACAATTTCGTTGTGATATGTGTCAAATTCTTTCCTGAATAAATTTCTTTCCCGTCGGCATACACTCTCAAGCCTACGCCTTTTCGATATCTTGTTCCATCCTTATCATAAAGGATAGTAAGCATTTTACCATGGTAAGGAATTTGGTCCAGGCAAAACCAATCCCATTTGTCTTTTGGGATCAGCGGATAAATTTCAATTACATTATCCTCTCTGGGCTTTAATCCCACAAGGTCATTAATAATTAAATCTGCAAAACAGGAATGATTATAATAACTACTTCTTGGGTTGTCGCCCTTGAGCCATTCTCCATTTTTTTCATCCTGGTACTCGCCAAGATACGGTAGTCCGCGTTTCTGATGCGACCACGCGTACTTATGCAGTTCATTATAAAAAACATTGGCGTCCACTTTGGAATGGTTCTTATAATTTGTCAATAAATTGGCGAGTCCTTTCAATGTTTGGGTAGTGGCATAAGGCCATACGGCACCGTCCCATTCGCATCCGTGCCCTGATCCGTGTGTGCGGAATAATGGATGACGCCTTTCCGCAGTTGTCAATCCCCATGTTGCGGTGAATCCATTTGCGTCAACCAACTGGTCCCACGCCGAAGCATATTCTTTTTTATCTGCAGGAAGATTGAAATACCAGGGAATAAAGCCAATTGCTTCCCTTGCATCTTCTAGTTGTCCGTTAGCATGCCTGACTTTAAAGAAAGTTTCGCTCTTATCCCAAAGACTATCCTGCACCAATTGTTTTAACTGACTAGCTTTCTTCTCGTATTTTGTTTTGAGGCTGTCAACAGCAACTAACGCAGCCATTTTTGAAAGTGCAACGGCGTTGCCATACATGTAGCTATTTATTGTAGGACGACGATTGAGTTCTTTCCTGCCACCACTGATTGATTCCTCCATCGCATCACGAACATCGAACTGCCAGAATAATCCAGAGGGCAATTTCTTTTCTTCTTCCCACTGCATGTAATCAGTATTTAGCGCGAGGATATTTTTTTTAATAAATGCTTTGTCAAGATTGACGAGATAACGATTATAGACAGCGTTCTGCAGCCAACTGCTGAATGCATGCAGATGAGGCTTCGGTGTTTTTGGATCAACGTAAAGCCAAAAATTTATATAATCATCGAGATATTCTTGATTATGTAGCCAACGTAGTTCATAGATGTGATGACCTAATGCACTACTAACCGTATTGTATTTTCCCGCGTGATTAACTGGAGTTATAAATTCCGTGAACACGAAACCATCAGGCGTTTCTTTCAAGTGCTTCCTGATCGCCCACCAGCGGTAGTAATATATTTTTTCAATAGTGGTATCGGGGCATTCGAACAGTGGAATATTTGAAGCTAACCAGTCATATGCCTTGTCATTCGTGATGTAGTTCTTCACCGTTTCTGTATCGGTGGAATTAAAATAATTGACGTATTGCCTCAGCTTATCTTTTGATAAGATTTGTTGGGCAGTTGCGCCATTTTCAAATCCAAATACCAGAAGGACCGGATAGAGCCACTTCATATACTTTTTAATCCTGTTCATATTATTCAAATAACCAATCGAGTTCTTTTTTTATTCCGCCTGAAACAAGGCCTGCGTCATAAGTAGGAACATCCTGGTCGCCATCAACGAATCCTAATACCAAACACATTCCTTTTGGAAGTTTTAGTGTATTCGTTCCAGCTTTATAAGTAAATGTGTGCACGTCAACAGGAGGCAGACCAGATATGATGAGTGCGTTTCTGATTTTTGGCTCGGCTTGTCCATAATCATTTGCTGAAGCATCCGTTTCCAACTGCGGCTTTTGCAAATAACGACGATCAGGTGAGTTGAAATAACCAACCAGCACCTTGACAGGTTTGGTGTTTTCAAAACTGATGGTAGTGCCTTCCGTTAGTTGGGTGGCTTTGGAAAGTTTCAAGCCATTAAGCTGCTTCAACTCCGCCGCAAAATCTTTTATATACGTGGCAGTATCCGCAAACATTTCCTTACCGGTTTCTACTGAATACACTGGAACCGGTGTGAGTAACCTGAAGGATGCATTGGTTAAAGCTTTCTTTTCAGCGGTTGCTCCATTCTTAATTCCGGATTGGAGAGAATCAATATGCTTTCTAAAAACCTTTAACTCCTGTTCGTAAAATGGCAGCAGCTCTTCCCAAGTTTTATTCTTGCCATCATTTCCGCCAATTGGAATTTTTCGCTGTTGTGTTTGCATACTATTTGCATAGAGGTAAGCATTCTTTGTAAGATCCACCAGTTGTTTGTAAAATGATAAGCTGGTTTCTAGGTGTGCATAAGCCTTGTGCAGGTCGCGAATGTCATTCGAATATTTATATCTTAACACGTCGAGGGCGGCAGCAGCTTTTTCGCCGAAATTATTTGCAAGCGCCTGGTAAATGTGCATGTCATTTCTTAACCGTTCAAATTCCTGTTTATTCCTTGACACGTGTGCGCAGGCTTTTTCAATGGCATCAACGGCATTTTTTCCATGAGCGCTCACTTCGCGAATAATCTGCACGGGTGTTTCGCCAATATGAGATTCTTTCTTCCATTCTTTTTCAGCATATTCGGTCAACATTTCGCCTTCCGGTCCTTCCGAATTGTACAGGAGAGTGAATAATCCATATCGATAAGGATTGATCAATTGAGTCATGAACATTCCTAATGTAAGAGTCTGGCGGTTGCCATCTGTGATTCCAAAACGGCGTAATAATTTCGGAGCAATTTCACCAGACTGTTCGTAAGCCTCTAAGATATTTCTTCCGTGCGCTTGATCTGTACCATACCTTTTGGCGAGAAGATCTATCCAGTATTTCGATTCTGCAATAGAGTCTCGGTCTGCCTTCCATGCATACCTGCTCCACGCTTTATACCAGATCCAATCCCTTTCCACCTGCAATAACCTCGGATTAGTTTTATCGGCGGCAAATGGCCAATCCCAATAAGAAGCTTGCGGATATAAATGCAATCCATTCCCATGATGCACTTTGTGCATTGCCAAAACGGATTTGCGAATAAAGTCGGGTGAACCATACCTGAATGGTTCAAGATTCGCGAGAATATGGACGTTTTCAATTTGCACTGAACCAAGACTCGCGAGTTGCTGATGCAATTGCGCCCACGGACCACGCGGCGTGTAAGTGGTCAGCGCTTCGCCATTATATTTTGCTTCTGTATATAAGTTCTTATAGAGCGGAAGTGCGGCTTCCATCACACTAGGCGCATCCGTATCATGCGCACGCAACACGATTGGTGGCTCTTCTTTTTTACCAAGCGCTTTCAATCCATCCTGCACGCCGGGAATAATTGTTTTTGTGAACCAATCAATATCATCTTGTCCCACACCCTCCATCGCTTCTCCTAATGCAACCATTAATCCTACGTTCGGATATTTTTCCACAAACGCCGCAATAGATTTCCTGGTGTAGTCCGCAATGATGGGGATGATATGTCGGTTACGATCTTGCGTGGCTAATCCATTTTTTTCAGCAAAAGGTTTTGACACAATGATGTTATAAAACATCTGGATGACCCATATTCCCCTTTTGTCCGCTTCGTTCGTCAGAAAAGAAAAAATCTCTTCATTCTTTTTGAATGTGGTGTCATCAACCTCTACCGCGTAAGGATAATCATTGAGTCGGACGAGCGAAGCGAAAGGATGTCCATTCCAGAGGTATAATGAATTCATACGATTCTCTACCATTGAATCCAGTACCTGCAACCATAATTTTTTATCATAGAACCAGGGAAAGGTTTCAGGAGTATATGGATATTCATATACATGTCTGCCAGGGAGGTAAGTTGATTTTTGCAATCCAATGCACTCGCCTCTCAACACCATCTGAGGTTTGTCAGCAATAGAAACGATCTCCGGCAATTTTCTGTTTTTATTTAACACATCAGCCAATTCCAGACAACCGTAGAGCACGCCGGATGCATCAGACCCGATCACTGCAATATTTTTCTTTGACGAAGTAATTGTAAAGGCTTCTTTAGCGGTAGAGTCAAATTTGGGAAGTTGAAAACTTGAAGAAAAATTCTTAAAAATGGGATCCGAAAATTTCCCCACTACGATGAGTTTTCCAGTGGGTGGCACTTCATTCTCATTAACAAGAGTAGCGATGTACCCATTTTTTGCCAAGGCCTCCGCTAGTTTTGATGCGCCAAATTGGATTCTGGATGAAGCCGAGGCCGAAATCAGGATTGAAACACGGGGCGATGTAGTTTGTTGTCCGTGTGTGGCCAACCAAAATAAATTTGCAGCAAGCAGGAAAACACAAGTCAATCGATTCATCTCGTTCGGTCGTTTCATTGTTTGCGCATGATATCCGCATGATATAATTGCGCAAGTTCGCCAGATAAAAAATTCGAAAATATAAGTTATCCAATTCTAGCCATCATGAACTATCATGGGATTTAAATGATTTAAAGCGAAAAGACGTTAAAAAAATTAAAGTAGTGGCATGAGAGTTCTGAAATAAAGGATAACCTGTGTACCAAATCAAAGAATGGTCTGCATCAAAAACGAACAGTTTCTTAGTTCATGTCTAGAGCTTGTTTGCTAAATATCAGTCCGTTATAATTTGGCCATCTAATTGTAGGCCAATGTCATGCTCCGGAATTATTTTACAATCGCCCTCCGCAACCTTCGCAAGAATAAGCTTCATTCTTTTATCAATCTGGCCGGCTTGTCTATTGGACTCGCGTGTTGCCTTCTCATCTTCATTTACGTTCAGCGTGAGCTGAGTTATGATCGGTTTCACGAAAAGAGTAAACAGATTTATCGTCTTACCGCCATTCTTCACTTGCCGAAAGAAGACAGACCGCGAGCCGTGACTTCACCACCAATGGGCCCCACTATCCGATCGAATTTTCCGGAAGTTCAAAATATGGTTAGGATTAATTATTCTTCCAGGTTTATTTCTTACCAGAATAATAAACAGTTCGACTTAAAAATTATTTACGCCGATTCTACCTTCTTTGACATCTTCACCTTCCCACTAATCGAAAGCATTGACAGCCGACCGCTCGAAAAACCTTTTTCCGTTGTATTGACTGAAAGCACGGCAAAGAAATATTTCGGTGACGAAGACCCGATCGGAAAAACAGTGCAGTTATCGGACACCATTCCGCTTAGGGTGACGGGTTTAATTGCCGACGTGCCGCAGAATTCGCATTTCTCTTTTGATTGTTTGATGTCGCGTTCCACGATTGACGAATTGAATCAACGACGACCCGACAACAATTGGTTTAATAATAATTACTACACTTACCTGCTTTTAAAGAAGGGCACTAATGCGACGGCCCTCGAAAAAAAGGTTAGTGATTACATTCTTTCGCAGATGGAGGAAGCAAAAAAAGCTTCAGGCCTGTGGTATGATTTGAAATTGCAACCGCTTCGGGATATCCATTTAAAATCTAACCTCAATGCTGAAATCGGACCCAATAGCGACATCTCTTACATTTATATTTTTTCAGCAGCGGCGATTTTTATTTTACTGATCGCCTGCAGTAATTTTATCAATCTCTCCACTGCAAAATCATTAGAACGTACAAAAGAAATCGGCTTAAGGAAAACAGTAGGTGCGCGTCGACCGCAGTTGATGCTGCAATTCCTGGGCGAATCCTTATTCTTTTGTCTTGTAGCGGGAATTGTATCGTTAATACTGGTTATCACTTCACTTCCTTATTTTAATCAATTGACTGGCTTAAACGTGGAGCTGAGCGACTTGAAAGATCCGATGCTGATTGGAATTTATGTTGGCGTGATCATTTTTGTGTCAGTTGTTGCAGGACTATATCCTGCGATTTTACTTTCATCGTTTCAACCCGTGCTTGCGTTAAAAGAAAGTGTGAAGGGGACCGTGCATCATCTTGTATTAAAAAAAGGATTGGTTGTTTTTCAGTTTGTGGTTGCAATCGGGCTGATCATTGGGACGATTGTAGTGTACAGACAATTGCGCTACATCCAGGAGCGCAATCTCGGATTAGATAAGGAGCAGGTTGTGCAGGTAGAAATTCCTCCGGTCGACCAGGCAAAGGGATCGATATTGCAAACATCGCTTGCAACTAATCCGCACATTACGAATGTGTCGCTGAACGATTTTTCTTTTAGCAATGGATTTAGTTCAGTTGCTGTGTTGCCGGAAGGAGCAAATGAAAACGAGCTGAATTCGCTTCCTGTCATTTCCGTTGATGAGCATTTCATTCCCACATTCAAGATCGCTCTTCTTACCGGTCGCAATTTTTCGAGCGCATACCCTTCCGATGTTGACCACGGTTTTATATTGAATGAAACGGCCGCAAAACATTTTGGATGGACAGCGGAATCAGCATTAGGCAAAGGAATCAACTGGGGATTGGGAAAAGAAGGAAAGGTCATTGGCGTAGTCAGAGATTTTAATTTCAGTTCGCTTCATGAAAACATCCGGCCTTTGATACTTCATATGCTTCCGGAATCGTATGACCTTCTTTCCATTCGCATTCAGCCGGGACAGGTAGCACAAACATTGTCCGAAATCGAAACAAGCTGGAAAAAAGCGGGCACCAGTAGTCCGCTTGAATACAGATTTATGGACGAAGACTTTCTCAGCTTGTATAAGGCCGATCAAAAAATGCAATCAGTACTTGCCGTATTTACTTTCTTTTCCATTTTCATTGCTTGTCTGGGAATATTCGGTTTGAGCGCCTATACAATTCGCCAGCGCCTGAAAGAGATTGGTGTTAGAAAAGTGCTAGGAGCTAGTTCATCAAGTATTGTTTGGCTATTTTCGAAAGAATTACTGACGCTCATTCTAATCTCCATTGTGGTAGCCAGTACCATTTCCTACAGTTTAATGAACATGTGGCTGCAAGATTTCGCTTATCATGTTGACATCAGCATTTGGATATTCATAGTGGCTGGATCATTAACACTATTGATTTCCTTCTTAACTGTATCGGCTGTTGCATTTAAAGCGTCTCTCGTTAGTCCATCAAAGAATTTGCATGCTGAATGAGTAAGCTTTAACTGGTTGCGGGCCGCAAGGTCCCAAGTACTTCTGTCTTTCCGTTTTCGTGATTCGAAAACGGAGTAATGTTTCTTTCCAAATACATTTTTGCCCTTTCCGCAGCAGGCTTGAATTGGGACTCTGATAGTTGCCCGTCACCATACATATCGATAAGTTGTTCTTTCAGATTTTTGAATTCCTGGTGTATACTTTCGGGCATTGGCAAATTCATTGGCGGAATCCTTTTCGCAACATCATCGATCCTTCTATTCAAATGCCATAATCGTAATGTGGATGAAATTCCATTTACAGACTTGAAAACTGGAAAGAAAAGCGTAACAATAGAAAACACAAATGCTGCAAATCCTGTAACAAATCGTCCTCACGCCCGGGAGTTGATTTTGTTTCATAGCAAAAAGGTTTATTCAATCAATTACTGTGTGTGCCTGTTGCCTTAAGCAACACGTAAGTTTAGATGGGACAGCTAGGATCGATATTCAATTTGACGGGAGAAAAGAAAGAAGGGAAACAGGCAGGAGAAAATGGTTTACGGTTTTCAGTTTGCGGTTTCGCGTTTCGCGTTTCGGCATTCACCCCCCGGCGAGTCTCCGGTGAAGAAAAAGTTCAGATGTGCTGCCGGGACTCGCCCGTCAAGTATCAAAACACGCGAGTCCCGCAAGCGGAGACCCGCGTGGAGGAAAAATTCGCAAACCCGAAGGTTTTACTTCATGCTAATGGAAAAGTTCGTTTTATCCTTCTAGCCCCAAGAATTCCTGGCAAGAGTATCAGAAGCAGAAATGCAATTATCAAGAGATAGTTATACTTAAAAATATACTTCCACTCTTCAAGATAGTATTCAAGTCTTCGTTTCATGATCTCCCATTTGGTTGGAGGCACATACAGCAATTTTTTGCGCGGCATAGAAATGAGACGCCGGAAACAAAAATTTTCATAAAGTCATCGAATCATTTTTTGTACTATTATGAATGGGCTAGCGATTTAATCAACAAAAATTTTCTGGACTGAAAGAGTAAAGCCCCGCCGCTCAATAAAACAAAAACAACAATGAACATCACGCCTGTTTCCCAGCCAGGATTATAATTCAAATGATTTTTCAGTCCCGATAACAACACCGGATATACAGTTAGAATGCCGGACCACGCAAATCCGTTCACCAATGCGTTCGACCATTTGTGGCTATGCCGCGAGATGTTTTTCCAGTTTGCATAAATACCAGCGGCCGGAAAGATCAATAAGAGGAGCCATTCAGCAAATTGCATTCTGAAAATCGAGACAGTATTTTTTTCAATTACCCAGCTCAAGGCAATCACTACAACGAGTACCATCATCCATTTGTTCCATCCGGGAAGGTTTTCGTAGTAAGATGATCGATCGTTTATTGCTTCCCGATCTATTGATTCAGCAACTTTGATTTCGTTCGTTTGTTTCATCTTGATTAAAATTTTTTGCTTAATTGATATGAAGAAATGCTAATGAGGTTTTTTCCTTCTTGTTAATGATCTCTATTGCCATCCACGTTTGTGCGATTGCAAACAGACCAAATACGATCAACACGAGGTAAGGAATTGGATTTGTGTTCATCATTTTTGGAATCGCGTTTCCAACAAAGAGCATAAGAAATGCTGTTACACAAATGAGCCCGGTCATCCTGCTGATCTCTCCTTGTCTGGACAGACCTATTGCAAATAATAAAGTACCGATGAACAGCGGCACAAGGATTGGAATCAGGAATACTAGCGCGTCTGTTTGCATAAACTCCATGACTCTTACCACATCCTGCTGAATGGTTATTTCGTTATCGGTCATATAATAGGCGAGTAAATGGAAGAATGCATCGGAGCATAGACCCAGTGCGCCAATAGCCATACAGGCAGCCCCTATCCATGTTATTCTTTTCTGAATTAGTTGATACTTCGAAAAACTAAATAGCGCCGCTATATATAGGACCGATGAAATGATTTGCGTAACTACCGAAGCCAAAACGCTGGTCCTCGACTGTTTTACGATGGAAAGAATGTGCGCCGTATCCGTGGTCCCGGGATCGGGCATCAGTAACCAACTTATCCCAAATGTTAAAGAAGCCAAAATGAGTAATCGTGCCGCCAGTTGTCGTTGCATGTTCATATTATTTTTTTCGGCGACAAAGATGAGTTGCTGGAAAAGCGAAACAGTTCGAATCCGTTTATTCGAACAGAATAGCTTCAATGAAGATGGTTCGGATGCACGAATTTGCTGATTCGAACTATTAAACGATTGAGAAACAACGCTAGGCTACTGCGGCGCGCATTTTCATTTTCTCGCGGTATTCTGTAGGAGTTGAGCCTGTGAACTTCTTAAAAACAGTATTAAAGGTGGTTTTGGAATTGAAACCGGCTTCGAATCCGATTGATAGGATGGTGAAATTTTGATTCTTTGGATCGATCAATAACTGCTTTGCCTCCTCCACCCTATATCCATTGATGAGGTCATAAAAGTTTTTCTGCAAGCCTTCATTGATGGCCTGTGATACCAGGTAGGTTGGCAATTGAAGTCGATTGGCCAATTGTTGCAATGTCAATTCAGCCTCATGATACAATTTTTCATCCTCCATTAGAGCCAGGACTTTTTTCACAATCGGTTGCAGTTTTTTATCCTCTGACTTCGTCGGCTTCTTTTCTTTCTGGCTTCCCATTTCCGCTTCCAATAGTTCTGCTTCATGAAATTCTTTTTCCACCTGCTCTTTCTTTAAATGTCCCTGTACCTGCCATACGGAAGGTTGCGAAACGCCTTTTAAGGTAGCCAGGTATATATATGGTGTTGTAATGGACAACATAATCAATAATAAGAGAGTGACGTGCTCAGGGTACATCGTCATTAACGGAAAAACAATGATGCCGGCAATCACGAGACACAAATAGCCATTGATCAGCAATCCCACCCACTGAAGATTGATTTGAGTTGTCTCAGAAAACAGGTGTCGAATCGATTTTTGATATGAGGTCAACTGCTTTCGTGCAAGAAAATAATACACGATGAGGTGAGCCAATCTAAAATACATCAGGATAAGGGTTGACGGCTGTCGCAGAATCTGCGGATTAATCTCTTCTCCGAAAGGATATTTATGGGACATGTAAGCAATGTTCGCATATATAGGGAAGAAAAATAAAATGAATGGAACAAAATGCGGCCATGCTTTTTTAAAGGTGATGCGTTCCTTAAAACTTCTTAAGTAAAAATAGAGGCAGGGTCCTATTAACAACGGGAAGGGTTGTACAAAAAAGGTATTACGCCATCCGAGTATTCGATTTAAAATGGGAATCGTCATCACGATGGAGAGGAACAGGATATACAAGGCCAGCGACGTGTTCACCGATTTATCGCTCTTCGGATGAGCATACAGTATAGCAGCAAGCAAAATACCTTGCAGGATTCCCAGCCCACACACAAAATAGAGGACCTCCTCTGATATGGAAAGGATGTACACGCGGTTAATTGAGGTGGTACTAAGTTAAAACTTATTGGTAAGATTTAAATCCGAATGTACTTGAACATTGAGTATTGAATATTGAGTGTTTTGGCGAAAGCAGTTTTTGGTACGCGTGTGCAGTCACACGCGTTGTCGCCGTCGATTGTGTCGTCGTCGATTGTGTCGTCACAATCGACCAACACCCTCACTAGCCGCTCTCACATTTTTCTCCTCCCCTTTAACTCTCACCAAACACAACATCTTCTTATCATCCAAATAAATCTCAATAGAAGGTGCGGAGCGATCTGCGCGGTCGTCTTGATACATCTCTTCAAAAACATCTTTGATGCAATTTGTTTTTGTTCTCCAGTCCAACACTTCTTCCGCCAGGTAATCGCCCTTTTCAATTGTGAAATGATCGAGTCCTAATTCAATTGCTTCGCCGGGCGACTTCTCTTCTGCGCCAGCGATGTAAATAATTTTCCCATCCTTACATTCACCGATACCATAATAGTTTCGGGAGAATCCACCGGGTACTTTCCGAATGAGATTTTCAAATGCCTCACCTATGCCCATTGGAAAAGTTTTTACTACTGCACCCATCACATTGATGTTACTGCGGATCTGATAATCTTTCATACACTCAAATTGAATTTGATAAATAGAATAAACGCTACAACTTTGTTGCCGAAGGCCGATTGCGAAACAGCATTGCGATGTTTCGTCCCCGATCATTGGACGCCAACATAAAATTCACGAGTTTCCTTAACAGGCACAGACAAGTAAGAAAAAACAACGATACCGGAATTAAACGCAATTGCCTTTTTTAATTTCAGTGACCTGGAGCCAGGCAAACTTTCAAACAATCGCTTTCCCTTTCCCAGGATGATTGGATGAATCATCAAATGCATTTCGTCAACAAGGCTCAGTTGTAATAATGTTCTTACAAGTTGTCCGCTCCCCAACACAAGTATGTTCTTACCAGGCTGCTTCTTCAAATTTTCTATTTCTTTGGTAAGATCACCTTTTATTATTATTGAGTTTTCCCACGTTAATTTTTTCATCTTTCGTGACACTACATATTTCGGCATGCTGTTCATGGCGTTGGCGAAACTTGCGGAATCAGTATGTGAAGGCCAGGCCTCGGCAAAGATTTCATATGTTTTTCTCCCCAATAGCAATGCATCCGCCGCCAATAGCTCCTCGTACTTGAATTTCAGGTATTCTTCATTGAAATAGTCCAGGCTCCATCCACCATATTCAAACTCTTCAGCGCCGCCAGGATCTTCCATGACGCCATCGAGAGGGGAAAG
>JADMIO012610934.1_pt1 | contig 13873 bp, 14 predicted proteins | sample 8958161 | NCBI WGS metagenome assembly JADMIO01 (sample SAMN16585339, study PRJNA669376) | soil metagenome | isolation source: Crop rotation soil | place: USA: Cullars Rotation, Alabama | collected 2011 | reverse complement strand
AAATTGCACGCTTCTCATAGTAATATTCTTATTATCTGTTCCTACTATAACCTCTACATTTTTATTATAAATAGACAGAAAAAAATTTCAAGTGGAAATATTTACTTTTTTATCGGCAATATTTACCGATATTATTGCTTTTTGTTTTTATAAAAATTTGTAATATTTTTTTAAAATTGTTATATTAATTTTAGTATTAAATTTTTATAAATTATTTCTAGGGGGAAATATGAATTATATAAAAAATATAATTTTCGGTTTTTTTATAGCGATGGCCTTTAACATATCTGCAATGAATAACAATCCTACGATGCAATATATGTGTAACGGACAAATGCATAGAGTAGTTTATCATGTGGAGCAGAGTGGAGGATATCAACTAGAGGGGGAAGGACGCAAAATGGAAATAAAAGAAAAGAATCCGACCATTCACTATTTCTATGCTGACCAAAAGAATGATCCTAGTATAAAAACTTCATCTCCGAATAATCCATCACCACAAAAACTTTGGGATAGAATACAAAACAATCAACAAACATGGGCGCAAACTCAAGGATTGAAAATTCTTCCAATCAGGGAAGCTGCTGTTGTTCAATCAGAAAGTCAACAAACACAGCCAATGCCAATTCAACAAGCACTGCCAATTCAAATTAAACAAACTCCGCCACCAATAAGGTTAGTTGCTAATCCTAACCAATAAAAAAACTCCATTACAATTATAAATAAGCGAAAGATAAACTCTTTCGCTTATTTATTGATATGCATCGCGTTCTACTGGATGTTCTTTAGATGAAAAGTTGTAAACATACTCAGGTTAATATTCAATTCATTAGATTTAATGCATTAATTTAAAAATTATTCTTTCTCAATTAATTCACTGAACTCACAAAAAAGTTGTCTTGTGTTATTTTTTAAAATTAATGAAGATCGAGCAATTATTTTATATTGCTCCTTGCGATTATCATTTTTTATACGCTCGTATTCTTCACGAATATCATTATTAAAAATTTCGAAAGGATTATGCTTTCGTGTTCCACCTTCATTGACTTGAGGCAAATGTATTTCAAGTAATAGTTTTTCTTGATCGAAAGTCCATTCTATATAGCAATTTAACTTACTATCTTGCTTGAGCCATACCTTATTTTTTTCATCAGCAAGATCCTCATCAACGTTTGTATTAATTATTGAATTTATTTGCGCAGGACCCAAATTATTTTCAGGGAAATTACTTAAAATATTTTCGTATGTTTTTCTTTTTCCGCCTTTACTTTTTTCCAAATCTTGTAACCATTTTTCAGTTTCATCAGAAAAATATTTGTACATTTTTTCTCCTTGTCTTGGGCAATAAGTTAAAGAAAGTAAATAACTATTCTCTCTTTTTTTCCATTCTTCGGTATTAATTGTATGGAAAAATGCTCTTTCTTTGGTGGCTAATCTTTGTATTATTTGTTCATCTATTTGACCCAGTAAATACATTAACCAAGATAAAGGGGACCAGGAAAAGTATTTGTTATAGCTATTTCTAGCTTGGTACAATTCTTCCCAATCTTTTTTATTCCAGCCAATATTAGCACTATATGATTTTTGTTCTTCTGCAGCCATATCTTGGTATTTTTTAATGATTTGATCAGGCGTGAGACGGATCTTTTCACTTGCTGGTAAATTGAAAAAAATAAAGCTAAGAACAATAAAAATTACTATTTTTTGCATGAAATTTCTCATTAATTAACTTTTATTAATTATCAAATACTTATACTATTTTGGTACAATGTTATTATAATTGAAGAATTTAGCAATAAAACGTTTCCTGCTTGAAATTTTTTTACGGATCTAATCGTGATTTTCTTTAAGATATCTTCTTCTCTCCAAATACCCGCTGAGAATAAGACAAGCTGCAATAGCATGAGAGCGTAGCTTATCTTCTTTTGTTCTTGTTGATTTAATATTCGCAGCTTGTTTGCTGGTTAATCGTTCATCCCATAATTGCCAATCAATGGTAGGAAAAATAGTTTTTAATGTGTCAGTCAAAGCTATTACTTTTTTAGTTTGATCACTTTCAGTTCCGCTGAGCGTGGTGGGTAAGCCAACCACTATAGTTGCTATATTTTCTTTTTTTATTGTTTTTTCTAAAAAAGAATTCAGCTCATAAGTTTTGCAAGTATCATAGGGTCGCGGTAAAATTCCCAAAGGATCTGATATGGCCACTCCAGTCCAACGATCTCCAATATCAAGTGCAAGAATTTTCATAGTTTATATAATTCCTTATCGAAATAATTAAACTCTAGTATACTAGAGTTACTTTATTATAAAAGATTATTTGTAACAGGCAATTGTATATGAATCATGGCATTGAGAAATCATTAATTTTTTTTCTATTATTTCCTTCTATTCTTATCTTTTCTATGAATGATAACGTCCAATTTCTCCTTTCACAAGAAAACGTAATTGGCTTTCACAATATCACAACAACAAAGAACTTTTGGTGAAAGATATATATGCTGCAATTGAACAAAGCAAAGAAAATCAAAAAAAGCATCGCAAAAAATATTTGCGGAAAGTGAAGAAGAAGCAAAAAAGATAGAAGATATTGATTGATAAATATCAACTAAAAAAATTATAAAAATTTTTCTGTTTTTTTATCCTCTTATCGAAATCATAAAAATCAATTATACTTACTATATTCGTGTTATAAAAATTTTATCTTAAAACCTAGGAGGTTTTTATGGATTTTGCATTAATAATAAAACAGTGTGCTGATATTGTTTCTGGCTGGCCTTTGCTGCTGTATGTGATTGGTATCAGTTTTATTTACACGATTGCATTGCATGGTATTCAATTCAGATATTTTTTCACGGCACTTGGAGAAACATTATTCCCAACAAAGAATAAAGATCAAAAAGATACGGGAATATCGCCTTTTAGTGCTTTCATGAATACGATTAATTCTAATTTAGGAAATGGTGTTATCGCTGGTGTTGCAACTGCTATTTATGCAGGTGGACCTGGTGCAGCATTTTGGTTTGTTATATTCGGTTTTATTGTTATGTCGGTGCGATTTGCTGAAGTTTATATTAGCACGTGGTATGGTGCGCAACAAACAGAAAAAACAACACTTGGTGGGCCGATGCTCTATCTTAAAAAGGTTCCAGGCGGAGATTTCTTACCCTATATATATGCATTCATTTGCGTAATTTATGGGCTTGTTGGAGGTAATGTTATTCAAGCAAATTCGATTGCAATAAGTCTTGCAAAAACATGGAATATTGCACCAATGATTACTGGAGCAGCGTTAGTATTATTTGTTTTATATATTTTGTTTGGTGGCGCAGAGCGTATTGTAAAAATATCAATGGCAATTGTACCAGTGAAAGTTGTTGTGTTTATGCTCTCGTCAATAACAGTACTTCTCTTTCATTATCAATCTTTGTGGGCTGCATTATGTTTAATTGTTAAAAGCGGCTTAGGTTACCAGGCGATAGCAGGAGGGGTTGTTGGGTTTTCTTTCCAACACATGATTGCTGCTGGATTATCTCGTTCTATTTTTGCAACTGAATCTGGACTTGGTTCTGCTGCTATTATGTTTGGTTCAACAGGCAATGACAATGCAATACAAAACGGCTTTATGGGAATGATGAGTACTTTTATTAGTACATGCATTGGTTTTATCGTGGCGCTCTGTATTGTTGCTTCAGGAGTATGGAACAGTGGATATAATAGTACTGCTTTAACTATAGCATCATTTGATACGGTCTTTGGTATATATGGTGGGTGGATAGTAAGTTTCTTAGCGGTATCATTTGGTTTAGGTGTTATGGTTTCTTATGCATATGTGGTACGATCTGCATGGTTATTCTTTACTAATAATAAATATTCTTTTATGTTCACTATTGCATATACTCTCTGCGCTTTCCTTGGTTGTATCGCAGCTGTTGATATTGTATGGGATTTTGCAGGTATTAATTTAGCAGTGATGCTCTTTATTAATTTATATGGTCTTATGTTCTTATTGCCAACTGTTCGAAGCACGGTATTGACTCAATTACGTAGTTATAAAAATTGGTAATTACCTATGCATCCTGTTATTTCAATACCAACTATTTTCCCTGTTGCATGCCATACAGATAACATAGGAAAAAATTCCACTTTTGTGGCAATTGAAGGATATTGCGATAATGGTATTAGATATATTCAAAAAGCAATAGAAAATGGCGCATCAACAATTGTAATGCGCCATGATACTGTTTTAGATACATCCTTATATAATTATATGGTTACTCATGAGGTTACCATACACAGAGTAGAAAATCCTCGTAAAGAATTAGCGCTATTGAGTGCTCAAGCAGCTGACTATCCTGCAAAAAATCTTAAAATTATTGGTATCACCGGTACCAAAGGAAAAACTACAACCGCGTTTTTATTAGAACATATCTTGAATAAAGCAGGATATAAAACAGCGTTGATTAGTTCTGCACAAAATCGTATTAATGAAGTTAATTTTTCTGCATCTTTAATTCCACCTCAGCCGGATTACTTACATCAATTTTTAAAAGTATGCATGAAAAACAACATTGATTACGTTATTATGGAAGTTGCTGCACAAGCATTAACATTGCATCGTGTTGAAGGTATCGTCTTTTCTGGTATTATTTTTACTAATTTTTCTCATGAACACCTAGAATTTTATTCTAATTTAGAAGAATATTTTGTAGCTAAAACCCAAATTTTTAATCAGGCACAACCATATTCTCCTATTTTGATTAATTATGATAACAAATGGTGCGCTCGATTATGTGATAACAATCAATCTGTATTTCCTTATAGCCTTATTAAGACATTATCAGCAGGATTTTATGGATCTTATGATTCATCAAAACTCGATACCATTGCCCTTACAACCCATTATTTACATAATAAACTCAATCTTGTTTGCCCCACTTTGTTTGGTTTTTATAATGCATATAATATTTTAGCAGCAACAAGTATGGCATTATCCTTAAATATACCTATCTCAACGATAGAAAATGCAATCCAGTCTTTTGAAGGAGTACCTGGCCGATTACAAAAACATATACTTTCTAATGGCGCACAATGCTTTATAGATTATGCTCATAATCCTGATTCTTTTGTGGCCGTATTAACAACTTTGCGTGCACTTACACCTTATTTAATTGTGCTTTTTGGAGCAGGCGGTGGTCGTGATAAAACAAAGCGGCCAATAATGGGAGCGATTGCTACACAGATTGCTGATAGAGTCATTATTACATCAGATAATCCTCGCTTGGAAGATCCTCAGATAATTGCAGAAGATATTAAAGCCGGTATTGCATTAGAAATGAGTCATAAAGTTATTATTGAGCTTGATAGAAAAAAAGCAATTGAAATTGCATATCAGTACTCGAATACAGAATCAATTATTGCATTGCTTGGCAAAGGTCCGCATGAATATCAAATTATTGGCACTTGCAAAGAATATTTTAGCGAGCGGTCAATAGTAGAAAATTTGTAGTATCAATTTCATCTTTACTCGTTTACAACTTAAATCTTTTGACGTAAAGTAGGTGTGGTCAATACAATACACATTATTTATATATCAAAGGAGAATCTATTGATAAGAATTTTTTTAGTTATGTCTCTCATCAGCATTGTTTCATTGGTACAATCTGCAGAAAAAATTAACATACAAAAGAAGAGAAAACATCTTAATTCCATTAATCTTCCATTCTGGAATATTGGAGATGATCAATGCAGAAAATACTTAAATGAAATCAATGAGCAACGTAAAAAACAATTTAATAAAGTTCACAAAGGAAAGAAGCATATAACACCAATATCATAAATTTGATTAAAGACTAAATAAGCTGAAATCCAAATAGATATAGCTTAAATAATTAAAGGGAGATGTATGATTATAACATGTTGTCACATGCTGATGTTAATTTCCTTATTAGGATTTGGCGTTGTTGCAATCCTATTCTATTCAATTGCAAAACTACCTGTTTCTCATCCAAAGGCAAAACAAATTTCTGATGCTATTCATGCGGGAGCGATGGCGTTTTTACGCGAAGAATATACGGTTATTGTGGTTGTGGTAGCAATTGTGGCGCTCATTTTGGCAATGATATTTAAAAATATACTTGCTGCTATGATCTTTATAAGTGGTGCATTAATTTCGATGTTAGTTGGCTTTATCGGAATGATGGCTGCAACAAAAGCAAATGTTCGTACCACACTTGCTGCAAAAGAGCACGGAGAATCATCAGCATTTATGGTTTCATTTTTTGGTGGTGGCGTAATGGGATTTGCAGTGGCGAGTTTTGGATTATGCGCATTAACTAAATTGTTTTATCTTTTTCATAGCCATGTAGATTTTGTTCCTTTTCTTACTTGTTTTAGCTTAGGGGCAAGTTTAGTTGCATTCTTTGCTCGTGTTGGTGGTGGAATATTTACCAAATCTGCCGATGTTGGCGCTGATTTAGTGGGAAAAATAGAAGCAGGGATACCAGAGGATGACCCTCGAAACCCAGCAGTAATCGCTGATAACGTCGGTGATTGTGTTGGAGATACTGCGGGAATGGGGGCTGATATTTATGAATCATATGTTGGAGCAATTGTTTCCACTATTATTTTAGCTATTGGTTCTAATATGCATCCAATGTATGCAATGTTTCCATTAGTACTTGCTGGAATTGGTCTTATAAGTTCTATCATTGGTCTTGTATTTAATTTATTTCTGCGATTTGAGCCTGCAGCAATGCTTCGCAATGCAACATATGTTGCAATTGCAATATTTCTTGGAGCCACTTATTTTTATCAAGGGTATGCAGCAATCGATATCATATTGTTTGTACCAATTCTTCTTGGTTGTTTATCAGGAATTGTTATTGGTCTTATTGCTGAGTATTATACGAGCGGGACTCCTGTGATCAAAGTTGCAGAAAGCTCTCGATCTGGTGCAGCAACTAATATTATTTATGGTCTTTCAGTTGGTATGGAATCGACTGCAGCGCCTGTGATTATTTTAGGACTTATTGTTCTTATTGCTAATAAATATGGTGGACTATATGGCATTTCTTTAACCGCTGTTTCCATGCTTGCAACTGTTGGGATTACCATGACAGTTGATGCCTATGGTCCTATTGCTGATAATGCTGGCGGTATTGCAGAGATGGCCGGATTTGGCCCAGAAGTTCGCAAAATCACTGATAAACTTGATGCATTAGGAAATACTACTGCTGCAATTGGTAAAGGTTTCGCTATCGGTTCAGCTTTATTAACAGCTCTCGCAATTTTATCTGCCTATGCGCAAGAAGCGAATTTAGAAGTTCTTAATATTTTAGATCCTTATATTTTAATCGGTGTTTTTATTGGTGCAACGGTACCATTTGTTGTCTCAGCATTAACAATGCGCTCAGTGAGTGATGCAGCAATGAAAATGGTGCTTGAAGTGCGACGACAATTTAAGGAAATTCCAGGAATCATGGAAGGTACCACACAACCAGATTATAAACAATGTGTGGCCATTAGCACTAAAGCATCATTAAAAGAAATGGTATTGCCCGGTATTTTAACCGTTGCAATTCCGGTAATTGTAAAATATTCGTTGGGAATTCAAGTTCTTGGCGGAGTATTAGTTGGCTCAACCGTTGTTGGCGTATTGCTTGCACTTTTGATGGCCAATAGTGGTGGTGCATGGGATAACGCCAAAAAATACATTGAAGCAGGTAATTTGGGTGGCAAAGGATCACAAACTCATATGGCAGCAGTGGTTGGCGATACGGTGGGAGATCCTTTCAAAGATACATCGGGACCAGCGCTCAATATTTTAATTAAATTAATGTCCATTGTTTCCTTGTTATTAGTATTAATGCGGTAATTTACATATAGCATTATCATAAAAATAGGCTCCGTTTGGAGCCTATTTTTATTTATTGGCTGGTCTAAAATAATTTCTTATTTGATTCATTAGCGAACTTATAGTATCACCTATAGATTTAATCCAATTTTCAACACCTTGGATTATCCCTCGCAACCAACCAGATTCTGGCTGAGGAGGTTGTGGAGAAACTGGAGAAACTAAAGGTGAATTGGGTGAATTTTCTGCTTGTTGCTCTTGATGAATTATAGGACTGACTGGAGCGCCAGTAAACTTGCTTCGTATTTGGGATAATAGAGCAGCAATACGAGAAGATGGTACTTGGCGAATTTCATCTGATGGATTTATTGGGTTTTCACTAAGTGGTACTCCTGGAGTTGGAATATTTGTTGGTAGAGGAATAATTTGAGGAAAAAGGTCATTGCATAATTCCATAATCAAATTAGTATCATTACCTATATAGGATCTTTCTTCATCTCTCTTAACTCTTTTTATAATAGTTGCAATAGCTGTACTAGCGTTAGAATAATCTTTGTATGATGCTTGACTTGCTTGCGATCTCAATCCTCTAGCATTAACTACTTTTTGCAGATTTATCAGTAATGTAACTATATCATCTTTACCAATTGGTGAAGATAAAATCTTCTCTGTAAACATTGGTTTCAAAAAGGTACATAGTTGGTTTTGGTATTTGCTAAAATATAGTGAACTAATAGCAAATTTTACTTTAGATAAAAATGTATAAAGCGTTCTATCCTGTTCCAATTCTAGAATATTGATTGCGAGTAAAGTTTTTATCCCCGGGGAAGCTGATTCAGAAAGATCAATTTCTTTCAAATTGGTTTGAATTTTTTGTAGCAAAGTTATTGAGGTTTTTTTGTCTAGACGTTGCACGGATTGATTTAAATATGCTTGGATATCTGTTTTGATATCTGTTTGAGGTTGGGTTGTTATCTGTAAAACCTCTTCATTTACTTTTGTTATAAGTTTTTCAAAAGGTATTTTTTCGTTCGTACGATCGAGTAAGCTAAAATTTGCTATAGAAAGAAAACTACTAACGGTGCTTTTGAGATCATTGTCCTCATCCGGAAGCGCGCCTAATGTTTGCATAAGATTAATAATATTTTGTTGAGTATTATGTAATAATTGATAATCCTGCTTTACAGCAGGTTCTTTTTGCAAAAATGTATTGATATTATTAAGAAAATGTTTGTAGGTATTATGTATATCCATTGCTAGAATATTACTATTAATTACTAAGAAACACAAAGCAAATATTATTTTATTTTTCATTTCTACCTCAATAGCATTGTGATATTATATCTATTTGTATTTTAACAATATAGTTAAATGAAAAACAAGATAAAATAAAAAAGTCGGATTTCTAAGGTTCTCCAAGAGCCTATTTTTATTTCAATTAATTCTGATATTATTAATGAAAATTAATTTATATAAAAAGGCTACTATGATTAAGAAAACTATTTTATTTTTAATTGTGTTTATAAACACAATTAATAGTATGGATGAACAACCAAGCATATTAACCTTAATCTCTCAAGATACTGATCTATTATGGTCTCTAACAGAGCAATTATGCGTGGTACACAACTGGAAAAAAGACACAAACACATCGTTTAAAAGCCTGTGTCTCACCAATCGCTTTTTCCATTCTTATTATACTGACGAAAACATGCAACAAAAAATCATAGATTGTTTTAAAAATTATTATAAAGAAAACCCAATTCAAAAATTTGCTCATGCAAATAATGGGATAATACCTGTTCAAATCACTCTCGAATTTGACTATGAAACTAGTTTAGGTTTTGCTATTTTACTTTCTTGTACTAAATTAAGAAAAAAATCGTTGATCTCCATCAAAAAATGCTCAAGAAAGATTTAGTCTTGACAGAACAAGACTTGAGCGAAAATAATGCGTGGTATTTAAATAGCTCTAGTCTTGATTATATAAAAGAAAAAAAATCTTTATGGGATTGGGCATTGGAAACAGGTGATGTAGAGAAATGCAACGTACTTATTACAAAACCCTATATACAACTTCCATTTGCTCCTTTATCCAAAATCATACGTCTAATGAATAAGTTTGTTGACGACCCCAAAACACACAACGAGTTTGTAGAAATTTTTACCATCATATTAAAAAATACGATTTTTCCAGATGAGCGTAGAACATGTTCTGAAAATACGGCATTGATGTGGGCAGTTTGCTATAATAAACAAGAGATAGCACGATTATTATTAAAACATAATGCTAATCCGTTTCTTGTGTGTTATTTTTCATCCGGCAATAAATCTTCTACAACTCAGTATTCAATATATGATAAGTATAATCATATGAATACAATTTCACATGATCCGAAATTAAAGAATGCTTTTCTTCTGGAAACAGGAGAGCCTAAAGGTTGGCTGATGAAAATGTATAATGAAATTCAAGAATCCGAATTAAATCAATAAACGTTATTTCTTATGTGACGGTAATTTTTCATTAATTGCTTTAGTAATTACAGCTCTCTCAAGTTCAGTTAGCGGTTTATATGATTGTGATAAGGTTATCTTTGCGATATCCTCTTGTTTGGTGAGAGATTTAACTGCTTGTTCACAAAGAAACAATTTACGGCGCTTCTTTGTGATTGTAACTTGTGACTTACCAAAGATAGAATCTGTGCAGTCTATTGTATAACAACCTTTTTTTACGTTATCATTATTTCTAGGGTATGCTTTAATACCGGATATACCTCCCACATCAGAACATTTTTCTTCCTCTAAAATCCATTGATGCATAAGCCGTTCTAACCCGGCAGATATAATATATTTGCCATCTGTTTTGTTAGAAAAGTTAATATCTAATAAATCATATTCATAATCTTTGAAGATAAGTTTGTGTATTAACTGTTTATTTTCTAAATTCCATATTTCTATTACAGGTTCAATTCTATCTTTTTCTTGCCGACCAATAACTAATTGTGGTTCATAAGGATTGAATACAATTACTTTAACAAAACAACTTTTAACAAAATCTTCGTGTGTATTTTTTTTGAGATCCCATATATAAATGTTCTTATTAGCATGATAGGTGGCAGCCAAATGTTTTTTAGGACAAACATCGCATAAGTGGATATCGCTTCCAGTCTTTAGAGTTATGATATATGAATGATCTATTTTATTGTACACAGTTTTCATAAGATATGCTTTGATTGCTTGAGGAAGTTGATTGAGTTGTAAGATAGGTTGTTTTTGTGTTGAATCTTCCACATATTGCAATGTATCACACGCAACAGTATCCACGTTTTTTTTTGCAAAAATAGAAAAATAATCTAATGCATCGCTGAAGTTTTTGTTTTTGGCTTTTAATTGTTCAATTAAGTTATCATCGATATTTATCGATGGATAACAAATATCGATTGTGTTTATAATATCTAAATATTCATATTCTTGTTTTTTTACTAACGAAGATGCAAAATTTCGCGGATATTTTTGATTGATCGCTGTATCAATTTTGCTCATTATTTCCTCTAAATTTTCTTTTTTTGGTGACCATGGTTGTTGTGGTCTTTGATTTTTTTGTATGGATGTTAATTCTATACCAGTTTGTTCAGCGCAAAACATAGAAAAATGAGCAATTAAAAATAGCAAAAATATATAGTTCATTAAGTCTCCTTTTTTTTGAGAATTATTTGTAAGATAGCACAAAATGCATTGTGATCAAATTAATGATTCAATAGCCTTAGATAACGTAGTATCATACGTGCTTAATCGAAAGATAGCATATAATGGATAGGAATGTATTTTATTATATTCAGAATAGTTTTGAACAGAAAACCGAATACCATAGGGTGATTTTGGATGAGATTCGAGAAATATTTGCATACTTTTAAGAGTACGCCCTTCACCGCTTTTTACTTCAATAGGTATGACATTGCCTTCTTGTTGAAAGTGCGTTTCATTGAATTTATTCCTAATTTTTTGGTTATAATTCAATGTTAATCTTAATGGTTTTTGGTCGAAAATCAATGATAATTTTGTATGTTTTTGGTTAAAATTCAGAGTTAAAAATTTAAAACTATCAAACAACAATTATTCTTGATGTATCTTTTTTAGCCAGCTCTTGATTGATTGTATCCTCTTCATTTTCTGTTAATGATTTATATGATCGAGAAGATATTATTTTTTTTACATCTTTTTGCTTCCAGGCCCTGTTTCCTGCTTTTTGGCATAAATAAAAAGAAGGAGATTGTTTTTCTATGGATAAAATAGAACATTGGGGATTATTTTTTATGCTATATTTTCCGAATGAATTCAAAGAAAGATCAATATTCGTACCATTAGGTAAAAAACCTAGATATATATATTTTTTTGTGGTGATAAGCCATGAGTGCATACCCCGAAATTTAGTAAATGCAGATAATAGAAAACTTTGCATATTTTGAGGATTAACAGAATAAAAGAGATTTTTAATTTTAGGAACCGATATTGTGTGTAATAATTTTTTTTCTTCAGTATCAAATATTTTTACTATTTTTTGTTGATTATTTTTGAAGCCATATGCTAGTTGTGTACCAGTATTATTAAATACCATGTCAAAAACATCGTTTTCTAATAAGGTATGAACCATTTTACTTGTTGTTAAATTCCACATGGTAATGAAAGTAGAATGATAGGTTGCTGCTAAATCAGCATGTTCACATATAGTGGCAAATTGGATTGGTTTTTCTTCAATACCTATATTAATGATATAGGGATCCATATTCTTTTCAGCGCATTTCATAACGTATTTTTTAATAGGTAAAGGAAGCTTATTAAGCATGCGAGTAGGTTGTTGAGCTTCAGGGTTTTCTACTAAAACTAACGTGTGAGGAGTAACATTGCGATGATTATTCGATGCTATTTGTGTGAAATAAATGATTGCATCATAAAATTTTCCATTCTTTTTTTCTGACTCGTTGATTAATTTTTCTGTGATATTTATATGTGAATGTTCTTGTATGAAAGCGTTAATTGCGGGGAAATGAAAACCATGTCCCTCCTTTTCAAACCAATCTCTTGGGCGATTATTCATCTTTTGAGGATTCATTGAAAGAAGCGAAAAGGAAGAAAATATGAGAGTCGCACCAATAACATATACCATGAGCAATCTCCTATTAAATAAGGTTTCTTTTGTTATACATTAAATTCATTACACAAATATACAATCAAATATGTAAACAATGTCACCAAGAAAATTATTTTTACGATTTATAAGATTTGGATGAAGCTATTCTTTCAATGTCTTCTTGTTGCAATAGACTAAGCCCCCGGTAATTTGAAAGCTCGAATCCCAAATTACAGAGGGCTTAGTCTTGATTTATTTACACAAAATGAAATATTTTATAAATTTTTAATCAAACAGTTTTTTGTTTTTATGTTGTTGCGCAATTTCCATAAATCGTTGTGCACCAGGCTTGAATGTTCTTTCCAGGGTGGTGCGATCAACAGAAAACAGACCAAAATGTTTTTCGTATCCACCCCATGCAAAGCCATCTAATAAACTATAATAATGATATGCTGTTACATTATGACCATCTTTAATTGCTTTTGATACTGCATACAGATTGCGTTCGTTGTGCAGTATGCGCAAATCGTCATCGGTAGTTGCTATACCACTGAAGGTGACCATTATGGGAATATTTAATTTCTTTGCGATATTGAGTGATACATCCTGAATCGCATAATATAAACCTTCTGGATAAACAGTGAAGTTATTCAATTCTGTTTTTGGATCATTATCAAAAGGAATTAGTTTTCCCTTTTTCATTTTACAATGACTATGATAGTTGATACCAATAAAATCTATTGATTGAGGAGCTTTTGTATTTTTATAATGAACAACCGCGCCACCCCATTTTCCGGGTAATAAAGGAATAGAAATATCAAATCGCCCTTTGGTAAAAAAATCTTTCCAGCACATTGGGATCCTAAGCTTAGAATTCCACGTGGACAAGTTGT
>JADMIO010828347.1_pt1 | contig 13873 bp, 10 predicted proteins | sample 8958161 | NCBI WGS metagenome assembly JADMIO01 (sample SAMN16585339, study PRJNA669376) | soil metagenome | isolation source: Crop rotation soil | place: USA: Cullars Rotation, Alabama | collected 2011 | reverse complement strand
CTTTCCCGCCGCCGCCTGCCCCCCGGCGCGCGACGCGCGAAGAGGGGCAGCGGCCTGCTGCGCGGTGAGGACCGCGGACAGAACGCTGCTGGCGAAGACGGCCCCCGCCAGCAGCAGAAGGACGCGAGTTGACACTCGCAATCGGTTACTCCGTCAGAACGTGTACTTCAACGCGAACTGCATGACGCGCGGGCTGGCGATCGTCGAGTACGACGTGATGCGCCCGAACGTCGCCGAGCTCAGGTTCACCGTCGGGTTGCCCGGCAGGAACCAGTTGAACGCGTTGAACGCCTCGACGCGCGCTTCAATTCTACGCGTGTTCGCCAGCGAGAACTGCCGGACGAGCGACAGGTCGAGCACCTTGAAGCCCGGCCCGTCGTAGCCGTTGCGGGGCGAGGTGCCGTAGGTGCCGAGCGCCGGCTGCGCGAACGCCCTCGGGTTCAGCCAGTTGTTGATCGTCCCGTCGCCGTAGGGATCGTCGAGCACCTGGTTGGCGCGCTGCGTCGTCGCCTGCATGCCCGACAGCGCCCGGTCGGCGCCCGCCGTCACCGTCAGCGGCGTGCCCGACGAGCCGCGGAGCACGCCCGACAGCCGCCACCCCGAGGCGAGCAGGCGCGCCGTCGTGTTGGTGAACATCGGCGACTCGACGCTCGCGGTCACGTTATAGATGTGCTTCCGCCACGCGTCGCAGCGCCCCTTCTCCTCTTCGAAGATCTTCTGCTGCTCGGCCTCGGACGGCGGGTTGATCACCGAGATCGGCTTCTGGTAGCCGGTCGCGACGTTCAACGGGCTCTGGCCCTGGTTGATCAGCCCCTCGCAGCTCGAGACGGTGTAGTTGCCGGTCAGGCTCGTGCCCGCCGTCAGGCGGCGCTGCACCGACAGCTGCAGGCCGTGGTAGTCCTGCCACCCCGCGTCGGACACGTAGTCGAGATAGCCGTAGTACTGGCCGACCGCCGGATTGATCAGGCTCAGCTCGCGCCGCTGATCGAGTGAGTTGTTGCAGTTGGCAAACGTCTGCGTGCCGCCGCCGGGCACGTTGACCGTGCACGGCGCCGTCGCCGTCGCGCCAGGCGTCGTCACTAGTGCCGGGTTCCCGTCCACGACGCCCCACACGTTGTACATGTGGTTACCGAGATACGTCGCCGAGAACGCCATGGCGTCGCCGACCTGCTGCTGCAGTCCGATGTTCCAGCTGTTGTTGCGCGTCGTCTTGATGTCGTACGGCACCGTGATGTAGAGCGGATAGAGCGCCGCGCTCCACGGATAGTTCGACGGCGAGATCGGATACGGATTGACTCTCCCCACGGAACCCCAGGGATCGTCGAGCGTCGCGCCCGTCAGGCGCTGCTCGAGACCGAACGGCGGCGCCGACCGCGAGTCGAAGAAGAACTGCCCGCTGACGAAGTCGCCGGTCATGCCGAAGCCTGCGCGCACGGACGTGCGGCCGTCACCCTTCGGGTCCCACGCGACGCCGACGCGCGGCGCGATGTTCGTCCAGACGGTCCGCATGCCCGTCGTGCCCGGGAAGCCCGGATCGCCCGGGTAGAAGAGCCCCAGCGGCGCCTGTGGATAGACGGTGCTGTGCGTCCCCGACGTGATACGCGAGTAGTCGAAGTTGTAGAACGCCTTGTCCTGGCTGTTCTGCGGGAACCACGGCTCCCACCGCGCGCCGTAGTTGAGCGTCACGTGCGACGACATCCGCCACGTGTCCTGCCCGTAGACCGCGTAGTACGGCTGCGAGATGTTCTGCCGGAACGGCGTCGCCTCGCGGAACTCGAACACCTTGCCGAGCAGGAAGTCGCCGAGCGGCAGGCCGGTGACCGCCCCGTTGAACGAGATCGGCCCCATCGACCGCACGTTCGACTCGGTCGTCCAGTTCGAGAACGACATCGCGCCGCCGATGCCGTACTGGTGGCTGCCGCGGACCATCGTCAGGTCGTCGGACAGGCCGTAGGTGTTCGGCTTGTAGAACGAGAAGGTCTCCGTGCCGGTGTTGATGCCGAACGCGCCGGTGGTCGTGATGTTCATGTAGTGCGGCACGTGCGAGTACATCTTGATGCCGACGTCCTCGGGGCCGAACATGTCGGCGTGCGTGCGCAGCACGCGCGTCCGGTTGACCGACACGCGGACGTTGTTGACCACCGTGCTGTTCATCACCCACGTCTCGCCGACGGCGAGCGAGTGCTGCGCGTTGTCGCGGCCGCCCGCGCCCGTGCCGAAGGCGGCGAGGATGTTGCCGTTGGCGTTGTTGAGCGCCGGCTCCCAGAACGTCGTCGACAGCTGGTAGCGCGCGAAGAACGCGTGGCTCTGATTCATCTGGAAGTCGACGCGGCCAATCGGCTGGTTCTCGCGCGGCTTGGTCGTCTGCGAATACGCGATCTGTCCGCACGGATCGCTGCTCGTCGGCAGCATCTTCGCGATCTTCACCGCGGCCGGACTGAGCAGTGACGGATCGATCCGGTTGTTGACGAAGCCGAGCGCCGCCGGCAGCGCCAGGTTGCCCTGCGCGCGGCACTGCGCCGAGGCGACCGTCGTGAAGTCGCCGTTGATCATCGCCGGCGTCGGAATGAACGTGATGATGTCCGCCGGAGTCTGCGTCGCGCGTGTGCCCTGGTACGCCGCGAAGAAGAACGCCTTGTCTCTCACGATGGGGCCGCCGAGCACGCCGCCGAACTGGTTGCGCACCAGGCCGTCGTCGGCGCGCTTGCCCGTCGTCTTGCTGATCGGCGCAAACGGGCTCGTCGCGTTGAAGCGGTGATTGCGAATGAACTCGAACGCGTCGCCGTGGAACTGGTTCGTACCCGACTTGGTCGCGACGCCGACGGTGCCGCCCGCCTTGTAGCCGTTCTGCGCGTTCTGCGAGCTGGTCTCGACCTTGAATTCCTGCATCGCGTCGGGGAACGGCAGCGGCAGGTTCACGCCGTCGTAGACGTTGTTGTGGAGCGCGCCGTCGAGGAGGTAAGCGACGCCGAAGGGCTGACCGCCGCCGATGGCGATGCCGCGGCTCGCCGTCAGGCTGCGGCTCGACGGGTTGCCCGTGTCCACCGCGGCGCCCGCGAGGACGATGAGGGCCGCCGGGTTGCGCCCTTCGAGCGGAAGCGCCTCGACCTGTTCGTTGGTGATGACCTGGCCGACGGCGGGGTTGCGCGTTTCAACGAGCGGCGCCTGCCCCTGGACGGTGAGCGTTTCGGCGAGCTCGCCGAGCTGCAGCGTCACCTTGATGACCGGGTTGCTGTTCACCTGCAGCGTGATGCCGCTCTGCGCGTAGCTGCGGAAGCCGGCGAGCGAGGCTTCGAGGCGATACGGGCCGATCGGCAGGTTCAGGAGGGCGAATGAGCCGGTTTCATCGGTGACGCCTTCACGGCGGAAGCCTGTGTCGGTCTGGATGGCAACCACCGTGACGCCCGGCAGGACGGCGCCGCTGCTGTCCGCGATGTTGCCGTTGATTTGTGCCGTCGCCTGCGCCCACGCGTTGCCGGCTCCGAGCAGTAGAAGGACCACGCCGACCAGGACTCCCCACGTGCGAATCATCCAATGCCTCCTCTGACGAAGGTTCACGAATCCGCCGGATAATGATGAAAACCGGTCGAGCGAGCCGCTATGAAGTGGCGGGAAGTATACACCGCTAACTCTTGCTCTGGTGCCGTCCCTCGCGCCTGATGACGGCCAGGTAAGTGACGGTATCCCACGAGTTATGGATGCCAATCAGCACCAGGGACAGGACCGCTGCCCCGACCGCGAAGAGCGACGGTTCGGGCGCTTTTTGCAGCATCATGCCGCCGATCAAGATGCACCCGTAGGCGGCGACGGGAAACACCGAGTGCCACAGCCAGTCCTCCAGGACCGGCCGGTAGTCGGTCTGCCGCCGCGCGCGGTGGATGGCGTTGAGCACGTACACGAGCCCGCCCCCGCCGCAGACGCCGAGGGTGACGGCGACGCCCGTCGCCGAGCGCCACGGCGCGCTGAGCGCGGCCGAGACGACCAGCGCGACGCAGAAATGCACGATGGTCGGCGTGCCGTACGCCCCGACGGAGGTGCTCGACGAGGGGGCGTCTTCGAGGTCGGCAATCAACGTCATCACCACGAACATCAGCCCGGTCAGCGCCCCCGCCGACGAGCCGACGATGACGTAGAAGCTTTCCCAGCCGGCGAGCTCCGGCATCACGTCGCCGGGAGGCCGAGCAGCTGCGCGGGATTGCGCCGCGCCATCCGATCGATGTCCTGATCGCTGAAGCCGTGTGCCTTCATCGCGCCGATGAACGCGGCGAAGCCGTCGGCGGGCAGAGGGTTGCCTTTCTGCCCGAGGTCGGACGAGAGGAGGCAGAACTCCGGGCCGACCTTCCGGATGGCGTCGGCGAAGCGGTCCATGCGCGCCTTCCCGTCGGCGTCGCCGATGTTGCCGCCGACGAACTCGATGAGCGCGCCGAGCCGCGCGGCCTCCTGCATCTGCGGCACGGTCATGCGGATCGGATCGTTCATCGCGTGCGTGATGACGATGTGCTGGACGCCCTGGCGCTTCGCCTCGCGCACCAGCATCAGCCCTTCTTCCGCCGACACGTGGCCCGTCGCGAGCACGAGGCCGTGCTTCGCGATCGACGCGATGACGTCCTTGGTAACCTGCAGGAGCTGGCCGTCCTTCGACACGCTCACGAAGGGACGGTTCTCTTTCGAGAAGCGCACCTGGTTCTCGGCGTCGAAGGTGGACATCCAGACGAGCCTGCCGCGCGAGCCCGTGGTCGCAGCCATGTACTCGACCGCCGCGGGGTTGATGCCGCCGACCGTGAGATTCAGGTCGACGCCGCCGAACACCTCGATGCCCGGCACCTGCTTGCCGACGATGTAGGCGAGCCCCGACGTGTACTCGTAATGGTTCTTCAGGACGATCGCGCGCATGCCGGCCGCCTTCGCCTGCCTCGCGGCTTCGACGCCGTCGACGGATCGGGGCCGGCTGTCGGGCTCGGTGTGCACGTGGATGTCGATGGCGCCACGCAGGGCTGCCCTGGGATCCCGCCCCTGCTGCGCGCCGGCGGCGAGGCCGAACGCCGTACCGAGGATGCCGACGCCGGCCAGCGTCCAGGCGAAACGATGCATGCGCATAGGCTGAAACCCCCTTCCGTCACGTTGCACGGCCGAGGACGCGCATCCTACCAAAAAGCCCTGACCGGGCGTAGGATCACGTCCCGGAGGAGACGACGATGAAGAAGGTGTGCCTGACGGTTGTTGTGGGAGTGCTCGGCCTGGCCGTCGCGTGGGCCGTGCAGGCCGGGCAGGCGAAAATCGATGCCGCGCGCGTGCTGGTCGGCACCGCGGCGTTCTCGGACCATCTTCAGATCAAGCCCGGCGTCACGCGAAAGATCACGGCGGCCGACCTGCCGGGGCCGCTCGCGACGCCGTCCGCGACCAACCGCGCCCAGCTCGTTCCGCGGCCGGCGAACGCGTGGCCGCAGGCGCTTCCGGGCTTCAAGGTGGATCTCTATGCGACCGGCTTCCCGGGGCGCAAGATCCTCACGGCGCCCAACGGCGACTTCTTCGTCGCCGACAGCATGGGCGGAGAGATCAAGGTCTTTCGCGGCCGCAAGGCCGACGGGACGCCCGAGCAGAGCTCGGTGTTTGCCACGGGCCTGGATCGCCCCTACGGCATCGCGTTCTACCCCGCCGGCTCGTCGCCGCAGTGGATCTACATCGGCAGCACCAATAAGGTCGTCAAGTTCCCGTACAAGAGCGGCGATCTGAAAGCCACCGGCCCGGCCGCCACGGTCGTTCCGGAACTGCCGTCCGGTGGCGGGCACTGGACGAGGGACCTGGCGTTTTCACAGGACGGCCGGCGGATGTTCGTCGGCGTCGGCTCGGCGTCGAACGTCGCCGAGGGTGATGCGAGCGTGATCGAGCGCGAGGTCCACCGGGCCAACGTGCTCGAATACACGCCCGAGGGACAGTTCGTGCGTGTCTACGCCTCGGGCATCCGCAACCCCGGCGGCGGCCTCGTCGTGCATCCGCAGACGGGCGAACTGTGGGTCTCGACCAACGAACGCGACGCGCTCGGCGACAACCTGGTGCCCGACTACATCACCCACGTCCAGGAAGGCGGCTTCTACGGCTGGCCGTGGTACTACATCGGCGGCCACCAGGATCCGCGGCACGCCGGCAAGCACCCCGAGCTGAAGGACAAGGTGATCGTGCCCGACGTGCTGCTGCAGGCGCACAACGCGTCGCTCGGCTTCAGCTTCTACGGCGGCTCGCAGTTTCCCGCCGAGTATCGCGGCGACATCTTTGCCGCGCAGCACGGCTCGTGGAACAAGTCGGTGCGCACCGGCTACGAGGTGATTCGCATCCCGATGCGCAACGGGAAGGCCACCGGTGAGTACCAGGACTTTCTCACCGGCTTCGTGACGCCTGACGGACAGGTGTGGGGGCGGCCGGTCAGCGTGGCCGTCGCGCAGGACGGCGCGATCATGGTCACCGACGACGGATCGAACTCGATCTGGCGCGTCAGCTACATGGGCAAGTGAAGGCGGCAGCTACTTCACCGGCTCGAGGCCGGTCTGCTTGATAGTCGGCGCCGCGGCCGGGGAGGAGAGGAAGTCGATCAGCTTCCTCGCTTCCACCGGGTTTTTCGCGCCGTTGGGAATCGCGGCCGAGAAGATGGTCACCTCCTGCGCGCCTTCGGGCAGCGGGCCGACGATGGTGATGCCGGGCACCGGCTTAAGCTCGCTGATCTGCTGGAAGCCGATGTCGATGTCGCCCCGTGCGAGCGCGTCGCCGACGCGCTCGTAGGCCTCGATCTTCTTGCTCTTCGGCAGCACCTGCTGCGCGACACCGAGCTTCTGGAACAGCACCGTGCTGAGGTAGACGCCGCTCGCGCTGTCGGAGTACCCGACCGACTTCGCCTGCAGCAGCGTGCGCTTCAGCGCGTCGACCGTGCTGATGTCCGGCTTCGGCGCACCCGTGCGCACCGCCAGGCCGATGAGCGAGCGCACGAGGTCGAAGCGGTTGCGCGGATCGACTCTTCCCTCCTTGATCAGCGCCTCCAGCCCTGGCCCGGCGAGGATGATCACGTCGATCGGCTCGCCGCGCTTGAGGCGGTTCGGAATGGCATCAGGCGTCGCGCCCATCGACGCGCCGAACGCGCTGATGACATGGATGTGCGTCTCGCGCTCGAATCGCGGCGCGAGCTGCTTGTACGCCTCGGTGAACCCGCCCGAGGTCACGACGCGGACTTCCTGCGCCGCGGCGGCACCAGCCACCAAGAGCGCGACGAGGATCAGCGCCCCGGTCTTGAACGATCGGATGCTTTTCATCGGAATCACCACTCTCGTCGAGGCCGGCCCGTCGGGGAGGCCGGCGCCTGTCGTAAGACGCCCGTCGTAGGGGCCGACCTTAAGGTCGGCCCGCCTTTATGTACCGATCAACTTCGCGCTCGAGCACGTCGAGAGGCACGACGCCCGTGGTCAGCACCACGTTGTGGTAGTCCCGTAGCGAGAACCGCTCGCCGAGCGCCTGCTTCGCCTTCTCGCGCAACTCGAGCAGCTTGAGCTCGCCCATCATGTACGAGCACGCCTGCCCGGCATAGACCACGTAGCGCTCGACCTCGCTCGCCTCGATGCCGTAGTCGATCCCCTGCTGGCGCGTCCACTTCTTCGCATGAACGCCCGTGTCGACGACCAGCCGCCGCGCGCGGAACAGCTCGTAATCGAGCTGCCCGAGGCGCCCCTCGACATCGTCGCCGTACCATCCGCTCTCGGCCGAGAGCCGCTCCGCGTAGAGTCCCCACCCTTCGGTGATCGCCGAGATGCCGCCGAACAGGCGCCCCTGCACGAAGCGCGGCAGCTGCTTGTTCTCGGTCTGCAGCGCGATGTGGAAGTGATGGCCCGGCACCGTCTCGTGGTAGACGATGCTGCGCAGGCCGAACTTCGTCATCATCTCCACGCGCCGCGGGAACTGGAACGTGCCCGGCCGCGAGCCGTCGGGGGCGGGCGCGTTGTAGTTGGCGGCCGCGTTCGCCTCGCGGAACGCCGGGAACGGACGCGCGACGACCGGCGACACCGGCCGGCGGTCGAAGAGCAGCGCCGCGCGCCGCTCCGCGTCCCGGATGATGCTGTCGATGTCCTTCATGATCTGCTCGCGGCTGTGCTCGGAGCGCGGATTCGGATACTGCATCTCGAGCTTCAGCTTCGCGATCCGATCCTTGACCGTCCCGTCGGTGCGCCCGATCTGGCGAAGCAGGCGATCCATCTCGGTCTCGATGCGGCTCACCTGCATCAACCCGATCTCGTGGATGTCGTTCGCGGTCCGCGGGGTGGTGGTGTAGTAGCGGAGAAAGGAGGCGTAGGCATCGAGGCCTCCCGGCAGCCGCCACAAACCTGCCTCGTCTGTCGCGTGCGCCGCCTGCCCTTCGAGCAGCTCGATGCCGCGTTTCCACGCCGGGTAGATCTCCGCGACGAGAATCTTCTCCGCGTCGGACTGCAGCTGACGCCGCCGCGCCGGCGCGAGCGACCGGATCGCGGACAGCCGATCGGCGAAGGTCGCCACCAGCGGGTTCCGCGTCGGGCGCATCTCCGCGAACGCACGCATCTGCCGGACCGTCGCGGCGAGGATGAACCGTGGCGGGACGACCTTCCTGTCCGCCAGGCGCCGCGCGTCCTCGATCGACTCGTCCATGCTCGTGGCGGCCTGGGGAAGGGTCGCCACGTAATTTTCCGCGTCGCGCTCGGTCACCACCGTGCGGCGAATCGTGAACGCGTCGACGAGCGTGACGTTGGCGCCGTTCATCTGCTCGAGCGGGAACGTGAAGTCGAGGAACGGCTCGCTCTCGACAATGGCCGCGAGCTGCCACTGCAGCAGGTCGGCCGAGACGCGCAGCACGTCGGAGAGGCCGCTGCGGTCGAAGCGTCCGAGCTCGAGGAGGGCCATGCGCGCCCGGCGGATCCGATCGCGCCGCCACTCGATCGTTGGCGGCGTCAGCTGGCGCTCGAGCATGTCCTGCTCGTCGCCGGTGAAATAGCGGTTCGAGGTCGCCAGCGTCGGATCGTGGCGCACCCAGTCGTCGGTCACCTCGCGGAAGAAATCGGCAACGGAGCGCTGCTGGGCCTCGAGCGCAACGATGCTCGACAGCTGCTTGCCCGCCGGCAGCGCGGACGCGGGCTTGCCCGCCGTAGCGCGGAGCGCGAAGGCGGGCGCGGCGCCGAGCCCGAGGCCGGCGGCGAGCAGCTCCCTGCGGGTCACGTCCTCACCTGCGGCGCATCATACCGCCCCGAATCGCCCGGGCGCGTCACTTCCGCCGCTTTCCGCTTTTCAGCGGCGACCAGCCGCGGTGGACCGAGCTCCGAGATCTCATAGCCTCGCGGGTAGGTCCGGTTCCGGCTGTCGGTGAAGAAGTGCGGCGCGCGCCGGGCGGGCAGCCCCCGGACGAAGCGGCCGCGCAGCGTCAATGCCGCGCGCAGCAGCGGACGCGTCAGCGGCAGCGGCTTCGGGAAGCCGAAGGCGGCAAGCATCGCATCGTCCAGCATCGCGTAAATGCTGTAGCGGACGATCGGCGTGAAGACGCGCGGGAACCACGCGGCAAAGAGATCCCGCGTGGACGCGCCGACGCGATGGTTGGTCTCCGCGAACCGGAAGTGCGCGCGCTCGTAGGCGCGGCTCCACGCCTCGAACGCCTCGTAGGAGCCGGGGATGTTCGTGATCCGCATTCGGTTGCCGATTTCGCGCCAGAACCAGTAGTAGCCGAGCCGCTCGTGGCGGCTCGTGGCGCGCCAGCCGAACCGGTCGATCCAGCGGATCGGCTCGTAAATGAACGTCGAGAGCACGTAGAGAAAATCGTCGTTGGCGATCGTAAAGTGCCTATGCGCCCAGTTCATCCGGTCGAGCGCTTCCCTGCCGCGGCCGCTCTCGTAGCCCCACTTGCACATCTCGGCGACGAGGAGCGACGTGTCGTCGTAGCGCTGCTGCGTGCGCTCGCGGAACTCGCCGGTGCGATCGAGGAGCGCCGAAATGCTCGGCACGCAGTAGGTGCGATAGAGGGCAATCTCGAGCGCGCGGATCGAGTCCCACGGAAAGTCGTAGCCGAACGACAGGTGGACGATCCGCTGGTGGTCCCGCTCGGGATCGAGCCGTTCTATCTCGTGGAGAATGTCGAACCGCCCGGGCACGCGGGCATCCTACACTATTGGCCATGCCGCAGATTTTTGGAGTCTTGGAGCTTGGATGCTGGAGCTTCGCGAGCGCGCTCGCGCTTCTCCTGCTGCCGGCGATGGCCGCCGCGCAATCCAACCCTGCCGCCCAGGCCGCCCAGCAGTGGCGTCAGCTGCACGAGCGCGCCATCCTCGACGAGTTCATGACGCTGCTCGCGGTGCCGAACGTCTCGAGCGACAAGCCGAACATCCAGCGGAACGCCGAGCTCGTCGCGCAGATGATCCGGGCCCGCGGTCTCGCCGCGAAACTCGTGTCGGTGCCCGGTGGGAATCCGGTCGTGGTCAGCGAGATCCGGACGCCCGGCGCAACGCGGACGATCGGGCTGTACGCGCATTACGACGGCCAGCCGCTCGACCCGAAGGAATGGGCATCGCCGCCGTTCGAGCCCGTGCTGCGCAATCGGCCCGTCGAGGACGGCGGCATGCCCATCCGGCTGCCGGCCGCCGGCATACGGATCGATCCCGAGTGGCGGCTCTACGCGCGCGGCGCGGGAGACGACAAGGCGGCGATTGTCGCCATGCTCGCCGCGCTCGACGCGATCAAGGCCGCGGGGCTGCGCCTGCAGTCGAACATCCGGCTCGCGTTCGAGGGTGAGGAGGAAGCGGGCTCGGCGAACCTCGAGAAGACGATCGCCGCCAACAAGGAGTTGTTCGCGGCCGACGTCTGGTTGCTCTGCGATGGCCCGGTCTACCAGACGCGCCAGCAGTCGCTCATCTTCGGCGCGCGCGGCGTGATGACGCTCGAGCTCACGGTCTATGGCGCGCGCACCGAGCTGCACAGCGGCCATTACGGTAACTGGGCGCCAAACCCCGCGCTGGATCTCGCGCGCCTGCTCTCGTCGATGAAAGACGACCGCGGCCGCGTGGTCATCCCGGGCTTCTACGACCAGGCCGAGCCGCTCGGCCCGCTCGAGCGGCAGGCGATTGCCGACGCGCCGCCGATTGACAGGCAGCTGCGCAACGAGTTCTGGCTCGGCTCGACGGATGAATCACCGAAGCCGCTCTACGAGCTGCTGACGAAGCCGTCACTGAACATCCGCGGCATGGCGAGCAGCCGCACCGGCGCGCAGGCGAGCAACGTCATCCCGTCCACCGCAGTCGCCACGCTCGACATCCGCCTCGTGAAAGGGATGGACATCCCCCACACACAGCAGCTGCTCCGCGACTTCATCGCGCGCAAAGGCTTCTACGTCACCGACCGCGAACCGGATGCCGACACGCGGCGCGCGCGGGCAAAGATCGCCAGGGTCGTCTTCGGCGCCGGGACGGAAGCGCGGCGCACGTCGATGACGCTGCCGATCGCGCAGGAAGTCATCCGCACCGCCGAGAGCGCGCGCGGACCGGTCGTGAAGCTGCCGACGATGGGCGCGGCGGTGCCGCTCGAGGCGTTCGAGCGGCCGCTCGGCGCGACGACCGTCATCGTGCCGATCGCGAACCACGACGACAACCAGCACACGTTCAACGAGAACCTGCGGCTGCAGAACTTGTGGGACGGGATCGAGCTGATGGCCGCGCTGCTGACGATGTAGGGGCCGGCCCGTAGGGGCCGGCTTCAGCCGGCCCCTACGATTTACGAGCTTGCCTGGCGCTGCTCGAGGCGGATCTGCGCCGCCCGGGCGCACCCTTCCATCACCTTGAAGTAGTCCTGCACCGCCTTCGCGCCGATCTCGTACGGATGCGGGCCTTTCGACCCGAGCATCCGGTTCTTCTTCGCGGCCTCGTCGAACTCCGAGTGGTTCGACAGCAGCACGGTCGCGTTCACCGCGGCCGCCTTCTCCGCGAACTTCTTCTGCGAGTCGATGTAGGTCTGGAAGTTCCTGATGCCGGGCACCGGCGTGTTGTTGACGAAGTTGAACGCGGTGCCGCCCGAGTACGCGACGTTGACGGGGCGGCCGCGATCGAGCGCCGTGAAGGTGTACGACAGCGTGCCCGGCGTGTGGCCCGGCGTCAACCAGATGGTCACCGTGCGCCCGCCGAGCGTGATCTTCATCCCGTCGGTCGCGACGATGTCGCGCTTCGGCGCCATTGTCTTGAAGCGGTTCGGATACTTCTCGACCGACTCCCAGTCGGGCGCACCCATGACGACCTTCGCGCCGTATTTCTTCTGGATCATCTCCGCGCCGCCAATGTGATCGGCGTGCGCGTGGGAGATGATGAGGTACTTGATCTGCTTCGGGTCGAGCCCCAGCTTCTGCATCCCGCCGACGACGAGCTCCTCCGAGTTGTAGGGGTAGATCGTGTCGATGAGGATGATGCCGTCGCGCGTGGTCAGCGCCCACGCCGAGTGCACCTTGCCGCCGACGAAATAGAGGTCGTCGAAGACCTTCGCCGGCTCGGCGTACCACGTGTCGCGCGCCGGCGCCTTCTTCGGATCGGCGACGAAATCGGGCACGTTGTCGCTGGTGTTCTCGCCCCCGCTCTGCGGCAGCAGGCACGTGCGCACCAGCGTGCCGAGAAATTCGAAGCCGGCGGCGTCCTTCGCCCCCTGGACGGCCGCGCGGTATTCCGCGTCGAAATCCCTCCGTCCCTGCGCCTGCGCGAGCAGGGTCACGGTCAGGCCAGCCAGCATTGCCACCGCGCCACACCACACATGCCGCCGTTTCATACGTCCTCCCGGTTCGAGCAGAGGGATGGTAGCATTCGCCCCATCCAGCGGGAGGAATAGATGCGCTCGCAAGATCGGCAAGTTCACCTACTGGGAACTGCGGGGCGCGAAGTTCGCCGGCACGGGCAAGGGGTCACTTCGCTTCTGGCGGCCGCTGCACTGTTCATCGCATTCGCGCCGGCGCGGCCGGCCGGCGCGCAGAGCGAGGAGCGCTTCAAGGTGCGCCTGTCCCCCGTGCCGATCGATGTCGCCATGCGAAGCACGGTCGCGGGTATCGGAGTGGTCACTGCCGTCCTGAAGGGTTCGACGCTGACCGTGAACGGGACGTTCGAAGGGCTGCGGTCGCCCGCGACGACGGCGCGTCTCCACCAGGGAGCGGCGATGGGTCTGCGCGGGATGTCGTTTGCCGATCTCACCGTCTCCGCGGCGATCAAGGGCACGGTGTCCGGGTCGGTCATGCTGACGCCGGGACAGGCGCAGGCGTTTCGAGCGGGCCGTATCTACCTGTTGATTTCGAGCGAGAGAGCGCCCGACGGCAACCTGTGGGGCTGGTTCGTCCGCAATTGATCCTCGTAGAGCCGACCTTCAGGTCGGCCTGACCGAAGGAGGGCCGATGTCCGCTTTCCCGCAACGGCTTGTCATCGCATCGATCGTGATTGGTGGCGTCGCCGTCATCGGCGTGGCCGGCCAGCAGCCGGGCGCCGGCCCGTTCACGGCGGCGCAGGCGTCGTCCGGCGCCGCTGCCTACCAGGCGAACTGCGCTGCCTGCCATCAGCCCGATCTGAAAGGACAGGGGACCGCGCCGACGCTGGTCGGGCCCGAGTTCCTGGGTGGATGGGGCACACGAACGACGCGCGACCTGCTCTCGTTCATCCAGCTGACGATGCCTCCAGCGAGCCCGGGCGCGCTCGGGGCCGATGTCTACGCGAACATCGCGGCATTCGTGCTCCAGTCGAACGGGGCTCGCGCGGGCAATCAGGCGCTGACGGACAATGCACAGGTGGCGATCAACTCGATCGCGACCGGTCAACCTGCAGCGGCGGCCGCCCAGCAGGCAGGAGGCCGCGGTGGCCGGGGAAAG
>JADMIO011096072.1_pt1 | contig 13880 bp, 12 predicted proteins | sample 8958161 | NCBI WGS metagenome assembly JADMIO01 (sample SAMN16585339, study PRJNA669376) | soil metagenome | isolation source: Crop rotation soil | place: USA: Cullars Rotation, Alabama | collected 2011 | reverse complement strand
AAGAGCCCGGCCTCGCTTGTATAGACGAAATAATCGGGCCCGCCGATCTCCATGAGCCGCGTGCCCGGCGAGTCCTCGACCCGCAGACCCTCGGCCACGCCGAGGTGCTTCAGGAGGCGCCGCACGCCGGCTTCGGCGATCTTGAGCGGGCCCGGGGTCACCGTGCCGGAGCCGCCGGCCTCGGTGCCGATCGTGGTGACGCCGCGGCGGTGTGCCGAGGCCGACAGCGTCTGGTCGGCGCCCATGCCCAACGGATTGTTCGCGACATAGCCAATGGGCGCGCCGAACACCTTCAGCAGCTCGAGCACCTTCGCATTGCGCGCGGTATCGCCGGGCACCAACGAGCCGAGCGCGCTCGGCACGTACATGAGCGAGCTGCCGCCGGAATGCAGGTCGAAGGCGTACTGGCAGAGCGGCAGCACCACGCTGTCGATGTAGTGCGCGATCATCTTGGTCGGCGTGCCGTTGGCGTCGCCCGGGAAGGAGCGGTTGAGATTGCCGCCGTCGATCGGCGAGGTCCGGCGCCCCGCCATGGCCGCCGGGAAGTTCGAGGCGGGAATGAAGATGATCCGGCCCTGCACCTGCTCGGGCTTGAGCTCGCGGATCAGCTTCATCAGCGTGACCTGGCCCTCGTACTCGTCGCCGTGATTGCCGGAGTTGAGCAGAACGGTCGGGCCCGTGCCGTTCTTGAGGCAGACGACCGGAATCGGGATCCAGCCGTAAGCGGATTCGTGCACCGAGTGCGGCAGCCGCAGGAAACCGGTCTGCCGCCCGGCCTTCTCGAAATCGACGGTCGAAGAGATACGCGTGCCAGTCATGGGTGTTCTGCCTGCCTCAGGTGTGGGTGAGATCGAGATCGTGACGCCTCAAGACGCGTAGTCGGGCTCCTCGCGGTCGAGGATGCGGCGCCAGGCGTCGAGGTGGAGACGCGCGTCGAACCGGTCGCCCCAGGCGCCGTGATAGTTGCGGCGGAGCCGGTCCGGTTGCCGCCTCAGCGTGCCGCCGGCCATGCGCGCGGTGAGCTGGTACATGCAGGTGCGCTCGGCAATGTAGAGCTCGTCGAAAGCGTCCGCCACGCTCGGCCCCACGACGGTCACGCCGTGGTTCGCCATCACCATGATGGTCTTGTCGCCCATGAGCTCCGCGATGCGGTCGCCTTCCTCGTTGTCGGCCACCGGCCCGCTCGCGGCATCGTCGTAGACGATGCGGTCACCGAGCACGAGATCGTTGTGATGCGAGAGCTCGAGACGACCGCCGTCCATGAGGGAGAGCGCGGTCAGGTATTGCGGATGCACGTGCATGACGCACTTCGCCTGCGGGTGCCGCAGGTGGATGCGCGTGTGGATATGAAAGGCGACCTTGCGCAGCTCGCCTCGGCCCCGGACCACGTTGCCGTCGAGATCGCACACGATGAGATTGCTGGCGGTGATCTCCTGGAACAGCAGGCCGCGCGGATTGATCAAAAAGAGATTGTCCGCGCCGGGGAGCATCAGGCTGTGATGATTGCCGATCTGCTCGTTCATCCCGAGCCGCGCCTGGATCCGAAATGCCGCGGCGAGATCGCACCGCAGCTGCCATTCCAGGGCCTCGGCCGATCTCACCTCTCGAAGCGCGGTCATACGGTCTCGATCCTCGCGTGTGGCTCGACTGCGGCCAGATTGGCACGCCCGCCTCGCGCTTGCAAAGACCGGCGTCCCGGCATTTCTCAGCCTCTGGCCGCGGCCAGCGCCGCCGAGACCTGGGCCCTGAGCGACGGCTCGCCGGGCGCAAATCGATGCTCGAAGAGCGCGGTTCCGATGGTGAAGGCGTCGACGCCGAGCGCGCGAAGCTCGTGCACGCGCGCGGGCGAGTCCACGGAGCCCGCGACGATCAGCTTGCCGCGAAGCGCATGGCGCGCGGCTCGCACGAGATCGAGCGGCGGCGCCGAGACCGATCGGAAGGCCAGGAGGTCGACGCCCGCGCAGCCGAGCGCGTCGGCCCGCCGACAGTCGGCGGCGATCTCATCGGGCGACCCCTCGAGGTCGGTCGGATGTCCCATGGGCCGTCCGACGAAGGGGAAATACTCGATCCCGGTCGAGGACACCTCGCCGAACACGGCCTCGGCATCGCCGCCGCCCAGCAGGCGATCGACGCCGAGCCGGCGTGCCACCTGCGCGGACTGGCGCGTCGATTGGGCCGTGAGGCTCACCACCTCGAGATAGCTGGTGGCGCCTATCGCCTTGATCCGGCGATGAAGTGCCTCGAGCATATCGAGCGGCACGCCGATGTCCTTGAAGCCGACGTGGCGCAGCCCGAGATCGCCGATTTCGTCGAGCACGGCAAGGCAATCGCCGATGGTGCGATCACCCGAGGTCAACATGAGGATGAAGTCCACGCGGCTCCATCATAGGAGCCGCGTGCGGCGGCGCAAGGGCGCGCGCGGGTGCCTCAGTTCGTCTTGGACGCGCGCACCAGCTCGAAGAACCGGAGGTTCGCCTCGGTGGTCTGCTGATCGAGGTCCACCCGGCTGACGGAGCTCGCGTGCTCCTTGTCGCCCTTGAGGCCGTAGACCAGCGCGAGGTTCTGCCGGAGCTGAGCCGTCGAGGTGGCGGCGCGCGCCATCGGCGTCAGGATCTCGAGCGCCTCGTCGTAATGTCCGGACATGGCGAGCGACAGCGCCAGGTTGTTGCGCGCGGGCACGTCGTGCGGCGCATCCGAGAGCACGGCGCGGTAAGACGTCTGCGCCTCGGTGTGGCGTCCGAGCGTATCGAGGGCGACGCCGCGACCCACCAGCGCCGCCGGATCCTGCGGCGCGAGCTGCAACGCCTCGTTCCAGTGCTCGAGCGACGTGTCGGCCTGGCCCAGCTGCAGATAGGCGCGGCCCAACCCGCGCACCGCGGCGATTCGCACACCCGAGCTTGGATCGACCTTCGGCAATCCCAGCACTTTCCAGTAGACATCGATGCCGTCGTCGGGCGAGCCCGCGTCGACCAGCGTGTCTCCGAGCTCGACCAAAAGCGACGGATCCGAGGCCCCCGTCGCGACCGCATTCCTATAGAGGTTGATCGCCGAGCCATAGTCGCCCGCCCGGCGGGAGGCCCGCGCGAGCCGCACCGCAGGACCGAAGTCCTCCTGCATGGTCTTGGCCTGAACGGCCTGCGACATCTGCTGCTCGGCCGCCGCGAACGGGCCGGAATTGGTGCATCCCGAGACCGCCAGGGCCATCACCACGAAGACCGAAACCCCGACGGGGCCAGCCAAACGACGCAAGCGCGGTTGTGCCATAGGAGCCACCTTTCCCTCGATTCCGCTCGGGCGCCGGGACCCCGGACGCCGAATGAGGGCATTTTCCGCGATCTTCGGAAATTAATTGTTAATCATGATCGGAGAGTATTCGGGGGACTTAGCCGGGCCGATTCCTGCCCAGGCAAAGGCCGATGCGCCGCAACCTAGAACGGGTGACGCTGTGACGACGTACCTCCTGCCCCGGAAACCGCTTGGCAAGACCTCATGCGCCATCCTGGTGGCGGCAGGGAGCGCCAACGGGAGCAGGGTAGCAGCATGATTCTCCGAAACATTCTTCTCGGCCTCGGCGTCCTCGCGATGCTCGCAGGCCTCGCATTGGGCGTCATCTGGCTGCGCGAGCCCGGTGCCCAGCAGACCGAGCAAGCCCAGGAGCAGCCCACGGCCGCGCGCCCGAGCCTCCTGGTCGCGAACCGCTCGATCACCACGGGCATGTTGCTCACGGCGGCTGATATGCGCTGGAAGGAGCTTGCCGCCAACCAGTCCCCCCCGCCCGACGCCATGGTGCGCGGACAGGTATCCGAGACCGATTACGTGGGCGCGGTCTCGCGCCGCGGATTCTCGGCGGGCGAGCCGCTCATCGAGAGCGATCTCGTGAAGCCGAACCAAGGCGGGTTCCTCGCGGCCGTGCTGGCGCCGGCGATGCGCGCGGTGTCGGTCACCGTGGGTGCCGCCGAGAGCGTCGCGGGCCTGGTCGCGCCCGGCGACCGGGTCGACGTGATCCTCACGCAGAATTTCGCCGATGCGCTCGTCACGCCGCCGCGCAAGTCGGTGGGCGAGACGGTACTGCACGACGTGCGCGTCATCGCGGTGGACCAGGCGCTCAGCGGCGCGATCCAGGCAAAACAGCAGCCGGCGCCGCCGACGTCGGGCGCCGAGGGACGGATTCCCCGCACGGTCACGCTCGAGGTCACGGAGCAGCAGGCCGAGAAGCTGCTGGTCGCGCTGAACCTCGGGAAGATCGAGCTCTCCATGCGTCCCTTCGCGCCGCCGAGCAACGCGGAGCCGATCGCCGACGCGGTGGCCACGCCGACGGCCACCTGGGCCTCGGACGTCTCTCCGGCCCTCAAGAGCGTCGACCGCGTCATGCGCAATAACCAGAACGGAAGGCCCAACGCGCCGGCGCCGGCGATCGCGGTCATGCGCGGATCGAAGATCGAGCACCTCTGCGCCAACACCAACGGCCTCGGCGCCTGCGGCGACACCAGTATCGCGCCCGCCGGCCAGCAAGCGAGATCAGAATGACCCGCTTCATGCCTCTCCACTCGGCGGCGCGCGCGGGCGCGCTCGTCCTGACCATCGCGCTGATGCTGATCTCCCTGACCGGCATCGGCTCCGCGGCGACCATCGTCGCCGGGCGTCAGCCGCTGGTGGTCGATATCGACCAGGCGCAGCTGATCCAGCTGCCGGAGCCCGCGACCACCGTCTTCGTCGCGAATCCCGACATCGCCGACGTCCAGGTCCCCAGCACGAGCAAATTCGTGGTGTTCGGCAAGAAGGCCGGGACCACCACCATCTATGCCATGGCCGGCGACGGCAAGGTCACCAGCTACACCGTGACCGTGCGCCACCCCGTCAATGACATCGTCTCCGCGATCAAGCAGCAGGTCCCGGGCGCGGCGGTCACCGCCGAGAGCCTGCCCGGCGGCATCACCATCTCCGGCAACGTCGCGTCGCCGCGGGATGCGCAGAGGATCAAACAGATCGCCCAGGATTTCCTCGGCCCCAAGGAGGACATCAACTTCAACGTGGCGGTCGCGGGCTCGGCGCAGGTCAATCTGCGCGTCCGTGTCGCCGAGGTGGCGCGTCAGACGAACAAGCAGTTCGGCTTCAATTGGGACGCGCTCTACAACAACGGCAGCATCGCCGTCGGCCTGCTGACCGGGCGGACACCCCTCGTCAACGGCTTCGGCAACTTCCTGCCTTCTCCCAACACGCCCCAGCCCAACACCTTCGGCATCGGCGGCAGGAGCAGCGGCGGGTCGGTCAATATCAACTCGATCATCGACGCGCTCGAGAGCGAGAACCTCGTCACGATCCTTGCGGAGCCGAACCTGACGGCGAGCTCCGGCGAGAGCGCCAGCTTCCTCGCGGGCGGCGAATTCCCGATCCCGATCGCGCAGTCGAACAACACCATCTCGATCGACTTCAAGAAGTTCGGCGTCGGCATCGACTTCACGCCGACCGTGTTCGACGCCAACCGCATGAGCATCAAGGTGCGCTCGGAGGTGAGCCAGCTCTCGACCCAGGGCGCCATCACCGTCGGCGGGATTCAGATCCCCGGCATCGCGGTGCGCCGCGCCGAGACGACGGTCGATCTCTCGAGCGGCCAGAGCTTCGCCATCGCGGGCCTGTTCCAGAACAACGTCAACACGCAGATCCAGCAGTTCCCCTGGCTCGGCGACGTGCCCGTGCTGGGTGCCCTGTTCCGGTCTCCGACCTTTCAGCGGCAGGAGAGCGAGCTCGTCATCATCGTGACGCCTTACGTCGTTCAGCCGGCGGCCAAGCCCTCGGACTTGCAGGCGCCGACCGACGGCCTCGCGTTCTCGAACGACCTCGAGTGGATCCTCTTGGGCCGCCTCACGGCGACCAAGGGAAAGGCCGCGACCGCGCCGGCGCCCGGCGCGCCGCACCTGCGCGGGTCCGCCGGCTTCATGCTGGAGCAATAGCCATGATCGCCTCGCACATGAATCGGATCGGCGTCTGCGCCAGGGTCACGCTTGCGGCGGCCTTCGCCGTCGCGCTCGCGGGCTGCGAGGTCAACGAGCCGCCCCTCAGCGCCACGCCCCGGCCCTGCCCGGCCTGGGTCGACTATCCGATCGACAACCACAGCAATCGCGATTCGCCCTATCTGGGTTGCTCCAATGATGTCAATCTCTTGAGGATGGTGGAGCGCCCGAAGGACCTCGACCAAGGGCGTCCGCTCGGTCCCGCCAACGGCGGCCGCCTGGGCGACGCGGTCAAGAATTACGACAAGGACGCCGTCAAGCCGTTCCTCGACAGCGGCTCGCGTCCATCACAGTCTGGTACGACGGTCACGGGCGGTGGAGGAGCCTCGCAGTGAACGACGGCGCCGTCCGCGCGGCTCGATCTGCCACGGCACAGTCCGCTGCGCCGGCAGCGCTCGCTTTTGCGCGCGATCGCGATTCCGAGGCCATCCTTCGCCAGTGCTTCAACGATCTCGGCCTGCCCAACGGCGTGGTCATGAGCGGCGACGTGCATGCGGCGATCGAGGAGCTCGCGCACAACACCTCCCCGCGCCTCCTGATCGTCGACATCAGCGGGATTGCCGACCCGATCGACGCGCTGCGGCACCTCGCGGACGTCTGCGACCCCAACACGGGCGTGCTGGTGATCGGCGATCGCAACGACATCAGCCTCTACCGACAGCTCAAGGACGCGGGGATCGTGGAGTATTTCTTCAAGCCCCTGGTCGCTCAGCTGGTGACGCGCGCCTCGAACGGCGTGTTGACCGGCAATCAGGAGAACAAGGGCTCGGGAACCGGCCGGCTCACCTGCCTGCTCGGCGTGCGCGGCGGCGTCGGGGCCACCACCATCGCGGTCCACGCCGCCTGGAACCTGGCCGAAGGCCGCCGGCGGCGCACGCTGCTGCTCGATCTCGATCTGCTCGGCGGCGATGCCTCGCTGCTGCTCGACGCGACGCCCACCCATGCGCTGCGCGAGGCGCTCGAGCACCCCGAGCGCGTCGACGAGGTCTATCTCGACCGCGCGGTGGCGCGCGTCACCGAGCGGTTGACCCTGCTGACCTCGCTCGAGTCCTTGGGCGAGCCCGTGACGCCCGACGAGGCGTCGGTGCTCTCGCTGATGGAGAAGGTGCAGCGGCGCTATCGCTATGTGTTCGTCGACTTGCCGGGTGCCAGCGCTCCCTGGCTCTCCCAAGTGCTGAGCCTGCCGAGCACGGTCATCCTGGTGAGCGACGGCACGCTCTCCTCCGCGCGCGATCTCAACCGCTGGCGCGAGAAGCTCGGACCCAACAGTCCCGAGCGGACCACGCTCCACATCCTCAATCGCTCCGGAGCCGAGGGCTCGCTGCCGCAATCGGAATTCGTGCGCGCCGTCGGGCAGCCGCCGGATATCGTGGTTCCGTTCGACAAGGACGTGGCGCGGTCGGCCAGCCTTGGCCTGCGCGGCATCGAGAAGTCCAGCACCATTCGCAATGCCCTGGCACCGCTCTTCCAGCACTTGGCGGGGGACGCCGTCGTCGAGCGCAAATCGTTGCTCAGCCGGCTCTTTAAATAATGGCCCTCAGCTTCGGCCGTCGCAAACACAGCGAGGACGCGCCGGCCGATGACAAGGTCGCGGCGGAGCCCGCGCCTGCCGCACCTGCCGCACCTGCCGCTCCCGCGGCGACACCCGCGCCCGCCGCCAAACGCTCGCCCAACACGGCCGCCGCGGCGGAATTCATCCGCGACGAGGTGTTGACCCGCATCGAGCCCACGATGGCCGTGCGGATGACCAAGGCCGAGCTCGCCACGCGCGTCGACCAGCTCGTCGCGGAGATCGCCAACGAGCAGAGCCTGCTCCTCAATCAGCGCGAGCAACGCACGCTCGCCACCGAGATCGTCGACGACATGGTGGGCCTCGGCCCCCTCGAGACGCTGCTGCGCGACGATCAGGTGGCCGACATCATGGTGAACGGCGCCAACAGCATCTACGTGGAGCGCCGCGGCAAGCTCGAGCTGACGACCCTGAAGTTCCGCAACAACATGCAGGTCATGCACGTCGCGCAGCGGATCGCGTCCTCCGTCGGCCGGCGCGTCGACGAATCGAGTCCGATGCTGGACGCGCGCCTCGCGGACGGCAGCCGCGTCAACGTCATCACCTCGCCCTTGAGCCTCAAGGGCACCTGCATCTCGATCCGGAAGTTCGCGCGCACCGCGCTGGCCTTCGGCGCCCTGGTCGAGAACGGCAGCCTTGCGCCCGAGGTCGCGCGGGCACTCGAGATCTGCGCGCGCTGCCGACTCAACATCATCATTTCCGGCGGCACCGGCTCCGGCAAGACCACGATGCTGAACGCGCTTTCCAGCCAGATCAGCCACGGCGAGCGCATCGTCACCATCGAGGATGCGGCGGAGCTTCAGCTGCAACAGCCGCACGTCATCCAATTGGAGACGCGCCCGCCCAACATCGAGGGGCGCGGCGAGATCCACCAGCGCGACCTCGTGCGCAACGCGCTCCGCATGCGGCCCGATCGCATCATCGTCGGCGAAGTCCGCGGCTCCGAGGCCTTCGACATGCTGCAGGCCATGAACACCGGCCACAACGGCTCCATGTCGACGATCCACGCGAACTCTCCGCGGGACGGGCTGAGCCGAATCGAGAATATGGTGCTGATGGCGAACGTGAGCCTGCCGATGCGCGCGATCCGCTCGCAGATGGCCAGCGCCCTCGACTTGATCATCCAGATCGAGCGCATGCGCGACGGCGTGCGCCGGGTGGTCGACGTCGCCGAGGTGGCCGGGCTCGAGGAGGAGACGATCGAGGTCGCCTCCCTCTTCTCGTACCGCTATCTCGGCGAGAATCCCGACGGCACGCTGCGCGGCCGCTTCGAATCCTCCGGCGTGCAGCCGAGGTTCCTGCGCCGCCTGGAGTACTACGGGCTCGGCGAGGAGTTCGTCGCGCAGCAGCGGCTGCTCGCCGAGGGAGGCGGCTGATCCCATGCTGGTCGTCGCCCTGGTCGTGATCCTGCTGTTGGCGAGCGGCGGCGCCATCGTCGCCTCGATCGTCATGACACAGCGCTCGCGCCGCGAGCTCGAGCAGCGCGTCAGCCAGATGGTCGGCGGCCCCGGCGCGGCGGCACAGCGCCGCGGCTCGAAGAGCAACGAGCCCGCCTGGGTGACGGCGCTCGAGCGCCGGCTTCGCTGGGTGTTCGAGTTCGGCATATCGCACAGGTGGGGCGCGCAGATCCCCAGCTTCCAGCTCATCCTGGTGGCCGTGCTGGCGGGATCCACCGTTTGGTCGATCACGCGGGTCGCCGTGCAGCTGCCGCTCTGGCTGGCCCTGCCGCTCACCTTCTCGCTCTTCCTGGTGGCGCCCCGCATTCTGCTGGTCATCCAGCAGACGCGGACCGAGAAGAAATTCATCGCGCTGTTTCCGGACGCGCTCGACATGTGCGTGCGCATGCTGCGCGCGGGATTGCCGGTCTCGGCCGCCATTCGCACCATCGGTGCCGAGGGCCCGCCGCCGATCAACCAGGTCTTTGCCGTGATCGCCGACCGCGTCGAGATCGGCATACCGCTGGAGGAAGCGCTGCGCATGACCGGCAAGGAGCTGGGGCTCGACGAGTTCCGCTTCTTCGCGGCGGTCGTGGCGCTGCAGCGCTCGACCGGCGGCAATCTCGCGCAGACCCTCGAGCTTCTCGCGGACATGATGCGCAAGCGGCGGGCGATGCGGCTGAAGGCGAAGGCCACGACGTCGGAGGTACGCGCCTCCGCCTACATCCTGGGCTCGATGCCCTTCATGATCATCTTCGCCCTGCTCGTGCTGAGTCCCGAATATCTGCAGCCGCTGTTCCACGACCCCCGCGGCCACATCGTTCTGGCGGTCGCGGCCGGCAGCCTCGCGCTCGCCTTCTACACCATGCACAAGCTCGTGAAGAGCGTCACGGCGGGCGCATGACAAGCACCGGAATCTTCATCCTGCTGGACGCCTTTCTGCTGGTGCTGGGCGGCGCAGGGATGATCGTCTACAGCATTCGCGCCCGCCGAAAGCTGATCGGCCGCCGCGTCGATGCGATCAAGCCGGTCGCCGCCACCGTGGCCAAGTCGGCCCGCCGGGGCCGCGACGTGCCGCTGATCCGGCTGAAGAGCCAGGGTTTCGCCCAGCAGGAAGAGCGCGAGATCATCCGCCTGATGACCTGGTTCGGCGTGCCGCACGAGCGCGCGCTCGCCGCCTTCTCGGCGACGCGCGTCGGGATCGGCGTCGTCGCCGCGCTGGGGTCGCTCATCGCCTACCAGGTCGAATACGACGTCGGGCTCAACACGCAAGGGCTTGCGATCGCCGTGGGGGCGGGGATCACCGGCTGGCTCGTTCCCGCCTTCATCATGTCGGCGCGCGGCAAGCGGCGCGTGCGCACGATCGCGCGGGGATTGCCGGACGCCCTGGAGCTTCTGGTGGTCTGCGTGGAGGCCGGTCTCTCGCTCGACGATTCTCTCGACCGCGTCGTCTCCGAGCTCGGCGACACCCATCGCGCGCTGACCGACGAGCTGGCTTTGCTGGCCGCCGACCTCAAGATCCTGCCGAGCCGCGAGCAGGCGCTCAACAACCTGGCCGACCGCATCGACCTGCCGAGCATCCGCTCGATCGTGGGCACGCTGTCGCAGACCATGCGCTTCGGCACTCCCCTCGCCCACGCCATGAAGGTGGTCGCGAGCGAGATGCGCAACGACGTTCTGATCGCCATGGAAGAGAGGGCGAACCGGTTGCCGGCGCTGATGACCGTGCCGATGATCGTGTTCATCCTGCCGACGATCATGCTGATCCTCGGCGGTCCCGCCATGCTGCGCGTGCTCGACCAGCTCGGGCAGCAGTAGCCGAGGCGCTCGGGCAAGCGCTGCAGGTCCTCGATCGCGGCGTTTTCCTGTGGCTGTTTGTGCGGGCATCCGCCGCTTGCTTTACAAGCCCATAGCCGGTCGTTAGCGTTTCCAATATCGCTCCCCTGGGCAGCGCCGCCGCACCGTGGCAGGGTGGCGCGTGCGGCGAGGCGGAGGAGACCCAATCGTGCTCGTACTATTTCAGAATTGCCGGCTGCTCGACCCCGAGGCGAGCGATCTCAAGGACGGCGTCAGCGTCCTGGTCGAGGGCGCCCAGATCCGCGAGGTGTCGGACCGGCCGATCTCCGCGCCCGGCGCGACCGTGTTCGATCTGCGCGGCCTCGTGCTGATGCCCGGCCTGATCGACGCACATGCCCATGTCTATCTCTCCGAGGTCAACATCGGGCTGCTCGCCGACGTGCCCCTGACGCTGATGGCGGCGCGGGCGGGTCCGTTGATGCGCGCGATGATCGACCGGGGTTTCACGACCGTGCGGGACACCGGCGGCGCCGACTGGGGCATCCGCGAGGCCGTCGAGACCGGGCAGATGGTGGGACCTCGCCTCTTCATCGCGGGCCAGAGCCTGAGCCAGACCGGCGGCCACGGCGACTTCCGCCTGCGCACGCAGGGCGAGGAGACCTGCCAATGCTGCAGCGGAGTGCAGTTCATCTCGCGCATCGTCGACGGCGTGCCGCAGATGCTGCAGGCGGTGCGTGACGAGCTTCGGAAAGGCGCCGATCACATCAAGCTGATGGTATCGGGCGGTGTCGCAAGCCCGCGCGATCCGCTGGAAGCGATGCAATTCACCCGGGAGGAGATCACCGCCGCCGTCGGCGAGGCCAACGCCTGGGGCAAGTACGTCTGCGCCCACGCTTATGGCACGGATGCGATCCATCGCGCGGTCGAGCTGGGCGTGCGCAGCATCGAGCACGGCAATTTCGTCGATGCTCCGACCGCGAAGCTCATGCGCGAGCGCGGGGCCTTCATCGTGCCGACGCTGGTCGCCTACGACGCCATGCGCCGGCGCGGCCGCGACTACGGCCTGCCGCCGGTCAGCCTCGAGAAGAACGAGCGCGTGCTCGCGGCCGGCCTGCGCTCGCTCGAGATCTGCAAGGCGGCCGGCGTTCCCATCGGCTTCGGCAGCGATCTGCTGGGACAGTTGCAGAACGACCAAAGTCGAGAATTCCTGATCCGTGGTGAGGCGATGCCGCCGCTGGAGGTGATCCGGTCGGCGACGCTGGTGAATGCCCGGCTGCTGCGGCAGGAGGGCAAGCTCGGGACCGTGAAAGCGGGCGCGATCGCGGACCTCCTGGTGGTCGACGGCAATCCGCTCCGGGACCTCGGGGTGTTCCAGGACCAGGGCGCGCACCTCAAGGTCATCATGAAGGGCGGCCAGTTCCACAAGAACCAGCTGGAGCACTGAATGGCGGGCGCGGCCGCGGTTGCGTCGATCCTTCGCAAACGCTGGCCCCGCTACGCCCTCGGCGCCGCGACCGCCGCCTGCTACGCGGTGATGCTGCTGCCGATGGTCTTCGTGTGCTGGCTGAGCTTCTTCCAGAACGAGATCCTGTCGTTTCCGCCCGAGGGCTATACGCTCCGCTGGTTCAAGGCGCTCTGGCTGCAGCCGCAATTCGCCGGCGGCTTCGTGACCAGCCTCGAGGTGGCGCTTCTCGCGATGGTCGGCGGGCTCGCGGTCGGCATCCCCGCGAGCCTCGCGCTGGTGCGCGCGCAGCTGCCGCTCCGCGAGACCCTCAACACGCTCCTGCTCTCGCCGCTGGTGGTGCCGGGCATCGTGATCGGCACATCGCTCTATTTCTTCCTGATCGACATCGAGATCGCCACGGATTGGCCGCTGACGGGGTCGATGGCCGGCCTGGTCTTCGGCCATGTCCTCATCACGATCCCCTGGACGGTCCGGCTGATCGCGGCGAACCTCGTCGGCATCGACCGCGCGATCGAGGAAGCCGCGATGAACCTGGGCGCGGACCGGCTGCGCACGCTGCTCAAGGTGACCCTGCCCGTGATCCGGCCGGGCGTCGTCGCCGCCGCGCTCTTCAGCTTCGTGGTGTCGTTCGGCAATCTCGAGCTGTCGCTTTTCCTGGTGAGCCCCGGCGACACCACGCTGCCGATCGCGATCCTTCAGTATCTCGAATGGAAGATCGATCCGACGATCGCCGCGGTATCCCTGATCCAGATCGCGATCATCGGGGCGGCGATGGTCCTGACCAATCGCTTCGTGCGCCTGAGCCAGGTGGTCTGAGCGCCATGTCGAGCGTCAGCCTGCAAGCGGTCTCCAAGAGCTACGGCGGTCATCGCGCCGTCGCCGATTTCTCCCTGGAGATCGCGCAGGGCGAGTTCCTGGTCCTGCTGGGACCCAGCGGCTGCGGGAAGACCACGACCTTGCGCATGATCGCGGGCTTCGTGGAGCCGACCGCGGGCCGCATAATGTTCGGCGAGCGCGACGTGACGGACCTGCCGCCCTACAAGCGGAACACCGGGCTCGTCTTCCAGGGCTATGCGCTGTTCCCGCATCTGACGGTGTTCGAGAACGTCGCCTTCGGTCTGCGTATGCGAAATCTTGACCGGGCCGCGATCGAGCGGCGCGCCCGGGACGCGCTGCGCCTGGTCCGGCTCGAGGATCTCGGCGAGCGGATGCCGCGACAGCTCTCCGGCGGACAGCAGCAGCGCGTGGCGCTGGCGCGTGCCCTGGTGATCGAGCCGGAGATCCTGCTGCTCGACGAGCCGCTCTCCAACCTCGACGCCAAGCTCCGCGAGGAGGTCCGGGTCGAGATCCGGCAGCTGCAGCGCCGGCTCGGCCTCACCACCGTCATGGTGACGCACGACCAGGAGGAGGCGCTCTCGGTCGCCGACCGGCTCGTGGTGATGAGCGACGGCGAGATCCAGCAGATCGGGACCCAGCGGCAGCTCTACAATGCGCCGGCCAACCAGTTCGTCGCGAGCTTCATCGGCCGCACCAATTTCTTCGCGGGCGCCATGGCCGGGCCGCGGCGGTTCCGGACCGAGAGCGGGCTCGAGATCTCGGTC
>JADMIO011000847.1_pt1 | contig 13883 bp, 9 predicted proteins | sample 8958161 | NCBI WGS metagenome assembly JADMIO01 (sample SAMN16585339, study PRJNA669376) | soil metagenome | isolation source: Crop rotation soil | place: USA: Cullars Rotation, Alabama | collected 2011 | reverse complement strand
CGGCGCGCTTGGTTTCGCGCAAAACTTCCTCGGGAACCGTGTCCGGTCCATGCGGCGATAAATGCACGCGCAGACGATCGTCGAATGCACCATGCACGCGATCGTGCAGGGCTAGATTGTTGGCGAGGCCGGCCCCGACATCCCCGGGGTTTCCGAACCGAACCTGGCCGTCTTTGTAATAACCGATCGCATCGTAGGTGCTCGGATAACACAGGCCGAGGTTGCAACGAAACCCCAGCCGCTCGACCAGCCGAATCCACGGCTCGCCGTTCCCGAACTGCTCGGCGACGATAGTCGTCGCGCCGCCGAGCAACATCGCAAGACAATCCCATTCCGTAATCATGGCTGCATCCTCGGGCGTAATTACCCGGGGCGCATACATCTGGACCGGCATGGTCATGTGGTAATACGCCGCTCCCTTGGGGAGCGTCATGTCCTCGGCAAGGCCGCGGCTGCGCGGCGAATTGCCCGGATGCACGTGACAATTAATGAGTCCCGGAATCACCAGGCAGCCGCTGGCATCGACGTCGGTATCCGCACGTCCTCGATAATGCGGCTCGATGAGCGCGACAGCTCCGTCCTCGATGACAAGATCTGTACCATGCATCAGCTGCGGCTCGGATCCGCCCGTCCACAAGGTACCGTTTCGCACTACTGCGATATGTGATTGACTGGTCACGATGTCTCCGTTTTTTGTCGAGGCATCACCATACTCAGTGCGCCTCCGCGCGCAGGAAACTGATGTTGAGGAACTTCCGGGCGATCGTGATGAGCACGGTAACGATGACCACGACCAATACCGAAAGCGCGGCGAGCGGTCCGGTATCTCCGGCCGAATAATAGTTATAGATAGCAACTGAAACGACCGGGTTGCCAAGACCCGATAGCAGTAACGACATCGAGAGCTCGCGAATCGCAGCCATGAACATGACCAATGCTGCGGCAACCAGGATGGGCTTCAGCAGGGGCAATATCACTCGACGCAAGGTGTAGCCCATGCTCGCACCCGACATCCGAGAGGCCTCTTCGAGCTCGTCACCGAGTTGGATCATGCCGCCCGAAACCGTGCGCAGCGTCATGGGCAGATAGCGCGTCACGTAAGCGATCACCAGAATCGCGACGGTGCCGTAAATGTGCAGCGGCACGCTGACATAAGCCCAGAGCAATCCGAGGCCAAGAACCGTCGCCGGGATTGCTACGGGCAGCATCGCAACCGCTTCCATTGCGCCTCGTCCCGGCTCGCGCGTCTTCAGGGTGACGAATGCAATACCGAGCGCGAGAGCGACACAAAGGAGCGCACTGACCAGGGCGAGACTAATACTGTTCAACAGCGACCGCACAATGAAATCGTCGTGAAAGAGGTTGATGTAGTTATCGAGTGTCAGGCGCTCCAGGCTTTTTAACGTGAAGCGACCGAAAAAGCGCAGCAATGACCCGTACACGAGCACCAGCACCGGCAAAACGATAACCAGAATAAAGAAAATCCAGCACGCGGCGCTTACCGGCCACTTCCACGATCCGAGGTCGATAGGCAAGGTCCGGTAATTGCCGCCGCCGACGGTCTGGAAACGCGTCGCCATCGCCGTGGCCCGACGATATGCGATGACAAGGAGCATTGAAAGCAGCAACAGCCCGCTCGCTAGCGCGGTTCCTGTCCCGTAGTCGGGCGGGTAGCGAACGGCCACGGCGTGATAAATGAGCGACGGATACGTATAAATGCCCTTGGCGGCACCCAGCATCTGCGGCACGTCGAAGCTTTCGATGCCGAGGATGAGCATGAGCATTGCCGCAGACAGCGCCGCTGGACGCACCATGGGCAACGTCACCTTGGCGAACACGCCAAGTGGACCGGAGCCCGACATCCGCGCCGCTTCTTCGAGTCCGCTATCGACCGCACCGAACGCAGGCGCCAGCATCATGAATGCGAGGGGCGCCAGGTAAAGCCCTTGCACGAAGATCATGCCGCCGAGTGTATAAATGTCGAACGGCGCTTCTTCCAGACCAAAGATCGCCATCAGCAATTGATTGAGCAAACCTTTGCCGGGACTTAGCAACATTGTCCAGGCGATGACCCCGAGAATGAGCGGAAAAAGGTAGACAAGGATGAGCAGAAACTCGAAGCTCCGCCGTCCGGGAACATTGGTTCGCGCCACGACCCACGCGAACCAACCGCCAACGCCGACGGACACCACGGTCTGTCCCACAGCAAACACAATGGTGTTAAAGAGTGTTGCCCGGAGCTGCGGATCGCCATACGCACGCGCGTAATTGTCGATGGTAAAGCTGCCTGCTTGTAGTGGAGACCCGCTATAAAAACTGCCGAAAACAAGCCAGCCGATCGGATACAGCACGAGCAGCGCAAGCAGGATCGACAACGCAACCATGAGCTCGCGCTCGCTGCCGAGGAACGAGGCTCGCGGCGCAGCGGTAATCGTAGCGGCGCTCATGCGGGGAAAACGCGAATGTCCGCAGGAGGGATAGAGACACCGATCTCCATTCCGGGGTGCAGCGCCGTGCCCAGGGCATCGCGCGCAACCAACGTTCCTCCGCCGTGCTCGATCTCGACGGCTTGAACAACGCCGAGAAAAGCGACCGACACCACGCGGCCTGGCAGTGTTCCCTCATCGGCCGTGGCTGGAACGATCCGGATGCGTTCGGGACGCACGTAAACATCCACCATCGAACCGTCGCTTACATTTGCCGGAACTTCGCAGCTCAGGTGGTGCCCCTGGATCAGCACTTGCGTGCGATCGACGACTTGCCCGCGATCGAGTCTGGTCCAGCCAACAAAGTTGGCCACGAAAGCGTCCGCCGGTGAATCGAAGATCTCTTTCGGCGATGCGAACTGTAGAACCCGCCCCGCGCGCATGACGGCAACCCTGTCGGAAAGCGCGAAGGCTTCCTGTTGATCGTGCGTCACGAACAACGCCGTGATGCCGAGGCGCTGCTGCAAACGACGAATCTCAAAGCGCATCTCTTCACGCAGCTTGGCGTCGAGGTTGGAAAGCGGCTCATCCAATAGCAGGATCCGCGGCTCGAAAACGATGGCACGGGCAAGCGACACGCGTTGTTGCTGGCCCCCGGAAAGCTGACGAGGATAGCGTTCAGCCAATGTGCCCAGCTGCACCGCATCGAGCGCAGTGCGTGTCAGTCGCGCGATTGCCTCGCGTCCCAGTCGCCGCACTCGAAGGGGATAGGCGACGTTCTCGAAAACGGTCAGGTGCGGCCATACTGCATATGACTGGAACACCATGCCGATGTCGCGATGTTCGGGGCGAACAAAGCGCCCTTCGCCGACAACCACCTGGTCGCCAACGATGATATGGCCACTCGTCGGCTGCTCGAGACCCGCAACCATGCGCAATGTCGTGGTCTTGCCGCAACCGGAGGGCCCCAGCAACGCAACGAGCTCGCCCGATGCGATGTCTACGTCAATGCCATCGACCGCAACGGTGCTTCCGAAGTGCTTGGAGAGCGCTTCGAGCCGGACTGTCGTCATGTGAAGGTCAGCGCGAGAACACCTCTCTCTTGGTCTTTTGAAAAAACTCGAAGCGCTCCTGCTCGAGCTCATGAGATTGCGGATAAAGCTTGACGGTCTTCAAGCGAGCATACCCAGCCGGCCACTTGGCGGAAAGCGCAGGTAGCAGTTGTAGCTTGGCCAGCAGATCCTGGCCCTCTTCAGAGAGCATGAAATCGACGTACAACTTTGCGGCATTCGGGTGCGGCGCAGTCTTGGGAATGTTGAGCGACAGACCGGTGTAGATAATGGGATCAGGCGTGCCCCATTCAATCGGTGCCCCCTTTGCTTTCACCGGTTCTACAAAATTCGGATATGCCGCGACCATCAAATCGGCTTCGCCCGATACGACCATTTCCTGGGCTTGCAAATACGGCGCGAATTTCACGTTCTGCGTTCCGAGCTGCTTCATATATGCGTGCCACTTCGGCTCATCGCGCATGATGTCGAGCATGGTGACGAACCAGATCGCCGATCCACCATCGCCCAAAACATCCTGCATCGCGATCTTTCCCCGCCATTTGGGGTTGAGGATATCGTTCCAGGTCTTGGGCGCATCTGCGGGCTTCACCTTGTCCGTGTTCCAGGCAAAGCTCGTGAGCGTCAGTCCGAAAACAGACCAGGCATAATCGCGCCCGTGCATTTCCGCGGGATACGCTTCGATGTTGCGCGGCTTGTAGCTGGCAAGTAGTCCGCGCTTGTGCAGCAGCTTGGATTGCTTGTCGGTGAGCCAGATAACATCGGCGATATGCCGGCCTGCTGCGTTTTCTGCATCGAAACGCTGCATGGTGGCGTTCGTATTGGCCGCCAGCGATTCGACTTTAATTTTCGGATACTTGCGTCGAAATGCATTAAGGATTGGATTGTTGACCTCGGATTGACTGCCGATATATAGCACCAGAGCCCCCTCGCGTTCGGCGGCTGCCTGGAGGGCATCCGGCGATTGCGCAAACGCCCGAGGCACGGTGAAGCTTGTGAAAACCACGACCGCAGCAAGCAACTTGCCGATCTTGGAGGAACTCGACGTCCATGAAGTGTTCATCAGATTTCCTAGGGTTGAAAACTAATCCGTTAACACACGCGTAGCTCGAGTGATTTGCGTCACCGTGCAACGGTCGGCTCGCTAGTTGAAGGGCCGGTCGTCGGCGATTGGCGCTAGGCCTGAAGAATCGCTTCAGGCAAAGAAAGGCCACGTGAGTTTACTGCAATTTGGCAAAAATGAAGTAGCCGCGACCTCCCCGCTGCCGCGAATGGTCACTGCCCGCGGGCCCCGTGATTCGTGGAATTTGCCCCCGATCGAGCACGCGAGGACTGGAATGGCTCACCTGGATTCATCAGCTCGACAGGTGCACGAAAGGGGGGCCGAACGCGCGCTTCAAGGGGCGATCACCTTGGCGCCGACGCTTGGCCCATCCGTGGGATGGTGATGCGCTTGGGCTGGGCGGGCACTCGCGGCGGTGGCGGTGGTGGCGGCTTGAACATGGCATAGAACTGCTGCACCAGCTTCACGTACTCCTGGGTTTCGGCATACGGCGGAACCTTGTTGTCGTAACGCATGACAATCCCCTCGCCCGCGTTGTAAGCCGCGAGAGCAAGCCCGACGTCGCCCCCAAACATGGCGATCAACGTTCGCAGGTGGCGCGTCCCGACGTCCAGGTTGATCGAAGGGTCGATGAGCTTTTCGACCACGGTGCGACGCTTATCGTCGTTCACTCCATAACGTTGCGCGGTCTCCGGAATCACTTGCATCAAGCCGACAGCACCTTTGGGTGAAACGACCTGCGGCTCGAATGCAGATTCGACGGCAACGACGGCCTTCACCAGCGCAACATCCAGACCTTGTTTTCTAGCGGCACGCTCGATCATCGGATCGTACCGTTTAGCGTTCGGGTGCTTTACGATGCGCTGATAGATCGCGGTCCTTTTGAACGACTCGTCCTGCTGCACGGTAGGCTCAGGCTCGACAACATCCGCGCTGGTGCGTCCTTTGAAGAATAGCTGGTAGCGCTCGTCGAGCTTCTCGGTGGCCACATGAGGTCTGCCCTGCTCGTCGATGTATCCCCAGACCTCGGCCGCCACTGGCGATGCGCACAATAGCGCGATCCAGGTCATCGCGACGGACGTCAGAAAAGAAAGTGTTAGTCGCATTAGTTTATGGCCAGGCGCGCGCAAACGAGGGTCGCGTTCCAGTCTCTCGACTTGCGCGACCCCGAGGCCCACGGCGATCAATAGTGTCGATCGTTCAAGTTATCGCGGCCGCCATTGTCGTTCACTTGCATAAGCATCGACGATGCCGATGAAAGGGCTGACGTACAACTCAGTCAGATACTTAGGCAGATACATTCGAGTGTACCCCGTGGACGACACGCGAGTTAGTGCTGCCTGCTGTCCGGGCGCAGCGCAAACGTCAAGACAACGTAGCGTTATCCATTCGCGACCTCAGCTCTCACCTGTCGTGCTTAGCGTGATCTCGGTGTCGGCGGTGGTGGCGTCGTTGGCGTCGGATTCAGTGACGGCGCGCCTCCGGGCGCGGGTGTTGGTGTTGGTGCCGGTGTCGGGGTTGGTGTGGGGCCTCGCGCTGGACCTGGCGTCGGGGTCGGTGTTGGCGTTGCCGCCGTTGGGCCGGGCGCTGGCGTTGCTCCTGTTGGCCCGGGCGCTGGCGTTGCTCCTGTTGGCCCGGGCGCCGGCGTTGCCCCTGTTGGACCGGGCGCCGGCGTTGCCCCTGTTGGCCCGGGTGCTGGCGTTGCTCCTGTTGCGCCGGGTGCTGGCGTTGCCCCTGTTGGCCCTGGCGTCGGCGTTGCCCCGGTTGGCCCGGGTGCCGCCGTTGCTCCTGTTGGCCCAGGTGTCGGTGGCTTAGGCGCAGGTGGCGTCGCAGAAGCAATCGGCGGCGGCGAGCGCATGCGCTCGCTCAACTGAGAACCGCGCGCAGCTTCAGCGGTTGCTTGCGAGGTGCGTCGCGCCGCACGGTCCGCCATCGCGAGTTTCTCTTCGGCCTCCGGATTCAGCGCATTGACGCGGATGCGCTCCTGCGCAGGGCCGCCGGCAAGCCGATCGAGTTGCACGTAGTCGGTCTTGAATATCAGCTCCACCGAAGAATTGAGGTCCAGATCCGTATTCATTTCTTCGGTCGTTTGCGTGCGCTGAGTCGACACATAGCCAATCGTGTTCTTGACCTTCGCATCCATGCCCCACGGGCCGAACTTCGCGCCGCCGTTCATTTCGCTGTCGTTGCGCACGTCGAAGCTCGAGCCGCGGTCGTCGGCAGCCGCACTTCGGGTATCGATGTGGAAGCGCATCGACGCATTGAGTCTGCCGCTTTCGATCACCAGCCGTTGCAGGCCCATCATGACCATGGTCGACAGCATCTGCTGGCGATTGCGCGCGAGCGATGCACGCGCCAGTCCCACCAGACTTTCCGGATCGCCGCTCGGCACCGAGTCCTGTGGCCCGAGACCGAGCGCTGTTTTGAGCGCGGCTTCGCTCGGCATCTTTGCGCCGGACTTCAGCTTGAGACGCGTCGACGCGTCGCGTTCGGCCCGCGCTTCGGCGCGTTCCTCGGGCGACATTTTTGCGGGCGGCGTTGCAAAATCATCGGTCTCACCACCCGTTACTTCGAACGATCCCGGAAATCGCTCGGCGAGCCAGGAGCGCGCGCCAGCAATTCCAACATTCGCGTCGGCGAAACCCTCCGTCGTGGCCGCGACGTTCTGGATGAGCTCGACGTAGCTGCGCAGCTGTTGCTGATTCGAATCGTTGAGCGCCTTGAATACGCCGTTGATGAGCTCGGTGACAAAACGCGGGAAAGAAACGGCATTCAGGATTTGTTTGGTCGTATCGGCAACCTTGGACGCCGATACGCCGGAAAAGCTGCTCCCGGCATCCTGTGCGCGCGCGAGCACGGGACGCGCGTTTGCGTTCGCATTTGCGTTCACATCCGCGCTTGCGGCCGCATCGTCGTTCGCCAGTGCCGTCGCGGTGCGCGCGATTCTTACCATCGATCCGGCGATGGTGCGGCGGGTGTCGGGATCGAGCGCCTGATAGTCGCTGCTCGCCATCAGCAAGTCGCGAACCGTCTCGCGAACCGACTCGGGTGGCATTTGCGATAGCGAGTGCGCAACAGTGGAGCTCGGGCACATGCTTTCCGCTTTCACGTTTCACGCGGCAATCGCCGCCCACGGCGAGCCCGACGGTGCCGGTTGTGCCGACGGTGCGGGCGCCGCGGGTAGTCCACTTCGCGATGCCCCGGTTTCCTCGATCGCCAACGCGGCCTGCATCCAATCGACGGCCGCCGTAATCACTGGATGATCGAGACCCACGAGGGCCGCGCGCTGGTCGTCGAGGTGGACCGCAGCGTCGGCGAGCCAGGAAAGCACCGTCATGCCCGCCTTGCCGCGCCGGACGTATTGTCGCGCGTCGGCTCGACGAGCTCGCGTAAGCCGATCGATTGCGCCGATCACGGCCCATACGTCGCGCGCACCGAACGCACCGCGCACCGCTGCATTACCGAGAATAGCGAGCGCTTCGCGGATTCCCTGCAGGATTTCCTGCGCCAGAAAGACAGTGATGCCGCCGGCGGCATTGACCAGCTGGTCGACCATATTTTGCGCGGCCGCGCGGACCCGGGTTTGCTGCGCAATGCCGCCATAGGTCGCGTTGGTGGCAAGCTCGTCGAGCTTGTACAGCGCTTCGCACAGCTCGAGCATGGCTTCGTCGAAGCCCACCGCTGCCCCCGCATTTTCCGATGCGCTGCCGGCGCCAAACAGACGCGCAAAACACGCAGCACGTTCGTCCGCCGTCGCCCGATCGTTGCGCGATTTCCAGAATTGCGCCACCAGCGGCGCCGCTTGCCCGAGATCGATCGACAGTCCTCCGCTGCGGGACAATCCCGCGAGGGTTTCGACGGCGGGAATCACGCCTGCACTTTCGAGCTCCGAGGCAAGATATAAGCTCGCGATAGCGCGAAGCTGCGCCTGATCGACGCGAGCGCCGGACGCGGGCGGCAAGTCGATGCCACCGATATCGCCCAGCGCAACTGCGAGCGTGGCCGCGACTGCAACGAGTTGGCCGGAACGATGAAGCGCTTCGCGCAATGCTTCGTCGGTCGGCTCCATGACACGATCGCCACGCGACGGCGACGCATTCGGCCGCAGCGAAGTCACGGCGGCTATCCTCCGGTTCCGGCTTGCTTCGGGGCGTTGGGGTTGTACGGCGTCGAATTGCCCTGGATGACCGACATCATCTCCGGCGTCGCCATCTTCTCAAGGGGCAAGTAATCGCTCTTGAAGTTGACCCGCACCTCGCCCGACAATTTCGCCTTCACTTCCGCCTTGGATTCGCTGGTTTCATCGACCGATGAACCGACGGTGGCGACATGAGACGTTTCGGTTTCTGCCGATGCCGATGCGCGAACCGGCGTCATCCAGCCGCCGTAGCTGGCGTTCATCGAGGCACGCGAGCGCTGCGCCTCCTTGTCGTACATGGATGCGGTGTATTCGCGCTTGGCGCTGTCGTCGGCTCGCATGTCGAAGATCACTTTCGCGGTGATCGCGCCATCGGTCACCACAATACGGTTGATGCCGAGCATGACCATCGACGCAAGCAATTGCTGGCGCGACTTTGCCATTTGCAATCGCGCAGCAGTGACCAGACGCAGTTCCGCATTGGCGTCGGTGATGTCGGTGACCGGCGGTGACAAATTGAGGTCGCGGCTGATCTCCGCCAGCCTCACCGCCGCGTTATCGCCTCTTGCAACGAGCGTCGCCGTGGGAGCCGGTGGCGTTTCACCTTCGGCGAATGCCCCTGCGTTCTGATTGACCTCGACCTCCATCGCGTCGGGATATTTGTCCGCCAGCCAGTCGCGCCCTGCGCCCGCGGAAATATTGTCCTGCATGAACATGTCGACGGTCTTCGAAACGTTCGCGATCAACTCTCCGTACGCGCGCATCTGCTCGATGGACGATTCGACGATTGCCTGGAACACATTTTTTATGAGGCCGCCGACAAACTTGGGAAAGTCGACTTTCTTAACCAGCGCGCCGAACTGATCGACGCCTTCGCGCACCGCGCCCGCCTTGAAATCCTTGCCGACGGCGCCGGGCGATTTGGAGAGCGACTGCTTGGTGGCGTCGACCGCGTTGACCTTCTCCTCCTGTGCCTGCGACAGCGGAGCGCGCATCGGCGAGGGCATGAGCGCCTGCGCCTGTCCCTGCGGACTCACCGCCTGGCTGACGCCGTTGGGGTCTGCGATATAGGAAAGCACCTTGACCATGTTGCTCGCGAGCGCGCGCTGCTCGGGAGCCGACAGTGCACTGAACGCTGGCACTGCCTGTAACAGCGCTTTCACTTCCGGCCGGACCCGCTCGATCGATTCGGGCGTGGTCCAGCCAGCAGTGGTTTGAGAGACTGCTGCGGTATAGGTCATCGCGGCGCCATCATGGCTTGGTTGCGGTCGATGGCGCTGCATTCGCGGGCGTTGGAGTCGCTCCTGCGGCGGGAGTCTCACGATTCACCGCGGAAGGCACGACGTTGGGATCGACCGGCGTCGAATTACCCTGAATCGCCGCGATCATGCCGGGCGTCGCCATCTTGTCGAGGGGGAGATAGTCGCTCTTGAAATTCACTTCGACCGCGCCTGCGAGCTGGACCCGCGTCTGCAACTGCGAATCGCTCGCTTCCGATGCCGCGCTCATCGCGGTCATCACCGGTTTGTCCTCGGTCTTGTAGGTGCCCTTGGCGTAGTAGTCCGCGCTGTAGTCGGAGCTCGCGGAATCCTTGTTGCGATCGCGCGTTCGACTTACCGTACCGCCTGTATCGTAGTCACCTTCCGACGCGCGCGTGGTCTGGATGGTGCCGTCGGCGTTTCGCGCGTAGTCGTACGCCTGTGCGCTTCTGCGCAGACTGCGGGTGTCGCGCGCGGTGAAGTCGTACATGATCTTGGCCGACAGCCTGCCATCGGTAACGACGATGCGGTTGATGCCCATCAATACCAGGCTCGCCATCAACTGCTGGCGTTGCTTGGCAAGTTGCATTCGCGCGGCAAGCACCAGTGCCTTTTCCGCGTTCTCATCGGAAAGGTCCATGCTCTTGAAGGGGCTGCCCTCGAAGCTCAATTGCTGGTTGACGCGCTTGAGTGCATCGCCTTCGTCCACGCCATCGCGCAGCTGCAGTCTCGGGCTGGGATTGTCGCTGAAGTCATCGACACCGATCTCGAACAGGTCGGGGAATTTTTCCACCATGTGGTCGCGACCCTGGTTTTCGGTGACGTTGTCGTCGGTAAACTGTTTAAGAGATGTCGCGACCGCGGCGATCATCTTGGTGTATGCCTCCATCTGCTCGATGGAAGACTTCACGATGGCATGGAAGACGCCCTCGATCAGGCTCGCCACAAAGGTGGGGAATTTGACCTGCTTCAGCAACAACCCTGCGACCTGCGCACCCTCGCGTGCGGCGTTCGCCTTGAACTCGCCTTGGCCGATCTCGTCGACCTTGGCGCTCGCCGTTTGGAAATCTGCCTCCCGCTGCGGCGTCGTATCATCGAGCGCCCTCGCCTGCGGCATGCCCAGTCCGCCGGGCAACTTGTTGCCGGGTATGCCTTCGGGTGCCGCGAGGTAGTCGGCGATGAGGGCCGTACTTTTCGCGGCGAGGCGTTGCTTTTCCGGAGAAAGCTTGTTGAACGACTCGGATGCCGTCAGCAATCTTTGAACTGCCTCACGCACGACCGGGTTGGGCGGTGGCGGTGTGTTGACGGCAGACGTACGCGCAGTTGCGAGCTGAGAGGACATGATTACCTCGGCGGACAGCTTTCAGAATCAGTGAACACAAGCAGCATCACGCGGCATTCTGCAATGCCCGCGCCGGAAGCTCGAACTCCGCAGGCCGCAGATAAAGACTCACACGCGGCGGCGACGTCCTGCTGGTACGCAAGCTCAGGATCGAGAAGCGTCCCGGCCACACTTCGTCTTCCGGCGTGAATGCATCGAGCCAGCGCTCGAGCGCGCTTAATTCGCGCGGACGCTCGTTTAGTCCAAGCGACAACAGCGACAGGAAGTTGGGCGGCAGGTCGGGGATCATGCCCAGCATCACGTAGATCTCGAATTCAGGACCGTCCGCGCCCTGGCCGAATGCCACCAGCGTCGAGTTCGGCGGCAAATCGAATCGTCCTCCGAGAGTGAGCCCGAGGGTCTGCATAATGCCCGACATTCTGTCGCCCAAGCCGAGCGCATCGAGCAGCGGTTGAAACTCCGCGATACGCATCGGTCGCGGCTGGACAAACGTGAGGCGCTGACCACCTGCGTCGCGCATGGCCGAGATCGTCGTGAACAGCGGTCGCAGCGACGGCATGAGCGACATCACCGTGTTGATGATGGAGATCAATCCGTTGGGCAGTGCGCCGAGTTGATCGGGGCGCGTTTCATAGTAGACCTTCGAGCCCGCGAGTCCATTGCCGTCGTAGCTCGTTCCGAAAAACGCGCCGTAGCCGAGGTTGTTGCCGGCGCCGAATCCGCGCCACGCCTCCGAGCGCTCATCGAACCAGCGCAGTGCATCGCGACCGAAAAAGCTCGAGACCAATCGCCGCATTTCGCGCGTCGCTTCATCGCGTCGATCTATGCCCGAAGCTCCCGGCCCGAGGGGCTCGATGGTAAACCGCAGCATGCCCGGCTGAGTCTCGGAAAAGCTCGGCTCGATCGGCGCCGCCATCGGCGTCAGCGCATTGTTGCCGTAACGCGGATCGCCTTCGGGCAACGAGAATGTCCGGGTGATCAAGCCCTGGATCGGCGCCACCGGGTCTGCGGTACCGAGCCGATACGCCGCTTGTGTCAAACGCCGGCTAACCTTTGCCGACAACGGTTCGGAAAACATAAGTCTCTCCCTGATGTCGCACGCAGTTCATGGTCGCGACTAGCAGTTTGTTGAAAAACCGTTCGTGGTGAGCTTGTCGAACCATAACGGTTTTTCCCACAGTAAATGAATCAGCAAGTTGTGAACAGCGCTTCGACAGGCTCAGCGCGAACGGGTCTTTTTCCCACAAACTACTAATGACGCGTGTTTTGATACTGCTGACCCATGCCCAGTCCCATGCCGTCTAGCATTTCGCGCGCAATGGTTGGAATCGCCACGGGCCTCGACGTCATGGCCGGCGCTTCACGCGGTTGGGCCAGTTCGTCGACGCGCGAATCCGTGACCGCGGTATCGGCAAGCCAGAGCTCGCAGGCGTTGACGAGGTCGTAGTCGGTCGGGTTCTTGGTCGCCGATTGGCCGTTGCTGCGCGGCAGCGGCGAACGCACGTCGTCGATGTCGATGATCGGGCCGGTGGGCCGCGTAATGCGCTGCACGTTGTTCGCGAGCCACGCGGTGATGATGCCGCCACAAGTTGCCAACGTTCGATAGCGCGAGCTCGTCTTGGCGCCGCCCAGCTCGAGGGTGGCCACCTGATCGATCACCTGCCACATGTCGCGAGCGCCGTAAGCATTGCGAATATCGGGATCGCTCAACAACCGGATCATGAAGCGGATCTGATCCTGCAGATCGATGGCTGCGTAGAACGCCATGCCGTAGCCGTGCAGCGAGAGATTCACGGCGAGATCGCGAGCCGCTTTGCGAACCTGCTGCTGACTGATGGGACTCGGCAGCGCGGCACGCAGAAGCTTGTCGACCTCATTCTGGCGAATGAACGATGACACGGTGGACACGAAACGTATCCATAGATCGTTGAACTCGCGATTGACCATGCCGCTGTTCTCACCGCCGGGAATGCCCATGGTCATGGCATAGAAATTCTTGCGCTCGCCTTCGGACATGCGATTGGGTGCGTCCTTCCAATACTTGTAGAGCAGCGTTCCCGCCTCGCCCGAGCCGATGGTCAGCATGCCGTGCTGGAACAGCTCGACAAGCTTGTCGACCACCTGAAACGCCTTGAGCTCGTCGAACATGGCCGCACACACCATCGGGCCCATGAGACGAACGTTGTCCGGAACGATGTCGTTGCTTTCGGCTTCGAGATCGGGCAGATCGATTCCTAATTCCGTAATCGGGCGATCTCCTACCACGAACTGGATGCGATCGAGCGACTGATTGACTAGGCGCCGCAACTGAAGCACGCCTTCCTTGGCAGTGACACCGCGCTCGGTCAGCGCACGCATGACGCGCGCGAATTCAGCCGCATCCACCGATCCGGGGTTACGGTCGTCGGTACCGCGCGGATCGCCTTCCGACGCGAGAATGGGCAGCACCAATGCGGCAAGCTCCTGCATCGCTTGAACTTCGCCGATGGCAGCAAAAAATCCCCGGCTCAAGCCCGCATATTCGAGCGCCGACGTCATCGACGTAATGACCGCGGGCTTCAGCACGCCGGCGGCCTTGACGACCG
>JADMIO011560786.1_pt1 | contig 13885 bp, 11 predicted proteins | sample 8958161 | NCBI WGS metagenome assembly JADMIO01 (sample SAMN16585339, study PRJNA669376) | soil metagenome | isolation source: Crop rotation soil | place: USA: Cullars Rotation, Alabama | collected 2011 | reverse complement strand
GAGCCGCCGTTGGGCGACGATGCGGGAATCGAGCAGCTTAAGCGTGCCGGCCGTCGCGTTGCGTGGATTGGCGAATGGCGGTTCTCCCGATTCTACGCGCGCCGCATTGAACTGATTAAAATCTTTCAGCGGCCAGTACACTTCACCGCGGACTTCCAGAACACTGGGGAATTGAGAATTGAGAATTGAGAATTGAGAATGTTCTTCCTGGCCCGCGGCGGTAAAGAGATTCTCCTCCGCCTTCTTACTCGCTTTCGCTGGACGGCTCTTTGATCTCTGCTCGTCATCGCTCGCTCGCAGTTGGAGCGGGATGGAGCGGATGGTCCGGACGTTTTGGGTGATGTCGTCGCCGGTGCTGCCGTCGCCGCGTGTGGCGGCCAGGACGAGCCGGCCCTGCTCATAGCGCAGAGAGACCGCGACGCCGTCAATCTTTGGGTCCACGACGTATTCGTATGACTCTCCTCCCAGCCCGCGCCGCACCCGATCATCGAATTCCCGCAGTTCTTGCTCGTTGTAGGTGTTGTCAATCGACAGCATGGGGACCGCATGCCGCACCTGCGCGAATTCCGGCAGCGGCGCCCCGCCCACGCGCTGCGTCGGAGAATCGGGCGTGATCAGATCGGGATGCTGCGATTCGAGACTCTTGAGTTCCGAAAAGAGCTGGTCGTACTCCCGATCGGATATTTGCGGCTGGGCGAGCACGTGGTACAGGTAGTCGTGCTCGGCGATCTGGGTGCGCAACTCGGCAATGCGTTTGGATGCGTTCATGCTGCCGCAGAATATAAAGAGGCGCGGTCGAACGGTGAACTGGATGGTAATTAACCCCCCGGTGAAAACCTGCGATTGTCGAATTCTCTCTCATCGCTGCGAGTTTATTCGCGTTTTGCAGACGGAGCGCAATCATGAGGGGCCAAACGGCAGCACCGCCAGAGCCATTCGCCTGCTACGCCGGCTGCTGGCACACTGTGTGTAATAAATACGCTCCATAGGGGAAAGGAAAAAGGAATGTGAAATGCACCACCGAAGCTATGTGCTTGCCGGCGTGGGAACGGCCCTGGCCGCTATCGTTAGCGGTTGCCCCGGTTCACCCAACAGCCAGACTGACACGAATCAATCTCCAACGGATACGACCCAAGTCGCTCTCGATCAGCTTCGCCTGGGCCTGGAGCCGGTCGCGACGGGATTGAGCAGCCCGGTGGGCATGGCGGTTCCAGACGATGGAACGAACCGCTTCTTCATCGCCGATCAGACCGGAAAGGTGTTTGTTTTCGCCGCTGACGGAACTCCGAGAGGTACTTTCCTCGACGTGACCGGCCGATTGGTGACGTTGCAAACGGACTTTGACGAACGAGGCCTCCTGAGCATCGCCTTCCATCCGAATTACGCTGCCAATGGCCGATTCTTTGTGGTCTACAACACGCCGCTCCTGCCTCAGGATCCACAGACTTTCAACTGCCGCTGGCGTCTCTCCGAATTTCATGTCTCCGGTAACCCGGACGTGGCGGATGCCGCCAGCGAACAGGTTCTCATGGAGGTTGTAAAACCGCAGTTCAACCACAACGGCGGGCAGCTCGCCTTCGGGCCGGATGGCATGCTCTATGTGAGTATCGGCGATGGTGGCGCCGGTGGTGATGTCGGACCAGGACACAATGCGACGATCGGTAATGCCCAGGACCTCACCGTGCCGCTCGGCAAGATGCACCGTTTCAATGCGGACACGCCCGGTACGCTCATCACGCCGCCGGACAATCCCCTGGCGGGCACGCCCGGCGCCGTCGCATCGATATGGGCCTATGGCCTGCGGAACCCCTGGCGATTCTCATTCGACAAGGGCGGAGAACATCGACTCTTCTGCGGCGATGTCGGCCAATCGTTGTTCGAGGAAGTGGACATCATCACGCGCGGAAGCAACTATGGCTGGCATATTCGCGAAGGGATGCATTGCTTCGATCCGATCAATCAAAGCGCCGTGCCGCAAACCTGTCTGCCGCTCGTGCCGGGAAATGGTCCTTTGGTTGATCCGATTCTCGAATACCCACATGCCGCGCCGGCGACTGACCCATCCGGCGTGGCGGTCATTGGCGGGTTTGTCTATCGCGGTTCGGCGATTCCGGAACTCACCGGGCGGTATGTGTTTGCCGATTGGGTGGGCTCCTCGCAGGGGAATGGCTCACTCTTTGTTGCGGAAGAAACTTCTGGAACCTGGCAGGCGAAAAAGGTGGCCCTTACCGACACCGCCAGCGGCCGGAATAATGTATTCATTCTGGGGTTCGGGCAGGATCTAAGTGGCGAGCTCTACATCCTGGGCAGCACCAACTCCAGTCCGTCGGGCACGGCCGGCGTCGTGTATCGTCTTGTGAAGGGACCGTGAGCTTCATTCGTTCTCGTTTTGAGGGATCCCGTATGTCTCAGCATCGTGTTCGCATCATGATGATCTTGACCGCCCTATCGCCGCTTGCCATTCATGGCTGTACGGGGCAAGGAGGTCCCACTGACAGCGACGCGGCAGCAACCGTGACGACAAGGAATATGACCTTCTCGCCGCAAAGCGTGACGATTCAGGCCGGTCAAAAGGTTCGATGGCTCAATAACGACAACACGATCCATACGGTTGTCTCGGGCGCCCCGGGTGATGCAAACGCGGGCTCTCTCTTCGATTCGGGGAACCTTCTGCCCAATCAGAGTTTTGAGCACACCTTCAACGACAAAGGGACATTTGTGTACTTCTGCCGGGTGCATTCGACGATGATGTTCGGCGCGACGGTGGTCGTACAGTAGACACGCGATTCTTTTCAGCGGCACATCGCAAAGATCAAGGACCGCGTCAACTTGCTGACGAGAAAGCAACGCGTCAACAAGTTGACGCGTCAGGGTGGCATGCAACGCCGTGAACTTAAGATATCAGGCGGCCCGTTGAAACCTCTGGGCTGCTTGTTTTTCTTTGGCGGTTGCTCTTCGGATTGTGGGTGATCCGGCGGGCGCTTCGGTCTTTTTTCGCGGATAGTGACGGGAGCGTTTGGGCCTGAGACGGACGTAGTCATCGTGGCGGGCATGTTTGAGCAGATCCAGCAAGTTGCCTTGCCGCCGCCAGGCCGCCGTGGTGCGCAGGGCATGACGGATGATGCGGAGGGCTCCGGCGATGCTGTGGGCGGCTGGGTGGGCGCGTCGTGGGCGGCGTTCGAGACTCATGAGGCCCAGAAGCAACAAGGCAATCAGACCCCAATGCAGTTCGGCACGGGCGGTCTGCGGCGAACGGCTACGGAGCCTGCGCCGCTCCAGCGTTTGTTTGTAACTGCGAAACAAGACCTCGACGCCCCAGCGCAGTCGATAGAACTCGCCCGCGGTCCGCTTGGACAGCGCGGACGACTCCAGCACATTGGTGAGCAGGCAGACCTTGCCGATGCGAATGAGCCGCAGCCGCATGGGCGGACGGGGTCGCTGCTTGTTAGGCCACAGCCAGTGGCGCCGGCCACCGGCCTGGCTTCTGCCATCCAGATGGGTAAGCAACCGCACATTCGAGCCGGCACGGATCAGAAACGAATGACCCTGCGCGACGATGGCCGTCATCAGTTCGTACCCGACGAATCCTCCGTCCGCGACAATGAGGGAGCCCGGCGGCAATGCAGCCAGCATGCTGCGCAGATGATCGCGTTCGGAAGCGGTGCCCTTGCCGATCGTCCAGTTCCAGGGCAGGCCGGTGCCCATGTGATACAGGATGGTGACGAACAACTGCGGGCCCGTCTTCTTCCGGCCGGCCCGGCCCAAAGCACGCTGATTGCGGGCAGTGCGCGGTGCTTCGATACGCGAGCCGTCACACGCAAAGGCGGTCCAGCCTCTCCATTGCCACGCATTCCGCGCGACGCGCTGGTGATGGCGGCCCAGATGATCCAGCAGGTGACGCTTCATGGCCGGCGAGATCTTGGCCTGTGCTTTGACGAAGCCCTGGTACGACTTGCCCGGCCGGCGCCCACGAGGGAACATCTCGACGAAGTGATCGCGGGCGCTGCGAAAGCGATCCTGCAACACCGCATCCGCTTCCCAGACCATCAGCAAGGCCACGAAGTGAACCGCCTGAAGCGACCAGCGTGTGCTGCCGGGACGGCGAGACCCACGCTCCAAACGCTTCATGCCCAAAAAGGGGGGCCACGAGATAAACACTCATGGCCGATGCCAGCGCCTGACGATACGAGGACAGACTACGACCCTGCCCGCCTAAACGAGTGCTCATTTAAGACCTCCTTGTCCTGTTGTCGCGACAAAAACAACATCGGCAAGGAGGATTTTTGCACATTAAGTTCACGGCGTTGGGTGGCATGGCGATCGCTGTTGATCGCCATGCTCGACTGGGCAGGAGCTTGGCGACGCGAACAGCCGGCGCCATGCGACCCGAAATTGAACCCTCATGCGGGGACCGCATGGAGCGGGGCTTCGAATTTGCTCATGTCGTTGAGCCGGAAAAGGGTCTCGCCCGCTTTGGGAACGTAAAGCACGCCTTCGTCTTCGCGATTGGCGTATTCTTCCGGGCGGATCGCGTTCAGATCCATGTAGCCCAGATTGATGCGGCGGCAGCGTGATTCGGGAATGCGCGTGGCGAGAACCACATTCACGCGCGGACGCTCGACGCCATTTTCGTACGTGCCGACGCCCTTCACATGCGTGCTGTGCGCCACCACGCCCCACGGATACTTGCTGTATTTGTCCCACTGTTTCACGAAGAAATCGCGGGTGTGATAGCCGATCTCATCGAGCACCTTGCCGTGCATGTAAGATATCTCGTCGATGTGCGGGGCGTAGATGATGAGCGTGCCGCCATCCGCGACCACCGGTTCGAGTTTGTACATGCACTTGCCCGCCGTCCAGATGTCATCGTACATCGGCGGCGAGCAGGAGAGCACGGTGTGGTACGGCTTGTCGCGATAAGTGATGTGCGTCTTGTCGGAAAGCTGTGTGGCCGCCTTCCAGGTTTCGCGAACGGGGCCGGCGAAGATGCCGCGCACGGCCTTGTGATCCACCACATACGCCAGCAGGCTTCGCTCGACATTCACGAGATCGGCGGCCGCCTCGACGGTCGCGCGGACGCGATTGTCGCGGGCGCCGTTGACGCAGGGATTCGTCAAAATCGCGCCGACCCAGTGCGTGAAATTGATGATCTGCGGCGCCGCGATTCCCGGGAAGAGATACTTGTGGCCGCCGGAGAAGCCGACCACTTCATGCGGAAAGACCGGACCGCAGATGATCAGGTGGTCATAGTCAAAGATCCGCTTGTTGATCAGCACGGGAACTTCCATGCTGAGCATCCCTGACGTCAGCTCCTCGACCTGCCCGCGCGTGAGGTGGCCCACCTGTTTCATCGCGGCCGGCGAATCCCACTCGTGATTGAAGATGCCGACCCGGCCGTATTCTGTCTTTCTCTGCTCACTGGTCAGACCGACCAGTTCATTGATCTTGTCCTCGGACATGGCCGGGTGTGTTCCGAGGGCGATGAGGAAATCGAGCTTCCCGACGCGCGGGAGGAGTGCATCGGCAATGGATCGGAACATCAGGCCAGTGGGTCCGCTGCGGGTGTGATCGGGGATCACGACGATGACGCGTTTGCCGTCAACCGGCAGGTCGGTGGCTGCCTTCGCGACGAAATTGCGAATATCAGAATCGGACAGATCTGTGGTGGGTGAACCCTGAGACCGCAGCATGACAACGCTCCGCGATTGAACTATTGAATACCCGAGAGCTGAATCGGGCCTTTCATTATAACGGAACTCTCGCGGTCACAGGTGTCGCGACAATGATTATATAATCTAATGGCGGCAGGCGGATATTTCTGTAAGATATGGACTGGAGGCGTTTAGCCGCGACCGGAGGGAGCGCGTGGTGTCGCGGGCGCTGTGAAAACGCGCTCCCTTCGGTCGCGGCTAAACGATGGTTTTCTCATAAACTGCGAAAAGGATGTGAGACCGGTTTTCTGCCAGACCGACAGGAGGTCGGTACCCCAGTTGAGGGCGAGTAGTGAACGAGCGTTGTGCGATCGGCGTGGATATGGGCGGGCAGAGCGTCAAGCTGGCGCTCGTGGACGATACCGGATTGATCCATTTGCGCCAGCAGGCGCCGATGAATCCGACGCTTTCGGCGGACGCCATTGCGGCCCTGCTAATCCAGCAGGTGGAGCAGCTTCACAGCACGGCCAAGATCAAGGGGTTCTCTCCGACCGCGGCCGGCATCGTCATGCCAGGCTATATGGACGTCGGCCGGACAAAGCTTTTGTTCGCCGCCAACCTTCCCACCTTGAGTGGCAGCGATTTCCTGTCGACGGTCAAGACCGGCATCGACGACATGCAGGTGGCGTTCGACGCGGATTGCAATGCGGCCGCCTTCGGTGAATACCACTTCGGCGCGGGCCGCGGCATCGATCGGCTCATCGTCGTGACGGTCGGTACGGGCATCGGCGGCGCGGTCATGGTGCAGGGGCGCATCCTCCGGCTGTGGAACCACATCTCCGGCAGTCTGGGTCACGTGATCGTGAATGCGAAGGGTTTGCGTTGTAACTGCGGGGCGCGCGGTTGTGTCGAGACACAGGCATCGGGCCCCGCGCTTGAGAAGCTCGCGACCGAGCTGGCGGCTGCCGAACCGGATTCACTGCTCGCACAATACCTCGCCCAGCATGGCCGGCTGACCGGCCACGATATTCGCATGGCCATGAACCAAGGCGACGCGCCCGCGCAACGTGTGGTGCGCGAATGCGGCTGGTGGCTTGGGGCGGCCGTCGCGTCCTGGTCGGTGATTTACGCGCCGAATATGGTTCTGATCGGTGGTGGCATCGCCGCCCTCGGCGAGCCGCTGCTCAACGCCATCCGCGAAGGTCTGCGAGACGTGGGCCAGCCTCACACCACGCGTCACGTCCGCGTCGATGCCGCTGCCCTGGGCCCGGACGCGGGCGTGGTGGGAGCGGCCGCCATGGTCATGCCGCATGTCGAAGAGAATGGCTCAGACCTGGAGTAACGAACCTTTCCAGTTTCCAGTAAATCAATGCGCACATCTTCTTGTTCCTGGGGCAACCATTCGGCACTGGTCAAGTTTGATTTCAGGGGGGCATGGCGATCGCTGTTGATCGCCATGCTCGATTGGGAAAGATCATGGCGACACGAGAAGACGTCACCATGCCGCCCACACTTTACAACTACCAACGTGACCCATTAAAGCATCCCGAGCCCGGCGTCGTTACAATACTGATGTTCCCGGGGTGAGGTGTCCCTCATGAATTCGATCTGGCTGGTGATCACCGCGCTGGCAGCCTTTGCCGTCGCGTATCGATTTTACGGGGCTTTTCTCGCGACGAAGGTGGCGATGCTCGACGATCGTCGCATGACGCCCGCCCACGCCCTCAAAGACGGCGTCGATTATCACCCGACCAAACGGCTCGTGCTCTTCGGCCATCACTTTGCCGCCATCGCCGGGCCGGGGCCGCTGGTCGGACCGGTGCTGGCTGCCCAGTGGGGATATCTGCCGGGATTCGCCTGGATCATCATCGGGGCCTGCCTGGCCGGCGCGGTGCATGACTTCGTTATTCTCTGGGCATCGGTGCGTGAAAAGGGGTTGTCACTGCCGCTCATCGCCCGCCGCACCATCGGCCCGGTCGCAGGTATCACCACCTCCGTCGCCACGCTTTTCATCATCGTCTGCACACTCGCCAGCGTGGCGATCGTCGTCGTCAATGCCTTGGCCGAGAGCCCGTGGGGCATGTTCACGATTCTCGTGACGATTCCCGCCGCATTGCTGACCGGCTTGTGGATGTACAAGATCCGCCCGGGCAAGGTGGGCGAAGCGTCCGCCATCGGCGTCACGCTCGTCATGCTCGGCGTCATTTTCGGCAAGCCGTTCGCCGAATCGTCGCTGGGCCACACGCTGCTCTTCGAACCGAAAACGCTTTCGCTGATCCTGCCGGCCTACGCCCTGATCGCATCGATCCTGCCGGTCTGGGTCCTGATGTGCCCGCGCGACTACCTGAGCTCGTACATGAAAATTGGCGTGATGGCTGTCCTGGCCGTCGGCATCTTCGCCGCGCACCCCACGTTGAAAATGCCCGCCACCACGCCATTCCTGCATAACGGGCCGGTCGTGAGCGGCGCCGTCTGGCCGTTCGTCTGCATCGTCATTATGTGCGGCGCGATCTCCGGTTTTCACGCCCTGATCGCCTCGGGCACCACGCCCAAGATGATCAACAAGGAAAGTGACATCCGCCCGATCGGCTACGGCGCGATGGTGGTTGAAGGCTTCATCTCCGTGACCGCGCTCGTCGCCGCGTGCGCCTTGATGCCCGGCGACTACTTCGCGATCAATATGCCGCACAACACACCGGCCGCCGTCGCGAAATACCAGGCCCTGGTGGACAACACGCAAACCCAATACGGCTGGGACCTCGGCCCGCACGAACTGGCAGCATTGGAAACCGGCACGGGCGAAAAGCTCGCCGGCCGCACCGGTGGCGCCGTCACGCTGGCCGTCGGCATGGCCAAAGTCTTCTCCAGCGTCCCCGGCATGCAGACGCTCATGTCCTACTGGTATCACTTCATCATCATGTTCGAGGCGCTCTTCATCCTGACGCTCCTCGAAACCGGTACGCGCGTCGCCCGCTTCGTCTTCCAGGAAACGGTCGCCCAGTTCGTGCCACAGACCTCGCAACGCGCCGAAGCTGTCGCGAAATGCAAACAGTGTGGATATTCACTGAAAGGCGTGCCCGACTCACGTTGTCCCGAATGCGGAACGGCATTCGATCCCGAGATAGCGGCGGCCGGCGGACGCTCACCCAACTGGACCATGAATGTCGTGATGAGCGTCGTGACCTGCGCGGCGTGGGGCTACCTGCTCTACACCGGCAATCTCAATGCCCTCTGGCGCATGCTCGGCATCGCCAATCAGTTGCTCGCGACGATCGCTCTCGTCGTCGGCACCACCTACCTGCTCACGCACGCGCCCAAGCGCCGCTATGCCCTCTGCACCGGCATCCCCTTCGTCTTCGTCGTGATCACCGTGCTCACGGCCGGCGTGAAGAGCATCCAAAGCTGGTGGGGCCAACTCGCCGGCGTCACCGGCCCCGACGCTTTCTACATGCGCCTGATGTGCATCCTCGCCGGCATCATGCTGGTCCTCACGGTCGTCATCTCGCTCGATGCCATCCGTAAGTGGATCTCGCTGCTCTCGCGGCCATCCTCACCCGCCGTTTCGCTCGCCATTCCGGCAGAGGTCGCCAAGTAATCGCGATGCATGGAAAAGGCCGGTGCTGATAACAGCACCGGCCTCTCAAACTAATCAATCGAATGGATAGAACGATGTTCAGGCGCGTCGGCGGCGGATGAACAGGATACTTCCAAGCGCCAGCAGCCCCAGCGACGCCGGTTCCGGGACGTCAGGAATGGCCACGGCGATATTATCCACCGTCACATTGGGCGCCGCGCTGGACGAACCTTGGCGGAGATAGACGGCCAGCATGGATGCCGCATCGGTCCCCACAGTTGTGCCGGCCGTATACAGGTTGTCGCCTCCAAAAATGGAATCGGTCGGATTGATGTACAACGAGGCGCTATCGTTCCCGGCGCCGGCGACGAAGTCGTACTTGGCGACAAGGTGATACGTTTGACCGATGTTCAGCACGGTCGCACCGTAAGTAGGCGTGCCGGTACTGGTGGCGAGGGCCATCTGAAAGCCGCCTGATGCCGACCTGACATAGACGCGGTCATAAAAAAGCGACGTCCCGCCATCACCCAGGTGAATGAAATAGTCGCCCGTCGTCTGGGCGGAGTTGACCGTGAAGTCGGCGGAAAGGTAGATGCTGCCACTGGTCACGGCGGTCGCCCAGTTGCGGTGAGTGTCTTCGCCGTTCGTTGTCAGCGTCACGTTTCCATTGGTGGCCGAGCCGACGACAAATTGACTATTGGTGCCGGCGCCGCTGTGGGCGACCCAACCATCTTGCCCAACCAGCGCGACATCTGAAAACGTCGGCGCATTGAAATTGGCCGAGTACAGAATGGTAGCGTTTGCCGGCAAAGCAACCATTCCGAGTGCCGCGCAAACACCGAGAGCCCTCATTCGTCCGATCATCTTTTCACCTCCAAAAACCAGATCGCCGGATTGAAGCGACAGGCAGATAGAACACATCAGGAAGTGTAATAGGCAGGACAAAACGGATCCGCGCTTGCGGCTTACGTGAGGTTGCCTTTCGCCTCCTGATTCCTCCGCATCTTACCAGCTAAAAGACCTAGAGCAAGGCCAAAACGGATGAAGCTCCTGAACATTTTCCGTAAAGAACGCGCATACGCGATTGGCTCATGTACCGCTCCACCACACATAAACCATTTCAAATAAAGGATCTGCGCCACACAGGCCTATTCAAGCAGGAGCACGGAAGCCAAAGCGCCTCGATTGGGAGAAGACGGCGATTGGGTTTTCGTAGACGATGCGGCGGCAGAGCGATTCGGGATGGCCGCGAAAACGCATTTCCATGACGAAGGCGGGAACCGCGCAGGGGTTCGACGGTCCCCAATCGCCGGCCGAGTTGATGCAGATTCGATCCGACCCGTAGCGCTCGATCATGTCAGCCGCCCGCTGCGGCGTGCACTTGGTCGTCGGATACAGCGTCATACCCACCCAATGACCCGCGTCCAGCGCCGGCGCGATCGTATGCTCCTCGACGTGATCAATCAGCACACGCTCCGGCCGGATCGACGGCTCATTCCTGAGCATGTCGAGGATCATCCGCGTGCCTTTGTACTTGTCCTTCAGATGCGGCGTGTGCACCAGCACCAGCTCGTCGTGGCGTTTCGCGAGATCGAGATGCTCCGCAAAAATGGTGGCTTCGTTCGCGGTATTTTTGTTCAGACCGATCTCGCCAATTCCCAGCACATTGGGAAGCTTCAGATATTCCGGAATCAACGCGATCACCTCGCGTGAGAGCGAAACATTCTCGGCTTCCTTGGCATTGATGCACAGCCAGCAGTAATGCTGAATGCCATACTGCGCCGCTCGCTGCGGCTCGAATGATGTCAGTTGACGGAAATAGTCCCGGAATGCCTCCGCCGACCCGCGGTCGAAACCTGCCCAGAACGCGGGCTCGCTCACGGCAACGCAACCCATCTGCGCGAGCCGCTCGTAGTCGTCGGTCACACGGGAAACCATGTGGATGTGCGGATCAATGAAATACATAGCTACAAACGGACCCCCGTGCAGACAAAAAAGGAAACGCGCCGTCTCATGTGAGCCGCCGGGTTCATCCCGGCGCCGGCGAGCGATTGCCTAAGTTATCGCCGCGCTCCCTGTGCAGAGGTTATTGGCGGGCGCTGCCAGGCCGAATCGTAAGCGTCTGAAAAAATCATCTGCACGCGTTGAGCACGATCGCCTGTGTCCGATGCGAGAACTTCCAACGCCAATTGCAAACCTCGAATTCGCGGATCGCTTCTCCACGCAGCCGAATCTCCCGCCGCCCGCTGGACGCGATCCAGGCTGGCGGCCAGATCGAGAACCTTGCAACGCATCTCCAGAAAATAGCGATCCAGAATCGCCTCAGCACTCGTCAACATGACCAAGCCCTTTGCAAATCAACGTCACCCGCATTGTTTAGCGGTGTCGCGTGCGACACCGCTAAACCGATCCATTTCATGATAGAATATCAGGGCTATTGCCGCGAACGGGAGAAATTGACAGTCCTCACGGATGTCGTGGAATCTCAAGCTTCACCATGCGACTTCGCAACGTCGAAGGTCGCAAGCCCAGAATATTCGCCGCCCCATTTTCGCCCTGAATGATTCCCCCCGTGTGTCGCAGGACGCGAATGATGTGCGCCCGCTCGACCATCTCCAGGGCATGCAGCTCGGTTTCTGAGCCCTGCTGCAGCGAACCGCCGGCTATCTCGAATCGCACCGCCCGTCCATTCGACGCGAGCACCGCACGTTCCGCCAGGTGAATCAACTCACGGATATTCCCCGGCCAGCCGTAATTCCACAAAACCGGCAGGTCGATCGGCTGCAAAACCGGTTCTGGTCCGCAGTACAGTCGAGCAAACTTCCGGACGAAGTGTCCGATCAGAATCGGGAGATCATCGAATCGTTCCGTCAAAGCCGGAACAGGCAGAATGCTCTGCGACAGAAATTCGGCCAGCGGTCCACAATGCGTGCCCATCTGCGTTGTGGCAACGACACGCGCATGGATCGGTGAACCTCTCTGATTGCCCAGACGCAATGTCCGTCCGCTTTGCAACGCTCTCACCACCTGCTGCTGCAACTCGGCGGGCAACGCATCCACGTGGCGAAGAAGCAATGTTCCCGCGCCCGCCAGTTCGAGACTGCCGTATTGGACGAATGCCCCTTCGTGTGCTTCCAGAGCCTGCGGCCTCGAAGGGGAGGCCAGCGCCCGCGCGATTGGACAAGTTTCATCCTGACCGAAAAGCTCGATCGCCAGCCGGTCTGGAGGAACACACCGGCAATCCAGATGAATGAACGGCTCGCCACGTCGGGGACTGTGCGCATGCAGCGCCCGGGCAGCCAATTCCTTGCCACTCCCGGTCGGACCGCAGATCAGGATCGGCTGCGTCCCACTCGCCAGCGCTTCGATCCGTTCGCGCAATTCCCGCGTCCGAAAGGCGCTTCCCAGAATCTGTTCATGATGGCGGGCGTGCACCAGATCGCGCGTCAGCAATTGGTTTTGCTGTTCGACACGCGCCAGCGTCTCCCGAAGTTTCTGAGCTGACAAGGCATTGGCAAGAACCGGGGCGACCCGTCCGCAAAGCTTCGAAATTTGCTGCAGATCGCTATCACTCATCGTCTCGCGCGCGTAGATCGCGAGAACGCCGACCACATTTTCACCGGTCAGCAGCGGTAAAGCGGCGTAGAAGTGCGGGGCGAACGGTGCTTCGCCACCCCCTAAAATATGCCCGACGAAAGCCGCCCGATCCTCGGCCACCTGTGCTACTGATTTCCACCCGGCGCCAGAGCACATCACATTCGAGTCCGGCGGCGCCTCGCAGCCGCTGCTCCCGATGAGCGAAAGCGACCCGCTGTGCGAACGCTCAGCGCCGGCGGGAACTGTCGTTGAGCCCTCTCCGCAGTTGAGCCAGACCCGGCACGCCGCGGCGCCGGCCTCCTTGACCATCGCGTCAGCCAGCTCTCGCGCGACGCCGGGATAGGACAGACTGCAGGTCAGGCGATCCGCAACAGATGGAAGGGCAGCCGTGTGCATGGGGACACCGACTTACGAGTATATCGCCTCCCGTGCGATCGCTGCGGAAGATTGCCTCGCTATTTCTTCAACTGGCCAGCCCACCGATAGACCGTTATCATGCCGGCGTGAGCGCCGCTGCCCGCGCAGAGACCATGCTTGCCCTCACTTTCGATGTCCATCCCGTCCGCTGGGCGCTCTGTAAGGCGGCCGGATGGGTCAGCCCCGCCGCGTTCTGGTCGCCGCTTTCGGGTCTCAAGCTTCGCCGTGTCCCCAAACCCGATCTTCCCTCTCCGCATTGGGTCCGTCTGCGGCCGATCATGGGGGGATTATGCGGCACCGACCTGGCCAGCATCTTTCAGCGGCACCACCCCGCCTCCATCCTGCAGGTGTTTTCGAGCTTCCCGGCGCTTCTGGGCCACGAGAATGTCTCGATCATTGACGAAGTCGGCCCGGGCGTGACCGGTTGGCAGCCGGGCGAACGCGTGGTGGTCGAGCCGACGCTGGGCTGTGCCGCCCGCGAGATCAAACCGCTCTGCTCCGCCTGCGCCGCCGGTCGTTTCACGCTCTGCCAGCACTTTCGCACCGGTCCGCTTCCGGTAGGCTCTATGATCGGCTGGAACAGCTTCACCGGCGGCAGCTGGTCACAATCCTTCGTCGCCCACGAGTCGCAGCTCTATCGGGTGCC
>JADMIO011116508.1_pt1 | contig 13885 bp, 12 predicted proteins | sample 8958161 | NCBI WGS metagenome assembly JADMIO01 (sample SAMN16585339, study PRJNA669376) | soil metagenome | isolation source: Crop rotation soil | place: USA: Cullars Rotation, Alabama | collected 2011 | reverse complement strand
GTTCATCCCCGCCGCGCCTTCTCCCGCCACGACGGCCTCTCCGCCCGATTAAATTCTTGACGATGCGGATGAGCGCCTGAGCGAGGTGCAATCGCACCGAGCTCGCGCGTCGAGACGGAACGGCGCTGTATCGTTTACAGCACGTCCCACCGTTCGCACCGCGCGCGCGCCGTGAATCGATGAAGATGCCGTGCGGTTCGGTTGGCACGGTTCCCGCTGATCCTCCCGTCGGGACGGCACCCGCCGTTCGATTCGTAAGGAGGACGTCCGGATGAAAGCAACGTCTCTGCTCCGCCGCGCTGGAACGACGGCGGGATTGGTCCTGCTCCTCGCCAGCACGTCGTTCGCCGCAGAAAGCGGCTGGACGCCGGATGCGTGGATCACAGCGAAAGCGAAGCTGGCTCTGATCACCGACGGCAAGGTCAGCGCGAGCGACGTCAACGTCGATACGGTGGATGGTCGCGTTACCTTGCATGGCAAGGTGCCGACGGCCGAGGCGAAAAACGCCGCTCAGGCCGCCGTGAAGGACATCAGCGGCGTCCGCGAGGTCGTCAATCTTCTCCAGGTGGTCTCGCCGGCCGAGGAGAAGTTCGTCAAGGTGAGCGATGACGAGGTCAAGAAGAACGTCGAGAACGCCTTGAAGGCCAACTCGTCGCTTCGTGACAGCAATATCGAGGTTCAGTCCGTGAACGACGGCGTCGTCCTGCTATCGGGGAAAGCCGACGATCTCGCCGATCACCTCGAAGCAGTGCGTGTCGCCTCGGCCGTTCCGGGAGTCCGGCGGGTCGGGTCGGAGATCCAAGCGCCGGACCGGATGGCCTCGGCGGACGAGCCGGAAGGCGCGGCTGATAAGGCCGGCAAGGCGGTGAGTGGGGCGGGTCACGCGGTGAAGGAAGGCACGCAGAACGCCGCCGACGCGGTTCGCTCGGCAGCCGAGAAGACCGGTGACACCCTCGGCGGTGCCGGCTCCACGATCAGCAGCACGGCGAGCGACGCCTGGATCACCACGAAGGTGAAGTCGAAGCTGCTCGCGAGCGCTGACGCGCCCGCTCTGGACGTGAACGTCGATACGTCGGGCGGCCAGGTGACTCTGTTCGGCACGGTCGACTCGCAGGCGGCCAAGGCCGCAGCCGAGAAGGAAGCGACTGGAACGGACGGCGTGAAGCACGTCCGGAACCTGTTGCAGGTCGTGCCGAAGGCCGAGGAGAAGGCCGTCTCGCGCAAGGACGACGAGATCGAGAAGCAGGTCGAGCAGCAGCTCGGGAATCGAAAGCAGTTCGGCGACTCCGACATCGACGTCGAGGCTCACGACGGCGTCGTTCGTCTGACGGGCACCGCACCCTCGTCCAGCATCCGGCTGTCGGCGGCGGTCGTGGCACGTCGGGTCGACGGCGTTCGCGCCGTGACGAACGACATCGAGATCGAGAAGCAAGCGAAGGGCGGCTGATCTCCCTTCGCGTAGTCGTCGCACCGCGTCCCGGGAACCAATGCGGGACGCGGCGCGCGGCCGCGCATGGCGCGGGCACCTCGGGCGGCTCCCCGGGTGCTCGCGCCAGCGGCTCCGCCGCAGGAGCTACTCGCTCGTGGTCGCCTTCGGTGCGCCGGGCTCGAGAACGACGAGCTCGACGCCGTGTGGCTCGACGTTGCCGGCGAGCTCGCCCCCGAGAACGCCGAGATCGCGGCGTGACCAGACCTCGCGAGCGCGGTACGGGCCTTCGAGGCCGAGGTCTCCGAGGCTCAAGCGGATCGCCGCCGGCGTTTCGCCTTTGTTGAAGAGCCCGACCGCGAGGCGGCCGTTCGCGAGTGGACGCGACCACACCTCGGTCGCGCCGTTCGCCCGAACGCGCCGTCCCTGACGGCCGAGAGCGTCCTGATCGATCGCGATCACCTCGGGATGGGTGAGGAGCGCGATCGTCTCCGGCGTCGACGCACGCACGTCGTGTCCGGCGATCAGCGGCGCCGCGAGCAGCGCCCAGAGGCTCAGATGCGTGCGGTACTCCGCTGGCGTCATGCCGCCGTTGCCGACCTCGAGCATGTCTGGATCGTTCCAGTGCCCCGGTCCCGCGTGCGGCGCGAGCGCGTCCTGATCGAACCCGATCTTCGCCATGATCGGCCAGCGATCCGCGATGTCGCCGGTCGTGCGCCAGAGGTTGCCGCCCGCTGCCGCGCCCCATCGCCAGACCTCGCTGCGCCCGTACTGGCAGATGCTGAAGACCATCGGACGCCCCGTCGCGCGAAGAGCCTCGGCCATCTTCTGGTAGACGGCGGGCATGTCCTCGTCGTCGTAGGCGAGACCGGCGCTGCACCAGTCGTACTTGACGTAGTCGATGCCCCAATCGGCGAAGGTGCGCGCGTCCTGCTCCTCGTGTCCGTAGCTGCCTTCGTAGCCGGCGCAGCTCTTCGGGCCGGGAGACGTGTAGATGCCGAGCTTGAGACCTCGCTCGTGCACGTAGTCGGCGAGGGCCTTCATGTCGGGGAAGTGCTCGTTCGGCTGGAGCTTCCCCTCGGCGTCACGCTCGCCCTGCCAGCCGTCGTCGATGTTGACGTGGACGTAGCCGGCATCGCGCATTCCGGTCGCGACCAGAGCGTCGGCGATGGAACGAATCGTCGCGTCGTCGATCTGGGTCTGGAAGTGGTTCCAGCTGCTCCAGCCCATCGGCGGAGTCCGCGCGAGCCCGTTGTCGGGCAGAGCGCGTACCGCGGGAAGTGGAAGCCGAGACGGTACGCGCTTCTCGAGCTCCGCGATCTCCTCCGGTGTCGCGCGCCGGAGAGGCTCGATCTGGGCGGCGCCGGTTCGCGGATCGGTCGCGGCGACGAGCAGGCGATCGCCATCGACCTTCGCGTCGAGCGGCGTATCCATTCCCGGTGCGACGCGGATCACGAGTCGGAAGCCGTCGCCGGAGCGCTCGACGGTCACGGGAACGCCGACCAGCGCCGGCACGAGCAGCTTTCCGGAGAAGGCGTCGCCGGACCGCTTCACGATCAGCACCCGCTCGCGGCCCGGCGCGCTGTCGAGCAAAGAGGCGTCGAAGCCTTGGCGGACCCAGGTCCCGACGACCGGGTCGCCCGGCTCGGCGCAGGCCGGCGCCGACGCCGCGAGGAGCGTGAGCAGCACGAGGAGCGCTCGCCAGCGGCGCCCTCCGAGGCGCCGCTGGCGGATCATTCGTCGAGGAAGGCCTCGCTCGGCGAGCCGAACACCTGCGAGAAGCAGCGATACGACGGGCCGCTCGGGAAGCAGGACAGCAAGACCGTCGCGCAGGTGTTTCCGACGCGGATCGTCTGGCGGATGCGCGTCACCCCCGGTTCGCCGAAGAGCGGATCGATGTCCATCGGGACGCCCGCTCCCTGAGCCGAGTACTTGAAGCGGTTCAGGGGACCGAGCGCTCCCGGGGAGATCGCCTTCAGCTTGCCCTTGCGCCACCCCTCGGCGCCCACGATGTCGGGCGCCGTCTTGCTCAGCGTGAACTTCCATTTCGGCTTCTTGTCCGATCCCGACTGCACGAAGGTCGCGGGCGGGACGTCGGCCTCGTAAATGATCTGGTCCTGGCTGAAGATCAAGGTCACGCCCTGCGAATCGGGATCGAACGCGGCGCTCGTGAAGATCGTGAAGTCGCCTTTGGTCTTCCACTGGTCGTATCCCGGCGCGGTCACCTTCGGTGTGTCCTTGAAGATGACCGGGTTGCCGAGTGCCGCGACGATCTGTCCAGCACCGAGACCCTCGCAGCCGAGCACCAGGGCGCCGTCGAAGTTGACGTCGCACTGGTTGGTGCAGAGGTCGTCATTGATGATGTTCCCGTCGTCGCAGCCCTCGTCTCCTTCGAGGACCTGGTTTCCGCAGCAGCCCTCGCCGGGCGGGCAATCGGCGGCGGTCTCGCACAGGTCTCCCAAGCCCGTGCAGAAGCCGACCACCTGGCAGTCGAGCGAGCACGGCGGAGAGCCGTTGAACGCGGTCCCGAGATCACACTCCTCGTTCGGAAGATCGCGGATTCCGTCGCCGCAGATGCAGACGTCGTCCGGGCGGCCGAAGCACTGGTCGCAGACGTCGCCGATTCCGTCGCCGTCGTCGTCCTCCTGCAGCGGATTCGCGTCGTCGGGGCAGTTGTCGATGCGATCGACGATGCCATCGCCGTCGGTATCGGGGTCGATCGAGAGCGCCTCGATGGTCTCGCTGCCGAGGCCGCCATTGTCGTCCCCGTCGAAGAAGAACGTCACCGTTCCGGCGGGGTTCGCCGGGGAGGTATTGAAGTTCCCGTCATACTGGAGGAGGTCGCGCTGCGCTTGGTGCACCGGCAGCGTCGCCTGGCTGTTCGCGCGGAAGAGCATGACTCCGTCGAGCGGATTCATCGGATCGAAGGGGCCGTCGAACGACATCAGCTCGAAACCCAGCAGATTGCCGGTGAAGCTCCCGGTGCCGCCGGGGCCGTTGATGTTGCTCGCGTCCAGGAAAAGCGAGTAGCTGCACGCAGTGATCGATCCGCCGACGCTGTTCGCGGTGGGCCGGCAGCGGATGATGTCCTCGTTCGTCGTCGGGACGCCGCCGAGCGCGGCGCCGGCCGGCAGGCTCAAGAGCACGTCGCACTTCGTGTAGTCGTGCTTGTCGCCCTGACAGGTCTCGTCGCTCACCAGGATGTCGATCGAGTCCCAGGCACGTCCGTCGCTCTCGCCTTTGACCGCGTCGCCGTCCATGAAGAGACGCCACTCTCCCTGGGTGTACGGAAGAGTCGTCGGGTCGGTGGGGATGAAGAGCGCGATGTCCTTCTTCTTGATGGCCGAGAGGTCCGGGATCGATCCGTCCGAGTTGACCCGCATCGCCAGGCTCCCGTTCGGGAGGACGTCGACGGCCATGATCTTCGATTGGAGTCCGGCGGCGCTCCCGTCGAGGAAGAGCGACCAGTCGCAGGCGGTGTTGTTCAGGCCGAGGCTGACCGGATTGCAGACGATCAGGTCCTCGTTCTCGACTTCGAAGCACCCGGGGCAATCGAGATCGTCCGTGCACGCAGTCGTCCCATCGGAAGTGCAGACGTTGGAAGCACAGGCCTCGTCGTAGTCGCAGATCGTTCCGGTGTTGCCGATCGAGACGACCAGCTGCGGCGAGCCGGCGCGAGCCGTGCCGGGCGCCGCCCAGAGCGCGGCAGCCGCGAGGAGGATCAGGACGGACCGGAACGAGGAGCAAGCCAGGGACCGAGGACGGTTCGCCAGCATGGGATACCTCCGTGTGTGCGTCGCCCTATGTCTGCGGGAGAGGGGCCCTCCTATGAGGCATCGAGTACATAGTCAAGTGACGTTCCGCGCGGCTTCCCGTCCGACGGCGTTGACCGAAGCTCCTCGCGCGTGGGAAGGGATTGCTCTCGCGAGCATCGGAACCTCGGAGGGAACCGGCGTGACCCCGAAACGGCCTCGAAGATCGATCTTCGCTCGAGGATTGCTTGTCTTCCTGGCGATCTTCGCCGTACGGCCGCCGAGCGCTGCGGCCCAGATCGCGGAGATTCTCGACCCGAGCGGCGACGGTGCGAGCCCGCTCGCCTTCCCGGCCGGGCTCGCGGTCGGGTCGGACGGCGTCGTCTACGTCGCCGGACGAAACGGCAACGACCTCTTCGCGGTCACGCCGGCCGGTGGCGTGAGCGAAGTCTACGAGGCCGCCGGTGACAATCCGCGCGACGTCGCCGTCGATGCGGACGGCGCTCTCTACGTCGCGGCGGAAGGCACCGACCGGGTCGTGCGCATCGCGCCCGGCGGCGTGATCACGACGATCATCGATGCGACCGGCGACGGTACGAACGCTCTCGACGGGCCGAGAGGCGTCGCTGTGGATTCCGCCGGCAGCGTGTTCGTCTCCGGGAGGTTCAGCCACAACGCGTTTCGCATCGACTCCGGCGGAGCGATCGCGCAGATCATCGACGCGAGCGGCGACGGCACCCATCCTCTCACGCAGCCCTTCGGCGACGTTGCGGTGGGTCCCGACGGCAGCTTCTACGTGGCGGGCCAGCTGAGCGACAACGCCTTCGGGGTCAGTGCGAACGGGACGATCACGCAAGTGATCGATGCGAGCGGCGACGGCGTGCACTCGCTGGACGGCCCGTCCGGCGTGGCCGTCGACACGGAGGGCAACCTCTACGTCGCCGGCCGCTCCAGCGACAACGTCTTTCGCGTCACTCCGGCGGGGATCGTCACCGAGATCCTCGACGCGAGCGGTGACGGAACGAGCCCGCTCGGAGACCCGCGCGCCGTCGCGGTCGACCGCTTCGGGAACGTCTACGTGACGGGCCGCTCGAGCGACAACGCTTTTCGCATCACGCCGAGCGGCTCCATCGCGGAGATCCTCTCCGCGAGCGGCGACGGCACCGCAGCGCTGAGCGCTCCGGGCGCCGTCGAGGCCGACGCGTCCGGGAACGCCTACGTCGCGGGCGAGGAGAGCGCGAACGTGTTTCGCGTTCCCACCTTCGCGGCGCTGGTCCTCGATGCGGCGACGGCCTGGCCGACCCGCAGCAAGCCCGGCCGCGTGTCGGTCCGCGGCACGCTCGACGGCGTCGACGGCTCCCTCGGCTTCACCATCGTCGTCACAGATGGAATCGCCATGGACGAGACGGAGGTTCTGGCCCCCGCGGACTGCGAGACCGCGACGAACGGCAAGATCCTGTGCGCGCGAATCGAAGACGGGAAGAAGCGCGTGAAGGCGGTTTTCTCGCCGAAGAAGAAGGTGCCCGGCGAGTATGGTTTCAAGATCTTCCTGAATCGCCTCGACTTCGCCGAACCCCAGGCGGGTCCCATCACGCTGACCTTGATCGAGGGCGACGGGGACGCTTTTCAGGGTACGATCGGGATGTGTCTTCTCAGCACCTCGAGTCTGATCTGCAAGGGTTGACCTGACCGACTCCGATCACGTTCGATTCACGCTCCCGCCATGGACCAGCCCGACGGCACTTTCGGCCCGCTGATCGCGTCGCGTCTCCGGGTTCTCACCTGGAACCTCTGGGGGCGCTTCGGTCCGTGGCGCGAGCGCCAGGCCCGGATCGAGAAGACGCTCGCGCGGATCGACGCCGATCTGATCGGGCTCCAAGAGGTCTGGGCCGAGCCGGATCGGACCTTCGCGGACGTGCTCGCGGAGAAGCTCGGACTCCACGCGGTCTACGCTTCGCGCCTCGACGTCGAGGGCATCCATCTCGGCGTCGCGATTCTCTCCCGCTGGCCGATCGTCTCGCACGAGCACCGACCGCTGCCCGCCGCGGGAGCGCCGGACGAGCGCCGACTGGCGCTGCGCGCCGACGTCGACGGACCGCGCGGGCCGCTGCAGATTTTCACGACGCACCTCAATTGGCGCTTCGACCACAGCCACGTGCGCCAGGCGCAGGTCGCCGTCCTCGCCGATTTCGTGCGCAGCTCCCCGAAGCGCACCTATCCGCCGATCCTCTGCGGCGACCTGAACGCGACGCCGACCTCGGACGAGATCCGAATGCTCACCGGCCGAGTCGCGGTGCCGAATCCACCGCTCGTCTTTCACGACGCCTGGGAAGCGGCAGGCGACGGAACGCCGGGGTACACGTGGTCGAACGAGAACCCGTTCGCGGCGCGCGACCTCGAGCCGAACCGGCGGATCGACTACGTCCTCGTCGGCTGGCCGAAAGGGGGCGGCGCCGGCCACGTGGTCTCGAGCCGTGTCGAGGGAGCGGCTGCCGTGGATGGCCTCCACGCCTCCGACCACGCCGCGGTCCTCGCCGAGCTGCGCTACTGACTACCGAGAAGAGCGCGCCGTCCGCGGATACCGGGCGCGGTCGTCTCTTCCCGTGGTGAGCGCGGTCCGCCAGTAGCCCCACGGGAAGTGCACGAGCTCGAGCTTCAGGTCGTCCGGGTCGGCGAAGAAGACCGCATAGTACTCGGGTCCGTACTCCGGGTACTCGGCCGGCGGGTCGAGAACCGGGATCCGCTCGCGCACGAGCCATGCGTGGAAGCGGTCGACGTCGGCACGGCGCGCGGCGCGGAGCGCCAGGTGATGGAGTCCGACGCGGTAGCGGTCGAACGACATGCCGCGATTCTCGGGGCTCGGCGGACGGATCGCAATGCTCGTGATCCCGTTCGCGAAGACGACGCTGCCGCTCGTGCTCCAGGAATGGACCAGATCGAAGCCGAGGATCGCGAGCACCTTCTCGTAGAAGGGCCGCGACCGCTCGAGATCGTTCACCGTGAGGTCGACGTGGTCGAAGCCGAGGACCTCGAGAGGTTCCATCCGCTCCGAATCGTCCTCGGCCGGCGGGCTGTCAACCCGGCGGGAGAGCGAGCCGGAAGCTCAGTAGCCGGTTCCGACGATACGACCGAGCACCAGCGGATCGCCGTTCGAGCCCAGGCACTCACAGGCCTGCCCGGGCTGGACGATCGGCGGCGGAGCCGAGCCGCAGGTGAGCGTCGTGCCGTCCTTCCGATGCGCTTCGCACCAGGCCTTGGCGAAGCGGTCGCCGTGGGGTGCCTTGGTGTGCGGCGTGGCATCGAAGCCTCGCATGCCGGAGCATCCGGCGAGGAGGAGCAGGGCGGTTCCGACGGCCAGGGCGGTTCCCTTCTTCATGACAGGCTCCCGTACGCTTGCGTTACAGTTCTATGAAATCCGCACCTCCAATGGAATGGTTTTCACGCAAGAATGTACCCCGGGCCCTTGGGTCAGGGTCCGCCGGAGACCGGCTCTGCCGCTCGGGAGGAGGTCCCGCTGGACCTAGGAGCGGGCCTGATCTTCCGCGGCGAGCTCGGCCACCAAGCCCAGGACCGTGTCGGCGATCGCCTGCGGCCCGCCGGCGATGTGGGCGAGGTCGCCGCAGCGGAGCGGCGCGCCGTAGCGGATCCGGATATCCGGCCCGGGAGAGCGTCGCGACAGGCGCTGCCGCACCTCGCCCATGAAGTCGTTCCCGAGGCCGAGGATGAAGTACGGCAGGACCAGGGTTTCCGCGTGGCAGAGCTGGACGAGCTTGCCGACGCCGGGACGGGCTCGCCCGAGCTGATAGGGGTCGGGGTCGTGGCTGCGCGTCCCCTCGGGGTGGATGCCGAGGACCGCTCCGGGGAGCGAGAGGGCGTAGGCCATCTGCTCGAGGCCGAGCGCATTCATCGCGTGCTTCCGGTCGTCCCGGAAGACCGGCGGCCACATCGCGTAGCCGCTCATCAGGAAGTTGATCACCGAGCCGAGCCAGCGGTCGTAGAAGAACGACGTCCGGACCGGGAAGTAGATCCGGCCGAGGAAGCTCGCATGCGCGTAGAGCGCCGCGGCGGACACGTACATGTCGAAGAACGACCGGTGGTTCGAGACCAGGATCACGCCGCGCGGCGGCTTCAGGGCCTCGATGTGCTCGAGGCCGGAGAGCTGCCAGCGCCGGCGCGTGACCCAGCTCACGAAGTGGCGGGGCACGTGGTAGGCGTAGGCCGAAGCGAATCGCTTGAGCACGCCGTGCGTGTTGACCGCCTCGCCCAGGGGCACGGCCATGCGCTCGAATCCGCGCAGGTTCTGGCGTGGGAGCGGCCGAAAGGCCGGCTCGGCCAGGACCTGACCCACTTGCGGCGTGACCGCGGCCTTCGTGCTCATTCGTTCCCCTCCGGCCGCGACTTCGGCGCAGCCTCCCCGGACAGCTTCCCTACCAGATCGAAGGGAAGTCTACCCGGAATCCCGGCGAGGGGTCGAATCGCACGCCGGCCCGGCGCTCCGCCGGGCCGATCAGTGCCGCGAAGCCTGGTCGCTCGCCGGCGCGCAGCAGACGACGGCGACGCGCGCCGCTTCGCCGTGCACGTTGAAGCACCGGCCGCCGCCCGCGGGCTGCTCGTACACCTGCCGGACCGTTCCGGCGAAACCGCGGCGCGTGCTGAGGTCGCTCAGCACCTCTCCGCAGTCGCGGCCGGTGACCGGGAACTCTCCCGGGCCATAGATCTCCGCCGAGGCGGCGATCGAGACGACGACGGTGGAGTCGCGCGGGACCGAGATCGGTTGGGTCTCCGCGGACGCGATCTGAGCGGCGGAGACGGCGAGCGGGAGGAGGAGGATCGCGAGCTTCATGCCCCGATGCTGCACCTCGCGACTTCAGCCGGTCAACGCACAAATCTTATATTGATCGCTCTCTCTAGGGCTCGCGAGGGCGTCGGCTTGGGCGCTCGCCATGTCGATGGGGAAGGGTCTGCCTTCGAGAACGGTCCCCCAGATCGGGATCTCGGAGAGCTTCTCCGGCGGGACCGCGTACGGGTCCTGCTCGAGTACGGTGAAGTCGGCCTTCTTGCCGGCGGCGATGCTGCCGATCTGGTCGTCGAGGCGAAGCGTGTACGCGGCGTCGATGGTCACCGCGCGAAGCGCTTGGTCGAGGGTCAGACGCTCCGCCGGCGCGACCACCTGGCCACCCGCCGTCCGTCGCGTCACCGCCGTTTCGACGAGGAAGAGCGGCTCCGCCGGAGCGAGCGTGAAGTCGGAGTGGAGCGAGATCGGAACGCCCTCGCGCGCCGCGGTTCCGAGGCGCGCGATCTGCGCCGCACGCTCCGGGCCGAGACCTTGGAGCGCGTACGCGTCCGCACGCGCCCACACGTAGAACGGGTTGAACGAGAGCAGCGCACCCAGTGCCTTCGCGCGACGGATCTGCGCGGTCGTCGAGAGCCCGACGTGGTGCAGCGTGAACCGATGATCGAAGCGAGGGTGCTCGTCGAGGAACCGTTGCAGGACGTCGAGCGTCGCGCCGACGGCGGCGCCGCCGTCGGTGTGGACGTGGATCTGGTAGCCGGCGTTCCAGTACGGCTGCGCCTGATACGCGAGCTGCTCCGGCGTCATGACCCATTCGCCTCGATGCCCGTCGAGGTAGCCTGGTGGGCCGACCTGCATCCGCTGCGAGAAGAACGACCCGTCGGCGTAGAACTTGACGGCGCGCAGGAAGCGCAGGCGCGCCCCGTTTCGGTCGGGCAGCGACTCGATCAGGTTGTAGGCTCCCTGCGCGCCGAGAGCGGCGACGAGCGAGCGCCCATCCGGCACCATGTAGGTGCGAAACGGCGCGTCCAGGTCGGCGAGGGTCTCGCGCATCGCGCTCCACTCGAGCTCGAGATCGAAGAGGCCGGTCGCCATGTCGGCGATCGTGGTGACGCCGCCCCGGTGGATCGCTTCTCGCGCCAGCTCGAGACCGCCGCGAATCCGCGCCGGGTTGAGGAGGAACGGTCCCAGGCGTTCGAAGACGAGCGCGAGACCGCCTTCCGCGAGGTGGCCGCGCTCGAAGTCGTTCGCCGGGTAGTGCGAAGCGGCGTCGGCGGTCACCTCGAGCCAGGCGAGGGCAGGCGTGTTCGCGTAGATCTCGTGAAAGTCTCGGTGCCACGCGATGATCGGACGCGTCGTCGAGATCGCGTCGAGATCGGCTCGCGCGACGTCGCCGTGGAAGAGCGGATCGTATCCCCAGACGAACAGCGGCGCCTCGGAGTCCTTCATCGTGCCTTCGAGCTCGCGCAGGCGAGCGAGGTACGCGTCACGCCCGCGCACACCGGCGATCTCTCGACCCGGCAGATGCCAGTCGTCGGCGGTGACGAAGGACATGGGCAGCAGGATGCCGGCGAGGATCGGATGCGCGTGAGCGTCGATCAGGCCGGGGAGGAGCACCTTGCCGGCGAACGTCTCGTCGACCTCGTGTGGCCGATCGGCGAGCAACGGCCGCAGCGACTCGAGCGTCCCCACGGCCACGATTCGTCCGTGCTCGACTGCGACGGCGGTCGCCTCGGGGAGCGAAGGCTCCATCGTGACGATCTTCTTGGCGGTGAAGACGCGCAGGGAAGGGGGCTCGGGAATCGACTCGGGCTCGGGCTCGGCGTGTGCGACTGCCTGGGCGAGGAGCAACGCAAGCACCCACACGAGCGCTCGAATCCCACCGAGGGCCGCCGGCATCGCCGTGTCCCGTAGCACGCCGGCTCGGGAAGGCCGCCGCTTGCCGAACTCGCGATCGCCTGGAATCCTTGCGCGGACGAAGCGATGCGCGGCCTCGCCCAGAGACTGGTTGCCGTCCTGATCGGTGTCGCCGCGGCGCTGATCGCGGCGGAGATTGCGGTTCGGATCTTCCTGCCCGCGCCGGAGAGCGCGCGCGTGGCGGACGCCGGCGCTGGCGCTCGGTTGTCCGCCGAGAACGCGAGCCCGAGCGACATGCATCTGCAGCGCGGCGTCGAGGACGGCGGTCTCCTCTACTTCCATACGCCGACCGGCATGCGCCTTCGCGCCAACACGCACGCGGTGATCGAGAATCATCACGTCGGCGGCCGGACGATCGATCTCCAGACGAACTCGCTCGGCTACCGGAATCCCGAGCTCGGGCCGAAGGAGAAGAAGCGCGTCCTCTTCCTCGGCGATTCGATCACCGTGCAGGACTACCTTCCCGAGGACGAGACCATGGTCCGCCTGGTCGAGAAGAAGTCGCAGGCGACCGACAAGCCGCTCGAGACGGTGAACTCGGGCGTCGGTGCGATCGGGCTCGCGACCGAGCTCGCGATCCTCATGGAGACCGGCCTCTCGACCGACCCCGACGTCGTCGTCCTCAACTGGTACCTGAACGACGTGCAGGGCTCGGCCGGCGTCGAGACCTTACGGCCGACCGGCTGGCTCGCGCACAGCCGCCTCGCCGAGCTCGTTTTCGCCAGCGTCGCCGGCCTCGAGCCGCAGCGGATCCACGAGGATCAATCGACGATCTCGATGGCCGATGATGCGGAGTGGCGCGCCCAGGTCGCGGAGAAGTTTCCGCCTCGCCAGGGCGATGCGGCGAACGACCCGGCGGCCTTCAACTACAACATCCTGCAGCTCTTCTTCGACTGGGGAAGCGCCTGGAGCGACGGCGCGTGGGACCGGATGGCGCCGATGATCGCGGAGATCAAGCGTCAAGCCGATCTGCACGGCTTTCGCTTCCTGATCGTCGCTTTCCCGAACGTCGATCAGATCCAGGCCGGCTACGTGTACGACTATCCGCAGCAGAAGCTGAAGGAGATCGCCGGAGGTCTCGGCGTCCCGGTTCTCGACCTCTTGCCCTTCCTCCGCGAGCGCGTCCCGAAGGAGACCGAGGTGATGTACTGGGACTGGTGCCACCCGAGCCCGCACGGCAGCGACGTCATCTCCGAAGAGATCCTGAAGTTCGTCCAGAAGGAGGGCTAGCTGGTCTCGGTACGCTTCTGGTCGACGTAGATCGGCGAGGACCAAGCGCGCTCCTGCGCGGGAGCGAGGCAGTCGTCCTGCGGATCGGTTCCGACGCCGCCGTGACACTGCGAGATGCGGACGGCGTTCCCCTCCGCGTCGAGCTCGGTGCGCAGCCCGGCGCCATTGATCGCCGGAGTCTCCTCCTGGAGCGCGCGGACGTAGTAGACGGTGTCGCGTCCGGAGGTCGCGAACTCGGGATCGTCGAAGTCGACGCGACACCCGGCGGGATCGGGCTCGCACTCGAAGCGGCGCCAGGGATCCTCGATCAGCGGCGCGACCGGCTCGCCGGGCTTCGTCTGCGGCCGGATGCGAATCACCTCGATCGCGCGGATGAGCTGTCGCTCGTCGCTCGGGTAGTCGCACTCGTTTCGGCAGAGCGCCCAGCGGCGCTCGCGCGAGAGCGCGTCGGTCGTCGTCTCGGGACACCCGGGACGCTGGCGAAAGGCGCCGACCGCGCCGACCTGGAACTGCGGCACGCCCGACATCGTCACGTCGCTGCCCATCGGCGCGGGCCCGCCCGGCGCGTTCAGAAGATCGAACCAGAGAAGGATCCGCGGTCCGCTCGTGCCGTAGACCTCGCGGCGCTTCAGCGCCTCCCAGATCGACTTCCGATCGCGGCCGGTCGCGTGCACGGCGACGATGCCGCCCGGGTAGAGGAAGCTCGACTTTCGCTTTCCAGCACAGTGGGATCCGAAGCTTGGAATTCACGTGACTTGAAGTCGCGGC
>JADMIO011560785.1_pt1 | contig 13886 bp, 12 predicted proteins | sample 8958161 | NCBI WGS metagenome assembly JADMIO01 (sample SAMN16585339, study PRJNA669376) | soil metagenome | isolation source: Crop rotation soil | place: USA: Cullars Rotation, Alabama | collected 2011 | reverse complement strand
GCTGATGTTGCTGGAGCAGCGGAAACGGGGCAGTGCAGAGTAACTTTGTCTCTGCTCGTGAATCCGAGAGAGGTTCTTCGACTGCGCACCTGCCAGAGATCGAACGGCACGATCCCTGAAAGACAGAAGCGCGGGACGCTCCGCTCAGAATGGCGCGGCGCCTGGACAGCAAATATCAGAACGTCGCGCGATCGGCAAAGCAACCGTCCATAGGTTCTTCGCGTTTAACAACAGTGTGAGCCGCACGTTGTGAATCCCGCAAATTAGAGGGCGCGGTCGAAAGGAAGGCGGATGAGCCTGGGTAAGCACGCCGTTTTGGTGGTTGCCGCACTTTTGGCCTTTGCTGTTTGCGTTGCCTTATACATACGCTTCACGAGAACTCCTACGAACGTCGCTTACGTGAGTGAAGAGGATGGCGAAATATCGGTAATCGATCTGAACACATTGAAGGTAGTGAAGAGAGTCCACCCCAAGAACGTGGCCCCTCGCGGCATTGCGATTACCTTTGATGGAAATTACCTATTCACAGCGAACAAGGACACAGCGGACGCGACGGTGTTCAAGACGCGAGGGATGTCGCTCTTCAAAAGGATTCCGGTGGGAGACAATCCCGAATTCGTGAAGATTGGGCCGAGCGGCAAATGGATTTACACGTCGTTCGAACCGGGCTCTTCGGGCGGCCCACCTACTGAAGGAGCGAGCGGAGAAGAAGATACCAGCGAGAATGAAGCGCCGGCGCAGATTGTCTCGTTCAATACGGGGGATTGGTCGCGGGGAAAAAGTTTTACCGCGGGCAAGGAAACCGAAGGGATCGCATTCTCGGCCGACGGCGACCAATTGATCGTTGCTAATGAGGCGCAAAATACGCTGGGCGTATACGACGTCGAAACAGGAGCACTGAGCAAGGAAGTGAACCTTACTTCGTATGGCAGGCGACCTCGAGGCATCAAGCCAGCGCCACAGGGCGATCGATATGCGGTGACGATGGAAGGATCGGGCACGCTGCTTTTGCTGGATCAGAAGTTTGACGTGATTAAATCCGTCTCCACTGCGGCGAAACCTTATGGCGTGGCGTTCGATCGCCTAGGTAAGAGAATTTTCGTGGCGGCGGCAGCGGCGCGCGAGTTCCAGGTCTATTCGGCGGATTCGCTGCAACTGCTCGGAGAGACACCTGTGGGCAAACGCTGCTGGCACTTCACGTTCACACCGGACGATTCGAAGATTCTGCTGGCGTGCGGGCGTTCGAACAGCGTTTACGTAATTGATGCAAATTCGTACAAGCCGATCACTGAGATCGGAGGATTTCAGACACCGTGGGGAATCATCACGTATCCGCGAGCGTATGGGAGCCTGGGGTTGCCTTAATAACTCCGCAGTTGTAGCTACTTTGTGTTGGCCTGTTTTCCTTCCTTGGGCAGCTGAAATACAACCTGCACTATTGTCTCTCTCCTAACTGCCTGTCCGTTGACGAGTACCGGTTTGTATCTCCATTGGGAGACTGCTTTGATTGCCGAGTGAGCAAGCAGTGGCTGCCCTTCCTGAATGACTATTTTCCCGATATTGCCGTCAGGCTTGATTAAGCACCTCAAAGATACTGTTCCCGCAATGTGGGCCTGCCTTGCCGCCTTAGGATAGGTTGGAAGAACAAGTTTTACGGGGCGCTGCATAGGAATCGAGTAGATGTTCCTAACTTGCGGATCACCTTGGGCTGCCGAGACGACCGCAAAGGCAACAAAGGCACTGAAAAGCACAATGCTGGGAAGGGCTCTCAATGTGGAATTAGACTCCGCCCGAGTTCGGTTGGTGCCGGCCAGCAGCCGCGATCGAGAACTGCAGCAGCCGCTCCAGTTAGTGCGAGGAGCACGCCCGGGCAAGCCCGGGCGGCAAACAACGGGAGTCCTTCGAGGCTCAGGGTAAACAAGCTCCCGCACTGCGTTATCCGGCGCCGAGCGTGAATGATGCCTCGCGCGTGGAGGGCCGCCGAACACACTCGGGCGGATGGTTGACATCTCGCCAAGCATGTTTGCCGGGCACAGCATGCTGTGCCCCTACAAAATCAAAACCAGCAGAGTTCGGTCACCACTTTGGATTGCCGCAGGTGAAGCTGGCGGCGTCGTAGGGGTCGCCCTTGCCGTTGTAGATAGCGACTTGGGGATAGGGGCACGCCGGGTGCGTCCTATCGACCTCGCCGTTTGCGAGCTTGTGAGAATTGATAATCTTGTCGGGGGCGACGCCGGTCTCGCGCCATTTCTCCACGACATCGAGCGCGTTAAATGTGCCGTTATCTCCCAGGCCGAATCCGGGGCACATTCCCATGCCCGGCACCATAAACAGGCGGACGAAGTTATTTGTTTTGCTAGGGCCGCCCATCGCCGCGAGGACATTCTTGTAGTAATCGATCATGCTTCGCGGGGGAATGATGGCCTCGTCCCATGATTGATAGATCAGCAGCTTGCCGCCATGGTCGTTGAATGCCTTCAGGTCAGGACTGTTTGAATCGAGCGCGCCGCCGTCCTTGGAGTCTGCGAGCTTCGTGTCGCGATCCACATCGAAAGTGCGGAAATCCCAATTGGGATTCTCAAACACGATGGCCTTGAAAAAACCAGTGCTGATGCTCAACGGCTGCGGCCCGGCGGCCATCAATCCCCAGCCGAGTTCGCTGCCGGGATCGAAGCCGGGATAGACCTGTTTGCCATCGGCGAACTTTGGGCCCGCGTAAATCAGCTTGGCCGTTTGCACTTGCGGCTCCGTAAGGCACGAAGCTAAATCGGCCTTGCCCGGACAACGGATCGTTTCCGGGTCGAAATGGCAGCGCGTGGGATCTTCTATGTAGCCGTCGCGAACACCGTCCAGCGCGTCGCATCGATCGAGCGCAGCGCGATGGATTACCGGATATTTGCTCGGCGGGATGTAGCCCGGCGCTTTCACTCCATCTTTCAGCGCGACCCAAGTGGTGTATTCGGACATCGCTTGAAGATGAGTGATGTAATAGGCGGGATCACCGGCGGCGATGGCGTCGTAGTCGGTGGGATACTTCTGCGCCTCGGTGAGCGCCTGGTTGCCGCCTTCGTGGCAACTGCTCCAGAAGGAAAACTTTTCAGGCTTGCCGTAATACGCGCGGATGAGCGCTTTCGCAACGACGGCTGTTTCATGAACAGCGCGGTGTCCCCAGTCCGCAACTTTTTCGGGATGGCCGATGGCCCAGGCGTCGGGCGCCTCACTGGTGGCGCCAACATCTACGTGGCCTGTGTCCGTCGACGCGGTGGCAGAACCGTGCGCGACTTCGCGGCTCAAACCCGCGTAGCTGATTGAACCGATGAAGCCAGGGTTGCCGATGCCGACGTAGTTGCCGTTCCAATTCTCGGGGATGGGCAGCCACACTTCGAATCCGATATGCGAATCGCTGGTCGGCGCGGAGAAACCGGCCACGCGGCAGAAAGACACAGAAACTTTAACTCCAGCGGGAGTGCCGAAGCGCCCGCCGGTGCTGGGGACTTCGAAATCGGGCGGGGTAGTGATCGCCTTCGCCAGCGTGAGGGCGACATTCGGAATTTTCAGCGATGCAAGGCTTTCGCAGGATTGCTGTGCCGAAGCGCGCACCGGGGTCAGCAGAAAACCCGTCAGGGTAATCAGAAACAGAAGGCTATTAGTTTTCATGGTTGTGTCCCCCAGTGCGCTGCCGCTACTGCGCGTTTGCGGCGGAGGAAATTTTCTTTCGGCGGCGGATTATACACCGTTCTTCGACCCGCGGTGGTTTGTGGCTTTCAGCTCTGAATGTGGCCGCTTAGTTATCAGATCTTCTGAGGGTTTGATTAAGGATGGTGTCGATCTTGATGTTTTATCGCGTACAGGGCTAGGGCGTTATCAATGATGGGATACGCCGTGGCTGCCGGAAGGATTTCATCGACTTCCACCGCCTTATGCTCCAATTGCTTGTAATCCTGAAAGAACCTGCGGACCATAGCCAGTTTGTGTGGCGGCAGCTCGCCGGCCTCGTGATAGGAATTGTATTCGGGATCGGCCGTCGCGACCGCAACGATCTTATGGTCCTTCTCGCCTGAGTCGATCATAGTCATCAGGCCAATAGCCCGCGCATGCATGATGGTTAAAGGCACCACGGGATGCTGGCAGAGGACGAGAACATCGAGGGGATCGCGGTCTTCGGCCAGCGTCTGAGGAATGAATCCATAATTCGCGGGATAGAAAACGGCCGAATAGAGCACGCGGTCCATGCGGATTAGCCCAGTTTCCTTATCGAGTTCGTATTTGATATTGGAGCCTAGGGGAATCTCGATCACCGCATAGAAGTCACGCGGGACCCGATCACCAGGGCTGAGATCGTGCCAGGGGTGCATCATGAGTGCCTTCTTGAGCAGGATACTGCTTCCCGGCGCTCCTGAACCCGGCATTTTGCACCGCGTTCATAACAATCGTCGCACGCACTGGTCCCTCAGGCTCAAAGGCGACAGCTTTTCGGAGCCGGCAAATTCTCCTTGGGACGAATCACGGCGAGTGTGGCGCGATCAGATGCGGGACTCCGGTTGCAAAAAAGGTGGGCTGGTCTTTGCCAGCCCACCATCCCGTCAGAAGCAAGGACGCCTTATCCGCCGACGCGAAGGTTATTGGTTACCGAAAACACGCCAGGGATGGTATTGGCTGCAATACCAGCCACGGTTCGGTCCATTTCATTTATCACCCTGCCTTCCAGAGTGACATGGCCATTCGCCACAATGATGTGAATCTGCGGAATCGTACCGAGCGTATACCGCCCCAGCCCCGGCCGTGAGAAAATCGTCCGGAACTCCGCGCGGCGAATTTGCTCATCAAAGCCCGACAGCGGGAGAACACGGATGTCGTTGACAACTTGTGTTACGCCTGGGATCTTCTTCACAACCTTTTCCGCGTCGTATTTCGTTTGACTGTGTAGCGGGCTCACGTCGCCGCTCAAAATCACCTGTGTGCCGTTCACCTGGTACTGCAAATCATCAAACACGCCGTACCAAGGAAGCAAGGCCAACTGATGGCGCACCTGTTCAGTTAGGGGACGGTTCGTTTCGCCAACCGTCTTTGCGCTCGCGCCAGTGACTAGGCCAACCAACATCAGAGCGAGAACTGGAACTACTGCTAGAGCACGTGCTTTCATGTGACTTTCCTTTCGCCCCTCTTTACCACCGCGCTGCCCGCTTGAACTTTGAATCAGTTCGAGTCGAACGCATTTGCGTACAATGCAACCGCGGGGCCACATGCGAAGTCGTTGATAACAGCCATGCTATTGGTCGAACTTCCTGAGCCTGATGGCTGAAAGCAACCAGTTATGGTTGATCTCAACCGCAGAATGCTGCGCAATTGACAATCGGGGCGGCGCTGACTATCGTGAAGGCACTTTGCGCCGCGCGCATGTGTGAGGAGCGACGCCGGTGAGCTTCAGGGGGATACAAATTATGAGAAAAAACGTGAATTGGCTGCTGGGGGCCGTGCTGGCTTGTGCCAGCTTGTTTCTAGCTGCGGCGGCTTCGGCGCAGGTGACACTCGAAGTGATGAATCCGCGGGGCGAGATTCCTCCTCCGAAAACGCTGGGAATCAGCCCGCGCGGGCAAGGTCTCGACGGCAAGAAAATCGTGCTGATCGACAACGGAAAATATGGCGCCAGCAATTTCCTTGATGTGCTCGCGGACATGCTGAAGGAAAAGTATCCAAAAGCAACGGTGGTGATGTATCCGAAACCGGCAGCGCAAACGATTACCGCTCTCCCGAAGTGGTATCCCACGGTGAAGCAGCAGGGCGATCTTTTCGTTTTCGGTGTCGGTGATTGAGGGAGCTGCACGTGGTGGGGTTCCCACGACACAATCGAAATTGAAAAGACAGGAATGCCGGGCGTTTACTTCACAACCACAGAATTTCTAGACGATGCAAAATCCGCGGCGAAAGATCGCGGCATGCCAGGAATCCGCACGCTGGCGCTTCCGGCGAATAAGTATTACGTCGCGCGCGGGAACAAACAGGTGTTGCAGCCGATCGCCGAAGCGTTCTTTGACAAGATGGTGGAAGACCTCACGCGACCGCTGACGCCGGAGGAGGCGAAGCCTTCTCAGACGCAAAAGCAGAACGAGGACGCGAACATCAAAGTGACCGGCAAGGATTTCCTCGACGCATCGGAAAAGGTGAATGCGCTTTTTCTCGAAAATCGCTGGGCAGACGGACTGCCGATTGTCCCGCCGACGCCCGAATTGGTGAAGGCGATGGAGGCGGGGACAACGCTTTCGCCACAGAAAGTGCTCGGCCAAGTCGCGCCGAAGAACGGTACTGCCACGGTGGAGAAGGTTGCAATCAACTCCGTTATGGCGGGAGCCAAGCCGGAATATTTCCCCGTGATTCTCGCCGCCATGGAAGGCTTCCTCGATAAGCACTACGATTTGACGCACGTGGTGGCGTCCACGGGATCATTCACGCCTGTGGTCATCGTGGACGGCCCCATCGCTCAAGAGCTGAGCTTTAACTCGGGGATCGGGATGCTGGGCATTGGATGGCAAGCAAATAGCACCGTAGGCCGGGCGCTCCAGCTTTCACTGCTGAATCTCGGGCAGACATGGCCGCAGGTGAATTTCATGGGACTCACCGGGCGGCTCGAGGGGTACACGTTCTACACGTTCGCGGAGGATACGGCCAAGAGCCCGTGGGAACCGTACAACGTTAGCCAGGGATTTCAGAAGGGAGACAGCACGGTTACCGTGTCGTCGGCGGGAAACCCGGCGGTTTTCGGCGGCGGCGCTGTAGCTCCCTGGACGGCGCAGGGCGTAATCGATCAGATGGTCGCGCAAATTCGCAATCGCGGCGTGGCCTGGCCGCACGCTCAGAAACATATCGTGGTGCTGCACCCGGATTGCGCGGTCGAACTTGCGAACAAAGGCTACACACGCAAGAGTCTGCAGGAGTATTTCTACGAGCAGACGCGCGTGCCATACGAGAAGCTAGTTGGAGGATTGGCGGCATTTGGCGAAGGCTCGGAAGAGGCACTTATCCGCGCATCAGTAGCCGATGGGCGAATCCGGCCAGAGCGGGCGCAGATTTTCCTCGACAATCTGAAACCGGGCGGCCGCGTCCCAGTTGTTCAGTCTCCCGACGATTTTCACATTGTGGTGGCCGGCGGCTCGCCCGGATATGATCTGCTCTTCACCTATCCGGGAACGAACTGGGCACACCAGACGGTGAAAATCACGGGCGCCACCATGAACAAAACGGGCAACTAGCAATTCTTTTTCTGATGCTTTTTGCGAAGCGCCTCCGGGAGGGAGTTCGTCGCGGAGAAATTACGTGCACCGTGCGGATATGGACGCGACCGCACGTTCGAGTGGGCGGTCGTTACCGAATGGAGCAAGGCGAGATTGAGGTGGACTCGATCGAGCCGATCGGCTTACCAGACATCACGCCAGAATTGGCGCGGGCGTCGGGTTTTCTCGGAGTCCTCGACCTGCTCAAAGTGGCCAAGCACGGCCGTGGCGACAGGATCTATCTGATCCGGTTTCACTACGTGCCGCGGCGCAAAAAACGCAAGGCTGCACGGATGCGGTGATCGCGACCGAGGCTTTGCTCCGCGAAACCAGGCGGAAATGGAGCGCGTCTGACGGCGTAGATGCGTTCCCATGGGGGATTTACATTTGAAGAAACTTGCGGCCCTCGCGATATTGGTTTTATCGCCAGTTGCCATGGGTGCTCAGGAAGGCACCGCACCGGGGCCTGCACCCGGACAAGGAGCCCGGCTCGGCGCACGCGATTCAACGCAAAAAGAGGCTGAAGCCGCGGCGGCCGACCGGGGCAGCACTCTCTTCAAAGAAAATTGCGCCGCCTGTCACGGCGAAAACCTCACCGGCGGACGCGGCCCCGATCTCATTCGGTCGTCGCTTGTGCGGCACGACAAGAATGGCGACCTCATCGGCTCTGTGGTCACGAATGGCCGCGCGGACAAGGGAATGCCGGCCTTCCCTTTTACCCAAGTCCAGGTGGCCGATCTCATTGCGTTCATCCAGTCGCAACTCACCCTATTCGACCTCCACACGCGCGTGGGTCCCTATCCGAACGATATACCGGCGTCGCGACTTGCCACCGGCAGCGTCGAAGCGGGTAAATCCTACTTCGACGCTCATTGCTCCAGTTGCCACTCGCCCACGGGCGACCTCGCGCACGTCGCGAGCAAATACAATCCGCCCGATCTCGAGGTTCGCTTCCTCTATCCTTCCGGCACCCCCTCCACCGCGACCGTGACTTTGCCCTCAGGTGAAAAATACGAAGGCACGCTCCTGGTGAACGATGGCTTCAACGTCGCCATCCAAGGGGAGGATGGCTGGTATCACTCCTGGCCGAGCAAGGATGTGAAAATCGAAGTGCATGATCCGCTCGCCGCGCATGAGGCGTTGTTGCAGAAATACACCGACGCCGACATGCATGACATCTTTACGTATCTGGAGACACTGAAGTGAAGAAGCTTCTTGCTTCGTTTGCGCTAATGTTTGCATTGACCTTCGCCTTCGCTGAGTGCTTGCCTGCGCAGGAACTCGATCCGTCTCAAATCCTGAAACCGCCAACCAGTGATTGGCCAACCTTCAATGGCGACTACACGGGCCGTCGCTACAGCCCGCTTACCCAGATCAATAAGGACAACGTCGGGTCGCTCGCTCTCGCATGGGCCTTTCAAAGTCATTCGCGGGGCCTGCAGTCCATGCCGCTTGAGGTCCATGGCATTCTCTACATTTCAGGTGGCAATCAGATCTGGGCTGTGGATGCGCGCACCGGACGCCAGATTTGGCATTTTGTACGTCCTGGATTTCCTCCGGGCGGCGGCAATAAGGGTGTGGCGATGTGGAAGAATCGCCTCTACATGAATACGTTCGACGCGCAGCTTCTCTGCGTCGACGCCCAAACGGGAAAAATGTTGTGGCAGATTCAGATTGCCGATCCCGCGCTCAAAGCATTCGGCACGGTAGCCCCGCTCGTTGTTGGCAATCATCTGATCGAAGGAACTTCCGGCGACACGGCCGATCTACCTGGCTTCCTCGAATCGATTAATCCGGTGGACGGCAAAGTTGAGTGGCGCTGGGATACCATGCCCAAGCAGGGCGATCCCGCGTGGAATACCTGGCCGCACGATACGGACGTGATCACTCGCGGCGGCGGTATGACTTGGCTCACGGGCACCTACGATCCAGAACTCAATTTGATTTATTGGGGCACCGGCAATCCACATCCCGTGGAAAACGGCTATACACGGGTGGGCGCGAATCTCTATACCTGTTCGATCGTCGCGCTCAATCCGGACACCGGAAAACTGGTCTGGTATTTTCAGAGTTCGCCGCACGACACGCATGATTGGGATACGGTGATGACGCCGGTTCTTTTCGACGGCACCTTCAAGGGCACGCCTCGAAAAATGCTGGCGCAGGCAAATAAGAATGGAATGTTCTTCGTGCTCGATCGCACCAATGGCCAAGCGCTTGTTTCCGAGCCATTCGTGCCAGCCAACTGGTTCTCCGGTTTCAATAAACGCGGCGAACCAATTCCCGCGAAAGATAAAGAACCGCAGCCTGACGGAGTGTTGGTTACCGGCGGCGTCGGCACAAATTGGCAGGCGCCGAGCTTCGATCCCCAAACTGGACTTTTCTACGTCAACTCGCGCGAAACCATGGGCGTCTTCTATCTCACCATGCCCGGGAAAAATGCCGAGGGCTGGGCGGGCCGCGACTTTTTCCTGGGGTCCAAATCGATGCTTAAGGCCATCGATTATCAGACTGGCAAAACTCGCTGGGAGCACACGGCGAATGGCCGCGGTGGACAATCTGGCATCCTCACTACCGCTGGTCACCTGCTCTTCACCTCCGACGACGCTGCGAATTTGGTCGCCCTCGATGCCGCCACCGGCAAAGTTCTGTGGCACATGTACCCTGGTGGCGGAATGGGGACCGGCCCTATGACATATGAGCTGGACGATCGGCAGTACGTCGTGTTCCCGGTGGATGGTGTAGTGTACGGCTTCGCGCTCCCTGAGACGCCACCGGCCAGCTCTCGAAATCTTGGCCAGTAGCACCTTGCCCGCATGCCGCTGAAACCGAGTTAGTGAATCTACGTCTAAGTATCTGTGGGCTGAGCACGGTGCTGCGGCCAAATGGCTCATGGCTCGGAGGTACACAGTATTGACACCTCTTCAGGCCGTGAGTAACATCGCCGCTAGAATGCGGCGATTGGGATGCGAATGGCGCGCACCCTTTAGTAACTGTAGGAATCTAATCGATTAGGGGCTGCGCACGATCTAATTTTCGGGAGGTTATCATGACGAATTTTGCTAAGTGGCTTGCGGTGACGAGTCTGGCGCTGGGAGTCTTCGTTTTTGCGCCCAAGATGACCGCCGCTCAGGACGATCTGGGTCAACAGGGTTTCGGAGACCCCACGGCCGAAACCGCTAACCTTCCCATTGACTTCATAAAGCCTGCCGATGTGGAAAAGGCTCTCGCGGACAAAAGCGCCAAGTTCGTTTTAGTCGATACGCAACCTGCCGAGGCGTTCGCGGAAGGTCACATTCCGGGCGCGATCAATTTCCCCTGGGTGCCGAAAATCACGCCGCCAATCTCTCTGCCGCGCTTCAAAGAGCTCGTTTTCTACTGCCCCTGCAATCATGACGAAGATTCGATTGATATGATCAAGAAGCTGAGGGAATTCGGGTATCTCGATACGAAAGTCCTCGAGGGTGGCTGGTATAAATGGGTTGCTCTGAAATATCCCGTCGAAGGCACGGACGCTGTTAACGCGATCAAAGAAGCCGATGCCGCTGCGGCCAACGGCGCGAACTCCAGCAACGCAGGCAATGCTAATGCAGCGAACTCTTCGTCGCCCGCAACCACTTCAGCCGCTCCTGCCGCGACGGAAACAGCTGCCACATCGTCGGGGCCCATCACTTCAGGCCGCCCAGTAGGCGCGGTCACGCCGTCGTTCCGCGTGATAGACGTAACCGGCAAATACAAGGGGCAGGACACCTGTTACGTTTGCGAATACGGCGAAGCGCCCACGGTAATCGGGTTTTTCAATGGTCCAAGCGATCAAGCCGCCGATCTGATCGTGAAGCTCAACAGTCTAGCCGAAAAGGAATCTGCGAAGAATCTCAAGGCCTTCGTTGTGATGGTTAATGGCCCGGATTCCAAGCCCTGGCTCGAGAAGCTGGCCCAGGATAAGGGCATCCACATTCCAATGGTCTATCTTGCCAGAGGACCCAAGGACTTGGGCGTTCGTCTCTACAAAATCAACCCACAGGCCAAGAACACATTCCTGGTGGACGACAAGCGCCAAGTGGTTACCAACCTCGTGAACGTCGACGACTTCCAACAGGTCGCCGATGCTTCCGAGAAAATGCTCGCTGGCGCTGGATCCACAGCCTCCGGGAGCGGCGGCCAATGAGACGAACTTTGCGGGCAGGTTCGCTGAAACCTTTCGGATTGGCCTTGGCTGCGCTCGCGCTCCTGATATTCGCTCCGCTAGCGCTGCCTGCACCATCAGCTGCCCCCGCTGATACCAAAGAGATGAAAGTTGTGCAGCCTGCGGACGTTCACGCCCTCATCGCCGCGAGCAAAGGGAAAGTTGTATTCCTGAACTTCTTCGCCACCTACTGTGTTCCGTGTCACACGGAATTTCCGGATATCATCAAGATGGCGAAGAAGTATCAGAATGCGGGCGTCCAAGTCGTGGAAATTTCCATGAACGATAATTCCGATCCTTCCGATAAAGGGGCGATGCTCAAGTGGCTCGGTGAGACGAACCCTCCATTTCCCGTCTACATCGCATCCTCGCTCGACGACGATTTCTACAAGGGTGTTTCGCCACAGTGGGCCAAAGATGGTGAAGGCCTTCCCATGACGATGATTTTCGACAGGGACGGCAAGATGGTGCACTACTACCAGAAAGCGCTCACACTGGCGGATATGGAGCGCGACGTGACTCCGCTTCTCGCCGCGAAATAAAGCGGGCATCCACCGAATGCCCTCGGGCAAATTCTCACAAATTCCGGCGCGCGGCACTCAGTCGAGCGCCGTGGTTTGCCTCGCCCTCCTCGCCATTCTGCTCTCACCCCGCGCTCTCGTGGCCCAAAGTGATCATCTAGCAAATGGCCAAAATGACTGGCGCTATGCCGGCCACGACCCTGGCGCGATGCGGTATTCTCCTCTCACTCAAATTAACAAGCAAAATGTCATCAAGCTCCGTCGCGCCTGGACATTCCACACCGGCGACCCAGCGGACGATGTAAACTCCGAAGGCGCCCCGCTGGTAGTCGATGGCGTGATGTATCTCGACGCCGGCAAGAACGTCTTCGCGCTCGATCCTGTCACCGGCCGGCAAATTTGGAAATTCGAAGTGAAAGGAACCAATCGGCGCGGCCTTTCATATTGGCCGGGCGACCAGCAAACACCTCCGCGCATTATCCTCGGCATCGCGGACAATAAAATGCTCGCGCTCGACGCCAAAACCGGAAAACCTGCATCCGGATTTGGCGAGGGTGGCTTCGTTTCAGGCGTCAGCCCCGCTTCAGCGCCGGTCATCTATCACGATCTCATCATCACTGGCCAAAATCGCGTTCAATCGGTTCGCGCTTTTGACGCACATACCGGCAAACTCATTTGGACCTTCGACACCAAGGCTCAACCGGGCCAGCCCGGCTACGATACTTGGAAAGACAACTCCTGGGACGTCCGTAGCGGCAACGATGTTTGGAGTTATATGACGCTCGATCTCGAGCGCGGCATCGTCTACATACCGATTCCGCCAACTGGCGGTCCCGATTTCTATGGTGGCGGCCGTCTAGGCGACACGCTTTATTCCGATAGCGTCGTCGCGATTGACGCCAATACCGGCAAGCTAATCTGGTATCAGCAACTCGTCCATCACGATCTTTGGGATTGGGACGTCCCCGGCGCGCCAACTCTCTTCGACGTAAAGCTCAATGGCAAGACCGTTCCCGCCGTCGCCGAATTCGGCAAGCAGGGCTACCTTTTCCTCTTCGATCGCACCAACGGCAAGCCGCTCTTCGGCATGCAGGAGCGTCCGGTGCCCCAAACCACAGTGCCCGGTGACGCCACTTCTCCTACTCAGCCGATCCCGCTGAAGCCGCCGGCGCTAGCTCCCACCAGCATCTCGCGAAGCGACATCTACGATCTCACCCCCGAGCATGCCACCTTCTGCCGGAACCTGTGGGACGCGAATCACATGTACAACAACGGCCCTTTCACCGTTTACAGCACCGATCCCAATAAGATGGCGGTGATTTTTCCTGGCCGCGAGGGTGCGGGCAACTGGAGCGGCGTCGCATTTGATCCCAAACTCAATTACGTCTTCGGCACCACCACTTTCAACGCCGGCCAAATCGGTCGCCTCGTGAAACTCGACAAGCCGGCTCCGGGTCCATTCGGCGGCCCTTACGACAAGGTCTTTCCCAATGGCCCTTCGCGCTACCAGAGCCGCTTTTGGGAACCTGCGAATGGTTGGCCATGCATTAAGCCTCCTTGGGCGGAAATTTTTGCGGTCAACGCCAAAACCGGTGACGTTGTCTGGCAAGCCCCCTTCGGTACAGTTGACGCGCTGGCCGCAAGGGGCTTCCCGCAAACGGGCGCGCCCAACACCGGCACGATGATCGTCACCGCCAGCGGCCTGATCTTTATCGGCGCCACCAATGACGGCCGCTTCCGCGCCTTCGATGGCCGCACCGGAAAGGAATTGTGGATCGAAAAAATTGACGCCAGTGCCCATACCGTCCCCATCACATACAAAGGCCGCGACGGCAAGCAATACGTGGTCGTGGAAGCCTTCGGCGGGCCCGGCATCGTAGCCTTGAACGGTTACTTCAACGATACTCCCGG
>JADMIO010839010.1_pt1 | contig 13890 bp, 12 predicted proteins | sample 8958161 | NCBI WGS metagenome assembly JADMIO01 (sample SAMN16585339, study PRJNA669376) | soil metagenome | isolation source: Crop rotation soil | place: USA: Cullars Rotation, Alabama | collected 2011 | reverse complement strand
GCGCCCGGTCGAGAAAACCCGGGACAGGCCACCATTTTTCTCTTGCTGAAAAACCGTCGGCCGTCCCCGGTTTCGTGAGCATTGGTAGCGTTGTCAGCGCGCTTTCCTTTTCCGAGCGGTCTTACGCGCGGGCTTTCCCGCCCTCTTGCGAGCTGCCGTCTCTGCCTTCGATACGCGCTTGATGTCCTGTCCCTGCGCGCGCTTGTAGGTCTGAACGTCCGTGAACTCGCCACCTGCATTGCGTTTGGCGTAGAGCTTCTTTCCACTGCGGCTGCGAAGTGTGCTGCGTTTGCGTGCTGCCATGTGAGCGCCTCCTGTTGGAAGAACGGCTGCTTACCGGATGCACGCTCTGTTCCTGAACCTCGCAACTAATCGATTTTGCACTGATGAATCTACTTACCGAAAATCTGGTGGCCCCGCACTTGCAGTATCGAATCGCGTCGCCCGTTCGCGACGCCACGGCACCTTCGAAGTAAACGCGGCGCAAAGCGTCTGCTCAATCGCGACAACTCAGGGCGCTTCAAAATTCCCAGCCGGTGATCAGGTAGGCGTTGATCTTCATCGAGTCCTTCGTGATGCCGAACAGCGGCGCGAAGTCCACGTGCATCTGCTTCACCGGGCGCCAGCGAAACGATGGTCCGACCTGCAGATCGCGATCGTTGTGGCTCCTCGATCCTGCGGCACTGGTCCACCCCAGCCGAGTCTCGACGCCGACGTCGAGGACGTGATCGATGACAGTGTGCGAGATGCCGGCGGTCAACTGCTTCTCGGTCGTTCTATCGCGGCTCAGCTGCTGCTCGACGGACAGGTTCACGCCCCAGTGCCAGCCGGGTGCGAGGGTGTCACCGAAAAGGATTTTGCCTTCGATAAGATCGGGCCCGCCGCTCATCGTCGTGTATTCGAGATAGAGCGCGGGGTTGCCCCAGATTTTGCCCCAGTCGGCTAACGCCCAGCGAATCTCAGCGGACGCTCCCGACGATGAGGATGTATCCCTGTTGATCTCGTGCTTGTTGTTCAGATAGAGATCGAGCTGGAGACGGTGCGGCAGCCCGATCTCAAGCTCGCTCTGTGTCGTTACTGTTGTCGGGCCGCCATTTTTGGGTTTCTCCCACCGAAACCACTGTTCGAAGTCCACTGCTCCTTTCGGGATCACGTAGACGCGCGTGCCGGAGAAGAGACGCTGCGCGGTCCAGCGCGGCTGCGCGTAGTCGCCGATTAATTCGTCGTCGCGGTATTTCGGCAGCGGCGCACCCCTGATCGTGAGCGCCGGCATCTCGTAGGTGCGGAGCCGTGTATCAGTGGTTAATGAAGGCTCCTCATCACCAGCACGCGCCTTCTCAGCCTGCTTGGCGGCTTCCGCGCCGGGCAAGATGGAAGTCTGTGCATGTGTAAGCGATGCGGTGAATACGCCGAGCAATACGAAGAGCGTCAGCGCGGCGCGGGCAAGCAACGTTTCTGCTACGGGAGAGCGCACGGGGGTCCTTTCTCAATTTTTCTTGACAGGCCCCGGAGCGCACAAGCAACGATTATGCCATTGTCATATTCTAGTTCTTCGCTCTGTCGTCATGCTGGACAAACCGCGCTACTGGATCGAACCGCTCAGCATCGGCGCGTGCTTAGATGTCCGATCGTTGTACAGGCGCGTGTCCAAAATCTGTTCAAAGCGGACGAAATGTTCAGAAGTCAAAGCCGAGCGTGCAGATGATTCTTGTTTGTGATTCTTTGATCGCTTGAATCACTGTATTGGGAATGACCTGCGTGAATAAGGTGATTGTTCCCATAGGCAATCCGCCCAACCGATCGTGACCTGATCTCGGTAAGGCGCAGCCTCGCGTCGTTTCGATGATTGACATGCAAGCGATCAAGCGGCTCGAATGCAGCTCCATCAGACCGACTGCGCCCTCATGAGTGAATTCAACATTTCCCACATCCGGAATGCGGCCGAAAGGATTCGCGCGCACATCGTTCGCACCCCGTTGCTCGAATCTGCCATGCTCAGCGAGCGCGCGGGCTGCAGGCTCTTTGTCAAAGCCGAGCCTTTGCAGCGCACGGGTTCTTTCAAGTTCCGTGGTGCGCTCAACAAGCTGCTGTCGATGGACACGCGTGCGCGAACCGGAGGTGTCGTGGCCTTCTCGGCGGGCAATCACGGTCAGGCCGTCGCCGCCGCGGCTCGCACGGTGGACTGTCCCGCTGTAATCGTTCTCCCGCAGACCGCGCCGAAGATCAAAGTGGAGAGCTGTCGATGGTGGGGAGCCGACATCGTCATGTACGACCCGAACACTGAGGATCGTGTCGAAGTCGCTCGCGCTATCGCAGACGCGCGCGGCATGACGATCGTCTCTCCATTTGACGATTTCGACATCATGGCCGGACAGGGCACGTGCGGTCTCGAGCTCTGCGAACAACTGCAGCAGATCGGCGCCCTGCCCCACGCCATTCTCGTGAACTGCAGCGGTGGCGGTCTTTCTTCGGGCATTACCGAAGCGGTCAAGCAGGCGTTTCCCGATGTGAACGTCTACGTCGTCGAGCCCGAAGGTTATGAAAAGATGGCGCGCTCACTCGCCACCGGCGTGCCACAGAAAAACTCGTCGGTCCCACGGACCATTCTCGACAGACTGGGCCGGTCGCCGGTGCGCTTCCGCTGACCGTGCTGCGTCGACACCAGGTGAAAGCGCTGAGCGTTTCAGATGCGGAGGCGCTCAGCGCAATGGCGGCAGCGTTTCGTTACCTCAAGCTCGTGATCGAGCCTGGCGGCGCCGCCGCATTGGCGGCACTGCTTTCGAAGAAGGTGGATCTGGCCGGTCGCAACGTCGTCGTCATCGCGTCCGGAGGAAATGTCGACGCCGACGTCTTCGCGAGAGCGTTGACGATCGCCGACACCTCGAATTGACCTTAGAATCTCGCCCTTTCCCGAAAACCACACGACACCTGTGACCGACATCAAAGCTGCCACCGGCACCAGCCATTTCATCGAAGCAAACGGCATCAAGCTCCACTACCTCGATTACGGCACTGCAGGACATCGTCCGATGCTGTGCATCCACGGCGGTGCGGCACATGCGCACTGGTTCGACTTCGTCGCACCCGGTTTCACTCCCGATCATCATGTGCTCGCGCTCGATCTGCGCGGCCATGGCGACAGCGCGCGGGCGGCGCCGAGCACCTACGCGTGGAAAACTTTCGCCGATGACATCAACGCTTTCGTCGAAAAACTCGACCTGCGCGACTTCGTGCTCGTCGGCCATTCGATGGGCGGCATGGTCTCGCTCGTCTATGCTGCGGCCCATCCGGGCCGCATCGGGCGGCTCGTCATCGTCGACACGATCATGCTGATGCCGAAAGATCGTGTCACGAAGATGAATGAGTTCGGTGCAAGGCCCGCGAAGGGTTACGCCACGCAGGAAGAGCTCATCGCGCGCTATCGCCTGGAGCCCGCAGAAACGCAGATGGCCGCGCGTGAAGTGATCGAGAGCATGGCGCTTTACAGCGGCAGGCAGGACGCCGATGGATTATGGCGGCACAAGGCTGATCGCGGCGTGTACTCCAAGTTCCAGCAGATCGCCGGCATACCGCTGTGGGAGAAAGTGAAGGTGCCGGCGCTCGTGATCAAAGGCGAGCGCAGCAAGCGTTTCATGCCCGACATGCTCGCGGAAGTCCGTGCCAGAGCGCCGCAGGTACAGATGGCGGAGGTGCCCGCGTCGGATCATCACATCACGCTCGACAATCCACAGGGCTTCATCAAAGTCGTGCGCGAGTTTCTGCGCACCTGAAGCTAATGCGCGTTGTTCGCGGCCGCGTTGGCAACAGCCGACACGGCGCGAAACACCGCGCGTGGTGCACCTAACGCGATCGCATACGCCGAGAATCTGTCCACGTACTTCGTCTTCTTACCGAGCCGCGCGACAATACGAAACGCGTTCTCAGCCACTTTGCGATCGAGCAGGCGCGAGATAAGCCATGCAGCGGGATACGGACACGACCCGTGTTTCGCACAGCAGCGAGTGTGGATGCTAAACGGAAGGAGAGAAGACATGACAAGAGTACGCCTCTGGGCAGTCGGCCTTGTGATTGCCGCGTATGCACTTCCTATCCTTGCTCAGGAATCAGCGAAGCGTGATGAGTTCTTCTGGCTGGGGGAAATCAACAAAGCAACGGCCGTCATCAATACCGACGAAGGTTTGCTCGAGAAATCGATGGCGCCGCGCATCGCCGCCGGCATTGCCAAGGTGCTCCAGGACGGCAACCAGACCGGCGCCAGGCGTCCCTCTTCGGTGATTACCTTCGAACCGCTGTTGATCAAGGCGGTGGGGTACGACGTCACGCTGCTCCATGCGGGTCGGTCGAGCCAGGACATGCACGCGACCTACCGCGCCGCCATCTTGCGTGAGGACGTGCTCAAGCTGGCCGAGCAACTGAACAAGACTGCCAGCACGCTGGTCAGGCTGGCCGAGAAGCATGCCAACACGGTCGTTCCGAACTACACGAATGGTGTGGCGGCACAGCCCAACAGTTACGGCCACTATCTGCTCGGACACGCGGCCGGTCTGGAACGCGATGCCCAGCGCATACGGGAGGCGTATGCGCGCCTCGATCAATCTCCCATGGGAACCACGGTCTTGAACGGCACGAGCTGGCCGCTCAACCGGACCCGGATGGCGGACTACCTCGGTTTCGCGACCATCGCAGACAATGCATACGACGCCCATCAGATCGCGACCAGCGACCATGCGGTGGAAGTCGGTTCCATCATCACGAGTATCGCGCTGCATGCCGGCAGCTTCGTTGAGGACGTGATGACCCAATATGCGAGCTCGCGTCCATGGATCCTGTTGCAGGAAGGCGGCGGCAATACCTATGTTTCCAGCGCGATGCCACAAAAGCGCAACCCCGGCTTGCTGAACAATACGCGCCAGAACGCGTCGACAGCACTTACTCTCGCGATGGGACCTGCGATCCAGGCGCACAACATCCCACCGGGTATGCCCGATGCGAAGGAGGTCAAAACCAACAAGGAGTTGGTGAATAGCGCAATCAGGGTATTGCAGGATTGGGACAAGGTTCTCAGCGGGCTGGTCATCAGCCCGGAGCGTGCGCTGGAAGAGTTAAACAGCGACTGGACCGCGTCGCAGGAACTGGCTGACGTACTGATGCGCAAATACAAATTGCCATTCCGGGTGGGACATCACTTCGCCTCTGAAGTGGTGGACTACGCGAAGGCAAAGGACATCAAGCCGAGTGACTTTCCTTACTCTGAAGCGAGGCGCATCTATGCGGAAGCCATCAAGGGTTACGGCACGGGCGATCTGCCGATGAGCGAAACAGAATTCCGCGCAACGCTCGATCCGGTGGCGATCGTGAAGAACCGCGCCACCGTCGGCGGCCCTCAACCCGCTGAAATGGCGCGCATGCTGAAAGCTGCGAACCAGAAGCTGGCGCAGCAAACGGCCTGGATCAAGGAAAAGCGCGCGAGGATCGATTCGTCGCTGACCAGGCTCAATCAGGACTTCAACAAACTCCTGAAGGGCTCGACTTGATCAGTTCTTAAGGTCAGTCCAATCGGAAATGTCGCTGCATCACTCCGGCGTTCGCGACGTACGCACTTAGGCCACGCGCTCCACACCGGCGGTCGCGAGCGGCGCCACGACGCCGAGGAGCTTCTCAACGTACTGGGTCTTCTCACCGACCGGCGCGACAACACGCAGCGCTTTTTCGGCAGCTTCGCGGCCGACCAGACGCGAGATGACCCATCCCGCGAGATACGGCGAAGCGAGGCAGCCACCGGCGCTTGCGACGTTGCCACTCGCAACGAACGGCTGGTCCAAAACGCGTATGCCCATCGCTTCAAGCCCGGCGCGTGAGTTGAGGCTCGTGCACACAGGGAGGTTTGCGAGCAGTCCGAGCTTCGCGAGGAACCATGCGCCCGCGCATTGCGAGCCAATCAGCTGACGTTTCGGGTCCAGCTTGAGCCGGGACATGATCTCGCGGTCTTCGACGATGTGACGGCTGCGAGGACTGCCGCCAAACAGAACTGCATCGGCGTCGTTCGCGAATTCGAGCGGTTGCTGCGCGGTAACCCGGATGCCGCCTGTCGACGTGACCACCTCCGACGGACAGGCGATGGCGACGTTCCAGTCTTTGCTGTCCACGCGAGTGAGGATGTGGTGGCTCACGAACGAGTCGATTTCGTTGAATCCCTCGAACGTCAATATGGCGATGTTCACCTGGATCTCCTTTGCCGGAAGCGCGCAAGTCGTAATGGCTAGTGACTCGTAACGTTAGAACCGGTAGTACGTTTCTCGTGAGCGGCAGGCTCGCTCTGGAGCGGGCGGCTGTCGCGAACGTTACTCTCGAAACGACTGTTACAGGCCACTAGGTGATAAGTATGGCCGTTTTTCGGGCTCGCTGCCTGACGCTGCTGTCGGCGTGATCAGGACGCCCCGCGCTTTAAAGATGGATTGCGCAGCAGCCATGCGATAACCTCCGCGGCTGGCTTCCATTCATATCCTTCTTCGACTTCATGACATGAGCGCGTTCGACCAAAACAAACCCCGGAGTAAGCTCCCGACTATCCGTATCCTTCTGTTGATCGTTGTCATTGCCCTCGTCGCCGGTGCCTTTTTCATGGCGCCGCGCTTCGAACGGAGCTCGCCGCAAATCAAGCTTCCGGACTCCGACGTGGTGGGCCTCGCCCCCGTCGAGATCGCTGTCGGGGATCAAGGCGCCGGATTGAAATCGGTGACCGCGACGCTCTCGGCAGGCGGGTCCGAGCGCACGCTGGTCTCCGAGCAGTACGCGCAGCCGGTGAGTGACAAGAAATTCAATGTCGATCTGTCCAAGGTTGCCGGCCTCAAGGAAGGGCCCGCGGTTTTGCGCGTCAGCGCGCGTGACGCTTCGCTCTGGAATTTCTTTCGCGGCAACGAAACCGTCATCCAGAAAAATCTCACCATCGATACGACTCCGCCCAGCGTCGAGCTCATCGCGGATGACCGCTACGTCAACTTCGGCGGCGTCGGCGCGATCGTTTACAAAGCTTCCGCCGACACGGCGACGAGCGGCGTCAAGATCGGCGATTATTTCTTTCCCGGTTTCAAAGGACAGATCAAGGACCAGCCGGATTACTTCATCGCCCTCTTCGCCCATCCCTACAACGTACCGGCGAGCGCCAAAGCAATGCTCGTCGCAACCGACAAGGCCGGCAACTCCAAGCAGATCCCGGTCGTTTACGAGCTCAAGAACGTGAACTACAAGAAGAGCACGATCGCCGTTTCGGACAACTTTCTGCACAACAAGGTCGCGCCGCTGCTGCAGGATGTCGCCGCGCGCCAGGGTACTCCTAAAGAGATCTTCGTCGCGGTCAACAAGACCCTCAGAAAACAAAACGAAGACAAGATCATTGCGATCACCAGCAAAGCCACGCCGTCGATACTCTGGAAAGGCGCGTTCCACCAGCTCAGCAACTCCAAGGTCGAAGCGAACTTCGCCGACCAGCGGACCTACACCTACAACAAGGAAACGCTCGACACCGCGTATCACCTCGGATACGACCTCTCGGTCACGAAGCACTATCCCGTCGAAGCCGCCAACAGCGGCAACGCCGTGTTCGTCGGCGACCTCGGCATCTACGGCAATGCCGTCATCCTCGATCACGGGCTCGGTCTCTTCACGCTTTACGGTCACCTGAGCTCGTTCGACGTCAAGGTCGGCGATGCGGTGAAGACACAGCAGATCCTCGGCAAGACAGGCGAGACCGGCCTCGCCGCAGGCGATCATCTGCACTACGGCGTGTATCTGGACGGCGTCGCGGTCCTACCTGTCGAGTGGTGGGACGCGAAGTGGATCAACGACAATATCGCGCCGAAGCTCGAAGGCAAGAGCAGCGAAGCGGTCGCCGAAGCGCAGCGCGCGTCACGGCCGCGCAGGGCCGCTGGTCGTCGCCGCTGAGCTCTACTCGCGCAACGGCTCGGCGTGGGCGTGACATTACAGTAGCAACGGGCCGCGCCGATGCTCGCTGTGCCGCTTCCCGCACAGACGCACAAGTCTGAAGCGCACTCCACCGTTGTGCGAGCCGGCGCATAGGTTTAGCGTAGGCAACACGCAGCCGTCGAGCTGCGGACCAAAACGAGGAGGAGCCACATGAAGCGCGCACTCGGCAGCGGGCTCGCCGTCGTCTGCATTTTCGTTTCGACCGCGCAGCTCGCAACGGCCGCTCCGGCCACAGCAAAGGAGTACCCGACGCGGCCGATACGCGTCGTGATCGCACAATCGCCGGGCTCGTCGATCGACACGATGAGCCGTGTCGTCTTCGCGAAGATGAGCGAGCTCTTCGGCGAGCAGCTCGTGATCGACAACCGCACCGGCGCGGGCGGCACGATCGGCGGCGGTATCGCCGCCCACGCGGAGCCCGACGGTTATACGCTTTTCGCCGCCGCCACGGCTTCGCAGGTGATCGGACCGCAGATCTACAAGAAGGTGACCACGTACGATCCGTTCCGCGATTTCCAGCCGATCTCGCAGTTTGCGATCACGCAGAACGTGCTCGTGGTGAATCCGTCGATGCCGTTCAACAGCGTCAAAGATCTCGTCGCGTACGCCAAAGCGAATCCCGGCAAGCTGCGCTGGGCGAACGCCGGCACCGGTTTTCAGAGTCACCTCGCCGGCGTGCTCTTCACGCACATGGCCGGCATCGAAGTGCTGCACGTGCCGTACAAAGGTGCCGGACCTTCGCTCAATTCGGTGGTCGCGGGCGAATCGCAGGTGACGTTCGTTCCGGCGCCGTCGGTCATGGGACACGTGCACACGGGACGCCTGCGCGCTCTCGCGGTCGGCGGCGAGAAGCGAGCCGAAGCCGCTCCCGAGCTGCCGACGGTGATCGAATCCGGCATCCCGGGTTTCGTCTCCTCGGGTTGGGCGGGTCTCATGGCGCAGAGCAAAGTGCAAAAGCGCATCATCGAGAAAGTACGGGTGATCCTTCACCAGGCTGTAGAGGATCCAGCGACCAACGCTGCATTGAAGAAAGCGGGCGCCGAGCCCGTCGTCGGCACGGCGGCCGACTTCGCCGCGCTCATCAAGAAAGACTGGAAGAGCTTCGGCGACGCGATACGTGTCGCCGGACTGAAAGCCAACTAGTGACTCGTAACGTTAGAAGCGGTAGTACGTTTCTCGTGAGCCGCAGGCTCGCTTCGGAGCGGGCGGCGCGCTGGAGCGTGGAGCAGGGATCGGCACAACGTGGAGCAGGGACCCGCTTGCGGGATGCGACCGTGAAGCCGATCGTTAGCGCGTCGCTCGAATGCCGATCCGTGCGCGTCTTCGGGGTCAGATCCCCAAGGGGCCCCTCTTCCACCCTGCGACGCGCCCACTTGTGGGGATGTGACCGCGTAAGCGCGCGTGAAGCCCGCGGGTATACTCGCACGCCTACAGCCCGCTTCCGGGTCGCACCTACCGCTACACGGCAAGGCACTGCTCCTCCGTCCGCGGGCTTTCGCGAACGTTACTCTCGAAATGGATTGTTACAGGCCACTACCGACCCGCGCCTAGTCGGTGCTGACTCTCATGACCCGGAGGCGGAGTTTCGCCGCTACAGGCTGTGAGCGAGGCCGGCGTTCTTGATAACTTTTTCCCATTTCGCAAGTTCGGACTTGATCAGCGCTTCGAACTCGGCAGGCGTGTCCGGCGCCGGCTCGGCGCCGTCGGCCGCGAGGCGGTCGCCAATCCCGGGCTGCTTCAGGACTTTCACGATCTCCGAGTTGAGCTTCGCGATGATGGGTTGCGGCGTGCGCGCGGGCGCAACGAGCCCGTACCACGACGTGACGGAATAGCCCGGGAGCCCGCTTTCGGTGACGGTGGGTATGTTGGGAGCGCTGGGGGTTCGCGCCTCGCCCGTTACTGCGAGCGCGCGCAGCTTGCCGGATTTGATATGCGGCAAGGCGGCGGTGAAGTTGGAGAACATCAGCTGCACTTGCCCGCTTACCAGGTCGACCAGCGCGGGACCGCTGCCTTTGTACGGCACGTGCACGATGTCCACGCGCGCTATCGACTTGAACAATTCGCCTGCGAGATGGGTTGCGTTGCCGTTGCCGGCCGAGGCGAAATTGAGCTGCCCGGGCCGTGCCTTGGCGAGCGCGATGAGCTCCTTCACATTCTTCACCGGCACCGACGGGTGGACCACGATCGCGTAGAAGCCGTTGGTGAGCCTGGAGATCGGGGAGAAATCGCGCACGAAGTCGTAGCTGAGCCGCTTGTAGAGACTGACGTTGATGACATGGGTCGACGTGCCGAGGAACAGCGTATAGCCGTCGGGCGCCGCCTTCGCCGCGACTTCGGCGCCAATGTTGCCGCCGGCCCCGGCGCGGTTGTCCACGACGAACTGCTGACCGGTGCTCTCCGTCAGCCCTTGCGCAACGAAGCGGCCCACGAAATCGATGCCGCTGCCCGGCGAGGACGGCGCAATCACCCGCACCGGTTTGAGCGGGTAAGCCAGCTCGGCAGCGTTGCTGGTGATGGCGAGTACGGCTACAGGCGCCAACAGCAGGGCGAACCGGATAAGGCGCCGGTCGAACGATGAACATCCCATTTTGGGATTGGTGACGGCCACCAACTTGTTATTTCCCGAGCGGTAAAAAGAATTTACATTTGCACGGGTGACACTAGCATATATCCAACAGCAAGGTGCTCGAGGCGGAAGATGACGCAAAGACGGGAAATGCATGGCGGCGACGGAACTCGGGGAAACGGCGTGACGCGCGAGTTATCGCGGCATGCAGCGATGCTGCGCTACGAAGCGTTGCCGCCCGCGCTCGTCGAAATTATCAAGCAGTGCGTGCTGGACACCTTGGGTGTATCGATGGGTGCGAGCACGCTTGCGCCGGAAGCCCGCATCCTGGCGGACTACGTGACGGAGCAAGGCGGCAAGCCCGAGGCGACCTTGCTCGGATTCGGTGGCAAGGCGCCCGCGGCGCTCGCCGCGTTTCTCAACGGCAGCCTCGGCCACATGCTCGATTACGACGACATGGGCGAGAGCGGCCATCCCAGCATCGTCACCATTCCGGTCGCGTTCGCGATCGCGGAAAAGATGGGAGGCGTAGACGGACGCGAGTTTATCGCCGCCGTCGCCGCGGGCATGGACGTGATGACGCGCATTTCCCGTGCGATCGACGTTCCCGACTGGACCATCACCGAGGGTTGGTTCGCCACCCAGTTGATCGGGTTCATGGCGGGCGCCGCCACTGCGGGTCGGCTACTCGGCCTCGACGCGGAAAAAATGGAGAACGCGCTCGGTATCGCCTTCAACCAGCTGAGCGGCACGCGTCAGATGGCGGAAGGCGCGGCGACGCACATGCGCTCGATGCAGGCGGGCTTCTCGGGGCAAGGAGCTGTACTCGCGGCGGACCTCGCGCGGCGCGGCATCATCGGCTCGAAAGACGTCGTGGAGGGGCGCTACGGTTTTTTCAGGACCTACATCCGTGGTTGTGAGCCCGACTGGGATGAAATGGTGGACGGTCTCGGCAAGAAATTCCCGCTCGTCGAAAAGCACGGTTTCAAGGTCTGGCCCGCGTGCGCTTACACGCGCACGACCAATGCGGCAACGCTGACGATGCGCAAACAGCATGGCCTGAAGCCCGAGGACGTAGAGTCGATCACGATCGTGGGCGGCACCGGCGGCACTCAACAGCTGTGCGAGCCGATCGCAGCGAAGCGCCGGCCCAAGGTCAGCATCGACGGCAAGTTCAGCATCCCATTCACCACGGCGGTCATGATGGCGAAGGGCAACGTCACGCTGCGCGATTACACGGAGTCCGGGCTGCGTGACCCGGCCGTGCTCGCGATGGCCGACCGCGTGAGCTACCGTCCGGACCCGCAGCCGGCCACGGGCAAGGGCGGCTCCCAGGACGTGTCGAAGACGGCGGTCGAGATCGTGACAAAGGACGGCCGGCATTTCGATTACCGCTCGACCGGGGTCCCGGGCGATCCGAAGAACCCGGTGAGCTGGGAACAGCTGGAGACGAAGTTTCGCGACTGCGTGTCGTTCTCAGCGAAGCCGGTTGACGCGGCAGCGCTCGACCGTGCGGTCGAAAGGATTCGCGACCTCGAGCAACTGTCTGACGCGACGGAAATCGTCAGATTGCTGACATAGGAACAGCCACGCGGGAGGTGGGGCTCCGAGCCCCATGCATTTCCCTAGTGTGCAGCGTCAGTCGGTTCGACGGGAAAGTGACACGCCACTTGACGGTCTGTTCCGTCAGCGAGCAACGGTGGTGATTGCTCCGCGCAAAGAGCTTGCGCCTTCCAGCAGCGTGTACGAAAACGGCACCCCGATGGGGGATTGGCCGGGCTCGGCACTTCGCCTTTCAGCAAAATCCGATCGACGCCGGCTTCGCTCGTAAAGTCGATGCGTGGCTGTGCGGACAGCAAAGCTTTGGTGTAAGGGTGGCGAGGTGTTTTGTACACGCTCTCGACCGTGCCGATTTCGACAATGCGCCCCAGGTACATCACCGCAATGCGGTGTGAGATGTGACGCACGACGGCCAGATCGTGCGCGATGAACAAGCAAGCGATGTGGAAGCTCGACTGAATTTTCTCCAGCAAGTTGACGACCTGAGCTTGCACGGACACGTCGAGCGCCGACACCGGTTCGTCGCACACGAGGATCTCCGGATTCAATGCGAGCGCGCGGGCGATGCCGATGCGCTGGCGCTGACCGCCGGAAAATTCATGCGGGTAGCGTTGCGCGTGTTCGGGTAACAAGCCGACGCTCTGCAACAGCTCGCTGATGCGCGTCGCCCATAGTCTGCGCGGAAGCACATCTGCATGAATGGTCCACGGCTCAGCGATGATTTGCTCGACCCGCATGCGTGGATTCAACGACGCGTAGGGATCCTGGAAGATCATCTGTATCCGCCGGCGGATCGTCTTCAGATCGGCCGCGTCTGCGCGAAAAATATCTTCACCATGAAACAACGCCTCGCCGGCGCTCGGCTCCTCCAGGCGCATCAAGGTGCGCGCGACCGTCGTCTTGCCGCAGCCGCTCTCGCCGACCAGCCCCAGCGTTTCACCTTTGCGAATCGCGAAATCGACACCATCGACGGCCTGGATGAAACCGATCTTTCGTCGCAGCCGCAAGCGGCCGCCAATGGGGTAATGCTTGACCAGCCCGCGCACCTCGAAGATCGGTGCATCGCCCGGAACCGGCTTCGACTTTGATCGCGACGCTGGCGCCGACGTTGACAACTCAGCGGCCATCGAACACCTCTTGCGCGCGGAAACACTCAGCATGGCGACCCGGCGCCACTTCAACGCTTGGCGGCAAGGATGCGCGGCACGCGTGGATCGCCATACGGCAGCGTGGATGAAAACTGCAGCCGGTGGGCAATCTCGCCAAATCGGGCGGTGATCCGGCAATCGGATTGAGTTGCTGGTGATCGATATCGGCCTGCGGAACGGATTCGAGCAACGCTAGGGTATAGGGATGACCCGGACGCGACAGCACGTCACGCACCGGACCGCTTTCGACTACGCGGCCGCCGTACATGACGGCGACGTGATCGGCCACCTCTGCGACGACACCCAGATCGTGGGTAATGAGCACCATCGCCATCTGACGTTCGCGTTGCAGGTCGAGCAGCAGGTCCATGATCTGCGCCTGCACCGTGACGTCCAATGCGGTGGTGGGCTCGTCGGCGATGAGCAACTTCGGATCGAGCGCGATCGCCATCGCGATCATCACGCGTTGACGCATGCCTCCGGAGAATTGATGCGGATAGTCTTGCGCCCGTGCGTGAGGCTCGGGAATGCCGACGCGGCCGAGCAACGCCTCGGCGTGCGCGAGCGCAGCCTTGGCGTTCAGAATTCCGTGCGCTCTGAATGGCTCTGCGACCTGCCAACCGACGGGGAAAG
>JADMIO011667602.1_pt1 | contig 13891 bp, 9 predicted proteins | sample 8958161 | NCBI WGS metagenome assembly JADMIO01 (sample SAMN16585339, study PRJNA669376) | soil metagenome | isolation source: Crop rotation soil | place: USA: Cullars Rotation, Alabama | collected 2011 | reverse complement strand
GCCGCGACTTCAAGTCACGTGAATTCCAAGCTTCGGATCCCACTGTGCTGGAAAGTCGTGAATACGCCGGCTACGCCTTTACCCTGGTCGAACACATAGCGCAGGAATTCGAGCACCTCGGTTCGCATCGCGGCCGGCGTCTGCGCTGTGAACTCCGGAAATGCCGTCGCGCTATGCGAGATGCCGTCGTACGTACCCAGGCGATAGGCCTGAAAGTGGAAGTGGTCGCGCCCGAGGCCGCCCGGTTCGCTCGACAGGAGTCGCGCTGCGTGCTCGCCGACTTGCTCGGGCGTCCGCAGGCCGCCCGCCGCCGCCGCGGCCAACAGCGTGGCATCGGGCAAGGTGTTCGTGAGCGCCAGCGCGAGCTTCGCTGCGACCTCGTAATCTGACAGCGGCGTGGGACCGCTGCCCGATGCAGCTGTCAGCTCCGTGCGATACAGGAAATGCGGCGACTGCAGGATAGCCACGACCAGCACCTTCACACCCGCCGTGAAGGCGTCTTCGCCCGGATAAAGCTCGGCGCCTTTGCCAAACAGCGTGACGTAGGTCGTGACCTCCGCGTCAGTCAGCGGCCGACGGAACGCGCGCATACCGAAGGCCACGATGAAGGCGCGGCTCTTGCCAGCCAAGTCGGTCGGTGCCGCTGCCGGGACGAGCCGAGCGAGCGCAGCCGGGTCGGCAACGACGCGCTCCGCCAGAGCCCGCGACGCCTTTTCCAAGTCGGCGCGCAGCTGCTCGCCGACCCGAAGCGCTTCCGCCTCCGTATCGAAGCCGACTAGTGCGTCGCCGGTCACCGCGCCCGTAACGTCACTGACGTCGGCGAGCTGCAGCAAATCTCGAACCGAGTTTTCCCATTGCAGCCGACTCAGTCGCACCAGGCGCGGCGTCGATACGACCACCGACGGTTGGGGCGCCCCAGGAGTCCACGTGCTTCCGCTGCCGCCCGCATTCCCGGAGCCCCCGACTGAAGCCGGTTGGCCGTCGTGCGAAGGGCCGGCTGTGGCGGTGCATCCGCAAAACAGCAGGCTCGCTAGTAGTTCGATGGATCGACGCATCTTTGGCTCGAGACAGGTCCAGCAAATCGTGCGTGGCCTCGCTTTAATAGAGGGCGATGTCTCCAGGATTCTTGCCGGAACTTTTCGCATCTCGCGGCTAACGGTCATCTAGTGCCCAACCGGAGTCCGACGTGGGCAGGCTTACAGCGGATATCCGGCCCACACCCACAACAGTGCCTCGGTGACTAACGACGCTGCATACATGTTGGAATGGGTGGCGCCTTCGCCATAGACATAGCGCCAAGGATATTTCTGCATATCTAGCGCGTCGGCCATGGCCTGATTGGCCGCCGCGTAGCCCGGAATGTCTCCGCTTCCGGAGAACAAATACATGCGTAACGGCTGGGCAGGAGTCGCGAGTATCGCGTCCGGGTAACCCTGCGCGCCGGGTCCGTCGGCACATTGATTCCTAAAACTGCCGTTGAAGGTCAGAATACGGCGATACTGCTCGGGGTGCAGCCATGCCATCGTGAACGCCGCGACCGCGCCCGAGCTTTTGCCCATCACTCCGCGCCCATTCGGATCCGACGTGAGCTTTAGCTCGGGATGCCTCACTTGGACGGCGGGAAGAATTTCGTCCCTCACGAAATTCGAGTAATCCGCGTCGAGACAATCGTATTCGAGGCTCCTTTGCGTAGTCGAGGTCGTGGTAGGGCGATTCACGAACAGGGCAGCCATGATCGGCAAGCGCTTTTGCGCAATCAGGTTCTCCAAAACGATGTCGGTATGAAAAGCGGCAATCTGCTCGTCGCCATCATGGATAACCATGAACGGAACCTCCGTGCCCGGCACGTACTGGGACGGGATGAACACGTGCACGTTGCGACTCGTGGGGCCGTTTTGAAGCTTGCCGAAAACGACGTTGCTCGTGTGCACGAAGGTATCGAGGGTGGCGGGCGGTGCGGAGGCGCTACGCTTCGCCTCCTGAGGTGCTGGGTACGACGACACTTTGGCGTAGCCGTCCGCCGCGGGCGAAACGACGACGGGGCCGGTGCCGGCACTCGCGACTCCGCCTGAGCCGCCACCGCTCGGCGCAGTGGCACCCGCCTCGCCACCAAGATTGCTCGCGCCAGCGCCGCCGATGGCGCCGGCATCTCCACCATTACCGGCGCCGCTCGTGGTTGGTCCAAGCCCAGCGCCGCTCGTGGTTGGTCCAAGCCCAGCGCTTCCTGCGCCGCCGTTGCTTCCGGCAGCGCCCGCGACCTGCGTGTTGACACCGCCGCCGCTCATGACTCCGGCCGGGGGTGCGTCCGCGCTGCAGCCAACCAGGGCCAACAACACGGGTACCAAAAGTGGCTCTCGTGCCACGGGCTACGTCAAAATGTCCGTGAGAGGGTCCTTCGCGGCCCCGTCACCGAACGTTTTGATTGGTATGCCAAACGCGTTGGCGAGGGAGATGAACACCTTGCCCGTGTGGGGGCCGCCTTGCGGGCCCACCGTGCCCCTCGGAAACGTGATCGGCGTGTACATGAAATGGTTGCCGCCCGTCTTCAGCTTCCCGCCGAGGTTGCCGGCGAGCAAAACTGGCATGTCGTACTTGTTGTGTGAGTTGCCATCTGCAACCTCACTGCTGAAGTGCGCCGCCATGTTGTCGAGCACGGTCTTGCCGTCGGCCTCCATCATGCCGTCGACGCGAGTCAAGAACTTCGCGTAGGCTTCCATCTCCCAGCGGCCAATCTGGCGCAGCTTGGCCAGTTTGGTAGCGTTGTTCATATGGTGGGACGTGTCGTGGTGCTCCGAAGTGCTGCCCGTGAGGAAGGAGAAATCTTCGTGGCTGGTGCTGCGGCCCACCATGAATGTCATCACGCGCGTGAAGTCGCACTGGAATGCCAGGGCCGCCACCTCGAACATGATTGGTAGACGCTCGGAATACGGGGCAGTGTCCGCCACGGTTGGCTTCATCGGTTTCATGCACGCCGCGTTGGTGCTGCCAAGCGACTGAATGCGCATCTCGAGCGCGCGTACCGAAGTGAGGTACTGATCGGCTTTCACACGATCGGCCGCGTTCAGCTTGAGTAGAAGCGATTGAGTCTGCTTGGTGACGGTGTCGAGCACACTGGCTCGTAGTGCCGCGCGGCGCTGGGCGTCGGCATCGGTGGCTTGCGGCGAAAATCCCGCGAAAATTCGGTCAAAAGCCGCCTGGGGCGAGGTGATATTCGGTTGCGGCGTGTCCTTGTTCCAGGAGATGCATTCGAGGAAGGAGGTACTCGGCGCTCCATCGGTGCCGCCGTTGTTCGCGACCTTCAGCCCGAGTTGCAGAGATGGCAGCGGTCGACCAGCGGTGCCCGGCGATTCCGTAGCAATGAGTTGGTCGATGCTGGTGCGATTCGGATCCTTGGCATTTTTATACACGGGCCGCATGGTCAGATAACAGCCCGTGCCCGAGCCGTGATCTCCGGGCGGCGAGCCCGGATGGGCGGTCAGTTCGTGATCCAGCCCAGAGATCACGGCTATCTTGCTGCGCAACGACTCGAGGGGAGCCAAGATGTGAGGCATCGTCCACCCGGTACCCACCGTCGTGGGCGTCCAGTCCGGCATGTGGATCCCGTTGGGCACGTACACTGCCATGAAGCGCATCGGCGCCGCGTCGGCCGTCTGCGCGTGGGCGCGACGCCAGCCGAGGGATTCGAAAAAAGGCAATCCGACGACGGCAGCGGCGCCGCCCAAAAATCTACGCCTCGACGAACGTTGCCTGATTCTGTCGTTGGGATTCATAGCGGAACTCCTCGTCGAGTTTGGAAAGCTGCTGACGTCGTGACCATTTCAACCCAAGAGCGCCAGTTACCCTTGTTCTCGGCCAGGGCGTGCTGGGCGACGGCGTTCACGTATTGCTTGCTGTCTTCGGCCTGGAAGGAACGACCCACGGCGTACGTCATCAGCTGTTGGGCTGCGCAAGCCGGGAATCGGGGATCTTTCGCAAGCAGCGGGGCGAGCTCGGCGACCCCGTTGAAGGGCGTATCTGCGAAGGTGCCGGTGGCGTCTACCGGAACGCCCCCGTCGAGCGTGCGGTAGGTGCCGATGCCGTCGAAGTTCTCGAAGGCCAGACCAGCCGGCTCGAAGAAGGCGTGACATGCAGAGCAGGCAGGATTCGCGCGATGCTCTGCCAGCGTCTCACGCAGAGTCGCGCCCGGGCGCGGTTCGCCCAACGGCTTCACATCGGGGGGCGGAGGCGGTGGAGGGCTACAAAGCAAGCGCTCCATGACCCAGACTCCGCGCATCACGGGAGATGTTCGATCCGCGTGAGCGTTCGCCATCAGGATGCTCGCCTGTGTCAACGCGCCGACGCGCGGGGTCCCCGCCAGGCTGAGCTTCGAGAAGCCAGAGGCGGCCGGAACGGGGAGCCCATAGTGTTTCGCCAATCGCGCATCGCCGACCGTAAAATCCGCCGTTAATAGCGCTTGTAGCGGCTGCTTTTCTTGGACCAATGCCTGAAAGAACAGGCGAGTCTCCTGTCCCGCCGACACGGCCAGGGCGGGGTCGAACAGTGGGAACACGTCCGTGTTCGGCGACGGCGCGTCGGCGTCGTCGAACCTCAACCACTGGGTGGCGAAGTCGTCGGCGAGCGCCGCCGCTTTCGGACTATCGAGCATTCGCTCGACTTGACGAGTGAGCTCTGCCGGATCTTTCGTCAATCGTTGCCCGTCCGCGGACGCGAAAAGCTCGTCGTCGGGCATGGTCGACCACAAGAAGTAGGACAGCCGTGCCGCTAGCTCCGAGTCGCTCACCGGATGAGCTTCAGCGGACGTCGGCGCGGGATCGTTTTCGACTAGGAAGATGAAATGGGGTGAGAGCAGCACGACTTCCAGCGCCGCCTGAAGCGACTCTTCATAGCTGTTGCCGGCCGCGTGCAGGCTGCTGACGAGCGTCACCAGCTCGTCGATTTCCGTCACGGCGGCCGCGCGGCGGTAGGCGCGTGGCACGAACGCACTGAGAATTTTCCGGACGCAATCGACTTCCGAGCCTGGCGCGAGCGCACACACCAACACCTTTTGGCGCGCTGGACTGTCGGCGGGCAGCGCGAACAGCTCTTTGACGAGCTGAGTCGCGGCGGCTTCGTAGTTTTCGACGTGCAAATTCGACACCTCCAAGACGGCGCCCACTCGGTCGAAGCCTTCAACGCTATGCTGATCGGCGGGAAAATCGTCAGCCGGATGCAATGTGGTCTGGAGTAGGTCGCGAACGGTGTTGTTGTATTCGACTCGATTCAGACGGCGCAGCACGACCTGCCCGGAATCGAGATTAACTACCGGGAGCCCATCAGGCCCGATGACGGGCGCAGTGGCCCCATTGGCCCCACTGGAGCCAGGCTGAATTGGTCCGCCAGGAGATTCAGAGGCCGTCGAGTGGCCTGAGATCTCACCGGTGCATCCGGCCACACAGAGCGAGACTGCGAGTGCCATCTTGGGCAACAAGGTGTTGTCGATTGCCAGCGCCATACTGTTTGAGATGGCTTCGGCCGGTCACAGCTTGTTGAGATCAGACAACGTTGAAACAAAATCGATGAGTACAGATTGAAAATCTCAACCCATAACAGGGGGACACTCCCACTGCGCCACTCTCGCGAGAGGAACTTCGTAAAACGCAACTCGGCGCAGCGGTCGGACGAATCGGTGCGAACGCGTTTTTTTCTTGGGCTCCCGAGGCCGCCAAGGCGGTGAGGGCCAAGCCACTGGTCGTGGTCAACGCGCACGAGGCCACGGTTAGGGCCCCCGCACTCACTTCGCGAGACTTGCCCGTGACGCACGGCCGCGCCTAAGCCACGCCCTTGGCTACTTCAAAAAATCGCCAATCGAAGTCGTGGGCGTGGTGCCCGCCTTTAGATCATCGGCTACCAACTTCGAGATGGCGGTGGCGCCCGCGGCATTGAAGTGCGCGACATCGATCATTAACGCCGCAGCGTTCACCGTCGCGTAATAATTGATCGCCAGTTTCGTCAAATCGACGAATGCGACTTTCTCCGTTGCGGCAAGGTCCCGCGCCTGCTGGTCGAGTCCATTGAAGCCCGGATCCTCGAGTGTGGGCGTCCCGCTCTGGTTATTGAGGTACCCCCGCCGCGCGACTGGCGAGAACAGGATGGGCGTGGCCATGGCGTTGCGCGCATCGGTGATGTACTTCATCAGGTTGGCTTTGTAATTGGCGACGCCGGAGGTCGACTTCTGGTCGTTGTGGCCAAACTGAATGAACAGATAGTCGCCTTTCTTGAGCACCGCCCCCCGACTGGTGAACTTCGGATACAAGCTGCTAGCGGTGTCCCCCGAATCTGCGTAGTTGGCCACCGAAAGGCCTGGTTTCAAATAGATCGAGAACTCCTGGGCCCAGCCGCGGTTCGCACGATCGGGAGCCCAATCGCACACCGTGGAATCCCCGACGACGAACAGCGTCGGTATATTCGCGGCGGCGAAGCCGATGCCGTGGAGGGCCGGAGCGTCTCCACTGATCAACACGTCCAGTTGCTTGTCAGGAGCGGTGTAGTCGTCGTGAGTCTCGTTGTGCACGTTGACGCTGAACGTTTGCTGCGAGTACGCGCCGGCCGCAGTCTTCACCGTGGGGACGACGATGCGCGCCAGCTCCGCCTCTATCTGCGAGCTCGATGCAGCCTGAGCGCTACCGAGCTCGACGGTGACGTTGTAGTTGCCGTCGGCGGGCACCGGAATCGTGCACTTGATGGGTTTGCTCCCCGTGCACCGCGACATCAACGCCGGGTCGAGCGGTACGGGAGATACGATGCTGCCGCCGGTTCCGCCAGCGCCCGCGCTACTGCCGCCCGCACCGCTCGTTCCGGGATCACTGCCGCCGGTAGCGCCGCCTGCTCCGGCGCTGCTTACTGAGCCGCCGAACGTCGTGTTCCCAGCCTCTCCGCCCGCCGACCCTCCGGTACCGCTCGTTGCAACACCGCCGCTTGCCGCTCCGCCGTCGCTGCCTGGTTCCCGCCCGCCGGAGCCTGCGCCCGCGGTGGAGCTCGTGCCGGCAACGCCGCCGCCGTTCGAGTCCGCGTCGCCCGCGGGGCCGCATGCCGTGACCCCGCAACACAGGCTGGGCAAGCCCAGAGCCGCGGTGATCAGCCTTGCTCTCGTGGTGAATGTGAATCGGAACATCGGTTGCTCCACTGGGATCAGTTCGGCGCGAACGCCATGCGCAGGAAGTTGTAGAGCCCCACCTCGGCAACCGGATAAGTGTGCTTGCCCGGGATGTCGTTCTGAAACGAGAAGTTCGCCGAGGTGAAGGACGGGCTCTTCATCGTCAACCCATTTGCCGCGGCCGCCGCGCTGCCGCCCGCGGTGGTATCGCTCTGTCCGACGCTGATGTAGAAGTAGTAGACCGGATACATCGCAGGGTTCTCCGTCGCCACGTGCTGCGCGATGGCATCGGACGAAGGCGCACCGGGGCCCGCCGGATCGAGGCCGGCGAACCAGGCAAAGTCCTTCAGATGGGCGCAGAGGCCAATGGCGAGCGTCTGCATTCCGCCGAACGAAAACCCGGCCAGCGCCCGCGAACCGCGATCCTTCTTGACCGAGTAGTTCGCCTCGAGAAACGGTATGAGGTCGAGCATCAGCTCACCACCGAAGTTGTAGTAGCCAGCGGCATTCGAGGCGCCGCCCACGGTTCCATTCGGAAAGACGGCGATGAACGGCTTGGTCGCCTTCGAGGTGATCAGGTTGTCGAACAACGGCACGAGCTTCGGTTCCGCAAGCTCATAGAACCTGTCCTCGTTGTTTCCGTAGCCGTGAAGGACTACGATGTACGGGTACTGTGTATTCGGGTCATAGCCGGGCGGCGTATAGATATTCACCGGCTTCGTCATCGGCGTGCTCTGCTTGACGGGCGGCTTGAACATGTCCGCCTCCGACCCGTTAGCGTTGTAGTAGTAGGCTTGGTATTCCTTGCCGGTCCACTTTCCAGGATTGGCGATCTCGGTCCCGAAGGTGGACGGCACCGACGTTGCGTGCTGGGGTGTCACGTGCGGCACGCCACCGGTCGGTCCCGTGTCGGAGCCGCCCGCGCCAGCCGCTCCCGCCGTTCCTGCCCCGGGTGCGCCACTTTGGCCGCCGAAGCTGGCGCCCCCTGAGCCTGCCGTGCCGCCACCGGCCGTCGTGCCGTCTTCTCCGGCGGTGCCAGGCCTCCCGCCGTCGCTAGTCACCGTGCCCCCGGTGCCCACCGCTCCGCTACTCCCGGGCGTACCGCTGCTGCCCGCAGAAACGGCAGACGCGCCCGCGACTCCGCCCGCTCCGGGCGTCGCGCCGCCATCATCGTTGCCGGAGCAACCGGGCAAGAGCAGGACCGCAACCAACACTCGGGTCAACGCGCTTGGCTTGGTTGGCATTTTGAGCTCGCGCTATTCACTTGCTGCGATGCACCTTGCGTCGCACGGTGTTGGGCGTCACTCTGATTAGGGCGCCGTCTGGTGGCACCTTGCATCAAAAGAGTTTACCAACGGGTGGTAGCTCACTCGTCCGCGAGCGTGAGATCGTCGATCGTCACACCGCCGCCCGCGGCTACGCCGACCGTACAATTGCCACCCTTGATCGTAATCGGCGCAGACTCGACCTTCGCGAACGCGCTGCCGGCTGGGATCGGTGTCGTCGAATCGGCGTCCCCACATCCCTTGGTCGTGAGTTGCGCACCGGAGCCGGCGGCGCGCGCCCAAACGGACAGCTTGTAAGTGCCGTCGGGGATGGCCGTGATCGGTTGTTGAAGCGAGCCGTTGGCGCTGAGCTGCCAGGACCAACGTCCGCCGTGACCTTCCTCGAGGTTGCGTCCGCTCGTCGACTTCCACCCCACCGGCACGCTCACCGAGACGCGATCGGCTTCGAACGAAGGATTGAGGACGTAGTTGTTGCCGTGCGCGACCGCCCACGTTCCCGTCTTCGCGTTGATCGACCACTTGCTGAGCGAGTTGAAGTGCGCAGTTTTTCCGTCGAACGAAAGCGGCACCCACTGGTTGAAACCAACCCCATTGCCGGCGAAATTCGCCCAACGATCGCCGGCGTAGATGATGGTCGTCGCCTCTGTTCCTTGCACGCTGACGAAGAAGCCGGTCTGCGTGACGTGACTGTAGTCCAGTTGCGTCCCGTCGAGAACGAACTCGGAGGACCACGGCCCCTTGACGCTCGACGATGACACACAATAAGTCGTCGACGTGTTCCAGCCGTGCAAGTCGGACCCGCAGTAGTAATAAGTACCCTTGTACTTGAACATCGCGTTGCCCTCGCGACCGCCGCCCGAATACACCGGAATCGGTGCTTCGGCGGCTAAGAAGTCGGAAGCGCGCAGCGGCAACAAGTAACGATTCGAGCGGCCCATGCTGCTGGAGGCGACGACATAGGCGGCACCGTCGTCGTCCTGAAACATCGTTTGATCGCCGGTGGATCCATTGGCCACACCGGCAAGGTTCGTCTGCACGTTGTTGTAGACGAACGGCCCTGCAGGCGTGTCGCTGGTCGCGAAGTAGAGGCCACCACCGCCTTGGCCCGCGAGGACGTACTTCTTGGTCGCGGCATGATAGACGACGCCGATGCGACCGAACCAACCGCCCGCCCCGCCGGGCGCCGAGAAGCTCTCCGACTTCCAATTCACGAGGTCTTTGGACGAGTACGTCGTGACTCCCTGCGGAAGGGAGGTCTTGGTGCCGGTGGCGTAGCTCGCCGCGTTGCCGTACCTGACGCCGTACCAATAGTAGGTGTCGCCGACGAGTAGCACGCCGCCCCCCTGCGAATAGATGTACTCGCCGCTGGTGTCCTTCCAGAACGTGTCATTGACGATGGTCGTGCCTCCCGGTGGATTTCCGGCGCTCGCGCCACCGCCTCCCTGCGTTGCGCCTCCGGAGCTGCCGGCCGCGCCTACCGCGCCCCCGCTGGGGCCGCCCCCGACTACCCCGACACCGCCCGCGCCGGCGCTTGCCGGCGGTGCGGCGCTTCCGCCTCCCCCATCGCTTCCGCCGGTTGCGTTTCCACCGCTTGCGTTGCCGGCCGTGGCGTTTCCACCGTTCGTGCTTGCACCGTCGCCGTCACCGTTGGGCCCGGCGCACCCGCAACCGAGCGCGATCGCAAGCAGACTCGTGAGCGCGAAACGGCCCGACGACAAGAAATTGCGAGCACGGCTGCGCCGCTGGTCGCGGGGCAATAACGACAGGGGGCGCACCCTTATGATGAGGGGCGTGGGCCTCCGATCCCTTGCATCTAAGTGAACGACGCCTAAACCCTCGCCAAGGAAACGCCGGAAAGCGAAAGGGATTGCGTGTGTAAGCCCTTGAGATCGGCGTGCGTCTCAACTCGCGCTCTGCCGTCTCTGTCTTGATGCTCGCCCTGTGCGGCGCGTGCCCCCTTGCCGGAGTGGTGGCGTGTTCATCGGACGCGAGCTATGATTTCGGCGCTGAAGCTGGGGGCAAGTCCGTCAGTAGCCTCGGCGGGGCGAACAATCTGGGCGGGGCAGGTGCCCCGGCTACCGCTGGTGGGCCCCCCGCGATTGCTGCCGCGGGGACCGCGACGGGCGGCGACGGAGCGGCCGGTACCGGGACGGGTGGCGGCGCGGGGAGCGGAGCAGGTGGGCAGAGCGGCGGCACTGCCAGCGGCGGCGGCACTCCCAGCGGCGGCGGCACTCCCAGCGGCGGCGGCGGCCAAGAAGGCCACGGAGGCACGGCCGCGGACCCCGGCACCATGGGTGACGGCGACTTCGAGGTAGGGCCGACCTACCCGAAGCAAAATGACCTGACGTCCAAAGGCAATCCCGTCGGCAAAAGCTTCAGCTTCACCCTGAGCTCGAGCTCCAGCACCCTCTACACCGGGCTCGATACGACCCTGAACGACCCGCGCGCGTTCACCCGCAAGATCGACGTCTACATCCCAGCCAAATACGAGGATGGGACGGAGGCGCCCTATCTTGTCATGAACGATGGCCCTGAGCAGCTGCCGAACGTGAAGCTGGCTTTGGACAACCTCACTGCGAGCTCCGATCCGGCGCGGCGGCTACCGGCTTTCGTCGCCATCGCCGTCGCCAACGGTGGAGGCGACAGCAAAGGCAGCGAGCGCGGATTGGAATACGACACGATGTCCGATCGCTTTGCCCGCTTCATCGACACCGAGGTCGTGCCGGCCGTGCTCGCCAACCCCAGCATCAAAGCGGCTTACCCGAAGCTTGCGCTGACCAAGAACCCCGACGGGCACGGCGCGATGGGCTGCAGCTCTGGTGCCGCGGCGGCGCTCACGATGGGTTGGTTCCGCCCCGATCTGTTCCGCCGCATCATCACCTATTCGGGGACGTTCGTGGATCAGCAGGACGATGACGCAGCCGAAGAGAAGATGTTTCCGTTCGGGGCCTGGGAATATCACTCCAGTATGTCGCTGATCGCCAACAGTGCGCCGAAACCGCTGCGGATATTCCTGAACGTCAACGAGATGGACAACCGCTACACCGACGCCGAGAGCACGCACCACAATTGGGTCATGGCGAATCAGCGCACGGCCGCGGCGTTGAAGGCCCAAAACTATCACTACCGCTACGTGTTCGGAAAGGCGGCGGGACACTGCGCGGCCAAGGTGCGCGACGCCACGTTGGCTGACACGCTCGTCTGGGTCTGGCGCGGCTATCCGTAGACCAACTCCGACGTCCCGTGCTCAGGCTCGTCTTACTTTCCTAATCCGTGGCTGGTGAGGAAGTCGAATATGACCTTTTCGGCGCCGGGCCAGGTTGAATCGGTGAAGCCGTGGCCTGCGCCGGCCACCAGATGCAGGCTGGCTTCGGCACCGACGGCCTGCAGCGCGGTCAACAGCTTCTGGTTCTGGTCGACCGGCACCGTGGTGTCGCCATCTCCCTGCACGGTGAGCAGCGGCGGAATGTCCTTGCGGACGTAGGTCATGGGGCTCATCCGCATGGCGATGGCGTCGCGGTTGGGCGTGTTCGCGGGCAGCCACTTGATCGCGAACGAGATGTTGCGTTTGATCAAGTCGGCCACATCCGTCGGGCCGTAGCCATTGACGATAGCGGCGATCCGGAAGTCGGTGGGGTTGACGGGCCCGGCCTGTGCCGCCGCGGTCGCCATGCCCACCATCAGAGCCAGGTGGCCGCCCGCGGAGCCACCCGACGCGACGTACTTGGTGCGATCCACGTGATAGTAGTCGAGATGATCCCAGAACCATTTGGCGGCCAGGAGCGCATCTTCCACCGCCGCGGGAGCGATGGCGCCGATGGAGCTGCCGTCCGCCCGGCGGTACTCGACCGTGGCGACGACGAAGCCGTGCGACAGGTAGCGGTTGACCCAGAAGGGTGCGCCGGTCTTGTCGCTCCCGGTCCAACCACCGCCGTGGAAAAAGATGACCCCCGGAAGCATTTGGCTGCCGCCCGGGCCAGCGCCGTCCGGGTAGAGGACGTCGAGCCGCTGCGCTGGCAGAGGACCGTAGATCACGTTGCCCTCGACCTTGTAGCCCGCCGGGGCGGGGGCGATGGGCGAGCGGGAGGTTTTGTCCTGGACCGGTGGTGCCACGTCACCGCTTCCACCCGACGCACCAGCACCACCCGCACCGCCGAGGTTCGTGCTGCCGCCCGTCCCCGCATCTGTGGTTGTGCTGCCGCCCACGGTGCTGCCGCTGCTGCCGTCCGTTCCCGTTCGTCCGCCGGTGACCGGCGCGTTCGCACTGCCCGCGCCACCGCTCGTTCCGGGCGCGGCATCGTTGTTGGTACCGCCCCCGCCTCCTGATGGCGAGGCAACACTGGCGCTGCCTCCTGTGCTCGACGTGCCGCCGGTCGCCTCGCTTGGAGCTGCATTGGAGCCGCATGCGGCGGCCATCAAAAGTGCCAGCGCAGGACCGAACAGTGCCACCCGGTGCGCCCGTGCGGGATTCGCGGTCTCATCACCTCGACGCATAAGCACTTCCTCCGTCGCTAGATCGATCTGCCAGACCCGTGGCCTCACTAGGTCGTAAGGCTCACGAACAGCAAGGCGGCCTTCCCTGTTGCCAGGCGCACTACAATAGAGGGCTTTGGGGGCGTAATACTTTCAGTCTGTATTTAGATCGCCCATGAACGGCTTCGCCTCCGCACTGCGACGCCTGCCTGGCTAGGGCCCGCGAATGGCCCTTAGCGAAGGTAGGATTTGATTCCCGCGTACCAAGTCTGACCCATGACCACGTAGCCTGCGTCGTTCGGGTGCAGATTGTCGTCGAGCCACACGGTCTTGTAGTTGGCGTTGGCGCTGATAGCTGCGTACATGTCCACCATGATGATGTGCTTGCCCGCCGAAGCGCGCATCTGCACCAGGCCGGGGATGGCGTTGTTGTAGCTCTGTACCTTGGTGTTGCCGGCGTCGTTCTTGGTAGGGGTGATCTTGGCGACGACCAGGAGGGCGTTGGGCGCCGTGGTGGTGATTTGGTCGAGCAATTTCCCTAGGCGATTGGGCGCATTGGCGAGATCGATACCCTTGTTGACGTCGTTCGTCCCGATCATCAAGAGCACGATGTTCGGCTTGCCCGCCGTCAATGCTGCGTCGACGAGGGCCGAGATACCGTTATTGTTGGTGGCTTGGTTGGTGTCGATGGTGTCGCCGGAATAGCCTTCGTGCCCCTTCGGAAAGGGCGTGGCGGTGCCATTGACCGTCACGGTGTCGGGACCGTTGGGGTTGGCGCGCCCGACGAACGTGATCTTCTGCGAGGCCATCAAGCTCTGACGGAAAAGCTCGACGCGGTAACCACCGCCCGAGGAGTGGGAGCCGAGGGTGATCGAGTCGCCGAGCGGCATGATCTTGCATTCCATGCCCGCAGGCGGACAGGGATTGAAGGTTGTCGTTTCCCCCCCTCCGCCGCCGCCCATTCCAGCGCCCCCGCCGCCCCCACCAACGCCACCGCCGG